>Ga0081455_10001052_pt1 | contig 34720 bp, 33 predicted proteins | sample TabmetS3T2R1_FD_70207 | JGI IMG/M metagenome (GOLD analysis project Ga0081455, IMG submission 70207) | Tabebuia heterophylla rhizosphere microbial communities from the University of Puerto Rico - S3T2R1 | ecosystem: Host-associated > Plants > Roots > Rhizosphere ...
ACCGGAACATCGGGGGTGGTGAAGTTCGCAAGGGAACTGCAGTCTTGCGATTGGGCCAGAGACGGCGCGGCTAACGCTAGCCACAAAGCAGGAATGATCGCTGCATACCGCGATAGTTTAAGGCGACAAAACATATCTTTCTCCTCCTTTTATTTATCTAGGTTTCATCTTTCGCTAGTGCCCGAAGGCGCTCCGGGCTGCGTTATAGCAAATCGTTAGCGCAGTATGGGCAGTAATCAAGTCCCCTCTGATGTTCAGACCTCTCCATAATGGACATACGTCTTACTCTATCTTGGCATCTCTGATTTCACGACGTGTACCAGGAGGCATAATGCACAGATAATTACTCGCCTCGGTTAGCCCGTCTGCTGTACTGCCAACGTATCGCACTACCTCTGGGTACGGACAAAGCGGCCGGCTTCGTTTGGTCGGAGCGGAAGTGAAATTCGTACCGGATGCGATGATCTCTTCCGGCGCAACACCATTCTCAACCCAGTTGACCAGTGGCGTTAACATATCGAACTGATCGGTGGCAGGGCCTCCGCTGCAGTGACCCATGTTGGGAATGAGATAGAGACGAGAGAATTTGTCGACCTGCCGCAAGCCCCCGCTCTTCTTTGCGAGAGCGTTATAGTACGTTGTTGTCAGAGTCACCGGCGGGCCGGGATCGCTGATTCCATGATACCAGATGATCTTGCCGCCACGTTTCGTGAATTTCTCGATGTCCAGAGATATAGAAGAGTTGTATGGCGATTCGCTGACCAAGCGATTCACGTCGACATCCCAGTCAAAGCTCAGAGCGTCAAAGTCGGGATCCAATGGATTGAGCCACTGGTACCCGATTCGGGAGACACCCAGCCCGAGATCACCGGGAGGAGAAGTCGGCGTGCCGATCTTGCGCGAGGGGATGCCGGTGGGAGCCATAAAACCACCGTCGTAAGGATAACCAACGATAGTATTGTCAGCATGTGGATGAACACTGGCGCCAAGCGGTGCCTTGATCGTCTCTCCTGCGGAATTCCTAGGTCCTTCGTTGATCTTTTTCACCGCGGCGATTTGTCCAGGACTGAGACAGGCTGAAGTTTTCGCTCCGGTGCATTGTAACGGCTGCCCTGTATCGGAAAAGACATATGTCGCCGGATCGAACTTTTTCTGGCATCTCCTCAAATCATCGATGACCCCATCTGCTATACCGTCGAGCGCATCGCAGGCTTGAAGAATAGCGCGCGTGAATAGCTGTTGATCCTCTACAGGAAACCCGGGGTACAGAATCGGTCCACCCGGAAGCATCTGTATCGGAGACGGAGTAATAGCCTGGATCGCTTGCACGCCCCAAACCTCTGTCAGGTGAATAGCCTCGTTAATATAAACCGGATCGCCTGCGATGATACCGTCGTAATAGTTAGGGAATTTCTGCGAGAAGACCATGCCTTGCCGGCCACCCGTCGAGCACCCGACGTGGTATGAATAGTCCGGCCGTTTGCCGTAGAAAGCTCTGATCAGAAACTTCGCGGTCCGGGTGGTCACGTCGATGGAATTGTAAGCCTGATCGATCACCGCCTGCTCCTCGAGGAAAAATACTGAATTGTTCGGAAGCTCGCTGTTCTCATGACCACCGTTTTGGCTCGCCACTGCCCAACCGTGGGCGAGTGTTGGCGAGAGACTCCCGGCGCTGCCCGTCGCGGCCGGCAAAGACCCTTCCGAGCCGCCCCCACCCTGAAACATGAAGCGACCGTTCCAGTCGGTGTGCGCGGGGAGGCGCACCTCGAATCTCGTTCCGTAGTGATTGCCGTCAGTCCCAGTTCGCGATTGGATGATGCCTTGAACTTGACAGTGATCAGGCAACGGCACGCCATTGGCTGATGTCGTGCCGGCTGGGTTCCACTTCGCCAGGGTAATCTGCGTAGGTTTAACCGGGAAGTTGGTGATGCTTGTGAGATTGAGGCACGACGTTGTGGGATCGGGCATAGCCGCAACACTAACCAGCATCCCCAGCACGAAGGATGTTCCGATCAAGAAGCAAAGAAAAGGTCGGCCTCGTCGAAAGCGTTGTCTATAGACTAGGTTTGTAAACCAACGGTACGACGCTGTCATGGTACGCATAATGCTCCTTTTCTTTCTGCACAAGCTTCAGCGGAGTGTTCCTCGTTTGAAATGTACTGTTGCTTACTCGTAAAACACCGAGCGTGTCCAATACTTTTTTCAAATGGAGAGTAATTGACTTTTCCTATATCAGTTTGGTACAAGATCAATGGACAAACCCCCAGCCCTAACCTCGTATCGTTTTCGTTCACACCTTCGCGAGGGTTTTATGACGCTCCATCAGCTAAGAATCTTTGAACGCGTGGCCAGGGACTTCAACATTACAGGAGCGTCGGCGGCGCTGCACTTGAGCCAACCGACGGTTTCCTTGCAACTGAAGCTTCTACAGCAGGAATGTGGGGTGAAATTCCTTTCAAGGAATAGCCACGGGGTGGAGCTGACCCGGGAAGGTCGCACTTTTTTAGAATCGATCGCGCCCATTCTACGGCAGCTCGAAATTGTGGAGGCAGGATTCAACGCGAATCAAAAAGCACGGCAGACGAAAAGTCTCTTGGTGGGTGGAAGTCCTAGCATGTCGGTTTCCCTACTGCCCCAATTGCTCATGGCTTTTCGAAAAACCCATCCCGAGTTTAGATTTGTTCTTGAAACTAATGATAGTCGCGTACTGGAGCGACGGATTTTAGACACGCGGTTGGATATTGCCGTTGTCACCAATCCCTCGTATTTTCCAATGATCGTCTACGAGCCATATAGACGGCATAAGGTCGTTGCGTTCGCTCCCCCGAATTGCCCCTTGGTCGGCAGAGTCGTCAAATTAGTGGAACTGGCCCAAAGTCCACTCGTGTGCCTCACCGCCGGCAACATTTATTTGGCTGAGCTGTCAAAACTAGGTGTGCAGCTAAATCCTGCGGTTCAGTGCGGGGCGGCAGACGCCGTAAAGGCCTCGGTCTATAAGGGAATGGGAGTTGGGATCTTGCACCGGGAATGTCTCGAAAACGATATCGCTGCGGGCAGGCTGAAACAAATCCGAGTGCCAGAACTAGAGAAACTAGAAGTTCACTCCTACATCATCTACGATGAGCGGAAACCGCTTGCTCCGAGTGCTCAACGTTTTTTAGAACTCCTCCGCCAAAAGAGAAAGATCACTACCACTAGGTCAAATCAAAAGTCTACGTTAAATAAAAAATCGCCGGTCTTACGTATGTCTCCCAAGGCGAGCCCCTCATAAATCACTCTATGGACAAAGTCTCGCGCCTCTTGAGGAGGAACGACAATCTTTAGGCCATGGGCGGCGAGCCGTTCTCGGTAGAAGTCTTGCTCCATGACAAATCGCGCGTCGCCTCCGTGGCCGCAGGCCGGAACTCACAGTGGGCGATGGCATTTGCCTCGCGTGCCAACGAGCGGGCGCCGACAAATCGTCGTGTTCAACGGCATGTGCTACTTCGGCTCGGCGCAGATATGGCGGTTCACGCCCGAGCCGGAGAAGTCCAGCGGACCCTTCACCTCATGCTTGTATTTGGTCAGCACGTCGGCGCAGACAACCTCGGGTGCCTCCAGATCGCCGCCGCAATCGAAGCTGGCCGCGTCATTCGGGTCGCCGATACCGTTGTAGATGGCCGTCTGCGGATACGGGCACAGCGGGCGCTTCACGGCCCCGCTCGTGGTCTGCGCCAGAATCTGGTCCGGCGCCACGCCATCCTCCACCCATTCCACGAGCGCGCCGAAGAGGTTCTGCGGCTGCGGCCCGCTGCCGCCACCGCAGTGCGCGACACCGGGCGCCCGGAACAGCCGATAGAAGCCCTGCAGGTCCTCGAAGTCCGGTCCCTTGCCCGCGCCATGGCCCAAGCGCGACGCCATCTGCCGATAGTAGTTAATGACGCCGCGCGGCATGATCAACTGGTCGTTGCCCCCGACGAACGTCAGTAGCTTGCCGCCGTGGCGCCGGAACACGTGGAGATCGCCAAACGTGTCGGTCACGTCAGCGATGTTGCGCGACCCGTCCTGCGCCACCTCCGGATATTCGTCGATGCTGACCGTGCGCCAGTCGAAGTTCCGGTCGTGCTCGTTCCAGTGGAACTGGGTGACGCCGAGGGGGAACGGGTTGGTGCCGTTCAGCGCCGCGAGGTTGGTGCCGCGATCGAGGCCGAACCAGACCCGCTGGCCCTCGGTGTTGCGTGGCCCGTCCCAGATCCTGTCGATGACTTCCGCTTCCAAAGCGGTCAGGCAGTCGACCGCCGGCGCGGTCGGTGCGCCGCAGACGTTCGCCGTCGCGCTGAAGTGGCATGTGCGGGGGTCATCGATCACGCCGTCCGGCACGCCGTCCGCCGCGTCACACGCCTCCACGGCCGAGGTCGTCGTCTGGTTGAGCTTGGCAGAAGAGATCGGCGCGCCGAGAATGTCTTTCATCAGGATCTGTCCCCACATCTGGGCCGTCTGGAAGCGCGTCCAGTAGATCGCGGGGGCGTTGGCGAGGATGCCGTCCAGCTCTTTCCCCAGCTCCTGGGCGAGGAGATAGCCCTGCCGCCCGCCGGTGGAGCATCCGTTCCAGTAATTGTACGCGGGCGCCATCTCGTAATACGTGCGGGCGATGGATTTGGATAAGAGCACCTGCTGTTTGATCGCGTCGCGGATGAAGTCCTCGATGAACTGGAGGTTGTACGTGCCGTCCAGGTTCACACCGGGCTCGCAGTCGCCGCCGGTGTGGCCCGTGTCCGTCCCCGAGCCCACATAACCGGCGTTGACCGGCGCGGTGACGATCAAGTTCCCCGCGCATCCGCCGCCGCCCACTCCCTGCGTGCGGCCATTCCACGCGCCCTGGATGCCGCCCGTGCCGCCGTCGTAGGAATTGAGGGGCAGGCCGACGCGGATGTTGATGTTCTGTTCCGGCGACTTGCCGTACAGCACGTTCACCTGGCAATACGACTCGTTATTGCTGGGGAGGCCGCTGGGCGGGATGATCTCGCTACTCACGTTCTTGATCACCGGATTGCCCGCCAGCCCGAGCGCCGGATCAGCCGCGAGCTGGCTGCACGTCACGGGGCCCAAAGGCTGAGGCGGCTTCTTTTTCGCAGGCTCCATGGTCGCCGCCACGGAGAGCGAGGCCGACAGCGCGATCAGGAACCAAAGGACCGTTGTGACGACCAGCAGCATATGCCTGGACTTGACCGCTTTGCCTGATTTCAGTCCTTGTGATATCTGTGGCGACCCTCCGAGCGGGAAACTGACGCTCCCAGTAAGTAGGGCAACGAGGCTAGTCGGAATCAGTGAAATGAAACGACGGAATGAGTACTTCATTTTAGCTTTCCTCCTCTCAGTCACGCTGCTGAACCTTTTGCTCTCCTACTCGGGCTCTTCCTAATAGCTATACTACGATCACTTAATTTCCTGAGAGCTCCATATCGCCGTGGAAATCTGCGCGTCAAGGTAAATATCGCAAAACTTTAGCACTAAACTTTAGGCTCATACCTTGAATCTTGACAATCAATAAAGCTAAGCAAGAGCGTGGCTTGACAGCTCATAAAAAGGAACGCACGTCGAACACAGCGACCAAATCGAACCTGACCGACACGAGGATTATTAATCCTCGTAGCGAGTCTAACCGTTAGAGATCACAATAAAACTTTTCTGCTTTGCTACTACTTGCCAGAACGAAACACCTACGGGAAAATGAATCCTGCTACCTGGGAAAAAACTAAATGGCAGGATTGAAAGGCAAAAGCAACATGCGTCTATTCAGAAGCACCGCGAGGAAGGCATCCCTGCGGCAACACCCCCACGAACAGTCCTTATGCGCCATCGCTCATAGCCTGCATGATTCTGAGCTTGCTGCGACCAGAATTATTTCCCGTAAAGTCGTTTGAAGAATCCTTCGTCTTCTAGGTTTTTCAACAAGGAGAGGTCGAGAAACTCGGCGGCCTTTCTTCCCTTGAGATCGGTATATGTGTAACTCAAATCCTCGATGTCGTTTTGGAGCGCCTCCTCCCGCGGATAGGGCTTGGCGGGGATTGTCCCCAGCAGGTAATTTTTATGGATCGACTCCAGCAACTTCGGATCCTCAATCTTCAAGTACTTGCGGTAAATCCGCATCGTTTGATCCTTGTGCGCGCGTCCATAGGCGGTTCCCTCGGTAACCGCCATGATAAAAGCCTTCAGCTGCCGCGGCCGCTCCTTCAAGAGTTGGCGGCTCGTCGCGATATCACTGCCGGTCGTATAGACCCCGTTGTCGTAAAGATCAGCGAGCACGGATAATTTTGTTCCCCGGGCGCCGAGTTGAAGGAGATTGTCCTCGGTGGCCAAGGTTGCGTCGATCTTACCTTGGAGCATCATCACGAGCCTGCGATCCGATTCGCTGATGCCCGTGGGGATGAGCTGCACATCTTTACCTGGGGTCAGACCCAATTTCGGCAGAAGCCGTTTGAGCGCGTAATCGGTGCCGGCGCCGATACGACTTGAGCCGATGATCTTGCCTTTGAGCGCTTGGACGTTGGTAATCGAAGGGAGCGCAACCAATTTGTAGGCGATGTGGCCCAGACTGGCAATGATCACCAGAGGCGCGCCCCGAGAAGCGGCGCTGACCACGGACGATCCCGAAGCGGCGATGATGTCGACGCTACCGCCGAGCAAAGCATTGACCGATGTCACACCCGAAGCGATGTAAACGAGATCGACGTCGAGGCCGTACTTGGCAAAAATGCCGAGATCCTGGGCGATCCAGAGCGGCCCGCGGGTGCCGGAAACCGATGCATAGGAAATCGTGAACGGGTCAAGCTTCTTCTCCTGCGCGTGGGAAAATGGGGACACCAGCAACCAAATGGTGCTCACCGACCAAACAATGAGTATTTTCTTCATCCTTCTCTCGCCATTGCCTGTTCCTTGTCTCATCCCAAGCTGTGAAGAAATAGCCGTCCGCCCTTCGAGACCCTCAGGACGAACGGCTAAGTGTTTGAATTTCAGGTGTTCTCAATCCGTTCGTGGTGAGGTTCTCGAACCATGAACGGATTTTTTCACAGCTTCTTCCGATCTCCGATTGTTTTCTACTCTCCCTCTCTCCTGATCTCCTTGTCTCCATGGCTGCAGTTCAGTAATGCTCTCCTTCTCTGAGCGTACGGATGCCGGCGCGAATCTGTGCTTTCGACTTGACCTTATGCTTGTACAAGAGAAACGGCCAGGACCGATAGGGGTTTTCCAAGCGAGCATTGCTGCGACCTCGTCCCGCATCAGCCATCGGTTTGACCGCCGCGATGCTCATCATCAAGAGCTGATCCTGGCAAGCCCGTTCGAGCTGGATTGCCGATATGCAAGTACCTTCGATTCCCGGTCCCGCCACCACGACGCCGTGTCCGCGGAGAAAGACCGCATAATGTTGCCCCAAAGCCTCTACCATCTGCTCTGCGAGAGCGAAACTATTAATTCCCCGGCTCTCCGGGAATACCGGCACGCCGTCACCAAACAGTCTGGCCTCTCGGTTGAACGGAATCAATCCGCTATCGAGCAAACCAACGAGAATCGAATAGCGCGCATGACAGTGAATCACGCTCCCCACATCCGACCTTGAGCGGTAAACCGCCGCATGGATCGGTGTCTCTGAAGGGATTGGCCCCTTGCCAGCGATCCTTTTGCCCTCGAAGTTGACGGTGCAAATATCTTTGGAATCGGCCAACACTCCGGCGAATCTGGGATTGATGAGAAAGGTCTCGCTTCCGGGAATTCGCGCGCTCAAATGACCCGATCCGGAGAGCACTCCCTCACCGGTAATAACCTGCAAGCCTTCTACCAATCGGCGCTTTAGATTTGGGATTGTCGATCCTTTGGCTTTGCTCAGCATAAGTTTAGCGTTTGTGTAGCTCCAGCGAAGTTATCGGCTTACTAACACGCGGATCTATTCGCGTCAACGCGGCTTCCTGCGATGGACTCCAGAGGATTGACACTCGCGCCAGCACTCTAATAGAGCGTAATGATATGCGCATCTGGCTCAGGATCAAACTGCCGGAGAAGGAGCTCGCTTCCCTCTTACGAGAAGCTCCGAAATGTGAGCTAAGGCAAGGTGACGAAGACACAATCGACCCGCAATGGCTGCATGAAGCTGATGCGGTGTTTACCGAGGAGCCGCTACCCGACCGGCTCTTAGAGCAGATGCCCGCGCTCAAGTGGCTGCACGTGACGCGAGGCGGCTTGAGCGCCTATTTGACACCGCTGGTAAGAGCTCGCCCCATTCAAGTCACCGGATCAAAGGGCATCCACGGCACCGTCTTTTCCGAGTTTGCGCTTGCTTGCATCCTTGCGCTGGCGAAAAAGCTGCCGGAGTGCATGGCCGGACAAACCAAACGAAGATGGCAAAAGCTCGCGCCCATCGAGGTCGAAGGCAAAACCCTCGGCATTGTCGGTCTAGGCATCGCCGGTAGCGCGTTGGCGCGCAAGGCCAAGGCATTGGGGTTACGCGTCATCGCTACTAAACGGACTCCAACGGCAAAGCCCGACTATGTCGATGAGCTGGGCACTTCCGAGTTTCTGCCCTCGCTCTTGTCTCGATCCGACTTTGTCGTGCTTTTGCTGGCATCGATCCCATCAACCGTTAACATCATCGGCGAGAAAGAACTCCGGCTGATGAAGAAAAGTGCCTATCTGATCAACTTGACGGGCGGCCAAGCGATAGAGGAAAGGCTTCTGGCGCGAGCATTGAAAGAAAACTGGATCGCCGGCGCGGCGCTGGACGCGTTCGCGCGCCAGCCCTTGCCGGAGGATTCGGAGCTCTGGGAACTGCCCAATGTTATCATTAGCCCAAGAATCGGCGGCCTCACAGAAGAAAAGTGGTCGCCGCTTTTGCCGATCTTCGTCGACAACCTGAAGCGTTTCATTGCCGGAAAGCCCCTGCGGAACGTCGTCGATAAGAAACTAGGCTATTAATGCGAACAAAGGTCCTGCGTGGCGGCTTGAACGTTTGGAACGGCTTGAACGATTGGAACCCACTGACGGTTAGGTTGTCGCCGTTATGGTTCTGTAGTAGATTCGCACTCAGATAGAAGGGAGGATATCGAGATGGCATCGATACTCTATTTGGGAACCGACGAAGGCGTGGTGACACTCAAAAGCGAGGATGGCCGTTCTTGGAAAGTAGAGCATCACGGGCTCAAAGATTGGGAAGTCCCAGAAGTTGCGGTCTCGCCGTCAGCGCCCAACAAGGTGTTTGCCGGAACCCGGGGCGACGGCGTCTGGCTCAGTGAAGATTTCGGCGCTACCTGGTCGAAACCCTGTTACGGCAAGCGGGGTCCCGGAAAAGTCCGCTGCCTCGCGATTGATCCCCGCGATCCCAACACGATTTACGCGGGCACCGAACCCATCGATGTCTTCATCAGTCGGGACGGCGCCAAAAGTTGGACCCGGGTCGATTCCGTTTGGAACATTCCGTCAGTATCAACTGTCACCTATCCAGTGGCCACTGTCGAGCCCCACGTGCGTGACATCACCATTGATCCCAAACAACCCAATACGATGTACGTCGCTCTGCAAGTGGGCTACATGATCAAGACCAAGGACGGCGGCGCTACTTGGCAGCTTTTGGATAAGAATCTCGATTGCGATGTGCACACCATCGTGTTGCATCCGGAGGACAGCAACAAGATCTTCATCGCCACCGGCGGCCATGATTGCCGGGCGGGCAAGGCTCCGGGACGCGCGCTCTACTACAGCAGCGATGGCGGCGAGAGCTGGTCGCCGATGGCCGCAGAGTTCAAAGAAGAGTATTCAGTCCCGCTGACGATCCACCCTAAAAAACCCGATGTTATTTATTCCGCGGTGGCCAATGGACAGCCGGGCCAGTGGCGAAAGCGTGCGTCGGGCGCGGAAGCGTTCCTGATTCAATCTTTAGATGCCGGCAAGAGCTGGAAAAAACTCGACGGCGAAGTTTCAAGAGCCAACCAGAGCTTCGTGGAAGCCTTTGCCTTTGACCCAGTTAACTTCGATCGAATGTACGCGGCGCAGCAAAACGGCGATATCTTCGGCAGCGAAAACAGCGGCGCGAGTTGGTTCAAGTTGAACGTAAAAGCGCCGCATGTCTCCGACATGAAAGCCGCTCGCGCGTAAGTATGGCGCCCGGCGTAAACGAAAGAGACTAATCAAGCAGGTTGTTGAAAAAAGGGTACGGAATGCTTCGAGAGCCATGACAAAACCCTCCGTTCGTCCTGAGACCTGTATGATGGATGTTGAGCCTGACAGCGAGTGCTCTGGTACAGTGGCGAGAGCCATTGAGCCAAGGAGGCACTTCGATGAGAGGCAAGACGTTTATACCGCGAGACTACGATGTGTTTGCGGGACTGGACGTAGACAAGCGGAGTATCTCGGTGACCTTTAGTAATCACCAAGGATTTATCAGCTCGCTGCACATGCCGTATAGTGCGGAGCATCTGATCAAGCATGTGCGTAAACACTTTGGGGATCAAAAGGTAGCCTTTGCCTACGAGGCCGGACCAACGGGGTATGGATTGTATGATGGCATCGTAGCGCAAGGGTATCGCTGTTTGATAGCAGCTCCTGCGATGATCCCTAGAGCGCCCGGACAAAGGGTTAAGACCAATCGGCTTGACGGGGTGAGTTTGTCGGAGAACCTGCGCGGGGGACAGTTGAAGAGCATTCATGTTCCCACACCGATCTACCGTGAGCTGCGCCATTTGGTCCAACTGCGGGACACGGTTATGAGCGAGGGGGTGGCCACCAAGCAACGCATCAAATCGTTGTTGCTTTTTGAGGGGCTTGATTTTCCCACCGCTCCCGCAGGCAGCCAATGGTCTTTGAAAGTGAAACGACAGCTTCAAAACCTCGCGTGCTCGAAGGTAGTACGCTTTAAGCTCGACGAGTTGCTCGACAGCTTGGAGTTCCTTGAGAAGAAAGTAGTCAAGAGCACTCGAGAGATCCATCGTTTTTGTAACAACGATCCAGAACTGTCGCAATGCATCCAGTACATGATGTCGGTCAGCGGGATCGGCTGGATTGTGGCCAGCCAGCTTTTGGCCCGCATTGGCAACTGGAGAGAGATCCAAAACGTTCGTCAAATGGCAGGGTTTCTGGGATTGGTTCCCACTGAACACTCTACGGGGGATAGGATCCGTCGGGGGTCGATCACTCACACCGGAGATGGTCGACTGCGCAGTAAGCTCATCCAGGCCTCGTGGTCGGCGATCCGCCAGGACGGCGAGCTCAGAGATTTTTATCGTTCGGTTTGTCGCACCCATCCGCGACACTTGGGGCCCAGAGTCGCCATTGTCGCGGTGGCCCGTAAACTCAGTGTGCGAATCGCTGTGGTCTTGATGCAACAAAGACCCTATGTCGTGAGAAAAAAGATTGATTCGGCTCCTTTGACCCAAGAGGAGACCGTGCCCCAGGGAACGACTCGACGACCGGGAGAACCGGGAGAGACTGACAACTCCTGACGGTTCGATCCTTGAGACAGAGATTCCGGGGCATTGTGCCCAACAGAGGGACGTATCCCAAGTCTGTGTGACGGCCGTGGGCCGTGCCACGTATAGCAGCCAGTCTCTCTTTGGTCGGGGAATGAATAGAGTCATAAGAAAAAAAGAGGGCTCGTGTGTTTGTGACTTGACATCCACATAGCAGCCCCGTCGAAGGACTCCGAAAGGTTTTTCAGCAACCTGCTACTGAAACGTTGCTCGGGGCGCCACTAAAACATCTCCGACGCCGGCTCTTTCGATCGCTTCCGCAACCAGCCCCGAGGCTTTCACCTCTTCGATGAATTCCCGCAAGTATCTGGCTCCAGCGGCGCGGCCTTTGACAATACCGAGGGCTTGTTGAATTGCCATAAACCTGCCGTCGAGCACCCGTGATCCGGCAAGCTTCTTCGCGTTGGTAACGAGATGCTGTCTGACGCCGGCGAGAACGTCCACTTTACCCGAGAGGATCAGCTCGAACGCTTCGTTAGGATCCGGTGCGCGGATCAATTCGGCATGTTTAATACTGCGACTCAAAAAAAGATCGTAAGCGCTGCCCGAAGAGATACCCATCCGCACCCCCTTCCGGTCGACGTCTTCGATAGCGCGAACCGGAGATCCCGGCGGCACGAGGTAAGTACCTTCGATCTCTATATAGGGAGGGGTGAAATCAATCTGGTTTGCCCGGCCCGGATCGATCGCCAAGAATGCCATGTCCCAAGCACCGTCTTTCACGGCGTCGAACATTTTTCCAGCCGAGTCGAAAGCGACAAGCTCCACCGGTCGGTTGACGCGCTTACCAAGCTCGTGCGCCAGATCAACGGCCACGCCGCGGAGAGCGCCGCTGCCGGGGTCTTTAGTCGCAAGCACCGGATTGCCATAATTGATGCCAACGCGCAGTTGGCCGGTCGGCGCGAGATCAGAAAGCACGGCAGCCGAGATAGGTTCAGTCATTGGCAAATACCTAACAGCGAGTGGAAGCTCTTACTTAGTATAGCCCGAGCTGAGTCGTCAAGGTTCGTGTCCCTCTTCCCTTAACCCTTTTTATGCTTTCCCACCAGGCTGACAAGCACCGCTAGAGCAGCCAGCGGCAGCAATGTCGAGAAGGCAAATTGCTGTTCATAGGCAAATCCCACGGCATCACCGCCGATTCGACTTCTCTTCGCGACCTCGGCTAGCGCTACGGCTACAGTTGTGCCCAACGCGCCGGAACCCGTGCCGAACGCGGTCAAAATAGCTGCAAGCATTCCATAGTCTCGGCTCGGCACCGTCGAGAAGGCAGCCTTTTCGTTCGCGGGGACAAAGAGCCCGATGCCAGTCCCCAAAATGGCCAAGACGAAAACGATCCAAAGAAGAGTCGAGTCCTCACCGGATCTGGCGTAAAAGAACACACCCAACAGAACGACGCACAAACCGAGTACAGCCACCCAGCGTGGATTAAATCGATCCGCCAACCGGCCGCTCAGAGGGGAAATCAACGTTGTGCACAGAGGCAGAGCCGCCATCGCTAGACCGGCCGCCAGTGGCGCAGTCCCGATGACGTTGAGCAAATAAATAGGGCCGAAGATAGCAACCGGGTAGAACGCCAACGTCGCAAGGACTAGCGACAACATGGACCTGACAAAGGGAATGCTTCTGAAATAGCGAAAGTTCATCAGCGGCGCTTCGGCATGCAGCTCTCGCCAGACAAAACTGACGATGCCCACCGCCGCCAAAGCAAGCCAGAAAACGATGTCCGAGGCACCCCACCCAAGGCGCGTCCCAACGGTCAGGGCAATCAGAAACGAAGGAAAGCCAACCACCAATGAAAGCACACCCAAATAATCGACCGAGACTTTGTGGCGTTCCTCCTTGCCTCTAAAGGTCAAGAACATGGTCACACAGGTGGCCACTCCAAAAAGACAATTCGCAAGAAACACTGCTCTCCAGCCCCAGAGTTGAAGAATGGCTCCGCCGATTGTCGGTCCAGTCGTCCGGCCCAATGCGATGGAGGCCGCCAGCAGACCCAGAGCCCGCCCTCGGTGATCATGCCCATGCACGGAGGCTATGATCGCCGCGGCCATTGGGGCTGCCATCGCCAAACCGAGCGCCATGACGCACCGAGAGGCGAGCAAATGTGCAAAGGTTCCGGAGAATGCCGCCAAGCCTGCTCCCGCCGTATAGAGAGTGAGGCCCGTCTTGAAGATTGTTCTTCGCCCGATGAGATCGCCGGCCCGTCCAAAGCCAAGCGAAAAGCTGGAGAGCATGATCGACCCCATCAAGCCGATCCACTGGACGGCCGCCAAGCTCGTGTTGAATTCCTTCTGGATAGCCGAAAGCAATACGCCGATGCTACCGACGCTTTGCATGTGGAAAAACGTTCCGAGGCAAACGACCAAGAGGACACGTGATTCTTCCCTGCGCAAGATTAAACCCGCTGAATCAAAATGCAGCGCAGCAGACTATACGTGATCGAAGAAAAAATGAAAAGAAAACACAGAAGTCAGGAGCAGACACGAAAGTGGATGATCTCGTTGGCGGCCTGCGATGAATTCACGCGGGTTGCAATGGGCCTTCCCCTCGGCCCCGATAATCCCGAAATGATCGAGCTCCGGGGCAAGGAAATCCTTCCGGCGCTGCGCTAAGTTTCCGCGGCATCGTAGGAGGAAATCCTCGTCCATAATCCGGATCGTTTTTGTTCTTCCACGCACAAGCTCTGCTTACAACGAATAATTTTAATTGACAGCAACTCTCTGTTTCCTTAGACTTCGCCAGTTTCCCGAGCTGTGACAAAAAGAACAGCACTCTGGAGTAAGGTATGAAAACGGAGGCCAAGCGGGCGATTGAAAAACTGGTTTTGCGATACGGAATAACACTTGCCGCCTTCTTTTGGATAGGCTTCTCCGGGGTTGGTGAGGCCGTGGCGCAGAAGGTACGCGTCGCCATGCCAGCCAAGAGCATGACATTCCTCAACTTCTATGTAGGAGACAAGTTCGGCGTCTACAAAGCCGAAGGTTTGGAGGTCTCTTTAGAAGTCATAAAAACTGAGGTCGGCGTGGCCGGCATGGTTGCCGGAGAGATCGACTACACAAGCGCCATAGGTTCGGCGATGCGCGCCGCCGCCACCGGAGTACCGATAAAAGCCACCATGTTCAGTATGGACAGAGTGCTCATCTATATGTTCGCCCGGCCGACGATCAAGTCGATCGAAGAGCTGAAGGGTGGGAAGACTGTGGCTACCACGGGCATGGTTGCGACGCCGACCTACGCGGCCAAGGTAATGGCGCGCGCCCACGGTCTCAGCGCCGACAAAGACTTGATATTCATTGCCACAGGTGACGTCGCCACTTCGCTGACGGCGCTCCAGAGCGGAGCAGCGGATGTGGCCATGCTTTCCATTCCCTTTAACTTCAAGGCGGAGGAGTTGGGGTTTCGGAATCTAGGAAGCGCGATCGACTATCTCCAGACTCCCTTTGCCGGAGTGGGGACTGCCGAGGCAAAAATTAAAGCCAATCCAGCACAGGTAAAACGAATGATCCGCGCGACGCTCAAGGGGATCGAATTTACCAAAGATCCCTCAAACCAGGAAAGGGTCACGGGCCTGCTGATGGATGAGTTCAAGCTCGACCGCAAGACTGCGGCGCTTTCCCTACGAGAAATCATCAAGGTTTTCACGAGAGATGGGACGATCCCGGAGGATGCCGTCAAAGCCGAGATCAAAGAGATTCGCGAGCAGGCAAAGCTCAAGGGTGAGATTCCGGTAACCCAGCTTGTCGATTACAGGCTCCTCGAGGAAGTCCTGGCAGAAACGAGGCGCTAGTTGCCGAAAATTATTCGCAGGAGAGCGACTGAGATTTTAATGTTGCTCTCAAGTGAATGGCCCAGGCTTCGATTTCGAGAAGCACGTCCGGCAAGTATATCCCCCCGCCTCTGATCAATATCGCGAGCAAGAAATAATCACGGCTCACTCAGTGAGAGCCATTGGTCGACTGACCGCTTACTTCACAACCGCTCCCAGAGCGTTTTGGTAGTACGACAAATCGATGTACTTTTCCACCGGCGGCAAAGGGGCCGTCAGGCGACCCATTTCAGCGCGCAACGCCAGTACGGCGCCGATTCCAGGAAGGTTCAGCTCGGCATGGGGATAAAGACCAGAATCAGGTTCCAAAAGTGCTGTCAACGTTTTTTCCGCGCGCGTTTGATCAAGCGCGTGGTATTTTTCCAGCAACTCTGAGCACGTCCGGCGATTTCGCGGCTCAAAACACCAGCGCGTCGCTTCGACATAAGCTCTGATATATCGAGCCAGAAGCGCTTCGTGATCTCTTGCCCATGCCCGTCTGGCGGCGCCGCAAGTGGCTTGGTAGACAGAAGACAGCTCCGCGCCGCGAGCCAAGAGGTGACACCCGGCCGCCAAAGCCTCTTCTATGTAGGGCGCGGTCAACAAAGTAGCCGCGATCTTTTTTTCCAGTAAAGCTCGGTAGCGGTGCTCCCAGCCGCCCACCTCCACGAGTTCATAGTCGTTGGGGGAAAACCCTCTGGACCTCAGAAACTTTTCCAGCAAAAACACAAACCCCGTGAGTCGTGAATCGACGCCAAGCAGGCGACCGCGAAGCAACTGAACGTCTGGAAATTCCGGCGCGGCGAGCAAACTCATAAGACCGCTATGGAGACCCATAAAGAGAAAAAGATCGGATTCGCGATCCCGGTCATTCGATTCAACCGCCGCCACGACGTCATCGGCTGCCGGGTGACCGATTTGAAATCGGCCGGTTTTGAGCGACTCGATGAGAACATCTGAACCTGGAGTATAAATCACTTCAACTTCTAGACCGTGCTTGGCGAAAATCCCGTGATCTACAGCCGCATGAACGGGTAGGTTATATGCCGCTCGAAACTGGATAAGTCGCAGCCGATTTAGGGACGCCATCAAATTCTCTCGAATCTAGCTCCGTGAAAATAACACAAAAGAGAAGTGGGCCGAAAGATTGTCGGACCCCCCGGCGATACTTTTGCCTTCCCTTGACACGCTTACCGCCATTGGATAATCAGGAGCCGTCTATACAAATCTTGTCCGCGAGCGCGCTTTGCCGGATGGGCCCATGCCTAAGGTGGGCATTGTCAATTCCTGAAAAGCCTCTTGTGTCACTCAAGGGGAGGTGATGATGAAGAAGGAGCTATCAAAGAGTGCCCCTTCCATCAAATGGTCGTTCCTTTTCTTTATCTGTGTGCTTTTTCTCTGGCAGCTTCTTATCCCCGTTTTGGACATTCCCTCCTATCTTCTTCCCACGCCGATAGCCATCCTCCAGGAGTTTCAAAAACGGGGTGGCTTCATTTTCGCGAACTTCCTGCCCACTTTTTACGAGACTATTCTCGGTTTCGTGATCGGCGCGTTGGTCGGAATCGTCGCAGGTCTGGGCATCGTTTATTCGCGGATGCTCTGGCTCACCATTTATCCCTCACTGGTGGTGATCGGATCCGTTCCCCGGATCGCTGTCGCGCCTCTCATCCTGATCTGGTTGGGCATTGATACCATATGGTCCAAGGTGACGATCGTGTTTCTCGTCGCGTTTTTTCCGATGGTCGTGAACTCGGTCGTGGGATTTTCGCAGATCGAGGGGGACATGCTGGATTTGGCCAAGACAATGGGCATGAGGCCATGGACGGAATTCAGAAAAATCCGTCTTCCAAACTCGGTGCCGTACATCTTTGCCGGATTCAAAACATCCATTGCCTTGGCCGTCATCGGTGCCGTGGTTGCCGAGTTCGTCTCTGGCCAGCAGGGACTCGGCTACCTTATCATCATCGGCAACAACGATCTCAACGCGGCTTTGATCTTCGCTTCCATCAGCATTCTTTCTGCGATGTCACTCGGTTTGTTTGGAGTCATCGTAGGCTTGGAAAAAGTACTGATGCCATGGCGCCGAGGTATTCATCCGACGGAGCTCTGAGCGCCAACATATCCATCAAAACGTGCACAGAAAAGTCAAAGGAGGAAAACCCATGAAATCAAAAATTCGCTCGGTTGGGCTCGCGCTTTTCACAACTGGCTTCTTGGTCGTGGGCATGGCGTCTACGGCAAGCGCGGCTGAAAAAATAAAGTTTCTGTTGGACTGGATCATTGAAGGAAAGCATGTGCCGTTCTTCGTGGCGCGAGACAAGGGTTTTTTTGAAAAGAATGGTCTCGACGTGACCCTCATTGAAGGGAAGGGCTCGGGCAACTCAGCGACTTTCATCGACGCTGGCCAAGCCGATTATAGCTACGGAGACTTTCTCACTGCAATTGAGGTGATGTCTAAGGGGGCGAAAAACCGCGCAATCGGAGTCGGCATGGTGTTCAATGGCGGGGGCTTCATATATAGGGAAGGGGCGGGAATTAAGGTCGCCAAGGACCTTGAAGGTAAGAATTTCGGTACAAACCCAGGAGATTTTGCCTACACCCTGTTGCCTGCGGTAGCCGCGTCCGCGGGATTCGATCATAAAAAAGTCATCATCAAAACCATGGAGCCGGCGGTTCGGACGCCCGCGCTCTTTGAAGGAAAAATCGATTTTATGTCAGGCACAAACGGTTCGAGCATCCAAAGGATGGCGATCCTCGGTAAACGGGAGAGAAAAGGCATCGGTTATTTATTCTTCAAGGATATGGGCCTAGAGACGTACGGCCATGTTCTTCAGACTCGAGAAGACCGCATCAAAAGCAATCCGGATCAGGTCCAAAAACTCGTGGCTGCGGTCTTTGACGCCTGGGCATGGTCGCTGAAAAATCCAAAGGATGCCTTTGAGATCTTCATGAAGGCCAACCCGCAAAAAGAGCGCGATATCAGCCTGGCACAAATGGAAGCGGGGCTAGATGACGTCGTAGACTCCGAGACCAAGGAGCGCGGGCTCGGCTATATGAAAGAAGAGATGATGAAAAAGTCCGTTTCGATAGCTAACAAGTACTTTGGCTTATCGCCGGCTGTCGATCATAAGACAACCTACACGAACCAGTTCATCCGGAAGAACCCCGGAATGTAGAGGACCAGTTTGGCAAACCTCATCGACTACCAGAACCTCCACAAGGTTTATAATTCAGGCAAAGATAAGGTGGTGGCGCTTGAAGAGGTCTCGTTTAGCGTGGCTGAGGCGGAATTTGTTACGGTCGTCGGTCGAAGCGGATGCGGCAAAAGTACACTGCTAAAAATCACCGCCGGACTTCTGAGTTCCACGGCTGGATCGGTTCGCGTCGCCGGGGCCCCCGTCCTGGGTCCGCTGACGAATATCGGCATCGTCTTCCAGTCGCCAGTCCTGTTGGCTTGGCGCAGGGCGCTCGACAACGTGCTTCTCCAGATCGAATCGCGCAAGCTGAACGTCGAGCATTATAGAGAAAAGGCCTTACAACTGCTTGAGCTTAGCGGGCTCAAAGGCTTTGAGTATAAGTACCCCAATGAGTTATCTGGTGGAATGCAGCAAAGGGTTTCCATCAGCCGCGCGCTGATCCACGACCCACCGCTCCTGCTGATGGACGAACCCTTTGGAGCGCTGGATGCCATCACCCGCGATGAAATGAATATCGAGCTTCTGCGGATCTGGCACGAGGCGAAAAAAACCGTCCTGTTCATTACTCACAGCATTCCTGAAGCGGTTTTTCTGGGCGACCGCGTCGTTGTGATGACCCCACGACCTGGGAAGGTTGCAGAGATTGTCAACATCGATCTTCCCCGTCCGCGCACCACGACGATTCGCGACGAGACTCAGTTTACTTCCTACGTCAAACAGATTCGCAAAAGCCTCGGCGTGCTGTAGCCCGGATTCCGAGTTGAAGGCGAAGCACAGGGCAAGGCGCAAGCCTTCCGGAGCGAACGCAACGGGCCTGTGTCTGTAAGCGAAGTTGCGGGCATCGGTGCGAGAGCGGCGTCCTCAGCCGTTGCGACCGAAGTGCCGAGTAACAAGAAAACCTTTGAAACATTACGGGTCTATGCGTTCGCTGCTCCAGGCTCACGCCGCGCCCAGCACAAGTCATACAATTAAACTGCGGAATCCGGGTTCAGTTAGAGAAGGCTGGGACGTTACCTACGCAGCGTGAGCGAGGGCGGTGAGACCGGAAGCCGTGAGCACCTGAGCAGGCGGTTTGGTGGAAGGTAGGGTCGCCGGAATCATCACCCTCGGGGATGCGGAGTGGCCCTCGAGGTAGTGTCCCATTGCCCACAGCTGTAGGAGTCATCGCCCGAGCGTATCGAAATAATGTCGAATCAGGGTTAGCTATGCCCGGCGCGCAGTGTGGTTGCGGATCAAGGCTCTCAGCCGATCGGGTGACAGGGGCAACTCCGTCACTTTGACGCCTAGCGAGGATAGTGCATGGCTCACCGCATTCGCTAGCACGGCTCCGGTGCCGACGATTCCTCCCTCTCCCGCACCCTTGACACCGAGTGGGTTTAACGGCGACGGCGCCTCTTCCAGAACGACGCTTTCGATCGGCGGGACATCCGTGCTCGACGGAAGAACGTAATCTCTGAACGTCGTGCTGAGGAGCTGGCCATTCTCCCCGTAGACCAACTCTTCAAAGAGTGTTCCGCCGATGCCTTGAATCGCAGCCCCGACCGCCTGACCATGCACGAGAAGCGGGTTGATGCAGCGCCCGACATCCTCCACCACCATATATCTGAGGATTTCGACGACACCCGTCTCAGGGTCTACGGCCACGTGCGCCAAATGAACACCGTACGAGTGGGTCAGCTGGTTGGAGTTAAAGTAAGCGGTTTCTTCGAGCGCAGGCTCTCCCGGGTTTACCCTCACCGTCTCTCGCACGTGAGCCAGGACGTTTTTCAGATCGAGCACCGGGTCTCGGCTCCCTTTCTGATGAATATTTCCGTCGTGTAACTCCAGTTGAGCGGGATCGAGACTCAGCTGCTCGCCAACAATGAGCAAAAGCTTCTGCCTCAACCTCTGTGCGGCGAGATGGACGGCATTGCCGCACATCACCGTGCCTCGGCTGGCAAAGGTTCCCCAGCCGAACGGCACGAGATCGGTATTACCGTGAAAGACCGAGATCCATTCCAAGGGCACGCCCAAGCCATCGGCGCAAATCTGCGCCATCGCGGTCTCGTGTCCCTGCCCCAAAACATTGATGCTCAGATAGACGGCGACGCTAGGGCCGTCCCCGAGCACCACTTTAGCTCCCTCGTAAGGTTCCAACCCGCCGGTGTTCTTAACGAAATAAGCAACGCCGATGCCGTGATAGCGGCCGTTCTCGAGGCGGCCTTGGCAGGCTGCAATCCGGCTATAGTCGAACTCTTGTAATGCGCGATTCAGCGCGCTTGGGAAATTCGCGCTGTCGAGTACCGTTGGATTGGTGCCGGGCCGGGTGATGCCGATCTCGTAAGGGATCTCTTCCGGTTGGATAAGGTTTTTCCGTCTGAGCTCGACCGGATCGAGGTCTAAGTCCGCCGCGACCATGTCTAGCAAACGCTCGCGGAAAAAGCAGGACTCATAGCGTCCCGGAGCGCGATAGGTTCCCATCCCGGTTTTGTTCGTGACGACGCAATGGATCTTGCATTCGTAATTGGGAATCCGGTACGGCCCGGGCAGGAGCGCGGCGGTGGAGCACGGCACCAACCCTCCATGGGTGCGAACATAGGCGCCCATGTTGCCGTAGATTTTCGCTCGTAGCGCCAAGAGTGTCCCATCCCGGCGCGCGGCGATTTCAAGCTCGCAGCTTACCTCGCGCGAGTGGTTCGCCGCCATGAGATGCTCGCGGCGATCCTCGATCCATTTGACGGGCCTCCCGAGCCGCACCGAAGCGAACGGAATCAAAAAATCCTCGGGATAAAGCTCCCCGCGGATACCGAAGCCCCCTCCGATATCATTCTCGATAAAATGAAGATTGTGTTCGGGGAGCTTGAGAAAGGCGGCGATGACCTGGCGGTTGTAGTGCAGCAGCTTGGTCATCCCATAAACTGTCAATTGTCGTTTCCCGGCGTCGAAGTCTGCCACCAGTCCACGCGTCTCCAGGGGGTTTCCCGTGTGGCGATGGACACGGAACATTTCTCTGCGCGTGTAGTCGGCCTTCTCGAAGGCTGCGGCTGCATCGCCGACATGGATTTCATGAACCGCGGCGAGATTCGTCCCGGTCCGTTCGTGGACGAGGACGTCGTCGCGCAGCGCGGCGGTGACATCCAAGATCTCGGGGAGATCCTCGTATTCCACCTCGATCGCGTCGAGCGCATCCTCGGCGAGGTACCGGCTTTCCGCTATGGCGACGGCTATGGGTTCGCCCACGTAGCGAACCTCATTTTGCGCCAGCAGCGGCTGAAGGTACCGTTCCAGGCCCGCGATTTTGTACATCCGCATGGGCACAGGCACAGCCATCTCGCCAATATCGCCCAACGTAAAAATCCAAACGACCCCAGGGATAGCTCCGGCTCGAGTCGTATCGATGGAGCGAATGCGAGCATGCGCGCGCGCGCTCCGCAGGATCGCCGCGTGCAGCATCCCTGGCAACTTGATGTCGTCGGCATAAGTGCCTCTGCCGGTGATGAAACGAATGTCTTCGCGTCGTTTGATCGATGCGCCGATATAGGTCTGAGCCATGGTCTTCCGTGTTTAGCGCTTCGGGATGTCTCTTTTCTTATCGGTGGCGGTTTCCCCAGCCGCTTGGAGGATCGCCTGAACTATAGGTTGGTAGCCGGTGCAGCGGCAAATATTCCCAGAGATCGCCTCACGCACCTCCGCATGCGTAGGCCTGGGTGTTTCCTTGAGAAACGCGAAGGCCGTCATCAAGAACCCGGGCGTGCAAAAACCGCACTGAAGCGCGTGTCGGTCCTGAAACGCCCTCTGAAGCGGATGCAATTGTTCGCCCGCTGTGAGCCCTTCCACCGTTAGAAGCTCCGCGCCGTTTGCCTGGACCGCCAGTAGAAGACAGGAACGCACCGCGTTCCCGTTTAGCAGCACCGTGCAGGCTCCGCAGACGCCATGTTCACAACCCAGATGGGTTCCGGTCAGGTGAAGCTCATTACGCAAGAAATCCGCGAGCGTCATTCTCGCTTCGACGAGCCGTTCGTATAACGCCCCGTTGACTGCCAAGCGGACGCTGTGCTTCATGCTCATGGGTCCACACCCTTTCCTACCTTCCCTGAAGCAGTCTGCAAAGCCCTTCGAGTCAAGCATGCTCCCACTTCTTTGCGGTACTCTCTGGAGGCGTGAACATCAGAAACCGGATCCAATTGCTCGGCGACCACTTCGGCGACTTCCGCAAAAATATCCGCTTCTGGACGATTCCCCAGCAGAATCTGTTCTCCCCGAACTATTCGCACTGGCCGGTCCTCTACGCCGAATAGGGCGACGCGCGTCTCTTCGCAAAGCCCCGTACCATCAAGTTGCAGCCAGACGACAGCTCCGACCATGGCGAAATCCCCCCGGCGTCTGGCAACCTCTTCCACCGCCCAGCCAGATCCCGGTCTCCAGCGAGGAAACCGTATCTCGGTTAAAAGTTCTGTGGGCTCGATCACTGTTGTCATGCTCCCCAGAAAAAATTTTTCCGCTGAGATCACCCGCTCTCCACGCTCGCTCTTCACGACAAACTCTGCGCCAAGGGCGAGGCTCACAGCCGGCAGCTCAGCAGCCGGGTCCGCATGGACCAAGCTGCCACCAATGGTGCCGCGGTTTCGGATCTGAAAGTGCCCGATGAGCGGCATGGTGGCGGCGAGCACAGGATTGTGGTCTTTGACGACAGCGGAATGCTCCAGGGAACGTTGCCGTGTCAGTGCGCCGATTGCCAGCACGCCGTCCGCTCCCTGGGCAATGTAATCCAGCGCCGTAACGCGATTGATATCGATAACCACTTGGGGACGAGCTAGGCGCAAGTTCATCAGCGGCATTAGACTCTGGCCGCCCGCGAGAATTTTCCCGTCTTCGCCATACCGGGCAAGCAATTCGACGGCATCGTCGATTTTTTCGGGTGCGAAGTATTCAAATGGAGCCGGCTTCATGTTTTTGTCTCCTCTATCACGTCATGTCCGCAGCAATCAACGACGAAAGGGTGAGGCGCTATCTCGCCCAACCAGCGCCGAGATTTGACAGGCCGATTCGCCATTTGTTAGAGACTGTTTGTCGGCGGTAGAGATCGTTGGATGAGACTAACAGATAAAATCGTCTTCATAACCAGCGCGCAAAACCCTTGCAGCCACGCAATCGCTATAGGATTCGCCCGCGAAGGTGCGCATTGCGCGGTGGCGGATGGAGATGTGAATCGAGCGGAAAAGCTCGCAGACGAAGTTCGCGCCCTCGGCCGGCGCGCGCTAGCACTTCAATTCGACATCACCAAAAAATCTGAGGTCGAGGAAGCTGTCAGGCGTACAGTTACGGAGTTTGGACGGATCGACGTCTTGTTCAACTGTTCGGGTCTAACGCAGGAAAGCGATTTCTTAACTCTTACCGAGGAGGCATTCAACGACTGCATCGATCATGGGCCCAAAGCTTACTTTCTTACCTGCCAGGCCGTCGGACGGCAAATGGCCGAGCAGCGCTCGGGCAAAATTATCAACCTGTCCACCACTGACGCTCGGATCGGTTCAGGCGAGTCGACCGGTAATAGCGCGGCTTATTCCAGCATCGACTCGATGACCCGCGCCATCGCCCAGGCCCTGGGATACTATGGCGTCAATGTGAACTGCCTCGTTTGCGGACCCATGAATAGCTTTTACGGAACCGCCGAAGAGAGGGCAGAACGCCTGCGACGCATTCCGATGGGCCGATTAGGTACGCCTGAAGATCTCGTCGGCGCGGCGATCTTCCTGGCGACCGACGACTCGAATTTTGTCGCGGGCGAGGCTCTTTACGTCGATGCCGGTTACTCGAATGCCGCCGTAACCGAGGACAGCTTTCGCCCAGTGTGGGCCAGACCTTGGGGCGAATTCAAAGTTCCACCGCGGAACAAGTGAAGCAGAGTTGTGAGCATTAAATTCAACCAGCTAAGCCTAATTTTATGTCTCGCCATCGCGTCACCCACCGCCGCGGCCGACAGCATCCGAGTCTCTTATGCGACGCTCAGCGCCGCTTACATGGACCATATTTCCGCCATGGATAAAGGCTACTTTCGTGAAGAAGAGTTGAATATCGAAGTCATCCGGGCTCCGGGCGGCGTTGCCACTCCAGGTCTGTTATCGGGCCAGTTTCAATTCAGTAGCTCGGCGAGTTCGGCGGTCAGCGCCGCGGTGCGCGGCGGGCCGGTGAAGATCGTCTATACAAATCTTTCGCGGCCAAGCTATGCCCTGGTTTCGATCAAACCGGATATCACTTCAGCGAAAGACTTGGTCGGAAAAAAAATCGCTGTCAATAGCTTCGGCGATACGGGCCATCTGGCGACGATACTTTACCTCAAGAAGATGAGCGTTAATCCCTCGTCCGTACTTTTTATTGCGGTTGGAAGAAACGAAGTCCGTTTTCCGGCTCTTCGTACGGGCGCGATCGACGCCGCCCCTCTGGTGCCGCGGGATATGGTGGTCCTAAAAGACCAAAAACACGTCGTACTTGCCGATCTGGGAAAAGAGATTCAACTGGTATGGAATGGCGTTGCGGTGTCGAGCAAGCTTTTGGCTGAAAATCCTCAACTGGTGGAGCGATTCCTGCGCGGGCTGGCCAAGGGTCGGGAGTTCGCCCGGCGGTTCCGGGATGAGACGATTTCGCTCATCAGCAAGCGCGATCCTTCTCCATTGGAAGCCATCAAAGTCGATTACGAAGTGACCAAAGCGAGCATGACCGAAGACGGCTCGTTGCCCGACGATGTACTTCGTGATGAAGTCGCGACTCGCGCCGAGCTGACCAAAGTTGCCAATCCGCCCAGTATATCGACCGTGTTTGATTACAATATCACGAGAAAGAATTACGCACAGCTAAGAGCGACCGGCTGGCAGCCGGCCCGATGAGACCATGAAACTTGAAGGAAAAACAGCGATTGTGACCGGCTGCAACGGTGAATTTGGTTCGGCCATCGTGCCCGGATTCGCCGCAGAGGGTTGCGACGTCGCGTGCGTGGATTTTAAACAAGCCGATGCCGACGTCGCTGCGGAAAAAGTGCGGCAGCGGGGGCGGCGGGCCTTGGCGCTCGCCGTCGATCTGCGCAAGCGCGCCGAAGTCGACGCGATGGTCGAGCAAGTTATCGCTGCGTTCGGGCGCATCGACATCCTCGTCAACACCACCATGGCTTCCCACAATCAGGAGTTCTTGAATTTCAAGGAAGAAGACTTCGACGATTCGTTGAGCCGCGGCGTGAAGAGCTATTTTCTCACCTGCCAAGCAGCCGCCCGGCAGATGGTGAAACAACGCTATGGCAAAATCATCAATCTAAGTTCCATCGTCGGCGTGCTCGGCCCCGGCCAAGCGGCTTCATGGACCGCGGATCGCGGTGGCGTAAACGGACTTACCCGAGCGGCGGCGCATGCGCTGGGATTTTACGGCATCAATGTGAATGCTGTCGCGCGGGGCAACACGGCGCGCAAGCCTTACAGCGCAGGGGTTCTCGAGCGGGTCCGCCGCCTCCCCCTGGGCAGAACGGAAACCGCCGAAGACATGGTTGAGCCCTGCGTTTTTCTAGCTTCTGAAGGGTCAAGTTATGTAACCGGAACGATTCTCTACGTCGATGGTGGCTACACCGTCGCCGGCGTCACGGATGACCGCTATCGCCCGGAGTGGGCGCGGGCTGGGGAAGAAAACAAATAGCTGCTTGTTTTAAGACCATTAGATCCTTTTGTGTTCAGGCTAAGTAAATGAGGGTTCGTCATGCCCGCGGAAGCGGGCATCCAGATTCGTTTTTGGCGAAACTTGGAAAAGCCTGGATTCCGCCTGCGCGGGAATGCCATGAAAGAACGTGGCCACAACTCTATGGAAGTGAAGGGTCAATCATGCAAGCTCGTCCAACGCGCTCTCGGCGAACAGCTCTTTGATTTCAAGCTTGCGGTCCGTTATACCCGCCATCTCGGCATAACGCGTCATTTTTTCTAGCACGATCCGGTTGTCTTTGATGTTATACGGCCACGGATCTTCGCCAAAGAGCTCTCTCTCTTCTTCCAGCTCGGCGCCGTACCAGGCGAGAAACGATCGCCGCGTATCGCTCACATGTTTGATACCGATGTCCTTGGCTTTGGTGAAGGCCGCGACGAGACTTTGCGCCACCCACGGAGCGCGTTCCAGAAATGAGTTTTTGACAACGACAACGTGACGAATCGGAAAGATCTTGGTCTGTAGATAATATTCTTTTTCCACCTCACGAAAATTCGGCCACAAGCGCCGCACTTCAGAAGTACGGCGAACGAGTTTCGGGTTTATTTCCGGCAGCATGCACGCATCGATTTCGCCTCGGATTAATCCGTCTTCGACCTTTTGCCCCTTGGGCAAGCGCTCAATCTCCATCCAATCCGGCGGTCGCCAACCCGGCACCTGTTCCTGTTGATTCGTCCGAATTTTGAGGGATCGCACCGGCACACCATATTCTTCCTGCAGTAGGCCGCGCATCCAGAGTGATACTGGATTGAAGTGGGCACGCATACCGATGATCTTGCCGGCAAGATCCTCCGGCCGTTGAATTCCGCTGCCGATGTTGAGCAGCACATTACCGTGACAAAATTTACGATGCGGAAAGACAGGGATCGCGGTGAATGGCGCGCCTCGAGCCATCCAGCCAAGAAAGACGCCCATCTGGAGCTCGCAAACGTCGAATTCCAGATCGCGAGAAAACCGCCGGTGGCGCTCTTCGGAAGGCAACGAAACAACGTTGAGATCGATCCCCTCGGCTCGCACCGTACCGTCAACCAAGAAGCGCGTTCGGTCATATTCGTTGCAGGATAAACTGAGGCGCAGCCGTTCCATACTTATGAAGGCAGTTGGGGCTTGATCTCATTCAACAGGAAACGCGCCTGGCTGCGCACGTCATCCGACGCGATCCGCGCGATGATCGTGTTGAGCCCCGCCGCCACGTAACCTTTCAGCAGACGTAGGCATTCTTCCGGCGTGCCAAAGATGGCGAAGAAGTGGCCGAGCTTTTCCTTGGGTTGTTCGAAGAAACGTTCCATCCACTGCCAACCCTCGGCCCTGGCGCGTTCGCCGTCGGATTGAATATTGAAAGCTGCAAACAACCCAGTGGGCCGGCATTTCCCGGCGCGGCCGTGCTCCCGGGCATACTGATCGATCTTCTGCCGTGCCGCGGCAAATCTCTCCAGAGTCGGTGTCAACGTGACCCAGCCGTCTCCCAGACGCCCTACCCGCTTGAAAGCGTTTTCGTGTCGGTCGGCGGCGATCCAGATAGGTATCCCCGGTTTTTGCGCCGGATGAGGCAAAATGCCGACATCTCTCAATTTATAGTAACGCCCGTCGTAACTGACGGTTGTCTCGCTCCACAACTGCCGCATGATTTCGATGGACTCGCTAAGGCGTCCCGCTTTTTCCTGCGGTGGGACTCCACAAGCCGCAAATTGGCGTTGGATATAGTCTCGGACCGGCCCCACGCTGACACCAAGAGTAATCCGCCCTTTCGAGATCACGTCCAGGGTTGCAAGCGCATGCGCCAACAAGACGGGATTTCTCAGCGCCGGAAGCATCGGCACGGCGCCGACTCTAATCTTGGTCGTGCGCGCCGCCAGGGCCGCCATCGTGGTCAGACAATCGCCTCGGGCTTTGTCCAAGACCGTGACACTGTCACCCAACCAGATATGGTCGAAGCCCAATTCTTCCGCTTGAGCCGCGTCGGACCACAGTTGTTCGAAACTTTTCGCTGCGTCTTCCTGCCGAACTATTTGACGCGTATGCAACAGTAGTCCAATGTCCATCTAATTCTTCGGGCCAACGTCACTCTACTTGCTGTGTAAAAGTTACTTCTAGTCTTATCCGTCATTCCCGCATGTTTCTAGCGGGAATCCAGGCGAAACTCTGACTGCACTCCAATTGAAACATTCAGTGGCGACAACATTAGAGCAGCACTGCTTCATTTTTGTTCCATTTTGCATAACCTTTCAACGCAGCAAAAGGCAAGGGCCGTTACTCAGATCACATCTTGTCTGAGCCTGGGACGTGATATATACACGCGAATTGAGGAGAAAATTCATGTCCCACCCAAATATCGGCGTCGCGCTCGAGCGCATCGACCATGGAGTGCTTCCCTCCAATGATCTCGGCCAGGCATTCCGCTTTTGGTCGACTTTCATGGGAGCGCGGCTCAATTTTCACGCTAACCTGAACGCCCGTGGCCTCAACCGCGAAGTGCCGATGATCGTCTTTTTTACGGTTGCGAATCATTCCGGCTTTGGTCTCGCACTGCAAGATTTCCGTTTGGCTTCGAAACCGGCGCGGCGCCTGGAGGGTGTCGTATGGGGCTTCGAGGTCGCTGCCGATGATCTCTCGCTTGCCGTCGACGAAGCCGAAAGGCAGAAGCTGAGTTGGGAACAATCAGCCGACTATTCGGAATCAAGCCCGATCAAGGAATCTTTGTTCGTCCTCGATCACGATGGCAATACCGTGGAGCTCTGTATACGAAAGCAACCGTCTGAGCAGCAGCCGCAACAGGCGAACATTCCACTTCGACGGATTAGCCATGTTAGGATTGAGGTCACCGATCTTAATCAAGCGCGCTCCTGGTACAACGAGACTTTTGGTTTGGTGGAAGCCGAGCAGGTACCGGGCAAGGAGCAGCTCACTTTAACCGTTCCCAAATCGGGCCAATTCCTAATCCTACGCAAAGTGGATCAAGTGTCCGAGCGCAGCACGCAATGTTTTAAAGGGCCGCATATCGACTTGCGCTCGAGCGAAGAATGCTATCCAGAGATATTGAAACGATTTGATCGCAGGGAAACTTATTGGGGTCCCAATCCGAATTTGATCCCATGGCACGAGCCGGACTCCAATACTGTCTACGGTTATGATCCATTCGGCAATCGCCTCCAGATCGGCGTCATCGCCAAACGTCCCCAACACTACGGCAACGTGTCGCGTTTCGCCGAGAGAGCGAACGCCTAGCCAAGCTTCTTACTTATCACATGCGGATGCATAGATTTTTCGTTCTAGTCTTCGCGCTATTGGGCGCGACTCTCGTTACGGCAAAGGCCGCTGGCGGCGCGACCACAGAGGAGAAAGTCAGGTTTTCCATTGCCGCTATCACAGGCAGCTACATGGACGAATTCGTCGCGATTGAAAAAGGCTATCACCGCGCAGAAGGCCTCACGGTGGAGATGATCCGAGCAGGCGGCGGTATCGCCACCCAGGCACTCATCGCCGGCGACCTGCATTTCAGCACGTCCGCGGGCTCCGCTCTCACGGCGATGCTACGCGGCGCGGAGATCAAAGTCATCTACACCAACATCGATCGCCCTGGCTATCAACTATGGTCCGCGCAACCCGAGATCAAAACCTTGAAGGATCTGATCGGCAAGCGGGTTGGCGTCACCAGCCGCGGTGATACTCAAGAGCTGTCGGTGCGCCTACTGCTGCGCAAGCACGGCATCGATGCGAATTCCGTCATCTACATCGCCGTGGGTTTTGGCGGGGCACGTCTGGCTGCCTTGCAAACCGGCACCGTCGATGCGGTGCCTTTGGGCGCCGGTGATTTTGCCCAGCTGAAGCAGCCGAAAGGACACATGCTTGGCGATACGGAGAAGGAGATTCGTTTCGCCTACGTCGGCTTGGCGGTTCCGAATCGCTTGTTGGCGCGCCAGCCGAATTTGGTAGAGCGCTTTCTTCGCAGTGTCATCAAGGGCCGAGAATATGCGCGGCGGTACCGAGAGCAAACGATTCCGATTATCGGCAAATACACGCAGCGCAAACGTGAATTCAATGAATTTGATTACGATTCAACACGCCCGGTTTTGACCGCCGAAGGCTGGGTGCCCGATGATGTGTTAAAGGACGATGTCGCGATGCGGGCGGAGCTGATCGGCGTGCCGGTTCCAGCGGATGTCAATAAATTTTTCGATTACAGTATCGCGAAGAAAATTTACCGCGAGTTAAAGACCGCCGGATGGGAACCGACGCCCTAGATGCTCTCAAATACGAAATGAATTAACCGATAAAGGAGACACCATGAGCACAACCTACCCAGTCGCCGACATGATGATCGGCGTTCGCAATATGATCGAGGCCGCCGATCTCCGTCAGGGCGACCAAGTCCTCCTGTTAGCCGACACGCGCAGCGACAAAACCACTATGGAAGCGCTCACGGCCGGTCTGCGCTTTTTCGGTGCAGAACCGATGACCCTCGTCACCGAACCAATCGCACGTTACGGCGGTGTGCCGCAGCCAGTCTTGGAGGCGATGCACGCGTCCGATGTGGTTATCTGGGTGTGGCCGGTGTTTATCACATTCACGCCGGCGCATCGCGCCATGGGCCGCAAGCGGGAAGAAAGCGGCACGCAGCTCCACGAACAGAGACTGAAACCCTACCATATTTACTTCGAAGGCAATGCCGGCCTGTTGGCCCGTGACTACGCAAAGTTTCCCAACAAAGTCCTTTGGAAATTAGCCCAGAAAGTTCGCGACGTGGTCGCCCCAGGAAAAGTTGTTCGCATAGAAGATTCTTTAGGGAGTAATCTAACCGCAACCTATGACGGCAAAAGACTCTACGGCATGCAGTTCCGCGCCGGCGACCCTCCCGGCCGCTGCCATTTCCCCTGGGGCCGCTGCGGGGTGTTCAACGGCGACGGCAATTCGAACGGTGAAGTTTATTTAAGTTGCGTGCAAGGCGTCGCGGGAAGACTGCCAGAACCCATGCGCTGGAAAATAAAGGACAACATCATTACAGAAGTCGACGGTGGTGGTGAAGTCGGCGAGGAGTGCAAGCGGTTGTTCAAAGATGTTCCCGAGTCAAATCGTCTGATCGAAATCATGTTCGGCTACCACCCCAAAGCCTCGGCGCAGCATGGCATCGACGACCCGATGCATTGGGAGCTTATCAGCAAGATGCCCTGGGCTGGGCTGGGAACACCGCGCAAACACCCGAACTTCAGGCACATGGATGGCTCGGTTTTTAATGCACGGCTCTACATCGACGACCGTCTAGTCGTGGATACCCACGGCATGCTCGACCGTTCCCTGTTGCATCACCCTGAAGTGCTTGAGGTGGCATCCCAGTTTGGCGATCCCTACAAAGTGCTTGCGCCGGTTTCACACGAAGCCCACGGGTCGGGAACAGCGTGGTAAGCCATCGATCTTCAGCGGAATGATTGTTATGTCTGATCACCCCGTTCGCCAAGATTCGCTAATCGCCCGATCGACCCTCAGCTCTTTTGTTCTTCGCACCGAAGACCCAATTGACGGCAAGTTTGCACGAGGGCTTCTACGGCTTCGTTTATACCTGTGGCGCCCTTATCATTTTGAATGGTAACGATGATGCGGCTTTGATCGCTCCCAACAGGAATCACTTGCAGAGTCCCATTCTGCCCCTTTCTCGTTCCTTCCAGAAAGTACTTTGCATCATCCTGTTTTGTGATCTCCGTATAACCACGCTGCTTAACGGCTTTCACCGCTTCAGCATAAACCGTCGCCGCGTCCCGGTTAACCAAGACCGTCGCGGTACTGGTACTTGATCCTCTGGTGGCATGGATGATCAAAGGCACCGCCGCCACGATACAGCCGAGAAGGGTCAGCGCGAAGAACATCATGCACGCCGACAGCACAAATCCTCGAAAACCTTTGTTCGTCACCATGGCTTTTTCCCTTTCGTCGACGCTTCTTTTTACTGAAATTCTGTCCACGAGGATTGCATTAGAATCGTAAAGCGTGTTGTCGCCCAAAACGAGAAAACAGGTACCAAATGAGGATGACAGGAACTACGATCCAAAAGATGGGCTCCGCGATGCGCTCGCCCGTGCTCAAAACACCCCACACGAGCAATCCATTTAACAAAGCGGCGATAAGTCCGGACCACCACCCCCAACCCTTACCCAACCGGGTTCCGGCAGCAAAGATGAAGTAAAGCAACGCAGTTAGAAGGACTAATCCACCTATGCCATACGCCAGAACATCCATCAGCGGTAGGACTTCACTACCTTGTCCAGCGAGCTTCGCTCCTGCGCGGAACCAAGCAAAGGCACGCAATACTCCAAGTAAGCCTTGGGTGACAGCCAAAGTAGTAACTGCCATCAACATCCATCTATTCTTCCGCACTGGAATACCTGCGTTCATATATAGGCCACCGCAATTCTGGACGGCAATCGTCTTTGGCCGTCGGTTCCTTCACGTAAAGCTTCCGAGGTATGCCTCGGCGTTCTCTTCGGTACCGAACGGCTGATCGACAGCGATCAGGGATATCCGCCGCTATCCCTACCAAAATTGGTGTTCGTTGGACAACCGCTCATACGACCTCGTTCAGGTTGATTCCGAAGACTTCTCACTCCGCCCTCGCCACTCGACGCTCTCCCCTATTGCACCAGTGGTACGCCTTGCGCGAGGTCATACTTGACGACAGCGCGGATCTTGTTCTCGATTTGTAGATAACGAGCGACTTTTTTCACAGGCAACACATTGCTTAGCTTCGGCGCGTAGGTGCTCTTAAGGTTCGCCTCAGCCACTTCAATGGCGATCACTTCATCGATCAATTCTTTTCCCGCTCACTCACCACTGCACATTCTTCAGAACAGCAACTGAAGCCGCAGCCCCAGGATGGTCTCCGTGCCTACGTGAATAGCGCCGGCTGTATATTGGACTCTGGTCCAATACGACGACCACGTTCCTGAATTCCTAAAGCGGAACCGCAGGAAGAAACTCCGCGAAGTCACGGAGGCCGAGATTGACATGTCCGGCGTAATTCGATATCTGCGGGCAAGATAGCACCAATCTTCCTGTTCCAAGTCTCACGGTTATTTGGGAATCGTGGCCGCAGAATGGACCGTTAAGTTGCTCGCACAGGCGATAATTCGCGCAGGCCGTCAATGGTTCGTGTCTGTAATGTGGTTATCGGCTTGCGTGGCTGTTGGTTCGGTGCAAGGCCTCGATGCAATAACCTCACGGCGTTCCAATGCTCGTATCTCCTCCGTCGTCGAATTCCAAATCCAGTTTGGGGGCAGTGACAATTCCATATTGGACCAAAGTCCAATAGACGGTTTTAGCGGGTGATGGAAATTTGAGCACGCGTAAGACTTTGCAATACTGGAAGCACGTAATGTTAGTTTCGATCTCGACCAAGCGCTATCTATGTTTGAGAAGGCGGCAAAGATCAAGCAATAATTCGACGTTAACCGAAAGGAAGGAAGAGAATAGGCAAGGACGCGATCCAAAATTCAGATGATCGCATCATGGCGCTCTGATTTCGAACGATCAACCGTCAGGCCATCGCCTTCGCCTGTGGCTCTGACCTAACCGAAGAAAGGAGAATGACCATGTATTTCACCAGTGACTCCATGCTTCCCGAAAACCAGCAGCCGCTGATCATCACGGTGGCTCCCTATGGCCCGCAGTGGCTGCCGAGTGACTCCGATGATATCCCGGTCACCTGGGAACAACAGACTCAAAGGGCGGTGGATTGTTACAACGCCGGTGCGACGGTGCTGCACCTCCATGTGCGCAATCCAAAGACCGGTCACGGATCAAAGAACTTCAACGAGTTCAACGAACAAATCGCGCGGTTGCGACAAGCCGTACCCAAGATGGTCATACAGGTCGGCGGGTCGATCTCATTTGCCCCGGACACCGATGCGGAAAAGGCGCAATGGCTGGGCTACGACACGCGGCACATGCTGACGGAGCTCAATCCGAAACCGGATCAGATCACGATCGTCATCGGGACCGTGCAGATGAATATCCTGGACCTCACGACGCCGGACGATGTCCAGGGGACGCATCTCGCCAATCCCGCGATGCAGGCCGCTTACCAGAACATGGTCGCCGAGGCCAACCCCGAATTCTACATCGAGCATCTGAAGCGCCTGCGCCAGAGTGGGATCCAGCCGATGTTCGCCATGGCCCACATCCACACCCTCGAAGCGATCGAGCATCTCATCCGCACGGGTGTGTATATGGGGCCCTTGAATCACACCATGACGGCCATCGGCGGAGCCGGCGGTTGTGGCCGCAATCCGTTCGACTTCATGGAGTGGGTGCGTCGCTCGCCCCAGGGCTCCATTGCGACGTACGAGTCGCTGTGGCGCACGGTGCCCCCGTACGCCGCCATGGCGGTGGCGCTCGGCATCCACATGCGGGTGGGCAACGAGGACAACCTGTGGCGCAAGCCGGGCCAGCGCATGACTTCAGTAGAACAGGTAGAGCAGGTGGTACGCATCGCGAACGAGCTAGGCCGCAAGGTGGCAACCGCC
>Ga0081455_10001053_pt1 | contig 34716 bp, 31 predicted proteins | sample TabmetS3T2R1_FD_70207 | JGI IMG/M metagenome (GOLD analysis project Ga0081455, IMG submission 70207) | Tabebuia heterophylla rhizosphere microbial communities from the University of Puerto Rico - S3T2R1 | ecosystem: Host-associated > Plants > Roots > Rhizosphere ...
AGGGGTTCGACCTGCCACTGTTGCTGGGACACAACGCGGAACTGCTCGACGCGCTGCAATACATCGCCCGCCGGGCCTTCGCCGACGCGGTCGCGGCGGGAACGCAGATCGATTTCGACGCCAACGGATACCGCGACGCCCGCAAGCAGGAGCTCGAGATCATGGCTCGCAAAGCGGCTGAGAAAGTGAAAGTGACCAAAACTCCATTCGTGTTCGATCCGATGAACGCGCAGGACCGCCGGATTATTCATACGGCCTTGGTCGATTTCCAGGGAATCAGGACGGAGAGCGAAGGAGATGGACAGATGCGAAGAGTGAAAGTTCTTCCCGCCTGAAGACCGAGGATTGGGGATCGAGGATCGAAGACAATCTTTTTTCGATCCTCTATCATCAGTCCTCGATCCTTGATCTTCGATCCTCGATCCTCGATCCTCGACCTTCGATCCTCAATCCCATATCCTCAATCTTCTATTAATGTCTTCGCAGCGATCCAAAACGATTGCGGCCATTGCCACGCCTCAAGGTTACGGGGGCGTCGGAGTCATCCGGATCAGTGGAGATCAATCGACCGATCTCGCCCGCCGATTGCTCCGCAACGGAGATCGAGCGAACTTCGATCCCAATCAGGCTTCATTCCATCACATTGTCAATCCCGAAACTGGCGCGCTGATCGATGAGGCCATAATCACTTTCTTCAAAGCGCCTCACTCCTTCACCGGCGAAGATGTGATCGAAATGGCCTGCCACGGAAGCCCGGTGGTCTTGTCGGAGGTTCTTCGGCTGCTGACTTCATTCGGGGTCGAACTGGCTCAGCCCGGCGAGTTCAGCATGCGCGCGTTTCTGAACCAGCGCATGGACCTGACGCAGGCCGAGGCGATCAAAGACCTCATCCACGCTCAAACGACGCATCAGGCGCGCGTCGCCGCCAGACAGTTGAAAGGCGAAATTTCGAAGCGGTTGCAGCCGATAAAAGAGGGGCTGGTTGAGATGATCGTTCATTTCGAATCGTCGGTCGAATTCGTCGAGGACGATCTCGACCCGTTGAACATCAACCTTTTCCTCTCACGCATAGATCAGTTCACCGAACAACTCGGCGCGCTCGCCTCAAGCTATCGACTGGGAAAGCTCATTCGATCGGGAATCAAACTCGCTTTGATCGGGCGTCCGAACGTCGGCAAATCGTCACTCTTCAACGCCCTGCTCGGAAGAGAGAGGGCGATCGTCACTCATCTGCCCGGAACTACACGCGACACGCTGAACGAGTCGTTCGTCATCAACGGCGTCCCTGTAGACTTGATAGACACTGCGGGAATCCGGGAGACCGAAGACATTGTCGAACAGATCGGCGTCGAAAGAACGAAGACCGCGATCAGCGAGGCCGACATGATCATCGCCGTCGTCGAATCGACCTCGACTCTCCCTCCTGAAGAGATTGAATTGTTCAACCAGTTCCCTGTCAGTCTCTACGCCATCAACAAATGCGACCTGGGAATCGCGCTTTCTGAAGAAGCGATAAGCCAATTGCCCGGCGACGATCGGGTCGTAAAAATCTCTGCGCTAACCGGGGAAGGTATCGATGACTTGCGGCAGGCGATCCACCGGCTAATCGCCGTCGAAGCTCAAGCCAGTATCGAAGATGCTATAATCACGAATGAGCGGCACTACTCCGCGCTGGAGCATGCGCTGGATGCATTGCGCCAAGCCAGGCAGGACCTGGCCGCAGGCTTTACCGAGGAGGTGGCGCTGGCTAATTTACATCAGGCGCTGCGCAACCTCGGAGTCATAACCGGAGAGACGCTCATCACGGACATTATTAATCAGATATTCTCGACCTTCTGCATCGGAAAGTAGCGCATGCCATACTTTGACGAACAATTCGACGTGGTGGTGATCGGAGCGGGACACGCCGGATGCGAAGCGGCGAACGCCGCCGCCGTAGTAGGCGCGAAGACTGCCGTCGTCACATTCAGTCTCGACTTGATCGCCCAAATGTCTTGCAACCCGGCCATCGGAGGTATTGCAAAAGGCCACCTGGTCCGCGAGATCGACGCGCTCGGAGGTTTGATGGGGCGGGTGATAGATCAAACCGGCATCCAGTTCCGAATGCTCAACCGCAGTCGCGGCCCCGCCGTCCAGGCGCCACGGGCGCAGGCCGATCGCGCCCTCTATCGCCATCAGATGCGTCGCGAGCTTGAAGCCATTCCCAATCTTTACCTGCGACAAGGAGAGGTCGTAAGAATTTTGACCGAAGACGGTCGGGTCATCGGCGTCGAGTTGATGGATGGCAGGTTGCTCAGGGCCGAAGCCGTGGTCATCACGACGGGCACTTTTCTGAACGGACTTATACACGTCGGCGCGAGGCGATTTTCCGCCGGACGTTCAGGCGAGCCGCCGTCAATAAAACTCGCGGAGAATTTGCGCGAACTCGGTTTCAGAATCGCCCGCCTCAAGACCGGCACTCCGCCCAGACTCGACGCGCGTTCGATTGACTTCAAGGCGTTCGAGGAACAGCCAGGCGACGAAATCCCGACGCCATTTTCTTTCACGACCAGGACCATTACTCAACGTCAGATTTCGTGTCACATTGGATATACGACTCAGGAGCTACATCAGACCATCCGTGACAACATCAGTCGCTCGCCGCTCTACAGCGGCCAGATAACCGGCGTCGGCCCGCGCTATTGCCCTTCAATCGAGGACAAGGTCGTCAAGTTCCCTGACAAAGATCGCCATCAACTCTTTCTTGAACCGGAGGGCTATCACACTTACGAAGTCTACCTGAATGGATTCTCGACCAGCCTCCCTGCCGATTTGCAGCGAGAGTTGGTCAACCAGATTCCCGGACTCGATAAAGCCGTGATGCTCCGCCCCGGCTACGCGATCGAGTACGACATGGTCGACCCGACTGAACTCTGGCCCTCACTTGAGACCAAGCGAATAAATGGCCTCTTCAACGCCGGCCAGATCAACGGCACTACGGGATATGAAGAGGCGGGCGCTCAGGGAATCATCGCCGGGCTCAACGCCGCCAGGTACGTCCACCGTCAAGAGCCTGCGCTTATCGAGCGAGACTCCGCTTACATCGGAATCCTGATCGACGACCTCGTCACGCAAGGCGTGGATGAGCCTTATCGCATGTTCACCTCCCGAGCTGAACAGCGACTCAAGTTGAGAATCGATAACGCCGATGAACGGCTCACCGAAATCGGCTTCGATCTCGGAATGCTGCCTAAAGATCGTTATGACGAGTTCCTCAGTAAGAAGAACCGCAAAAATGAATTGCTGGAATATTTCCGCCGAACCACCGTCTCTGTCCGCGCCGTCGGCTATGGTCAGTTCGCCGAAGCGTCAGGCGTCAACCTCTCCGAGGCTGTGAATCTATCTCACTTGGCAAAGCGGCCTGAGGTTACAGCCGAACATCTGGTTCATCTGCTCCCAGAAGATTTGAGGGAGCGATGCGGGATCGAGGAGATCACGACCGTTGTCACTGATTTCAAATATGAAGGCTACCTGATCGCACAGGAGAATATGGCGAACCGTCTGGCCAAAGCCGGCGGTAGAACCATTCCCGCCAATCTGGAATATTCTCGAATCCCAGGTCTGTCTCATGAAATGGTTGAGAGGCTCAATCGGGTGCGACCACAGACGCTCGCCCAGGCGATGAGAATTCCCGGCCTGACGCCAGCAGCCCTCTCGTTGCTCACCATCCACATCGAACTGATGTCTCGCCAACAGGTCTCTTGATGTCATCCGAAGTCGATCAGATAAAAGACATGCTCCGAAACTTTCTGGGAGCGCAGGCATCCCTGCCTGCGGGGTCCCAGAGCAAGCAGGCAGGGATGCCTGCGCTCCCAGAAAGTTTCACCGAAGCGGAAGCCGATCTGCTGTCGAAGTACTATGAGTTGGTACTGAAGTGGAACAAACGTCTCCACCTGACGACTCTGACTCAGCCCCAAGAATTTTTTGAAAGACACATCCTCGAATCAGCCTTCTCCGAATCATTGATTCTTCCTTCGGTAAATCAGGTATGGGATTTGGGGTCGGGCTTGGGCGTTCCGGGAATGGTGATAGCTATTTTGCGCCCAGACCTGGTTGTGAGCCTGGTCGAGGCCAGTCGGAATAAAGTCCTCTTCTTAAAAGAAGCGACTGCCCATTTGAACCTGAATAATGTTCAGGTCATCGAATCTAGATTTGAGGCCATCGAAGGCGTCCCCGAAGAATCCTGCCTGACAGTCCGCGCAATTGAGAAGATGGAGAAGATGATTCCCGAAATCTTACGATTGGGCGCCGAGGCCTCACAAATTCTGATCTTCGGGGCGAAGGGCCTCGAAGATAAGATTCGCGCGTTTGTACATGATAAGAAGATAGAGAGCTTGCTTATTCCGGGTTCTAATCAAAGATATGTAATGAACATCATCCGTTCCACGTGGAACAGTAGGGAATGGCCACAGAGCCACAGAGATACAGAGAAGAAATGAAGAAACTTTCTAGATAATCCCCCATTCTTTCTTCTCTGTATCTCCGGTGGCTCTGTGGCCATTCCCTACTGTTCCACGTGGAACGCCCTCCCTCGCTTTCACTTGAATTTCGGATGTGATAATTTGCCCGACGTTGTCTAATTTCATTTCGTCACGCCTCGAGATAGACATATGGGAAAAATCATTGCAATCTCCAATCAGAAAGGTGGGGTTGGAAAGACGACTACGGCCATCAATCTCTCCGCCTGTTTTGCGGCAGCCGACATTTCTACATTGCTGGTTGACATGGACCCACAGGCCAACGCGACCAGTGGGGTCGGAATAAAAAAAGGCTCGTTCAACCGTTGCATCTACCATTCGATGGTCATGGATGAGCCGGTCGCCAACATACTACTGGACACGGAACTGGAGCACATGAAAATCGCTCCCTCAGACCGCAATCTTGCTGGCGCTGAAGTCGAGTTAATCGATGTGGAGCAGCGAGAGTTCTATTTAAAGAAGGCCATCGAGAGTCAGCGCGACATGTTCGAATACATAATCGTCGACTGTCCCCCGAGTTTAGGCATTCTGACTTTGAACGCTCTGGCCGCTGCCGATTCGATAATCGTCCCGATTCAATGTGAATATTTTGCGCTGGAGGGAGTAACTGACTTATGGGACACATTGGTGAGGATTCGCAGAAACATCAATCAAAGTTTGGGCGTCGAGGGATTTTTGCTGACGATGTTCGATGAAAGAACGAATCTATCGAACCAGGTTGTTTCAGACCTGAGGGATTTTCTCGGGGCGCAGGTCTTTCAAACAGTGATCCCCCGCAACATTCGGCTGGCCGAGGCGCCGAGCTACGGCAAGCCGATTATTCTTTACGACATAAAATCTCGGGGCGCTGAAAGCTACTTAAACTTAGCCAAAGAGGTATTGGAACATGACAAGAAGAGCGTTAGGGAGAGGCTTGAGCGCCCTGCTCTCTGATTCGGTTTCGGTCGTAGCGCCTGGGGAAGAGCTGCAGGAAGTGGACATCGATTTAATCGATCCAAATCCCGATCAGCCGCGACTGCGCTTCAACGAAGACAAACTCAATGAACTCGCCCAATCGATCATGGCTAACGGCTTGGTGCAGCCGCTGCTGCTGCGGCGAGGCGCGAACGGGCGGTATCAAATCGTGGCCGGAGAGCGCCGTTGGCGCGCGGCCGAGCGCGCGGGCTTGAGTAAAGTACACGCCGTTGTACGCAACATCCCTGATTCGAAGTTGCTCGAATTGGCGCTGATCGAAAATATCCAAAGGGAAGAACTCAACCCGATTGAAGAGGCCTCGGCCTATCAACGCCTCATACACAATCTGGGTCTGACGCAGGACGAGGTGGCGCAACAGGTCGGGAAGGACAGGTCTTCAATCGCAAATTATCTGAGACTCCTGAAGCTGCCCGAAGACGTTCAGAGAATGTTGGAAGACGATCTGATCTCCATGGGGCATGCGCGAGCGTTGTTGGGATTGGACACCAAAGACCAGATAAGAAGACTGGCCAACGAGGTGGCCGAGAAAAAACTGTCAGTTCGACAAACGGAACAGGCGGTGAAGCGCGCCACTTCTCCCCAATCGCCCGGCGAAAGGTCGACACCATCAAGCAATGATGCTAACATCCGCGCCGCCGAGTTGAAGTTGAAGAGGTTCCTAGGATCACAGGTGCGAATTCATCTGGGTAATAACGGGGGCAGGATCGAGATCGATTTCGGTTCAGCCAGCGAGTTAGACAGAATCTATTCAATCATCATGCGGAAGTCAGACCCTTGACACCCCCACTGCCAAAGCGACGGGATTCTTACTTCAACACAAAATCACTATTTATCAAATAATTTCGTCGGCTCCCAAATCAATCCTTATTGTGGAGACTCATTATGAAGTTCGGCAGCAACAAACCGCTTTACGTCAACAGCGCTGAAGAGCCAACAGATTTACGCAGCTTCTTGGGTGAAGGCGTTGAAATCACCGGCGAGATCAGATTTTCGGAGATTATGCGCGTGGACTCCAACATCTCCGGGACCATCGTTTCCGACTCGGGCAGCCTGCTTATTATGGAGAAGGGCTGCATCAAAGCCACGATTCAGGTCGGAGCGGTTGAAGTCAGCGGAATCATCGAAGGCACGATAACGGCGAAAAACAGCGTGAAGATCCACTCGACCGGACGTGTATACGGCGACATCTACACTCCCGCCTTGATCATCGAACACGGCGCCGTTTTCGACGGGAAGTGCCACATGCTCGAAAACAAGAACAATGTGACAAAAGATTACACAGAGAACGCACGGAAGTCTTCGGAGGACACATCCAGTTTGAAGATGGCGGATGCGATCTAATAACCTCTCAACTTTCATTCACATCAGTCGGCTGAGAATTTTGGCAAGCGCATTTCCCGTGACTGTGCGGCGGTAATGTTCTGCGGAGCGCACATCTGTGATCGGGGCATTCCTACTTTGGCTGCATGTGTTTACAGAAGCCAGGCTTTGAAAGCGTCAGACGAATCGGCTTCGTATAGTTTGCTTCGGAGATACCGGCGTTGACATTGTATTGCCCCGGCGCCAAGCCACTCACTTGATAATATCCATCTTTGTTCGTAGTTGTTTCGAACTTCCTTCCATTGCCCTTGATGGTGACCTTGATGTTGTCGAGATATGTTTCCTGATATCTGCTATCGAAACTCAGCGGCGGAGTCAGCTTTTTCACTCTCCCGTAAACAAGGCCGCCGGTCCCAGCTTCAGGAATGGCGCGAAAGTAAGCGAAGTCTTCTTCAGCTTCGACCACCAACTTGATGCGGTTGCAGATGCCGGAGTACAAACGACTTTTGTCTTGACCACTACGAATCGCATATACAACATAACGCTCGCCGTCTTTGAAGTGAAAGCCGCAATCGCCGCCGCCCATTCCAGTGACGATCTCCACTTCGTCTCCGGCGATCCCTTTGAATGCTTGTTCTATAGAGAAGCGCACCAAGACCTGTTGATATTTATGTCTTGAATCCCCCTCGCCTTCCTCCACATAAAACGTTGACTTCTTAATCACCTTTCCAGCAAACACGGCCTGAGATTGCCAGTACTCCTCGCAGGGCGGACCGACGAAGCTGCAAGTACACGCCTTCACGTCAGAAATCGAGAGCGCGAGCAACGAAGTCGCAATTGAGAGCGAAATCAGAAATCGCCGGAACTTCATGACTAACCTCCATTTTCAATGCGGCGCCAAAGAATCCCAGAAGACCCGCGCTTGTTCGCGCGCCCGCTTGATCACATCCTCTTCATTGAGTGTAAGTAGTCGGCCCTCTCGCATCACGATCTTTCCATCAATAATTACTGTCTCGACATCGCCTGCTTCCGCAGCATAAACAATCGTCGAAATCGGGTCAGGCCGCGGCGTGGTGTGCAAGTGGTGGAGGTTGATCAACTGAAGATCAGCGCGTTTGCCGACCTCGACGCTGCCGATTTGATCGGCCAGCCCCAGGGCGCGCGCGCCGCCCGTCGTCGCCATTCGCAACGCGGTCAGCGCCGGCAACGCGCGCGAACCATGCGCGACTTTCTGCATCAGCGCCGCCGTGCGCATCTCCGTGAACATGTCGAGGCGGTTGTTACATGGAGCGCCGTCGGCGCCCAACGAAACCGAGACGCCGCGATCTAGCATCTCACTGACACGGGCGACTCCTGACGCCAGCTTGAGATTCGACGAAGGGCAGTGCGCGACATGCGCGCCGGTCGTGCGCAAAATTTCCATCTCGGCGTCGTCAAGGTGAACGCAATGCGCCAACACGACGTGAGGCGAGGTCAACCCGACGTCGCGCAGGTATTCGATATTGCGCTTACCCGTCACGCGTTCGACCATCGCTATCTCATCGCGATTTTCCGAGGCGTGAGTGTGTACCATCACGCCAAGCTCGCCAGAGAGGCTGGCGATTCGTTCGAGTAATTCACGCGTGCAACTTAGTGCAAATCTCGGTGCAAAGCAGTAGCGGATCCGATTATCAGCCTGGCCGTTCCACCGTCTCAGCAGATCGAGCGATTCGGCGATCGATTCTTCAGTTCCCTCAATCAAGGCTTCGGGTGTGTCGTCGCCCTGATCCATCATGCATTTTCCGACGGTCGCTCGAAACCCAGACTCCTCGACCGCGCGGAAGACCGACTCGGTGTGATTGACCGTTTCCATCGTCAGCGCGCACGTCGTCCCGCCCTTGATCAACTCCGCGATCCCCAGCCGCGCCGAAGCGTAAAGCGATTCCGGCGTGTGCGCGGCCTCCATTGGCCAGACGCGCTGTTTCAACCAGTCGATCAACTCAAGGTCGTCGGCCGCGCCGCGGAACAATGTTTGGCAGAGGTGAATGTGAGTTTGAATGAAGCCGGGCAGGAGCGCGCAGCCGCGCCCGTCAATCACATCGTCGAAAGCGATGTTAAAGCTCGCGGTCGCCGAAGGCTCGACCGCCACGATGCGCCCACGATCAATCGCCACGCTCCCCTCGAAGACGCGATTGGCGTCTTCGAGCGTGATAATCGTCGCGTCTTTGATGAGCACGGCCATAAGATTTCATCGCTTCAATCTGCTCGGCGCTTTCACATCGCCCGTCAGTCTATAAATCGGATAGGTTTTAGCTTTCTCCAGGAAGGCGTCGAGAAAATTCCAGTTCACGAATCCGTCGTCGCTCTCGGCTTCGAGCAGGTAGAAGATCAGCGACGCGGAAGGTTGGGAAGTACGAACCAGAATCGAGCCGGTGGGGAATTGAACCTGCTCTTTTTGCATGCGGCCTTTGAGCTTGACCTCGGCATGGCCTTGAAAAGCGCGCGGGGCTTTCTTTACGTCGTCGATGACGAAGCTCTCGACTTCAGCCGTCAGTGGTTCAGTCAACTCTTCGACCGCGACGCCATGCGCGAGGAGTTTGGCGACGACGGTTTTCATTCCATCCTCGTTGCGAAAGAGGTAAGCGTGTGGGGGCGCCAGGCTCTTCGTCGCTGCGAAGAGTCCGTAATCGGGCATGGGCGTCGGCGTGAACTTGTTCTCGATCATGGCCGTCATCATTTTGCCCGAACGCGGATTTTTTACCTTCTCCACTTCTCCGACCAGGATTGATGCGGGCTTGTCCAGCGGCTTCAATTCAAACTCCACCCCCTGGAGCCCGACGCGCCCGCGGACGGCCGTATCATCAACGCTCTTGATCAACGCCGCGATCTCGTCGGCATGCAGAGCAGAGTATTTAAAAATCTCTTCGACGAAGGCTTCGGTCACCGCGACGCGGCCTTTGAAATCGAGATAGCTGTAGGCTTCCGAGAGGATCGTCAGACGGTTTCGCAGGCCGCAGTAGTTATTGCCGAATCGCGGTCGGTGATCGAAGGTGCGCCAGATTTTTGTTTCGGGCTTATTAGCCGGTTGGGCCTCGCTCCCTGAGCGCTCCATCTCAAACGAGTTCAGCTCGCGGTTCATCCGTTCCTGAGTCGCAAAATTACCGTAATAGTAAATTCGGAACTTGTGAGCCTTGATCATCGCGCGCGTGATCGTGGGCAGCATCTTGTTCCGCTCGAATGCGATCAATCGCGAGTCGGCGTTGGGGTTGAGAGTCGGCGCGTAAGTCAGGTGATAGCCATGATACGAGCCGTTGGTCGTGTGCAGGTCGACCGTCAGATGCGGATCCCATCGATTAAACAATCCGACGAGCGCGTTGGCTTCCGGCGTTTCGAGCTTCATGTAATCGCGGTTGAGATCGAAGCCCTTCGCGTTTTCGCGCGTACCGACGCCGCCGATTGGACCGTTCTGCGCAGTGCGGTTATTTAGGCCGATCTTCTCGTTACCGTCGGCGTTGTAGATCGGAGCGATCAGGATGACCAGATTATTGAGCAGCGATCGCAGGTCGCCGGTCGCGATCCGCCTCGCCAGATGAAGCGTCGCCTCCTTGCCTTCGACTTCACCGGCGTGAATGTTGGCCTGAATGAATATGACTGGCTTGCCCGAGGCGCGCGCCTCTCGCGGCTGCGTGATCGGCGGGTCGGCGAAGATCATCAGCGGCAGGTCGCGCCCTTCTTCGGTCTTGCCGAAGGATTCGACGCGCAGATTGTCCGTGCGCTTCTGCAGCTCGCCGATGAAGCGCATCACGTCTTCGTAGCGGCTGGTCTCTTCGTAATTGGTCTGTTCGGCGCGCGATTTCAATTGGTCGTCCTGTGAGCGTGGCATGATTGTCGAAGCGTTGGCGAGCAATAAGGTCAAGCTCAGGGAGGCGAAGGCCAGCTTCATGACTCGACTTCTCCTCATTGAATTGTAGCCGCCGCTATTCCAATAATGAAAAGGAATATGTAGCCCAAAACCACCAGCCCCCAAAGGATCGTCATGACAAGACCGATATAGAATCCCGCCTTGGCAATGCCCTCGCCCGCCGGAGGCGCTTGTCCCTGGCGAATCGCATTCATTTCCATTTTGCCCAGGATCATTCCCGGAACGCTCGTTAATAAAGCGCACATAAAGATAGAGATGATGCTCAAGATTAGCGAAGTGATAGCGCGTCCACTAGCGCCTTGCTGCGGGTACGTTTGATTGGCATAGCCGTATTGCGGCTGATATCCCTGATAGCCGGGATAGGGAGAATAACTCTGTGGCTGCTGCTGTTGCTGACCTTGGCCCGGAGTCGAATAAGGATAAGGCTGCTGAGGCGGTCTTGAAGACTCGCCCTGCGCGCCGACGGGCTTTGTCAGTGGCGCGCTGCAGGAGCGACAGAACTGATCGGTATCAAAGTTGTTAGCGCCGCAACGAGTGCAAAACATAGTCTGTGTTCTCCAGAGTCAATCTTGGCAGAATCAATTTTGGCAGGGGCAATTTTGGCGTATCTATTCTCAAGCAATATTGCGGATTACCGACGCGCGCTGCGCTGTTTGCCGCGCCAGAAGGCGGATTGTAAACGAACATTATGCGATGGTACAGCGCCGCGCGCGAGCGGCTGCGCGGATGTGCGCGGCGCCAACCACTTGCCGACACTCGCGGCGTCGTTAGCCAGGTCAGAAGAGGCCTTTCATCACTGCGATCTTGTACAGCCAGCTCAGAATAAAAAGCGCGATCGTCAGGCGGATCACGAGATTTCTACCGCGCAAACGTTTGAAATTCGACCGGGGGACGCGGCGGCGAACTAAATAGATCGAAAGCGGAACGCTCAGAACCGCGAAGATGAAAACGACCAATCCAAACGGCTGTGTGGTAATCGATTCGTAAAAATGCAACCGCGCCGCGTGGGCGACACTCGTCGTCAACCCGCAACCGGGACAGGGAATTCCTGTGAAATGCAAAAACGCGCATGGCGGTAGTCCCAATTGCCGGTGAGTGCCGAATCCATTCGCCGAAGGACTGAGAAGACGCGCGATAAGCAACAACGCGGACGACAATCCAGCGATCATCAGATACCAGATCCGATCTTGGATTGTGAACTCCGACCGCCAATTCTCAAACTCTTGATGGTCGTCTCGCATTAACAAAGATTGCAACATCTCCATAGGAGCTACTTATCTGATCGCGGTCACGGTCGTTAGCCCCGCAACGATCGCAGAACCTGCTTAGAACCACCCTCTCTTGTTTTGAATGTAAGTTTTCACGAACTCCTCATCGCTCTTGACCAGATACAATATTCCTTCCACCAGTCCGATAGGTGTGAATACTATCCCTGCAATTCCGCACGTCAGTAGCGTTCCGAGCAGCATGATCAGCCCTTCGGTCGTGTACCCAAGAACAAATTTGTGAATGCCCAGCCCTCCTACCAATATTCCCAATATACCTGCCGCCACTTTTTTATCCGCTCCTAACGCGCGCCAATCCTGCGAGGACATTGCGAAATTTTGATTGCCGGGGTGAGAAGAGTAGCCCTGATAGCCGGGATATGGAAGGTTTTCTTGTTGTGATTGTTGCTGGCCCGCCCCGAAAGGCGAATGGGGGTAACTCTGCTGAGCCGGCCCTGAAGATGCGACTTGGCCAGGCGCGGCGCCAGGCTTTACCAACGGCGCGCTACAAGATCTGCAGAACCGGTCGGTATCGAGATTGTTAGTCCCACAGCGAGTGCAAAACATAGGCAGTGTCCTCTGGCATGGAGTCCTATAGGCCGCTGTAGTACAGCGGCGGCCTATAGGCATGGACTCCATGCTCTTTTCAATTGACGTCTCGGGGCGAAGGCGCGGAGACAGGCTCACGCAATTTCGTGGTCGTTGTTTCAGTAACGCTGAAATCCGAGATCGGAGATTGCGACGGTTCGACCAGCCGCGCGACCGGCGAAGTATCCAAAGTATCTGGGGCTGAAAATAGAGGCGATTGCTGATCCTTCCGCTCCTGCTGGCGTTTCAGCTCGACGATCCGCTTGCTGACGAAGAGACCGTTGAAGAGGATGCCCAGGCCGATCAAAAACGGGATTAGACCGACGGCCCAAAGAGAGCGCAGAATGTTGCCTCCCGGTCCTTCTATTGTGGAGGCTATGGCGTCAAACAGAAGGTTCAGAAAAACCATTAAGCCGAAGCCGACGCTGCTTGTAATCACTCCGGCCTTGATCTCCTCAAGACGTTTCACTTCCGGAGTTTTCTTTTTCCGCGCCTCGTTCCTCGATCTTCGTTCTTCCAGCCAGAACGGCTCCCAATCGTCACCCTTCTTAACTCCTGCGCCGCCCTTGCCTAACACGCCTTTCACCCGGCGGAGATTGACGCCACACTTAGTGCAATACTTCGTCTGATCGCTGACTTCGGTTCCACATGACGGGCAATACATAGATATTTCTCCTCGAAGGCCGCCGCGCGCGGCAAAGGCCGATCCTCCGGTCACGGCAGCGAAGTGAAGTGACCGAGAGCCTTCCATTTTCTCGCGTTCAGCCCGCAGTTTTCGCGCCGAAGGCGTAAGCGAATCCATCGCTCCGATGGATTCGCTTTAGATGTTTCGGGTGTACGTCGAAACCGTTCAATGTATAAGACGGTCGTTGGCGTACAGCCGACAATCTGCCGACGTGACGGCCCGCAAACTTTCCCTTCGGAATCTCGGCTTTCACAATGTCACCTGTCTCGAAACCGCGGAACATTGCCTTGCGTGTGCGATGTGTTTTGGGAAAGCCACACTTATCGGTTCGGCACATCTGACGCGAACCATGCCCAGTCGCCTTGACTTGAAGCGGTCGAACGTTTTCGATCTTCAGATTCTCAGGCGTGCTCTCTCCAACGCATGCGGCGTCAACCCAATGCATTTTTGGCAACTCTCGTTTTGTTCGATTGAATTTGGTCAGACCGCCTGACCCAGTTTCAATCGACAGATCGAGAGCTTTCAAGCGATCGTACAGCGCCCATCTTGTCGCATTGAGAGCGGCGGCGTCTTTCAATGGCGCTTTCGCTTGAGCTTTGACACGCGAAAAATCAACGCCGCGGAGCTTTGAGTATTCTTCGAGAGACATATTATGTTTCTCTTCGTTGTGTTTTCGACAGGCGCAAACGAGATTGCTCGCCCGATTCGAGCCGCCGCGCGAGCGGGGGGTCAGATGATCAATATTCAAGACCTCATCGCAGGAGCTTCCCGGCCCGGCGTAAACGCAGGTGTGTTTGAATTTGATCAACACATATTCACGCAGTTCAAAGCCTCGAAGTTCGCCTTGCTGATATTCGACGCCTTCGATCTGAGGGTTCTGCATAATCTGCATATCGAATTTCACCAACTCAAAGGCAACGCCTTTCAATGGATAAACACGTTGCAGTCTACGTGCCCAGGTGTAGATGTTCTCAACGCGACTTTCGAGTGAAGGCGGCAAGAAGCCTTCGCGCTTCGCTCGATTGTCGAAGCGAGGTTTGCGGTATCGCGTCTTCCTTTGGCGGCGCCCGCGACGAAGCGAACGACGCGCGTCGAGAGAGGCTTTGATCGCAGGCCCGCGATGATGGATTTCGGCGGCGAAAATGACTTCGCCGTTTTGTTGATTGACGACGGCGACGCCTGTCGTTTTTGATCCTGGATCAATCTTGACTTTCAAATCGGGAACCATCGAATTTTCGATCTCTCGCTTGAGAATGATCGTAAATGGATAACGCTTGAACACAGCGGCTTTGCCCGACTTCAAAAGCAGTCGGGCGCGACGCGGCGTTGTCGGCGCCAGAGGTTTCTTGGTTGTATCTAAAACAGGCACTCTCATGTTGAATTAAACTCTTTCGAGTTTGACGTGATCGCTCACGTAATGTTCGCCTAGACAATGATCGATGCGGTTTGTTTGCTCACATCACTGTTTTCGCGTTCGGATCAACTGTTTAAATGTAAGCCTCAGAGCTTGGGACTGGCGTCGCATCCCAAGGTGACTATTGTTGTATTCGCAAAGATCGTAGTTCATAACTCTTGCGAGTCAATCACTGAGTCGGGTTGAGTCAATGCCTTTGTCTTGAAACTGCGGCATAGCAGATCGCGTTTGTCGCCCTGGAAGGGCCGCAAAACCTGTGCCCTGCTGAACGCGACTCAACTATCTCTAAAGCTCGCTCGGCGGCTTGCTGTGCGGCAGATGTCTGGTCTCGTCCTCGATCGCGCTCGGCGCATGGCGACCGACCGGCTCAAGCTCGCTGGTATTCGGGACTGATGGGCCGACATCTGTCGGCGCGGAGAAGACCGGATGCGGATTCGCTTGCGGAATCGAATGAGTCTGATGCGGCGCTGGCGCTGGCGGATTGGCCGCGCTCGGAAGGCGAGAGGCAATGATCTTCGAGATTCCGATAGCCAGCAAGATGAATCCGACGAAAGTCAAGCAATCGAAAGGCGAGCCGCCACGAAACGGGCCAGAGAAGATGAAGCCGAAAAACTTCAATGCCACAATGCCTCCGCCGACGACGCTCAAACCAACGCCAACCCCCCTTTCCTTGGCGCGATGCCTCTCGACCTCAAGCGGATGCGAAATCGGCGGCATGTGGGTCGGCGGCTGAATCTGTCCGCTCAGAGCCTGCGACACCGCCGCGAGATTGGTCCCGCATATGGTGCAGAATCTCTTTCCTTCTCCCTGATTCGATCCGCATTTAGGACAGAACATCGTGTAACCTAGGATAATCAGTTCGTAGTCCCGCCTTTAGGCGGAACGGACGGCTAATCCATTTCTGGATACCGAACGCTTCCGCCTAAAGGCGAGACTAGGAAGTGGAACAGACCATGGTCTGTTCGTGAGTCGGAAAAGACTAAAGTCTGTTCCACTCTAATTCCGCCTGAACGACTGAATGGCTTTTCGCAGGCCGCCTTGAAAGAGCGACATCACCGCCATGTAACCGTAACCGAGCAGGAAGATGAGCAGGAACGGGATCGTCGCGTAGATGTTGCTGCGAATCGCGTAATAGACCGCGAAGACGAAATAGAGCGCGAAGGCAAGCTCGATGTAAGGCAGCAATCCCCGCTTACGACGGTATTTCATCGCGGCCCTCAACCAGTTGTCACTTCGGCTTTCGACGTTGTATTTCGGCGTGCGCACGAAGCCGGATCGAACTCTGAACAGAGCCTCCAGCACGGCGCGCGTGTTCGAAAAGACAAGCCCGATGCCCATCGCCATGGCCAGAGGGATCAGCCACAACCGCCACTTCTCGTTCGGATATCGATAGTGTATCGCAGAGCCGTAAAAGCTGACGACTGAAAACGTGGCAAAGATCATCAGCGGCGCGTCGAGCAGCAGCATGTGGAACAACCCCTGACTGAAGCGCACGATCAGGACGGGGACGTGCAAAACGCTCAAAACGATCAGCAGCATCGCCGCGCAATTGCCGAATAGCCTAAAGAACAATTCGACCTTCTGCTGGAAAGTAAGTTGCGGATGCTTCCACAGACGAGGCATCAGCTTCATCCCGACCTGCACGAGTCCCTTCGCCCATCGCCGCTGTTGGGCTTTGAAGGCGTTCATTTCTACCGGCAGTTCGGCGGGCGCGTCTTCGTCGAGCAGGTAAACGAACTTCCACCCCATCAATTGCGCGCGGAAGCTGAGGTCGGTGTCTTCGGTCAGCGTGTCGTGCTGCCAGCCGCCGCTCCATTCAATCGCTTCGCGACGCCACATCCCGGCGGTGCCGTTGAAGTTGAAGAACGCGCCCGTGCGGTTGCGCGACGCCTGCTCGACGACGAAGTGTCCGTCGAGCAAAACTTCCTGAATCCTCGTCAGCAGCGAATAGTTCGCGTTGATGTGCCCCCACCGCATCTGGACCATTCCGACGCGCTCTTCGGTGAAGAAATCGACCATCTGTCGCAGGCAATCAGGCTTCGGCAGGAAGTCGGCGTCGAAGATTGCGATGAGTTGGCCATTCGCCATTTTCATCCCGTTTTCGAGCGCGCCGGCTTTGAAGCCGGTCCGGTCGGCGCGGTGAATGTAATGAATATCGAATCCCTGTTGCTTGTACTTTTCGACCGCGGCCCGGGCTATTCTGACTGTCTCGTCGGTCGAATCATCGAGCACCTGAATTTCGAGCAGGCGCCGCGGATAATCCAGCCCGGTCACCGATTCGAGCAATCGTTCGACGACGTACATCTCGTTGAAGAGCGGAAGCTGAACGGTGATGCGCGGCAGCTCGCTTTCGGCGAAACGTCGTTCGGGCTGCGGCTTGATGTGACGGTAGCGCCAGAATTGATAGACCATTCGAACGCGATAAGCGCCCAGGATCGCAAGCAGCGCGAGAATGGTGAAATAGAGAATGATTACCGCCCAGTCGAACGAGTCGAGAGAATAAAGAAAACTGATGTTATCGCGCCCGTGCCTCAAGATCGGATGGATCAGGTATTCCAACTGTTCTTTCACCTGTTCCGGACTCGGCGCCTGTTGCAGAAGGGTTAGAGCAAGACTCATAGAGTTCGTTATTAGTCCTCGTGGTTATTGTGACTGCCAAAGACTGCTAAACCAACAGGCATGGTAGCCTTTCGCCACGCGCTGTCAATCCGATCGCCGTAACGGCCGACAGGTCCATTGGGCGATACGGCGATCGGAGGCGTCAGGTTCCTTGCCTCGGAACAAAGAGAGGAAAGATTCTCTGGAACAGGTGGTCTTTGATCTCTCGATCCAATCTTCTAGTGTCCTGGCTCGAATCCTTATCGGTCGGCATGGCGTGGGTGTTGAACGCGATGATGTAAGCCGTTCGCGTATCGGGGCGAATGTAGAAGTGCGAAATGAAGCCGTTCTGGCTGCCGCTGTGCCCTATGAAATGTTGGCCGAAATTGTCTTCGATGAAAAACGTCAACGCCATGGCGTCTTTTCGATTCTGTCCTTCTGGCTCAATAACTGACCCGGGATCGATGGCGATCTGCGGCTGAAACATCTCTTCGAGCGATGAAGGCTTCAACACCTGGTCGAAAATCGGCTGTCGTTTAACGTCTCCCATCAGAAAGTTGATGTATTTGACCATGTCGGGCAGCGGCGCGTTCAGGCCGCCGTTCGAAACAGTGACGCCGGTGTCGACGTCGAACCTGGCCGGGGTCAGTTTGCCTTCCTTCAAATAGTAGCTGTGCGAGCGGTGTTTGAGCAGATGCTGCGGAGTCGTGTCGAAATAGGCGCGATACATTTCGAGCGGCTTGAAGATGTTCTTGTCAATGTAGACTTCGTAATCGTCTTTGGTGATCAACTCGATGACGCGCCCCAGAAAGATTATGCCGGGGTTGGAATAGCTGAATTTCGATCCCGGCTTAAACAGAATCTCCGTGTAAGGCATCATCGCAACGAGCTGCGACCAATACTGCGGCTCGTGCGGATGCCAGTCCTTGTCACCGCCCCAGGGCCAGGTCGGCGCGCGAAATCCGGCGGAGTGTGTCAACAGATGCCTGATGGTGATCTGGCTCATGTCGCCGAAAGGGTTGTGAACCGCGCCGAGTTCCGGCAGATATTTGATTATGGGGTCGTCGAGCTTCAACAGTCCGCGATCGCGCAATTGCATGATGGCGACGCAGGTGAACGTCTTGGTGATCGAAGCCCAGTGGTAAATCGTGTCTTCGTCCACCGGTTGCTGCTTCTCCTGATCGGCGAGGCCGAAGAACTCCTGCGCGATGACTTGCCCGTCATGAATTAGCATGAAGCTGCTGCCGACGATGCCGTGTTTGCGCATCGATTGCTCGTAAAAGGTTTTGAATTCGCGCCGAGCCTGGGCGAAGTTTTTCGGGGTTTGACTATTGGCCATGTCTGATGACGTAAGCGAGACGGCGAACAGCAACGAGACTACCACGCGCTCAATCGCGCCCGGTTTGATTTTCATTGGATCACCTCAGAGGACACCGACTTTTTCGACATTTACCGCGGGCGTATTTTCACATTCGAAGGCCTTTATGACAATTTATCTGAACAAATCCCGCTCCTTCGGTCTCACCAGTTCTCCGGCGCTGCCCTCGCCGTGATCGAAATAATAGCCTCGCATCACGACTGCTGGGATGCGGGCTGTCTTTCGCATCAAGAGTCCGCTCGCCGCCGCAATCTCATCCGCTGTAGCGAGAACCGTGGCGGACAATTCTTTTCCATGATCGTCGTTTTTGCCGCGGAGGTCCTTCAAGGGTTTGAGGCCGGCGACTCCGATTGCGACGTTCGTCAAGCCCTCGCGCCAGGCCCGCCCGAATGTATCGGTGATAATCACTCCGACGTTGACCTTGAGGAGTTCGGCCAATCGCGTCTTCAAAAGCAACGCAGAGTCGTCCGGCGCGACTGGCAGTAGCGACACCCAATCCTTGCCGACCACGTTCGAGCGATCCACGCCGGCGTTGGCGCAAACGAATCCATGCTTAGTTTCAGTGATCAACACACGGTCGTCCGAGCGGATAATGTTGGCGGATTCACTCAATATGACTTCTATCAACCGCGGGTCGCGCTGCTGTTTATTGGCGATCTCATTTGCGAACTCAGATGGGGTCACGGATTCCAGATTGACCAATCTGCCCTCCGCTTTCGAGACGATCTTTTGCGCGACTGTGATGATGTCGCCGTCAGACAATTTTATGCGCGTCTTCTGAGCCGCGCGCAAAATCATCATGCCAAGGTCATCGCCAGGTCTAATTTCAGGAATGCCGCGAATAGGGATGAGTCGGATTTCGGAACTCAAAATTTCAATGCTCCTGCGGAAGATGGGTCAAACGGGGCGCATGCTAAAACCTAATCGTTTGATTGACAAGGATTACTCGTCGTGCGCGCAGGCTTTCGAAAAGTCCTCATAAAGGCGCCGAAAACTACCCTTAGATTTCGAAATCGACCTGAAAAATAAGCGAAATGAGAATTGAAGGCGTGAAAAAAAATCAGGCGGTCATAGTTAAGAACCCACCCCAGACTCACTATGACCGCCACTATCAGGAGGTTCACCCGTGCCTGCTATAACGACCGAAGCCGGCAAAAGTTCCGTAAACCTAGCAATTAATTGCAGTTAAGAAACATTGCCATTTAATGGGCTTATAAGCGCATGGGCATAATGATGTAGCGAAGGTCGTATTCCGAGTCATTACTAGATTTTATCTGCGTGGCCGAATTTCCGTCTTTGAACTCGAATGTCACGTTTCCGTCTTGAATTACATTGAAGAAATCCTGCAGATATTGGGCATTGAATCCCGCCGTTATTGATGGCCCCGCGTAATCAACCGGCAAGTTTTCCTCCGCCTCGCCTATGTCAGAAGATTGAGAAGTGACCTTGATCTGTCCGTCGTTGACATAAAATTTTATCGCGTGCGACCGATCATCAGCCATCATTGCGACCCTTTTGATTGCGGATGAGACTTGGGAGTTCTCAACCACGACTCGATTATTGTTCTCTTTGGGCAACACGAGTTCATAGTTAGGAAACTGCCCTGTAAGTGTGCGGGACGCTAACAATCTCTTTCCTACTTTGAAAAACAAATGATTATCCCCGCTCCCGATCTCGACAACGTCGTCCGTCTCCGCGCAAAGTCGGGCCAGTTCGGCGAGCGTCTTCTTTGGAATCAAAACATCCAGCTTGGCGTCGCCAAAATCCGATTGCTTCTCGATGAATGAAAGGCGATGGCCATCAGTGGCCACCATTCGTATTCCCTTTCCTGAAAGCTCCACCTTGGCGCCATTAAGGGCATATCTCGATTCTTCTGTAGTGATTGCGAAGATCGTTCGGCTGATGAATGTCCTGACGAGTTCGGAGGGAATCGCCCAAAAATTCCCGTCAAAGGTTTTAATCTCGGGAAAATTATCCTTCGTCAACCCCGGCATCTTGAAACGCGATCTCTCGCAAACAAGGCCCACTTGATCGTTAGCGCCGAGCTTTATTTCTATATCGGCCTCGGGCAATGACCTGACTATTTCGAACAGTTTCTTGGCCTGAACACAAATCGCGCCTTCCTGCCTTATTTCAGCCCCACATCGCGTTGAAATAGAAACATCAAGATCTGTTCCCTTAATCCACAACTCTCCGCCGGCGGTTTCCAGCAACAGGTTGGAGAGAATGGGAATTGTGCTTTTTTTCTCCACAACCCCCTGCAGCATATTCAGTTCTTTAAGAAAAGCTGTTTTGCCGATAGTGAAATGCATTCTGATTTCCTCCGCTTCTGATCGTATAGAGACCTCGCCTTTTAATACTTATATTCATGATCAAAATTAGGATATTAATCTAGTAGTAGTAGTAGGCGCTGTGGAAAAACGCAAGGTCTCAATAATTGCCATACAATCAATAACTAAGCGCCAATCGAGCCTGTGAAAATCCCTGTGGATAAAATGTGCGTAATCGAGGGAATTGTGGATATCCGACGTCTTGCTGAGATTTTCCACAGATATCCACAGGTATAAAGATCGGGCATGTGTGGAAAATGCAGTAAGTCTATTTACAGCTATCAATTAAGCTGTTGATAATTCTGTGGAAATGTCCTTTCTGGTCATATAAATCACTGATTTTATTGATGCTATGCAGAACGGTCGTATGATGCTTTCCGCCGAACTCTCGCCCTATTTCCGGTAGACTCGCTTTAGTCAAATTTTTGCACAAATACATCGCTATTTGGCGTGGAACGGCGATATTCCTGGAATTTGTCTTCGACTTCAGGTCAGCCACCTTCAAATTGTAGAAATCTGCCACGACCTTTTGAATGGTTTCAATCGTTATGGCTCTTTCTTCTTCTTCGACGATATTTTTCAGGGCTTCCTGAGCCAACAGCAGGTTTATAGATTCGCCTTTGAGAGAAGAGAGCGCCGTAAGTCTGACCAGAGACCCTTCAAGTTCACGAATGTTCGACTTTATCTTGCCGGCCATGAAGAGCGCCACATTGTCGGGAAGGTCTATTTTCTCCGTCTCGGCCTTTTTTCGGAGGATCGCTATCTTGGTTTCGAGGTCGGGTGGTTGTATGTCGGCGATCAACCCCCATTCAAATCTGGAGTGCAGACGTTCTTCCAATGTCGGGATCTCTCTGGGCGGGCAGTCTGATGAGATCACGATCTGCTTCTGCCCGTCGTAAAGAGCGTTGAAGGTGTGAAAGAACTCTTCTTGAGTCCGCTCTTTGCCGGCGATGAACTGGATGTCGTCAATCAACAACACGTCGATCGAACGGTATTTTTCGCGGAACACCATGGTTTGATCGTATCTGATGGCGTTGATCAACTCGTTCATGAACTTTTCAGCCGAGATGTACGCCAGTCTCAGATGCCGATTCTGATTTTTGACATGGTGTCCGATGGCGCACATCAGGTGCGTCTTCCCCAATCCGACGCCGCCGTATATGTAGAGGGGGTTGTATGTTTTCGAGGGCGAATCCGCGACGGCCAGAGCGGCGGCGTGGGCGAATTGATTACACGATCCGACGACGAAAGTCCCGAATAAATATTTCGGGTTGAGAGGAAGTTCCGAGATTTCGGAATCCGCCGAGATCGCCATTGTCATTGCCGGCTGAGCGACCGGCGTCTTGTGAGTGGATGAAGCGGCGATATCAGATTTCGAGACCGCGTCGCTTCGCGCCGCGATTTTGAGAACTGAGCCTTTAGACTCATTGGTCTTCGTGGGTTCGTTGACTACTTCGAAGCTGATCGAGTAACCGGATAGACCGACTTCCTCCAGGGATTCATCCACGACATCACGATAATTGTTGAGAATCCAATCTTCAAAGACATGATCTGGAACGCCGAGGCGGATCGTGTCGCTGTCTTTTCCGATAAAGGTTATTGGTTTGAACCAAGTTGTAAAGCTCTCGTGATTGATTCTTTTTTCGATCGCAGAAAGAACCGCGTCCCAGACATTGACTTCGCTCATAACGACCTTCTTCGCTTTACGTCCTGTGTCTCATATGGGGAAGATCGCAGGGATAAACTTCGCTAGTGGTTGAAATTAATGATGGTTACTGCACTGGCTTTGAAGTGTGCCTCATTTTTATCGAGTCGCGCAGGCTAGCACAGCGGTTAATTGATTGCAAGAATCGTGATGTCGCATAATTCGTAGCTGCCCGCGCCGGCGTTCGGAAGGGTTTCAGGATGAGTCGTTGCGGACACTGCGACGACTCAGTGAAAGAATGAAAATCGCGGCGCGACGGCAGGGCAAACTGCCAGTTTGCAAAGTTTTCCCGAAACGGCATGCTAAAGAAGTCATGGCAAAGCGGCCAGTTCGCCCAACAATTTTTCGAGGAGGAGTATAGATGTCTGAAGCGCAAGTCTCTAGTTACGGTTCCTGGAAATCTCCGATCACTTCGGATCTGATCGTCTCCGGAACTATCGGTCTTGGGCAGATCGCGATTGATGGCGCCGACGTCTACTGGGTGGAGACCAGGCCGCAGGAGAAAGGCCGATACGTCGTTGTCAAACTCACGCCGGATGGCCAAACGATTGACCTCACGCCGCCTTCGTTCAGCGCCCGCACGCGCGTACACGAATACGGCGGCGGCGGTTTTACCGTAAGCGACGGCGCAGTCTATTTCTCGAACTTCGCTGACCAACGATTGTATCGCTTCGACGGCGCCGGAGAGCCGCAAGCGATCACGCCGGAAGCCGAAATGCGTTACGCCGATGGCGTGATTGACCGCGGGCGCAACCGGATGATCTGTGTGCGCGAGGATCATTCGGCGCCGGAGCGCGAAGCAGTCAACGCGATCGTCGGGATTCCTTTGAGCGGGGCGGGCCCGCAGGTTACGCTCGCCGGCGGCGCAGATTTCTATTCGTCGCCGCGGTTGAATCCGGAAGCTTCGCGTCTGGCATGGCTTCAATGGAATCATCCGAACATGCCCTGGGACGGGACCGAACTTTGGGTGGCCGACGTTCAGGGGGACGGCTCAGTGACCAATCCGGTTCGCGTCGCCGGCGCCGCTGACGAATCGATCTTTCAACCTGAATGGTCGCCGTCGGGCGAGTTGCATTTCGTTTCGGATCGAAGCGGCTGGTGGAATCTCTATCGTTGGCGTGAAGGCCGGATCGAAGCTTTGTGTCCGATGGAAGCGGAATTCGGTTTGCCGCAATGGGGCTTCGGGATGTCAACCTATGCCTTCGAATCGACGAAGGGGATCATCTGCGTTTACATTGAGCAAGGGGTTTCAAAACTGGCCATCCTCGATACGACGACAGGCAAACTTGAAAAGATCGAAGCGCCGTTCACAAGGATGGAAGGCCTTCGCGCGGCGTATGGACAAGCCGTTTTCATTGGGGCTTCGCCGACGGAAGCGGCCGGCATAGTCCGCTTCGACCTCGACAATCGCCGGTTCGAGACTCTTCGCCGTTCGAGCGAATTGACTATTGACCCGGGCTACATATCGGCTCCGCAGGCCATCGAGTTCCCTACCGAAGGCGGCCTGATCGCTCATGCGTTCTTTTACCCTCCACGCAATCGTGATTTCGTCGCGCCGGAAAATGAACGGCCGCCGCTTCTAGTGATGAGCCATGGCGGGCCGACCGCCGCGACGAGTCCTACTCTGCGCTTGAGCGTTCAATACTGGACGAGCCGGGGCGTCGCCGTGCTCGACGTCAACTACGGCGGCAGCACGGGATACGGGCGCGAATATCGCGAGCGCTTAAGCGGTCATTGGGGAGTCGTCGATGTCGATGACTGCGTGAACGGGGCGAAGTATCTCACCCGACGGGGGCTGGTTGACGGAGACCGGTTGGCGATCACCGGCGGCAGCGCGGGCGGCTACACCACGTTGTGCGCGCTCACATTCCGCGACGCCTTCAAAGCCGGCGCGAGCCATTACGGCGTGAGCGATCTTGAAGCTCTGGAAGTGGACACTCACAAATTCGAGTCGCGTTACACTCACAAACTGGTCGCCCCTTACCCCGAACGCGCAGACCTTTACCGTGAACGGTCGCCGATACATCACACAAACCTGTTGTCCGCGCCGGTGATCTTCTTTCAAGGTCTGGAAGACAAGATCGTGCCGCCGAATCAGGCCGAGCTGATGGTCAATGCCCTGCGCGCCAAGGGGCTGCCGGTGGCTTACATCACCTTCGAGGGCGAGCAGCATGGATTTCGGCAGGCCGCGAACATCAAGCGAGCGCTCGACGGAGAACTCTATTTCTACTCGCGGGTCTTCGGGTTCGAAATGGCTGAGAAGGTCGAGCCGGCGCCGATTGAGAATCTGAATCAGTAACGCGAGTGGTAGCGAGCGGATTGACTGATAACCCGCTCGCCACCGCTCGCGGCGCTGGTAGCGCTTACCGCGTCATCAGCACTCCCTGCCCACTGCTGAAGATTCCGGCGACGCATCCGGTCATCAGCGTCGCCAGCGTCGCCGCCAGCAGCGCGCGCATGCCCAGACCGGCCAGGTCGTCGCGGCGCGACGGGGCGAGCGCCGCCGTGCCCCCGATGAAGATCGCCACCGAAGCGATGTGCGCAAAACCGCAAAGCGCGTAGCTCAAAATCACCACGGTGCGCGGGTCCGTCAACTGTCCGGCCGCCACCATGTGGGCCAAATCCTGGTAAGAGACCACCTCAGTCAAGATTACTCGCTCGCCCAGCAGACGCGCCGCCCCGGCGATGTCGGCTCGCGCGATTCCGAGCAGCGCCGCCAGCGGGTAGAAGAGCCAACCTAGGATTTTGACCAGCGTCAGCGGTTGCGCCATTCCTAACCAGCCACTCGCCGCGCCGAGAATCTTGTCCGCCAGCGCAACCAATCCGAGCATCGCAATCAGCAGCGCCGAGATGCCCGCCGCGAGCTTCACCCCGTCCATCGCGCCTCCGATGATTGCGCTCATCAGATTGCGTGACCGCGTCGCCGGGTCTTCCGCCGGGACGTGAGACAGCGTCTCCGGTGTCTCGGTCTCCGGCAGCAGCAGCTTCGTCGTCACGATCACTGCCGGAATGGCTATGACCGAGGCCGACAGCAGATGCCCCGCGATCTGCGGGAACAATCCGGTCAGAAAAGCCACGTATATTCCGAGAGTGCTCGACGCAACCGTGGCCATTCCGGTTCCGAGCGTCGTGAGCAGTTCCGATCTGGTCATCTTGGCGAGGTAAGGCCGAATTACGAGAGCCGATTCCACGCCGACGAAGATGTTGGCCGCGCCGCACAACGATTCGGCGCCGCTCGTCCCCATCGTGCGGTGAAAGATTTTGGCGAAGACTCGCACGACAATCTGCAACACTCGCAGGTGATAGAGCGCGGCCGTGAAGGCCGAAAAGAATATCGCCACCGGCAGGACCTGAAAGATGAGAATGAAGCCGATTGACCCCTGCTCGCCCGGACCGGCGGCCAGCGGCCCGAAGAGGAACGACGAACCGCTCTTCGACACATTGAGCAGCGCCAGCACTGCGTCGTTGAGCCATAGGAAAATTCGATGCGAACCGGGGAGTTGGAATATCAACAGTCCGATCACGAGCTGCAATCCCATTCCCCATGCGACCGTCTTCCATTGGACCTTTCGGCGGTCGGAGGAAAAAATCCAGGCGAAGCCGGCGAACGCGAGGAAACCGGCCGCGGAAACGAAGTGATGAATCATTGTTTTCTTGCCAAGTCGTTGATTTGTGTGTGAAGCTACGCCACGGCGAAAGATCGCTTGCCGATCATAACTTCAGGCGCCAGAACCATGATGATAAGAGTCTTCGACAACAAAATCCAATTGGGCAAAGCCGCCGCCCGTCAGGCCGCGGACGCCATCGAACTTGCAATCTCCCAGAATGGGCGCGCGCGCATCATTGCCGCGACGGGCATGTCGCAGTTCGAGTTTCTGAACGCTTTGACAACGACGCCCGGCGTTGACTGGACTAAACTCGAGATGTTCCACCTCGATGAATACGTCGGTCTGCCGGCTACGCATCCGGCGAGTTTTCGCAAGTACCTGCTCGAACGATTGATCGAACCGGCGGGAATTACACGCTACCATCTGCTCGACGGCGAAGCCGACCCGGTCGAGGTTTGCAAACGCGCCGGCGAAGAGATCAGCGCGGCGCCGATAGACGTGGCCTTCGTAGGCATCGGCGAAAACGGCCATCTGGCCTTCAACGACCCGCCGGCGGATTTTGAAACTGACGAACCCTATATCGTCGTCGATCTTGACGAAGCCTGCCGCCGCCAACAGGTGGGCGAAGGTTGGTTCGCCGGTCTGGATGACGTGCCGAGACAGGCGATTTCAATGACCGTCAAACAGATTTTGAAAGCGCGCGCGATCATTTGCGTAGCGCCCGACGCGCGCAAGGCCGAGGCCGTGAGGAATTGTTTTGAAAACGAAATCAGCCCGCAATTCCCCGCCTCGATCCTGCGGACGCACGGCGCCACGACCGTCTATCTCGACGCGGAAAGCTCTTCGCTGCTCAACCCGGAATTGATCTCAAAGTGAAAAAGCCATGAAAGCATTCGTACGCGCAACACTTCCCGTCCTGGCCTTCATCGCGCTTGCCCGGATCGGCTGGCCGGAGCGACAAACGACCGCGCAGACGCAGGAGATCAAGGTCGGCATGATCGGCCTGGACACTTCGCACGTGACGGCCTTCACCAAACTGCTCAACGACAAATCAGATCCCAATCACGTTCCCGGCGCGCGCGTCGTCGCGGCGTTCAAAGGCGGCAGCCCCGATGTCGAATCGAGCCGCACGCGAATTGACAGGTTCACAGCCGAGCTGAAGGACAAATGGGGCGTCGAGATCGTCGATTCGATTGAAGAGCTTTGCAAGAAAGTCGACGCCGTGCTTCTGGAGAGCGTTGACGGGCGGCCTCATCTGAATCAGGTTCGCCCGGTCTTCGCCGCTAAAAAGCGCGTGTTCATCGACAAGCCGTTCGCCGCCAGTTACGCCGACGCGCGTGAGATCGTCAGGTTGTCGCAAATATCGGGGACGCCGTTTTTCAGTTCTTCCAGCCTCCGGTTTGCGAGCGATCTGCAAACGATGAAGCGCGATGAAAAACTCGGCTCGCTGCTCGGAGCCTTCACTTACGGCCCCGCGCCGACCGAGCCGCATCATCCCGACCTCTTCTGGTACGGCATTCACGCGGTCGAGATGCTATACGCTCTGATGGGCCCTGGTTGCGAATCGGTCACGCGAGTCCACGCGGACGGCGCCGACGTGGTCGTCGGCAAATGGAAGGACGGACGCGTCGGAACAATGCGCGGCATCCGCGACGGCAAGCAGGATTACGGCGCGGTCGCGTTCGGCGCGAAAGCGAATCTGGCGACGCCCACATCGATGAAGAGTGATTACCGCAATCTGCTGGTCGAGGTCGTAAAATTCCTCCAGTCCGGCGCGCCGCCGGTTCCGCCAGAAGAGACTTTAGAAATGATGGCGTTTATGGAGGCGGCTGATTTAAGCAACTCTCGGGGCGGCGCGCCGGTGATGTTGAAGGAAGTGATGGAAAAGAAATGACTCTTTGTAGCAAACTTGGCGTCTTCAACTCACCGCAGAGGGCGCGGAGGACTCGCAGAGAGAAGAGGAGAAGAAAGAGCGAGAGGGAATCGATCTTCCTCTCTTTCTTCTCTTCTTTATCTCTCTTCCTCATCTCTGCGAGTCCTCCGCGCCCTCTGCGCCTCTGCGGTGGAGCAAATTCAAAAATCATCAACCGATTTTCAAACAATGCCTGAACGACCGGAAATGCTATGAAAACTAAACTTCGCAAAATCGCTTTCCCAAGTCTTACCATGTTGTGCGCGGCAATCGTAATGGCTTTCGTTTTTCAAACGTCTGCGCAACAAAAACCAAAAGGCAAAGCTATGTCTGACATTCGCCTGATGACGCTCGATCCCGGCCATTTTCATGCGGCCCTGGTGCAGAAAGAGGCGCTCCCCGGCGTTTCGCCGCAGGTTCATGTCTACGCGCCGCTGGGCTTCGATCTGCTGGAACACCTCAAGCGCGTGGCGGGCTATAACACCCGCAAAGAAAATCCGACTCGTTGGGAACTCGAAGTCCACACAGGCGACGATTTTCTCGCGCGGATGTTGCGCGAACGACCGGGCAACGTCGTGGTCATCGCCGGACGTAATCAGGGCAAGATCGATCGCATCAAGACCTGCGTCGAAAACGGCCTGAACGCGCTCGTGGACAAGCCGTGGATCATTGACGCCGGCGAGTTCCCCAAGCTGGAAGCGACGTTGAACACGGCGGGGGCGAAGGGGCTGATCGCCTACGACATTATGACGGAACGGTCGGAGATCACGACGATCTTGCAGCGCGAGTTGATCAACGACGCGGGCGTTTTCGGTACGATACAGAAAGGTTCAGAGAACGACCCGGCGGTTTATATGGAGAGCGTCCATCACCTCCTCAAGATAGTCTCCGGCGCGCCGAACATCCGCCCGGCGTGGTTCTTCGATGTCAAGCAGCAGGGGGAAGGCGTCGCCGACGTGGGGACGCATCTGGTCGATCTGACGCAATGGATGTTGTTTCCGGAACAAGCTATTGACTATCGCAAGGACGTGAATGTGCTATCCGGAAAACGCTGGCCGACAAAAATGACGAAGGATGAGTTCAAGCGCGTGACGAATGAGCCTAACTTCCCGGACAACTTGGCGGGTAATGTCAAAGACGGCAAGCTGGAATACTTCTGCAACGGCTCGATGACTTACGCGCTGCGCGGCGTAAATGTGAAGCTCGACGTGATCTGGAATTACGAAGCCCCGGCGGGCGGCGGCGATACGCATGTCGCATGGTTCAAGGGATCGAAGTCTCGAGTCGAAATCCGCCAGGAGCAGGCTCACACTGTCTACGTCATCCCGAACGAGCCGTCATTGAAGGCCGAAGTGATGGCGGCGCTGGAGAAGAAGGTCGCCTCGTTGCAGGCTAAATATCCCGGAGTGGCGGTGGCGGATGAAGGCGACAAGCTGCGCGTGACTTTCCCTGACAAATATCGCGACGGACACGAGGCGCATTTCGGGCAAGTGGCCACGCGATTCTTTGAATACCTGCGCGACCCTAAGCGCCTGCCTGCCTGGGAGAAGCCGAATATGCTGGCGAAGTATTACACCACGACGAAAGGATTGGAGTTGAGCTACCGCAACATGACGGCCTCACGATGAAAATATGGAAGGAAGGAAGGACAGATATGGCGAATTCATTTCTCGGTCTTGATGAACGGATTGACGATTACTTGATGAACACCTCTTTGCGCGAGCCGGACGTTCTGCGGCGGTTGCGCGAAGAGACCGACGCAAACAACCCGCATGCGGAGATGGCCGTGTCGCCAATACAAGGGCAGTATATGATGCTCCTGGTGAAATTGATCGGCGCGGTGAAGACGCTGGAAGTGGGCGTCTTCACCGGCTACAGCTCGCTCTGCACGGCGCTCGCTCTGCCTGCGCATGGGCGCGTAGTGGCTTGCGACGTCAACGAGGAATGGACTTCGGTGGCTCGCCGTTATTGGGCCGAGGCCGGGGTCGCCGACAAGATAACGCTACGTTTGGCTCCGGCCGTAGAAACCCTTGACGCGCTGATCGAAGACGGACAGGCCGGAACTTTCGATTTCGCGTTCATCGACGCCGACAAGCGAAACTACGGCAAATACTACGAGCGCGCGCTGAAGCTCCTGCGTAGAGGCGGGCTGATATTCTTTGATAATATGTTGTGGAGCGGCAAGGTCGCCGATCCGGGCGTTCAAGACGCCGATACCGTCGCGCTGCGCGCGCTTAATGAGAAGTTGCATCATGACGAGCGCGTGTTTGTGAGCCTGCTCCCGCTCAGGGATGGGGTGTCGTTGGCGGTCAAGCAATGTGATTGAAGTTTTATGAATTACAAAAGCAGTATCCTCGAACTCATAGGCGACACTCCTCTGGTAAAACTCAACAAGCTGACGCGCGGGATGAAGCCGCTGGTGCTGGCAAAGATCGAATCGCTCAACCCGGGCGGCAGCGTCAAGGACCGGATCGGCCAGGCGATGATCGACCGGGCCGAACGACTGGGCGAACTGAGGCCCGGCGGGACGGTCGTCGAGGCGACGAGCGGCAACACCGGCATAGGCCTCGCGCTGACCTGCGCCGTCCGGGGCTATCGCTGCGTCTTCGTGATGACGGACAAATGCAGCCAGGAGAAGGTTCGTTATCTGAAGGCGCTCGGCGCGGACGTGATCGTCGTCCCGGCGGCGGCCAAGCCAGATTCGCCGGAGCATTACGTGAACACGGCGCGCCGCATCGCGAACGAGACGCCGAACGCGATCCTGACCAATCAATACGCAAACCCGGCCAATCCCGAAATTCACTACCGCACGACGGGGCCTGAAATCTGGGAGGCGACCGAAGGGCGTATCACGCATTTCGTCGCGGGGATAGGCACTGGCGGCACGATCAGCGGCGCGGCCCGGTTCTTGAAAGAGAAGAATCCGAACATCAGAATTATCGGCGCCGATCCTTACGGCTCGGTCTTCAAGACCTTCAAAGAGACCGGCAGCTTGATGGGCGCGAACCCTTATTTAGTCGAAGGGATCGGGCAGGAGTTGATACCGGACAACGTTCACCTGAAATACATTGACGAGATCATCAACGTGACCGACCGCGATTCGTTCAGCACCGCGCGGCGGTTGGGGCGCGAGGAGGGGATCTTCTGCGGCGGAAGCTCCGGAACGATCGCCTGGGCCGCGCTGAAAGTCGCCGAAAACCTGGCCGAAAATGACATTGTGGTTTTCATCGTCTGCGACACAGGCGAACGCTACCTGTCGAAATTTCTGTCGGACGAGTGGATGAAGGAGAAGCGGTTGCTGGGCGCGGAGCGGATGACGCTCGGATTGCTCAACGAATTGAAGACGCACGCCGGCAAACCGCGCCTGGTCTACGTCGCGCCCGACACGACGGTCGGCGAGGCGCTGGATTTGATGAATTCACATGGATTGTCGCAGGCGCCAGTGCTTGAAGGCGGCAAGTCGGTCGGCAGCGTCCGCGACAACCGCGTGATGGCGCAGTTGCTGGATAACCGCGAGTTACTGCAGGCCCAGGTGACGCAGGTGATGGACGCGCCCTTCCCCGTTGTCAATGAGAACGTAGAGGTCGCCCGCGCGAAGCAATATCTGAAAGACTCTCCGGCGATCCTGGTCGAAGAGTATGGCCGGATCGTCGGGATAGTCACCCGGCACGACGTGCTCGATATTCAAGCCTGATTGCAAGCTCGACTTTGTCCATCTGTGACGCAGGCGCTCGCGCCTGCGTCACAGATGGACAAAGTCATGGCGAGAGAGATTAGTCTTATGAAGAAGGAGAAGATTTTCCCGTCCTGAGCAGGAGCGCATTCCACAGCATCTGCCTTCGCATTTTTGACGTAGCCAACAGAACTACAGCCGCTACCAGATACAAGCCGCAAAAGATATAACGTATATTTTCCTGAGGCATCAGCAACTGCGCAGTGAACAGGATCAGCAACAACATCGCTTCCCACAGCGAGAAACGGAAATCGGAGATGACGACCGCGGCGAACAGTGATTGCGCCGAAGTCAGCAAGAGTTCTTCTTTCTGTCGCCCGTCCAGGATCATCGGCGCCATCCCGCCCGCCGCCAGCCCGTAAGCCAGCGGGAGCGCGCCGACCAACAAGGTCCACTGATTGACTTTTGACGAAATCAGCGCGCCGATGCCGACCGAGCCTTTGCCTTTGAGCGCGAACAACAGAGCGATCATCCCTTCCGGCGACTCCGAAGCCAGCGGCGCCAGCCATTGCACCAGCAAAAACTCGTTTACGCCATAAGTCTTGCCGGTTTCCTTCAGTCCTTCGGCGAACGGCTCGGCCGAATACCATATCACGACGCCCGCGAAGGCGAACATCAGCAGGACGGCCAATCGCCTGGCGTTATTGCCGAGAATGCTATCAAGCTCCGCCGCGATCCCCTCCAACTCTTCATCATGTTTTTCGCTGCGCGCCGCGCGCCCCGCGTAATAGAAAAACATCGCGAAGAGAATGATCACGTCAATCAACGACAGCGAGCCTTTCAGCGGAATCACCAGCGAGTAGACGGTGGCCAACAATAACAGGCTGATTTCAAGCCCCTGCGAAGGATCCAGATCGACGTCTTTCCGGCGGTGTTTGAAGTAGTAGACGATTGCGACCAGCGCCCAGCCGATGCCGATCAGAATACGATTGGCGCCGGTCATGTTGGCTATCGCCAGGCCTTCGCGCGATCTGGTCAGCCCTTCGGTCCAGGCGTAATGCAGGCCGATGGCGTATTCCGGCAGCACACTGATCAGCGCGAGGGTGATCAACGCCAACGAACGCGGGATGTCGCGTTCGGAAAGCTCGGCGCCCCAGCCCAGCAGAAACGCGGCCCCCACGATCGCAAGTCCGGATAGCAGCGAGACCAGCGCCGGATTGAAGGCATGCGCTTTGCCTGTCAGCGCCAGAAAGAGCCACGGTAATGGAACAATTACGGAAAGAATCAGAGGAAGGTATTTTTTCATTCGTCTGTTTAAGTCAGCGCCGCGAGCGGCGCCGGGCGCGGCTCCCGCCTGCAGTCCACTTCGGGAGCCGCGCTCGCTACCGCCCGCGGTACTGATCCGGAAGAAGCGGCGACTTACTCGCCGATGATTTTTATGATCAAGCGTTTGCGCCGCTGCCCATCGAATTCGGCGTAATAGACCTGTTGCCAGGTCCCCAGGTCGAGCCGTCCATTGGTGATGGGCAACAACACCTGGTGATGGATCAGAAGATTTTTTAAATGCGCGTCTCCGTTGTCCTCACCCGTCAGGTGGTGGCGGTAATCGGGGCCCGCCGGCGCGAGTCTCTCCAGCCACTCATCGATGTCTTCGATCAGGCCCTCTTCGGCGTCGTTGACGTAAACGGCGGCCGTGATGTGCATCGCGGAGACCAGCGCCAGCCCCTCTTTAATGGCGCTCTCGGCGACCGCGCCGGCGACCTCATCGGTGATGTTGATGTATTCGCGGCGCTTCTCGGTGTGGAAGGTTAAATACTTCGTAAAGGATTTCACTTTGATTTGTCCTCATGGGGAGCATCAGTGCCAAGCACACTTATACGCTTTGGCTTTCGGTTGTCAATAAGAAAGCAAATGTAACCGCGGCGCCTACCGCCGCGTCTGAAGGTGAGTAATCTTCTCGACAAGCGCCATTGCCGCGCGCCGAACTGAAATCACATCCACGGAGGCCTGCTTATGAACCACTCCATCTCTCGCCGGACCAAGAGTGTCTTTACTCGTCTCGCGCTGTCCGCCCTGTTGTTATCGCCGGGCGCCAACCCCGCGCTGGCGCAGGAGGCAAAGAAGACCGCGCCCGCAAGCCCGGAAGCCCAATCGCAGCCGGTTGACAAGGACTACACCGACTCGATCGTTAAGAACACGACCGACAAGATGTTCCTGACCGAGTTTGTGGATCACCTGCCGGCGTCGGACAAAGTCCCGACCCCGGCCAAAGTCCTGGGCTACCCTGTGGGCGCGCCCAACAAACTGACCTACACCAAAGATCAATATCGCTACTATCGCGAACTCGAGAAGGCGACGCCTCGAGTCAAGGTCTTCACCGCGCCCGAAAAGAGCGAACTGGGCCGCGAGCAGATGCTGGTCGTGGTCGGCGACGAATCGAGCGTCGCCAACCTGGCTAAATACAAAGAGATCACCGCAAAGCTGGCCGACCCGCGCCGCATTAACGACGAAGAGGCGAAGCGGCTGGCCGGAGAGGGCAAGGCGTTTTACTGGGCCTCCGGTTCGATCCATTCGCCCGAAACCGGCAGCCCTGAGATGTTGATGGAACTGGCTTACCGCCTGGCGGTAGACGAGACGCCTTTCATCCAACAGATTCGCAAGAACGTGATCATCATGATCACGCCGACGCTCGAAGTGGACGGGCGCGACATGATGGTGGACCTTTACAACTGGCGGAAGGCGAACGAGGGCAAACGCGCGCCGAGTTTGCTCTACTGGGGCAAATACGTCGCCCACGACAACAACCGCGATTCGATGGGAATGGCGCTAGCTCTCACCAGAAACCAA
>Ga0081455_10001054_pt1 | contig 34688 bp, 24 predicted proteins | sample TabmetS3T2R1_FD_70207 | JGI IMG/M metagenome (GOLD analysis project Ga0081455, IMG submission 70207) | Tabebuia heterophylla rhizosphere microbial communities from the University of Puerto Rico - S3T2R1 | ecosystem: Host-associated > Plants > Roots > Rhizosphere ...
TCCATGCGCAGCAATCCGTCTAATCTGAGCAGCCGTTAACGTCGGAAACATACGCTCAGCACCGGAGGGAAGCGTGAGCGCGAGTGGAAGAGGTTTATCCATCATGGGCGATGCGCCTTTCTCAACTCAATTAGTGTCCGGTCGTGAGAACGGCACGAAACCGCGCTTTGCCGCTCATCATATGCTCGTAAGCTTCTGCCGCGCGTTCCAATGGGAAAACTTCATTCATGGACCGCACGCCGGTCAGCGTGCTGAAGGCCAGCGTGTCCTGCGAATCGATAGACGCGCCGGAGGGCCAGCCAATGATCGACCGGCGTCCTGCGATGAGCAGACCCGCCGGCGCTTCGAGAGGGTCGGCGGCGGCGCCGAGGACGACGAGCTTCCCATTGACGCCGAGACCTCCCAAGATCGCGCTCATCGCTTTACCGCTCGTCACGGTCGCGAGGATGACCCTGGCGCCGCCGAGCTTGGCAAGTTCCGCCGCGGCGTCCTGCGCCTGGCTATCGATGTAACGCCACGCGCCGAGCTTCATTGCCAGCGGCTCTTTGTCCCTCCCTCGCGCTATGGCGACGGTCTTGAAACCCATCTTCGAAGCAAACTGAACGGCCAAATGACCGAGGCCGCCCACCCCCAATACGGCGACCGTCTCTCCGGGCCGCGCGCCGCTGTTACGAAGAGAGTTGAAGGTGGTGACGCCTGCGCACACCAGCGGTCCCGCGTCCACGGCTGAAAGCCCTTCCGGGATCAGCGCCAACGCTCCTGCGGGAGCGATCATGTATTCGGCGTAGCCTCCGTCGTACATGATGCCGGGCACTTGGAAGGCGATTTGGCAGGTAACGAAGTCACCACGACGGCAAGAATCGCAGCGCCCGCAGTGTCCGCCATGCCAGCCGACTCCGACCCGCTGGCCCGATGTCCACCCGGCGACGCCTGCGCCGACCGCGTCAATGATTCCGGCGATCTCATGTCCCGGAATCCGTGGGTACTGGATGCCCGGCCAAGTTCCTTCTTTTGTAAACGAGTCGCTGTGGCAGACGCCACAAGCCTCCACCTTGAGGCGCACGAATCCAGCTCCGGGCTCTGGGATTTCGCGTTCAACAATCTCTATCGGACCTTTCATCTCGGCGATTTGCGCCGCACGCATTCTTGGCATGGTTCCTCCGATTCACGACGGCAGCCCGTCGGCTCGATGGGCTGCTTACTCTGCCTTGTGGGTATGGGGTGATGGACCTCCACTCCCAAAGCAATTAACGTTCCAATTTGTTCTGAAGGACTCTGCCGAAGGAATTTGATGAATAGGAGCAAGACTTATGTCCAAGCCCGATACGTGAAGATCGCATAAGGAAAATACACGCCGAATGTTTCCCTGATGATTCGGACAAAATCGCCCGTTTCCGCAATAATTCGACAAAAACCGCAAAAAGCAGAGATACTGAAGTCTCCCCGGTCGCTAGACTGCGGGTTGTCTGAGAATGAAATGGAGGCGCCTATTAATGGCCAAGATGATTGATCAGATAGAGCGATGGCTGCTCGGCGAGGCGCCGCCCCCGCCGATCGCGCAATTGATCGGTTTTCGCCTCACGGCGATTGAACCTGGCGAAGCGATCATCGAATTTGAAGCCGGCGAGGCACATGCCAATCCAATGGGCACGCTTCACGGCGGAGTCCTTTGCGACGTCGCAGACGCCGCAATGGGCCTGGCTTTTTCAGCTACGCTCGACGATGGAGAATCCTTCACAACGCTCGAACTCAAAATCAACTTCCTGAAGCCGGTCTGGAATGCCAGATTGAAAGCCACAGGCCGGGTCGTCAAGAGGGGGCGCGTCATAGGTCTGATTGAATGCGACGTGACGGACGAGAGAGGGAGCCTGGTGGCGCGCGCGAGTAGCACTTGCATGATTTTGAGAGGGGAGCACGCGCAAGGCAGATGAGCTTTCTATCCTCAATTCATGCCTAAAGCCTTTGAGGCGCCGGCGCGCTGCGCTTGTTGTGGTCATGGGTGTAAGCTCACAGGAAACTTCTGAAAGCTGAGGTTACTGGACCTCTACCATTGGCCCGAAGTTTGCTAATAAGCGCGATGCCGCTCTACCCAGCCTCGGTACGAAGCGCCATGCAGAGATTGATCTGTTCAGTGACAATGAATATACGTGGCACAATCTGCTAAACAGATATCGTGAAGTTAGCCACTTTCCGATATTACCTGCGGATCCAGCCCTATATTACATTTCTCGTTCTTTAGGGATATCCAGATTGCTCACGTGGATGAAACGGAAGCAACACGCGTTGTCAGGATGTGGAGCCTGCGCGAACTGGCGCCTGGCGTCCTCGCGGATGGCGAAGAGCGAAGTAAACTGACGCAGTTTGTCGCAAACGAGTTTTTAGTGGCTGCGGATCAGGACAGGCGAATTCGCTCCTTGATACACACTGAATCGCAAACGTACAGGGCCTTGCCGCACATTCCTAGTCCCACATCGACCTTCCCAGTCCTTGATTTGGATACCAGTGTCGCTACAGCAATCACACCGTAACGGCTGACTTCGTATGTCCCCATCGACGGCGGGTCCGTGACTGCGGCGCAACCCGCGAAGGCGAAGTGTCTGACGCGTTTTGCGCCGCAGCCGAGTTTACTTTCTACGAAAGGAGATTTCGATTATGCCGTTCTTTGTTATCAAAGGCACATTCCACGTTGTAGGTTACTCGCCAGACGGAGACTCGATTCGGTTCCGAGCTCATGATGAAGCGAATTGGGCGAAGTTAGCGGGTCCGCCTGTCACCCTAAATGCTAAACGGCACGCGCAACTTCGCCTCGAAGCGATCGACACGCTTGAAACGCATTACCGCAACACACATCAGCCGCTTACATTGGCGACGAAAGCTCTAGATTTTCTGCTTCAAGGACTTGGAATCACAGGCGTTCGGTGGGACGTATTGCGAACTAAAATCATGGAAGCAAATGACGGAACCGAGGGTTACATCCTCAGCCGTACAGTTGAACCGAACAGGCGACCCGTTGCCTTTGTCTTTGCCGGGGGGCCGCCCGCAGCCGATGGTTCTGACATCCGCCTCGATGTCGAATTATTGCGTCAAAGCTTAAACTATCAATCGCTGGAAGCGGGTTTGGCGTACCCAACTTACTACAAGGGTTTGTTTCCCGACCTACGCGCTGCGTTAACGGCGGCAAGCAACCACGCACGCCAAGCATTTCTTGAAATTTGGTCTGAAGACCGCACGAATGACGGATTCGCAGTAGGAAGCCTGCAATCAATTTCAGAAGAACACGTTATCTTGCCAAAGCTATTTCGCCGTTTGGCTGAATACTTGGAAGTCGGCGGCTCGGTCGCCGGGTTCAAAGAGTTCTTGGAATCGAAGGCTGAGGGCATCACGATTATTTCAGACGCGCACTTCACCCATTTTGACACTGTAGTAGAGGTTGATGGTAATGTGGTGCAAATGACTGAACCGCCAGAAAACTTGGTCTTTGAGGGATAAGCCAGGCATACTCCACTATCGTCAACAATCTCTACGACGAGGAGTTCGACGAGGCGTTATTCGAACTGCTGAATAACTTTGGTTAGCTCGACTTTGTCCACTTTGTGGTGAGCTTTCGGCGCCTTGGCGCTCATTATCATACTGGCGCGCCGAAAGCCCACCAATAATCACCGCCAAATGCGCAGCCATTCGTATTCACGGCGCCTGGCATTTAGACTAAAATTGTCGCGCCCCCTTATTCCACAAACAAATTGATCTATAACAAGGAGAGTTCACATGTCGAAAGTCATCAGGATTACTCTGCTGTTTGTCGTCCTGGCGGTTGGTTTCATTTCCACTGCGCCCACACAAGGAATCGGAGCGCGAACAATCGAATCTACTGGGGGAAAATCGCAAACCTTTTTCGGTTGCCCGCTCCCGATTCCCAACTGCATACCGGAAAAAGTCTTCGATTTTAAGACCTGTCGCTGCGTCCCCCGCCCGTAGCCTGTTATCGGAACACGCGTAAGTTTTCTGTTGAACTTCCGCGTGTTTCGCCATTCTTATAGCCGCAGTTCCGCTGGCGACTCTTTCAAAACCCATACATATCACCCTTTCTTCTCGAATGCGGCCACAAGGGCCAGGTGATCTGATGGTTCCTCCGCAGACGGCAGTGGCGTAAGATCATCGATTTCCATCAGCTTCGCAGGTTCCGACCTCAAGCCCGATGTGTGAAAGATGTAGTCAATCCTTTTCGCCCTGCGGTTCGGATTACAGGTGGCTTGCTCGCGACCCGCATACGCATCCACGAAGCCACTGCCTACGAGTTCCTTGACCAGCGGACTGTCGGATTGCGCGTTCAGATCACCGCAGACAATCCACGCATATGCCGTCTGATCGGGTTTGAAGCGCTCATCAATCAGCTCTCTGATCTGCCTGTATCCAATATGCTCCTGCGGGGGCTTATCCTCCTGCCCCCATCTCAGGTGTGTAGTGGCGACTCTGATAATACCCAATTCGCACTCGAAGCTGTTTATCAAGGCAAGATGACCGGAGTCCGGGACGCCTTGGTCCCCATCGCGGTAATAGATAGTTCTACTGCCGACAAAGCCCAGCCCACCTTGTCTGAAAAACATGGCGCAGCCGTCCGGTTTGTCGCGCCCCTTCTTCGCGTAAACGCCTTTATAACCTTTCGCGCCGAGGCTCGACTCAAGGAGGGAGTAGGCGTCGGCCTCGACCTCTTGTAAACAGACAATATCCACATCGAGGCGCGCGACTCTCTCGGCAAGGGCAAATTTCCTCCTGTCCCAGCGCAGGATCTCCGGATCCACGTTCGGATACCACTGGGGCTTGACGTAGGAGTCGGCCAAGACGTTATAGGAAGCTACACGGAATGATCGGGCCATATTACTGTTTCAATGAGAAGGTGTGGTTAGCTCAAGGACTTGGCTAAATTCCTGGCGCATAACAGTCAAGCCATTATTTTGCGCACGACATTACCGCTCACGTCGGTCAGGCGGAAGTCGCGCCCCTGGAACCGGTATGTCAGCCTGGTGTGATCCAGTCCCATCAAATGAAGGATAGTCGCGTGCAGGTCATGGACCTCGACCGCGTCTTCCACCACGTTGTAGCCAAGTTCATCGGTCCTTCCGATGGTAACGCCGGGTTTGATCCCGCCGCCGGCCATCCACATCGTGAACGCGCGCGGGTGATGGTCGCGGCCCAGGAAGCGCGACCCTTTGCGCTCCTCGTTCATTGGCGTGCGCCCGAACTCGCCGCCCCAGACTACCAGCGTCGAATCGAGCAGCCCACGATCTTTGAGGTCTTTGACGAGCGCCGCCGCTGCGCGATCGGTCTCGCGGCAGAGGTAAGCGAGCGAGCTGACGATGTCGTTGCTCGGCACGTCCCCGTGCGTGTCCCAGCCGCGGTGGAAGAGCTGCACGAAGCGCACGCCGCGTTCGACCAGGCGGCGGGCCAGAAGGCAGTTGTTGGCGAATGAGACCTCGCCGGGCCTGGCGCCGTACATCTCGTGGATGCGGGGCGGCTCCTTGGCGATGTCGGTCAACTCCGGCACGCTGGTCTGCATTCGATAGCCCATCTCGAACGCGGCGATGCGTGTCTCGATTTCAGGGTCACCGACCTCGGCGAGGCGAATCTGATTCAGATTGCGCGCCGCGTCGAGTGATTCGCGCCTCGCCTCGGCGCTCAGGCCATCGGGGTTGGTCAGGTATAAGACCGGCTCGCCGTTGGCGCGGAACTCCACGCCCTGGTAAACAGTCGGCAGAAAACCCGGCCCCCAGCACGATTTGCCACCGTCCGGGTTTCCGCGCCCCGAAAGCAGCGCGACGAAGCCGGGCAGATCGCGGTTTTCGCTCCCCAGGCCGTAGGTCAGCCACGATCCGACGCTGGGCCTCCCGATGATCTGGTGGCCCGTGTTGATGAAGATTTGCGCGGGGGCGTGATTGAATTGCGTTGTTTGCGCCGAACGAATGATGGCGATCTCGTCGGCGATGGAAGCGGTATGCGGCAACAGCTCGGAGATTTCAGCGCCGCACTCCCCGTGGCGTTTGAATCTGTGCGGCGAGCCGAGCAGGCGCGGCGTCCCTTTGATGAAGGCGAACCGCTCGCCTTTGGTAAAGCTCTCGGGGATCGGCTGGCCGTCCAACTCTTCCAGCTTCGGCTTGTAATCGAAAAGATCGAGCTGCGACGGCCCGCCGGCCATGAAAAGATAGATGACGTTCTTGGCCCTGGGCGCGAAGTGTGGAGTCCTCGGCTCCATCGGCCCCGTCGAATTGACCGCAGGTCTCTTTTGTTCTGATTGGGCGAAGAGGTCCTGATCGAGCAATGATGACAGCGCCAGCGCGCCGATGCCGAATCCCGTCTGCCGGAAGAAATGGCGACGCGTCACTTGCTTTAACGATTCATTCTTTTCGTTCATAAAATCTTCTCGCATCTTCTAGATCACTTTTCAGATGCGCGTACGGATCAGTACCGCGAGCGGTAGCGAGCGCGCTTCACGTTAAGCCACGCTCGCTACCGCTCGCGGTACTGATCCATCGAGCCTTCCCGTATACTCAATCGCAAACTGATCTGAAAAGGCCGCGTGGCAGTAGCCCGACCGTAAGGGAGAGTTCAGGCGTCGCGATCAGCCCTCTCTTACGGTCGGGCTACTGCCACAATGGCCTTCTATTCCTTCGTCAAAGTTTCATCCAGGCTAAGCAGCGTGTTGGAGACCACGGTCCAGGCCGCAAGCTCCGGCAGATTCGTCTGCGCGTCCGCGTCTTTCAGCAGCGCGCGCGCCGACGCGCCGTCCTTGGCGAAGCGGTCGAACTGGCGTTGATATAAGGACGCAAGCTCCTCGATCTCCTTCTCGTTGGGGCGGCGCGACACGCAAAGCCGGAACCCGTAAATCAGACGGTCGCGCAATTCCGGCCCGGCTTCGGCCCCAGCTTCGGAGAGGATGCGCCTGGCCATGCCCCGCGCGAAATCGAAGAAGACCGGATCGTTGAGAACGGTCAAGGCCTGGAGCGGCGTGTTGGTGCGAGTGCGCCGGACTGTGCAGAATTCGCGGCTCGGCGCGTCGAACGCCGTCATACTTGGCGGAGGGGTCGTGCGCCTGATCGAAGTATAGAGGCCGCGGCGGTAGCGATCTTCAGGCCTCGCCATCGGCGACGGATTGACGCTCACGCCCCCCACGGCGCGGTTGAGCAGGCCGCTCGCCGCAAGCCCGATGTCCCGCACCATCTCGGCCTCCACGCGGAAGCGTGGGCCGCGCGCCAGCAGCCGGTTGTACGGGTCGCGCTCGCGCAGCGCCGGAGTGACTCTGGACGACTGCCGGTAAGTGGCGGAGGTCACGATCAAGCGAAGCAAACTCTTCATGCTCCAACCTATTGATTGCGAATATGGACTCTGGGATTGCGGATTGCCCTTGTCCCCTTGTCTCCTTGTCTCCTTGTCTCCTTGTCTCCTTGTCTCTCCTTCTCTGAATGTGACCGCCAGCCAGTCGAGCAATTCCGGGTGGCTGGGGCGCTCGCCTTGCGTTCCGAAGTCTTCGCTTGTCTCGACGAGGCCGCGCCCGAAGATTTGTTCCCAAAAACGGTTGACCGTCACGCGGCTGGTGAGCGGGTTCTCTTCGTCTACCAACCAGTAGGCCAGCCCGAGCCGGTTGGGCATGCGGTTGGCCGGCAGCGGCGGCAGAACGGCGGGCGTGTCCGCGTAGACCTTCTCGCCTATGTTCGTGTAACTGCCCCGCGCTCGCAGGAAGGTCGAGGGGCGCTCGAACGAAGCGCGCTCTCGCATCACCAGCGCCCTGTCGATTCTGATCGCGTACAGTTCCCCCTGCAGTTTGGCGAGCCGGTCGCGCTCCGCCTTGAGCAGAGGCGTCCCAGCAAGGAACTCTTTGGCCAGAGACTCTTTCTGCGCGGCGTCGCGCCTCGCGGGCGGGACGGCGAGAATGGGACGCAACTCCGCCGGCAGACCGACGACGAAGACCGGGGTTTGCGCCGAGGTGACCGAGAGGCGAAAGCGCCCGATGCTCTGCCTGCGGTTGAACTCAGAGCCGAATTTCAACCTTACTTTGATCAGAGTCTCGCCCTCCATCGTCAGCGGCTTATCGAGCGTGAGGACGAGTTGATAAGCGAGCCGCTCGTCACGTTTCAGCGCGTCCACTCCCCATCCGACCTCGTTGGTCTCGTCGAGCAGATTGGCCGGAGTGAAGTTCGTCGGGGCCGACGTTCCGCGATAAGCGTCGAGATACTCGTCGGCTTTCGCCTCTTTGAATTTCAGCCTGCGCGTCTCGCTTGGAGAGTTGGCGGGCGAGACTTCGACCTCGAAGCGGTTGAGTATGAAGTTGCCGTAAATATCGCGCCCGGGGCCGCCGCGCGGCGATTTCTCGTGGGGCAGCGCCTCGAGCCTGACGCCTGTGACGTTTTGCAGGTTGGCCCTGGCGACGACCGTGTAGGTCTCCGTATCGGGGTTTGCGCCCGTCGCCAGAATCGACCTGTCCTCCAGCTTCGTCAGCGTCGTGCCGTTATCGGCGGACATTTCCGATGGGTCGAGCGTGACCCAATCGGCCTGGGCTTCGGCGCCCTTGCGCTCCCAATCGGCCTGAGCCGCCGCGAGCTCAGGAGTGACGGTCTCGAGGCGTTCTTCGAGGCTTTTGATCTCGGCTTGCAGATCGGCGCGCCTGGCGGCCTGCTCCGGCGCCGGCATATCGATCTCCGGCTCGACCACCCAGCCTTCATTGCCCGGCTGCTGATAGATCGTGTACTCGTAATTATCGAAGAACGCCAGCAGCTTGTAATACTCCTTCTGCGTAAACGGGTCGTACTTGTGGTTGTGGCACTGCGCGCAGCCGATGGTCGCGCCGAGCCAGACGGTCCCGGTGGTGTTCACGCGGTCGATCAGCGTTTCCCATCGCGCCTCCTCGTCATCGACTCCGGCCTCCTGATTGAGCATCGTGTTGCGGTGAAAGCCGGCGCCGATCTTCTGTTCGAGCGTCGCGTCAGGCAGCATGTCGCCGGCGATCTGCTCGATGGTGAATTGATCGAAGGGCATGTCCTTGTTGAGCGCGTTGATCACCCAATCGCGGTACTTCCACATCACGCGCGGCACGTCGCGCTCGTAGCCGTTGGAGTCGGCGTAGCGCGCCAGATCGAGCCAGGGCCGCGCCCATCGCTCGCCGTAATGTGGGCTGGCCAGCAGCCGGTCGACCAGCTTTTCATAAGCGTCCGGCGACGCGTCGGCGAGGAATTGATCGACCTCTTTGGGGCTTGGCGGCAGTCCCGTGAGGTCGAGATAGACTCGGCGGACGAGCGTCTCCTTCGCGGCTTCGGGCGACGGCGCGAGGCCTTCCTTCTCCAACCGCGCCAGAATGAAACGGTCAATCGGATTGCGCGCCCAGGCGACGTTCTTGACCGGAGGCAATTCGGGGCGCGCGGGCTTGATATACGCCCAGTGCTTCGGCGCCTCTCGCTCCGGCGCCACGTCGCCACGTCTCACCGCCTCTCCGTCCGGCCACTCCGCGCCTTGATCAACCCAGTTGCGGATCAGATTGATCTGCGCGAGTTTGAGCGGAGCGCCGCCCATCGGCATGCGGGCCTCGCCGCCCTCGCCGAGAATCCGTCGCAACAGCGGGCTCTTTCCGGCGTCGCCGGGGATGATCGCCGCGCCTGAGATACCGCCCTTGAGCGCCGACTTCTTGTCGTCGAGACGCAACTGGCCCCGCGCAATCTTCGGCCCGTGACACTTGTAACAGGCCGCCTCGAAGATGGGTCGAATGTCGCGCGCGAAATCGACGGCCTGATCGGCGGCTGAGCCGCTGGTGAACGTCGCGGACGCCGCAGCCACAGAGAGAAAGCAAAGCAGTGACTTGATCTTCTTTGCCCATGCGCATCCGCTATACCTCATAAACTATTCCCTGAAAGTGTACCGTAGGTTGTCCAACCTGCGGATGGCTCGATTAATGAACCGTTCAATTGGCGCCAAGCGGCTTGATGATGAAGCCTCCGCAGGTTGGACAACCTACGGTACACCACGCGCCGCATTTTCAATCTTTCAGATCGCCATCGTGATGGCGCGAATCACTCCTCAATCGCCGACAATCATGCTCGCCAGGGCGCGAATATATGCGGCGTTGCATCCGCAACAGCCGCCGACATAGCCGACGCCTTCGGCCTTCGCGATACGACCGAAGTCGGAGAATTCTTCCCTCGACGCCTGGATGGTCTCCAGTTCGTCAGGGAACTGGGGGAGACGCGTGAAGCATGGGGTCTCGTCCGTGGAGCGGAATGCGGCCGGTTGGGCGGCCAGCGGAACATCGACAGCGGCGCGCATCTCGCGCAACACGGCCAACATTCTCTTCGGTTCTTGCTCGCAGTTCGCCCCGACCAGGTGGGCGCCGGCCGCCGCCATCTCACGGGCGCATTCGGCCGGAGAATGGCCGTCGCTCGATTGATCTAGCCGTGGGCGGAAGCTCATCGTGGCGATCAGAGGCAATCCGCTTTCGCGCGCGCATTCGAGCGCAATCAACATCTCTTCGAGGTGGAAGAATGTTTCGAGGATCAGAAAATCCACGCCGGCTTCGGTCAGCAACCGCGTTTGTTCGGCCAGCAGTTCGCGCACGAAGGTGGCGGCCCCGCGCCCTTCGCGCTCGAAGAGCTGCGTGCGCGAAATCGATCCCGCCACCAGCGCCTCGCCGGCCGCCGCCGCGCGCGCGATCCGCACCGCGTTCTGATTGATCACTTCGGTATCGGCGTCGTAGCCGGCCCGCTTCAATTTCTCGCGCGTGCCGAAGAAGGTCAGCGCCTGCAAAACCTGCGACCCGGCGCGCATAAATTCTAGGTGCAATTGGCGGAGCGCGTCGGGATGCTCGATCGCCACTTCGGGCGTGAATTGCCCGCTGCCGCGCCCTGTGCCCACCTTCTCCCGCTTCGAGCCGCTGTCGACATAGCCGCGCCGCTCAAGCTCAATCAGATAACCGCCGTCTCCGAGCACAATCCCTCGCTCTTTGATCAACGTCAGAATATCAGCCTGCATTCATTCATCTCCGAAACAAGTTTTTGAGTTCCAGCTTCGCCCCGATGGCGCAAAGTCGCAATGGCATTGCCAATTGCCAATTCCACATTGCCCATTGCCTAGCAGGTAGGGCTTTTTCAAGTCTTTCCTCCTGCCAATCAATGGGCAATGTGGAGTTGGCAATTGGCAATAGAATGGGGGCGATCGCCGCGACTTAAAAAATTGATCGCCGCGCCGATCACGCCGTTTCGTGCCAGCTCGGCATGTTTGATAGGGAGATCTCGTCTGGGCTCCGCCCAGATGTGTTCGCGCGTCGAGCGGAGAAAACATTCCCAATAAAGCCCGTCGGCCCGCCCCAACCCTCCGCCGACTACCACGGCCTCCGGATCGAGCGTGTTGACCAGCAGGCCGGCCGTAACGCCGAGCGCGTCGCCTGCGCTCCGGACTATTTCAATCGCCCGCGCGTCGCCGCTTTGAGCGGCCTTGATGACTTCCTCCGCAAGCGAAATATTCTCCGGAGAGTAAGGTTGATAGCGACGGGCGAGCGCGGGGCCTGAGGCGTAATCCTCAAGAGCCACTTTGTTGCTCGCGCCGCATTCCGCGCAGGTTGAAGTGAGCGGGCTGCTCGCGCAGATCAGCGCGTCGCCGTGAGCGCCGGCGTAAGGCCGCTTATGCATGACGAGGCAACAACTGATGCCAGTGCCTACTGTGAGGTAGAGAAAAATCTCGTAGCCCCGGCCCGCCCCGTAAATCGCTTCGGCCAGCGCGGCTGCGCGCACATCCGATTCAATCACTGTCGGCGCGATTCGAGAGAGACGCTCGCGTATTGGCCATCCGTCCCACTTGATCGTGTGTCCGCTCGTGACATTGCCATCGAGATCGACCAGTTCGGCCACGCACAGGCCGATCCCCGCGACTTTCATTCCCGCTTCTTCAGCTCTGTTTATCAATTCGACCGAGAGCGTCTCGACGTCGCGTAGCGCCGCTTCTCCGCCGCGCTCGGCGCCGGTCGGCTGACGGCGGTGGAAGAACAATTCTCCCGCCCGCGTCACGACGCCCGCGGCGATCTTGGTCCCGCCGACGTCAATGCCAATCGCGCAGGTGTCATTGGTCATTTGTCGTTTGTCATTGTTCATTGGGCAGCGGCTTTGAAGTTCAAAAGACGGTCAGCGAAAGTAGCGCAAACTGTCCAGTTTGCGCGCTTTCTCCACTCGCACTTGATCGCCAATCGCGGACATCATTCATCCGCCCTGATTCTTCTGAATGGGTCTTAATTGGAAGCGGCGCAAACTTGACAGTTTGCGCTACTTTCGCAGATCTGCGCTTACTGTTCATCCGCCGGTCGAGTGTGATCGTGCAGATGATGGGGATCGCGTCTGTGTTCTTTCAGGCTCAAATCAAGCTCGCGGAAGCGCGAGGTGACTGGCGCCCATCGCCCTTGCTTCGCCGACGCGGCGGCCGCCTCGATGATTTCGAGCAGGTGCAGGTCGTGCGTGATCTCTGAGAGCGGTTGTCTCCCTTCGAACAGCGCGGTGACGGCTTCGGTCAATCCGTCCGTCCACATCCATGTTCCTTCCACCGGCTCGTACTCTTCCCAGCAACCCGACTCGTTGCGCCAGATTTCAAAGCCTCGCGGGTCCCAATCGTCGCCGAGCAGGTTGGCGGTTCCTTCGGCGCCGTAAACCTCCAGCGCCGGGCGGCGGTAGCGTTGGATCGCGTGGCTAGCGACAACGTTTGAAAGCGCTCCCGACTCGTGTCGCAGAATGACATGTGAGACGTCGTGTCCGGGATCAGTTATTTCACTGACGCCAACGAATCGAGGTTTGATCGCCGTATGCTCGGCCGCCAGGATTTCGACCGCCGGCCCCAGCAGCGAGGTGAGACTCTTCAAGTTGTAGACACCAACCTCCGCCAGCGGCCCGACCTTGCCTTGATGATACCAGACGGCCCAGCTCGATCCCGCATTACCGTATAGCCCGCGCGCCGAGTGTGGACGGCCGATCGCTCCGCTTCGAATCTGTTCCCAGAAGACGCGGAACGTCGGCGCAAGGTGGACAAACGGGGCGGCGATCAGACGCAGGCCGCGTTGATCGGCCAATTCCGCCAACTCTTCCCCTTCGGCGCGAGTCGTCGCCATCGGCTTCTCCACCAACACGCTCTTGCCGTTCTCCAGCGCCCGCCTGACCAATCCGGCGTGGCTCTCCGGCGCCGTAATGATCACAATCAGATCGGCGTCGGATCGGAGCGCATCATCAGGCTCCGCTACCAGATGAATTCCGGGGCGCCGGTCGCGCAATTCATCCCACCGTTCACGACGCCTGGCGCAGACCGGGCCGAGCGACGCCCGCCCCTTGGGGATCAGGCGGTCCAGCGCCCGCAAATACGCCCACAAGACGTTGCCCGCTCCGATAATTCCGACTCGCACTGGGCGATTAAGCGCTCGGCTCAAATGTCCCGCCTTTCTTCGGTCTCGTAAGAGAGCATCACTCCGCCTGCGACCGCGAGCGCGATTCCGACCCATTGCCTGAAGGTTAACGTCTCCGCCAGGAAGATTCGCGCTAACACGATCGTGACGAGCGGATATAAAGCCGTCATCGGCACGGCCACCGAGGCCTTGGCGCCTCGCTCCAGCGCCTCGAAGAGCGCCCACGAGCCGAGCCCGTTGGCGACGCCTCCGAGCAGTCCGATCAACGACACGCGCCAGCCGAGGCCCGCAAGGGCGCCGTCACGCCAGAGCAGCGGAAGCATCGCCGCGAACCCCACGACCAGCCATACCAGTAGTGAGCGTGACGAGATGCGATTGGTCCCCAATTTCTGAAGAAGCCCGACGACGCCCCAGCAGAGCGTGGCGACGCATGCGTAGAAAACCCAGGTGTCCATTGCCTCAAAACGATAGAAGAACGATGGCGGCGAGCGCCAGAATCATGCCCGCCGCCTGAACGCGATTGATCCGCTCGCGCAAGAACGCGAACGCCAGCGCCAACGTCAAGAGCGGGAAGAGCGCCGTGAACGGGCCGACAATTGACGCCTGCCCCCTGGCCAGCGCCGCGTAATAGGCGAGCATGCCCAACCCGGTGAAGACGCCGTTCAAGATTCCATAGATCGCCCCGCGCCGATCGGTTTCAACTTTGAATCCGAGCTGCGCCCAGGCCAGTACCGACGGCGGTATGATCCCGATGGTGAATAGAATCTGGAGTTGCTGCGGAGATGTCTGATCCGATCCCAGCTTTGACAAAAACCCCCAGACGCCCCACCAGACGACACAGAGCAGGGCGTAGAGTAGCCACGCCGAATTTCGCTTACCGAAGATCCCCACACTCGAATGTTTCATATGCCACAAGCAGATGTAATCATCAGGATCAGGATATTGTTCATCGTTCATTGTTCATTTGTCATTGTAGAAACGGCGACCCAGGAAATGACAAATGAACAATGAACGATGAACAATGAAAGAGTTTCAAAATTTCTCCCCAGCCGCATATCTCATACGCCTTATGACGCCTGAGATATGATCCCACCTTCATTCTCGACGATGTAAGGGCAGAAACGTAATGAATCGCAGTCCACGCCGCGCAGTCGCGAAAGCCGTTCGGCGGCGAGTTGCGCGGGGATGATATCTATCAGGAACTGCCAGCCTCGCGGCGACCTCGGCAGTGAAAAAACGAGCGCGCCGGCCACGTCTGAAAGTCCTTCACCGATCAGCATGACCGCCGCCCCGAGCCTTCGCAGGTCTCCCACCACCTCCAGGTCTTCCGCACGCAATAAATGTTGATCCAACCAGAGGCAGAAACGCATGCCGGGACTAACAATCTCCTGCGGCCCGTGTCGAAATCCTCCCGTGCTCATCGCCGTGGCCGGGGCTTTGGCCGCCTCCTCCCAGAGCAGCCTCGCCTCATAGCAACTGGCCAGACTCGCCCCTCTCGCCAGAAAATATACTGAGGAGTTTGAGGACGCCCAGTCGCCGGCCTCGATCTTTTCGCGCCAATGGTCGAGACTGTTTTCGACTGACAGCAAGGATTCGGTCAGCGGCTGGCCGAGCGACGAACCCAGATTCCCCACCGCCGCGCCGGCCACCAGCCCCGCCGCCATCGCAAGCGCAGTATACATCGTCACCGAGACGGCGTGATCGAACGGCAGGCCGACGCAGACCGGAGCGTCGCACTCCAGGGCGAGCGGGCTGTCCGGCGTATTGGTTATCGCCACAATCTTCGCCCCCGCGCTCCTGGCCTTGCCGAGCAGGTTGACGATCTCGACGCTCCGCCCGCTGCGCGAAACAATGACGATGGCCGAATCCGGCGCCAGGCTGGAGAAGCGCAGCATCTCCGAAGCCTCGATCAACGAGACGGGGCGGCCCGCCTCGTGAAAGAAAGACGCAGCCGCCATCGCCGCATGCCAGCTCGCCCCAATCCCGGTAAAGTAAATATGCTTCGCCTGACCGAGTAGGAAGGCCGCATGGTCGAGGCGCGCGCGCTCTTTTCCCAGCAGTGAGTTAAGCGCCCTGATCAGCTCTTGCGGCTGTTTGAGAATGTCGTCGAGAAATTTGGTCATCCCAGCAAAGCCTTTCATTTTAAGAAGGCTTCGACACAAAGGGTCGAAGAGTCAAAGAGGCAGAGAACTTCTTTGCCCCTTAGACCCATTGGTCCTTTGTGTTGAAGCCCTTTTTATATATCGCCGTCTCAGAATGTAATTCTGCCGGCCAATTGAATATTGCGCGGCGACGACACCGCGAACGATGTCCCGAAGGAACCGCTGGAGATGTTGGTGTCGAAGTTGCTCAATCTGTGATTGTTCCAGAGGTTGAAAGCCTCCGCGCGAAATTGGAAACCTACGCGCTCGGTGATGCGAAAATCTTTGGAGAGCGCGAAATCGTGGTTTTTGTAGCCGAATCCGCGATAGTTCGTGATGCGCGCGCCGCTCCCGTGATAGGCCCCTGTGAAGCCGGAGCTCGATTCGAAGGCCGCGAGATCGAAGAGCGGTTTGCTCGGATCGAAATCGCCCTTATCCTGCGCGAAGGGGCTTTTGCCCGGCAGCACGGCGGGGATGCAACTGATCGCGAATTGACTCGGGATATTGTTGCAGTCGCTCGCAGTGAATGCGAACGGAGTCCCTGAGTTGAAGCGCAGAATATTACTCACTCTCCATCCGCCGACAATGTGATTGATAATGCCTCCTCCGTCGAGCCAACGACGCCCCTTGCCGAAAGGCAGGTCATAGATCATCGCGACCGAGAGCGTGTGCGGCACGTCATTGGATGCGAGCCCCTTGGTCCCCTTCTGATCAAACGGAGAGACGCCGAAATTGAGAATGAGCGCTTGCTGGTCGTCGGCGTTGGTCAGCATTTTCGAGAAAGTGTAGGAGCTCAGGAACCACAAACCGCCTGAAAACTGCTTTTCCGCTTTGACCTGCAGCGAGTGATAAGTCGAATTGCCGACATTCTCATTGATGCCGCGGATATTCCCGCAATATTGAGGGAATGGAAGCAGCGCCTGGGCAAGCGTGGGGCCGCAAGCCTGCATTTGCTCGACCCAGCCGGCGTACGGAACCGGCACGCCATGCAAACTGGTCTGGCCCGGCTCGAATGCATCGAAAAGCTGTCCGCCATACTGAGTGAGCAGCTTCGGGTCGAGCGCGTTGAGCGGCTGGATATTCGACATCAACCGCGTCCCTTTATTGCCGACGTAGGCGACGCTCACCGAAAGCGACTTGGTCGCCTGATGTTCGATCGTCAGATTCCATTGCTGCGTATAGGGCAGGCGATTCGCGTCGATTGGCCGATACAACGGCGCGTTCTGACCGTTCAGGAATCCCTCGTTGAGGAAGGGCGGGCGGGCGAAGTTTTGCGGCGGCCCGTCGTTCAAAGTGAAGGCTGCGACAAGGCCGCCCTCCGAGCTTGAAAACGACGGATTGGCGTTGAAGCCGTCGAGCGAGACGCCTCCGCCCCATCCCGGAACATAACCCGCATCGACGAAAATGCCGTATCCGAGTCGCACGACCGTCTTGTCTCGCAGCGAATAAGCGATGCCGAGGCGCGGCGCGAACGCCTTGAAGTATCTCTCTTCGGGATATCGCCGTCCGAAACTCGCCGCGCCAACCTTGTCGCCGGCAAAGACCAGACGGCCGGGCCGATTGCCTGCTGAGGCGTTCGGGGTATACGGATCCAGGAAGGAAAAGAAATCGTTCTTCTCGTACGACGGAGAAAAACTCTCCCAGCGCAGGCCGTAATTGAGACTGAGCTTCGGAGTCACCCGCCAGGTGTCGCCGGCATGAGCTATCCAGGCAGTTTGGACAGTGTCCTGCCGCGTCGCATTGCGGATGCTGAAATTCGCTTCATCAACCTGTTCGAGCAGGAAGCTCGCAATCGGACTGCCGCTGTTGACATCCGGTATGCCGGTGGAGCGCGGTCTGAATCTGAACTCGCCGGCCTCTCCGTTGACGGAAGGCATGCTATTCGTCAAATGCCTGTATTCGACGCCGAATTTCAACGTATGGCGTCCTTTGACCCAGGTCAGCAGGTTGTTGCCCGTGATCGCCGGCGCCGGCCAACTGTTCTCTTCCGGCGTTGCCTGGTTAGTCCCGTATCCGTCGAATAAGCCACCGAAGCCATTGTCAAAGAAGCGAAGGGCGGACGGATAGTCGTTCCGCGCCACGCCCTTGATCTTCGGCAGTTCGTCCACGAAAGGCCCGTCAATACCCCCGGCGTAGAAATGATAGTGGTTGTAACCGATGCCGAAATGATTGAGCAGAGTCGGGCTGAAGGTGTGATCCCAGGCGCCCCGAGTGACCAGGATCCTCTGGTAGCTGATCTGGCCGGTGCTCAGTTGCGGAGGCAGCGTGGTATTGTTCTGGGGAAGGTTGTAGCGCTTATAAACGGTCGCCATAAGATGGTCTTTATCGCCCAGATACTGATCGAATCTCATATTCAGGACGTTGGCGTCGCCGCTGAAACCGGCCGGCTGCGCCGGCGCCAGGTAATTCCCCGTCGCCTTGGTGAAGGTCGGGTCCGGAAGGAATTTGAGCCACTGTAAGGCCAAGGAATTTTTCAGCCGCGGATCATTCGGGCAGATCACATTCGGAGTATTTCCGTCGCAGCCCATGAATTGATCGCGAACCAATTTGCGTTCGACGACTCCCGTATCCGGATTAGTGACTTCGACGAATCGCGTCGTTGCCGGGTCATAGATCGGGATCAGGTTCCCGTCCGCATCCGTCCAATCGCTGAAATCGCCCCGCCGCTCTTTGAGCGAAGGGATGGAGAGGATCGGGCTGCTAATGCCGCCGCGGACTCTGTAGCCTTCCCAATTTGCGAAGAAGAAAGTTTTGTTCCTTTTCGACCACGAGAAAGGTAATTTGACCGGCCCGCCAATCGAGCCGCCGAAATTGTTCTGGAGGTTGATCGGCCTGCCGGGTCTTTTCACTTCTTCCTCTGCAGCGAAGAACTGGTTGGCGTTGAGCACAGTGTTGCGATGGTACTCGTATAGATTGCCGTGAAAGCTGCTGGTTCCGGCTTTGGTTTCCATGACGATCACCGACGCGCCCGTGGAGCCGTACTGCGGATCGTAGTTGGCGTTGAGCAGCTTGAGTTCGCTGACCATGTCCGGCGATTGAGAGAGATCGAAAGCCGCCGACGAAACGCCGCCGCCGCCTGACGGTTGAACCATCGTGACCCCGTTCAGGATCGCCTCTCCGCCGTGCAACTGTCCTCCGCTGAAATGGGCCTTGAAGATGTCGCCGTCAGGCGTGGCCACGCCCGGCATCAGCACGGCGAAGTTGGCCGCCGAACGAAAACTGCCGCCGACGATCAGCGGCAACTCGCTGACCGTCTTCGGCTCTATGCCGCCGCTCTGCGTGGCGTCTTCGCGGTTGATCTGCGGGGCTTCGGCCTGCACCTGCACGATCTCGGTCATCGCCCCGACTTTTAATTGCGCGTCTACACGGGCCTTTTCATTGAGCGCGATCCGGATTCCGGTTCGTGTGTAACTCTGAAACCCGTTGGCCGTGACTTTCAGCTCGTAGTCGCCCGCCGGCAGGTTGAGAAAGCCGTAGTAGCCGCCGGAATCGGTCGAGGCCTTGAACTCTATTCCGGTATTGACGGAGGTCAATGTGACAGCGGCCTTCGTGATCGCGCCCCCGTTCTCGTCCGTGATCACGCCGTTGAGCGAGGCGCTGATGTTCTGCGCCGCCGCGATCCCGTAAAAAAGCGCCAGAAGCAACACCACTCGCAGGAAGTGTTTCTTTCTTATGCTTGTCATTTCCGCCTCCCTGATAATTGATGGATAGTTGAGGGCTTGCCGTACATGGCTACCCCTCGGGCAGTTTAAAGTCTGCCCCACCTTCCGTTGTTTAGATCCTGTTTGCGAGAATGCGCTTTCCGAAAGCGCTTTCGCATATGTCTAAAAAGCGCCGCGCGCGTGAGCGAGCGGTTGAAACTGCGCGCAACCGCCTGTTTACGCGCGCGGCGCTGTGTCAGTCAGGTATGAACGCCGCGTTTGAAGTTCTCGACGATGTATTCGCAGGCGCGCAGCGTGAACGCCATGATGGAGATTGTCGTGGTCTTGTCGGTGACGAACGGAAAGACGCCCGCGTCGCAGACGTAGAGGTTCGGCGCGTCGTGGCACTGCGAAAAACCGTTGGTCACGGAAGTCTTGGGGTCCTTGCCGAAACGGCATGCGCCGGTCTCGTGCAGGCTGTGGCCTGGCGAGTTCGGATCGTCGCCGGCGCCCCAGACCTCGCCGCCCGCCCGGCGAATGATCTCGGCGCAGACTTGCTTCGAGTGCTCCCACATCATCAATTCGTTCGCCCCCCAGTTGAAATGGAATCGCGCCACGGGGATCCCGAAGACGTCTTTCACTTCGGGGTCGATGTCGAGATAGTTGCCCGGAGATGGTAGCGACGGCGCCTGTATCTGAAAGCTGACCGGCGCCGGGTAATAGCGGCGGATGTTGCGTTTGAACTCCGAACCGAAACCCTCGAGCTGTTGAAAATGTCCCGGGAAGGAGCCGCAGCCGCCGTAAGGGTAGACGGAGTAACCGCGAATGAACTTCTCCTCGAATGGGCTTTTCAGGTTCTGCCAGCGGGGCATCCAGACAACGGTCGAGTCGGCGATGTTGTCGGGCGTGGGCGGCTGCCCGACCAGTTGCGGCAGGAAGCCGTAGGCCGGCGTCCCGTAAAGGTGATCGCTGATGTTTCGGCCCACCTGGCCGCTCGAATTGGCGACGCCGGTGGGCCAATGTCGCGACTTCGAGTTGAGCATGATCTTCGCCGACTCGCAGCACGAAGCGGCGACGATCACCACGCGTCCGTAAACTTCGACTTCCCGCCGCGTGGCGCGGTCGATGTACGAAACTCCCGTCGCGCGGCGGCCGTCGGGCGCCACGAGGACGCTTCGGACGTGGGCGTTCGCGCGCAGTTCCAGCTTGCCTGTCCGCTCTGCGTCCGGCAGGAAGAACATCGTCGGCGAGAAGAATGACCCCGTCTCGCACCCCGTCGTGCATCCGGCGCAGTAATGGCATGCCGGGTGTCCGTTGTGAGCGACCGTTAGTTGGGCGCAGCGGTCGTGAACATAAGGAATCCCCATCCGGTCGCAGGCGCTCTTGAGGACGTAATCGAAGCACCGCATCTTGAACGGCGGCAGGTATTCGCCGTCGGGATTGCTCGGGCGGTTCTGGACGGTGCTCGCCACTCCGATCAGCCTTTCGATCCGGCTGTAGTAAGGCGCGATCTCTTCGTACGTGACGGGCCAGTCGTAGCCGACCCCGTCCAGAGAGGCGGCTTTGAGATCGATCTCGCCGAAGCGTGCCGAAGACCGTCCCCAGAAATTGGCCTTGCCGCCCGTCGCCTTGCACCGCGTCCAGGTCCACCGGCTCCCAGGCGCGACGGTGTAGGTGACGTCATGCTCGAAGAGGTCGAAGGTGACCTCCTGCTCGCAATCGCCCTGCCGGAGATGGCGCGTCTTCGGATCGCCCATGCCGCGGTATTGCAATTCGTACATCTGGCGATGATTGCGGTAATCTTTCGCCGGGTCGAGCCGCTTGCCCGAATTGAGCGCCAGTACCTTTAGCCCCGCCTCGCAAAGGAACTTGATCGCCGTGCTCCCTCCGGCGCCCGTGCCGATCACAATGACGTCGTAAACTTTTTTGCTCTTCTGGATGAACGGCATGCATACGCTCCTGCGGAAAGCAGACAGGATTTACATGATTTTTCAGGATTTTGTGAATTGGTTGAATCCTGAAGAATCCTGTAAATCCTGTCTATTTTTCATTGTGTCAGGGTGTCGCTAACCAACATGCATGACTCCTCTAGTCGCCCGGCGTTGGCAGGTGTTTATGTTCAGGATCGTCGAGGTGCGGGCATCCTGGCGCTTCGCGCCAATACTGCTTGAGGCCGGGATAGCGGATCTCCTCCAGCCCGACGCGCGAAGTGTAGAAGCCTATGACAGTGTACTCGCGGATGAGATTGAAGAAGTTACGACCGTCCTCCTCTCCCGCGCGATGACGATCCTTGTAGGCCAGATGAGTGAGCATCTCGGTCTGCTGCTCGGGCGTAATTTCTAGGAACCTTCGTCCGAACAGGTAGCGGGCATGCGCGTCAATCCAACTGACCCCATACCGAAAGCGATATTGCAGGCTCTGATCGCTGAAGACTATGAAATCAATGAACTCGCTGACGCCTGCCTCCCGCGCCCCCGGCGTGCCGTCAGTCGGGATGATCAACTCGGCGAGCCTCGAAACGATCTCGTACTCGTCGCCGGTGAAAAACTGCGGTTTGTAGGGATTGTTCGTCTTCGCTTGCGAGCCGGACGGGTTGAGAGGCCTGCCGCCGTGACGGCCCGCCTCCGGATCTGCGAAGGCCCACTTCACAAAGCCCGGAAATTGAGACGCCCCGGCCGCGAGCGACAGCGCTCGCAGCATCTCACGACGTTCCAGATTCTGCCCTGCCATGAGCGGCCTCCGTCGTTCCGGCGGAGAATTTCAGAAATCCTCCCTCCGATCACTGTTCATGCTTCCTGTTATTTTACTGTTATGCGATTATTGCGAAGCGTTTTCCGAAAGCGCTTTCTTAAAAGTTGCAAGAACCTACCACGCGACTTAGAATCTGTCAACCGCGAAATTCCTGGGGCGTCAGGAATGTGACTTATAGGTCTTATGAGCCTTATAGGTCACATTCATATGGAGAGAGAACGATGGGATACACGATGAAGGATGTGGCGGAGCGGGCGGGGGTTTCGCTCTCTACGGTTTCACATGTTTTGAATAAGACGCGATATACGGCGCCGGAGACCGAGAGCAGAGTGCTTCGGGCTGTCGAGGAGTTGAACTTCCACATCAACGCGCATGCGCGGCGGCTGGCCATGAAGCAGACCGACCTTGTCGGTCTGATCGTCTCGGAGATCGCCAATCCCTTTTTCCCCGAGATCATCAACGGCTTTCAGACGGCGGCCTGGAAAGAGGGCTTCGACACTCTTCTCTGCAACACGGAACACGACGCCACGCGGTCACAGAACTCGATTCGCAATATGCTTCAAAGCGGCGTGCGCGGCGTCGCCGTCATGAGTTCGGCCCTCGACCGCACGGCCGTCGAGAGCCTGAGGGCATCCGGGATCGGCGTCGTCTTCTACAACCTCGGGCCGGCGGAGAAGTTGATCAGCAACATTCAGATCGATTACCTGACGGGGATTTCGCAGTCCATTGATCACCTGATAGAGCTGGGGCACCGCCAGGTCGCAGTGATTTCGGGGCCGCAGACCAACCGCACGGCGGTCGCATTGCAGAAGGCCATTGTCGAGGAGTTGGAAAAACGCCGGCTGCGTCCCTCCCCGATCCTCGAAAGTAACTTCAAGGTCGACGGGGGCGCGTCGGCTGTTCGCGTGATTATGGGTCAATCGTCGATTCCCACCGCCATCTTCTGCGGCAACGACCTGATAGCGATGGGGGCGATGAGCGCCCTGGAAGAGGCAGGGGTGAAGGCGCCGGAAGACGTTTCAGTCATTGGCTTCGACGACATCTTCTTCGCGCAGTTGGCCCGCCCGCCGCTCACCACCGTGCGCATTCCTCGGGAACAACTGGGGGAGATGGCCTTCAAGGCGTTGAGCAAGATGGCGCGCTCCAAGCGGGGAATGGGCGTCGAGTACCGGATCGAGACTCAGTTAGTGATCCGCAAATCCACGGCGCCGCGACGCGACCACACGCTAGCCGGACAGCAGAATTTCAATTGAAGAGCCGTTAAAGAATGAAAATCGCCTCTGGGTACGCATCGCTTCCGGCGTGCAATCCTGGGGAAAAATATGTTGATCGGAACCAGACTCTCCGAAGACGTCTTGTTGCGTCGAGTAATTATTGTTTGCAATCATGCGCGTCCGGCCTCAAACGCGCTGTCGCCCCCAATTGGTCTTCCATCCAGGACTACGCGCTGGAAGCGATGCGTACCAAGGGAGTTTCCGAGGAGTTCAACTTGAAAATTAACCACCACATCACCGTAGCTTCTCTATCACTGCTATTCACACTGGCCGCCACGGCCGCCGGTCAAGGCAAAACTGAGAACGTCATTCTCATCACGCTGGACGGCGCGCGGACGCAAGAGGTCTTCGGCGGCCTCGATTTGGAGGTGCTGAAGTCGAAGACGAAGAAAGGAAGCGTCGAAGACACGCCTCTCTACAAGAAGTATTACGCCGAGACTCCAGAAGAGCGGCGCGAAAAGCTGATGCCTTTCTTCTGGGGCTCACTGATGAAACAGCACGGCTCGATCGCCGGGAACCGCAGCCTGGGCAGCGCGGCCATGACCACCAACAAGCTGTGGTTCTCTTACCCGGGCTATTCCGAAATCCTCACGGGTCAGGCCCACGACGACGTGATCACAAGCAACGACAAGAATCGCAATCCGTACGCCGGCGTCCTCGAATTTCTGAAGCGGAAGCTGAAGCTCGACGCGAAGCAGGTGGCGGCGTTCGCCTCATGGGACGTGATTGATTTCATCGTCGAGCACGAAGTCGGGAGCGTCACATCCAACGCGGGGACTGAGCCATACGATCACCCCGACCCGGAGATCAAACTGCTCAGCCGGTTGCAGAACGAGACGCCGCCGCCATGGGACGGCGTGCGTTACGATTACTACACGTTCCGTTTTGCAATGGCGCATCTGAAAAGCTACCAGCCGCGCTTCCTCTACGTCTCGTTCGACGAGACCGACGACTGGGCGCACGAAGGGCGCTACGACAAGACGCTCGACGCGCTGAATCGCTGCGACGGTTATTTGCGCGAGCTGTGGAATTACCTGCAATCGAACGAGCGGTACAAAGGAAAGACCTCGATCATCATCACCGTAGATCACGGGCGCGGCGCCACGCCACAGGACTGGACGGATCACGGCGACAAGGTTCCCGAGGCGCAAAACATCTGGATGGCGTTCATCAGCCCCGACAGCCCGCTGCGCGGCGAATGGAGGGACAGAGAAACCATCTACCAGAACCAGATCGCCGCGACGCTGTGCAGTCTTCTGAACCTGGACTACTCCGAGAACAACCCGTCCGCCGGCAAACCGATTGAGATAAGGCCGAAGATGTAAGCGGCCAAGCGGAAATTATAAAGCATTGTATTTACTCAGTTCACCGCCGCGTCAGCGGCGCCTTGAATTTAGCCGTGGGTTTTAACCCACGGTGTCGCGGGATTTTTCCTCCGTCGCGTCAGCGACGATTGAATTCAACCGTCGCTCGCGCGACGGGGGAATATTCGCCGACCGTTCCGTGGGTTAAAACCTTGTCTTTAGCCAAAAGATGTTAATTTACGGGTGATCATATCTACATAACACCCGATAGGAGTCTGAAATTGATCACCCAGAATCAGTCTCAATCGCCGCGGGAGTGGGCGGTTGAACACTTCGGCGGCGCGGAATTGAGTCACGTAAAGCGTGTTGACCGGGCCGTCACCATTGCGGAAGCGATGGCGGAGAGTCCCGGTAAAAGTTTGACGCAAATGTTCGCACATCCTTACGATCTCAAAGCCGCCTATACGTTTTTCCGTCACCCGGAAGCGACGCCGGATAATTTGCAGGCGGGCCATCGCGAGCGGGTCTTGTGTGAAATGGAGAAGCCGGGGCGCTACTTGATGATCGCAGACACCAGCGAAGTTCTTTGTACCGAGACCGGAGAAATCGTCGGACTCGGTCCTGTTGGAGCGAGCAAGGATAAGCAGATTGGCTTTCTCCTCCATTCGGTCTTGGCCGTGCGCTGGCCGGCTGAATCTAATCAGGCTCCGCCGCGCCGTCCGAGTGTGGAAATCCTGGGGCTGGCCGATCAGCAATATCACGTGCGTCGGCCGCGCCCAGGCGAACTCAAGCCCAACGCTTCGCTGCGGCGAATACTCCCGGCGGAAGAGTTGGAATCGTCGCTGTGGGAGAAGGCTTCGCGCCGCATCGGGCCGCCGCCTAATCGCGAAGACGTCGTCTGGGTCAAAGTCAGTGACCGCGGCTCTGACATCTTTGATCACCTCTGCGAATGCAAAAAACAGGGACATCGTTTCAACATTCGCGGCAGACAGGATCGCGTCCTGCTCACAGAGGATGGGAAGCGAGCAGGCAAATTGTTTGAGACTGTGCGCGCTACAGCCAGTTGCGGCGAAGTGGATTTGGAATTGCGATCCCGTCCTGGGCAAGCGGCGCGAAGATCGCGATTGCAAGTGAGTTTCACGCCATTGGTCTTGCGTGCCCCACAAGTCCCCGGACATGGCCCTGGCGCGCGCGAACCGATCGCCTGTGTGGCGGTTCGCGTCTGGGAGCCAAATCCTCCATCCGGCGCCAAAGCGCTTGAGTGGATTCTGCTGACCGACCTCGAGGTGACGAACTTCGAGCAAGCGTGCGAAGTCGCGCAGATGTATGCGACTCGTTGGTTGGAAGAAGAATTCCATAAAGCGATCAAAACCGGGATGGACGCCGAAGGCACGCAACTGGAAACATCGGCGGCCTGGTTTGCCATCGTGGCGATGAAAAGCGTCGCCGCGTTGCGCCTGATCGAGATGCGAGAGCAGGCGCGATTAACCCCCGAAGCCCCGGCGGAATCTTCGGGATTGAGTCAACTTGAATTGCAAGTCCTGCGTGCGCGACTCGACAAACCGATCAAGACGGTAGGAGAAGTCGCGCTTGCCATCGGCCGCCTCGGAGGCCATCTCAACCGCAAAGGAGATGGCTTGCCAGGATGGATGACTCTCTGGCAAGGCTGGCAGCTTTTACAAAACTTGGTCGAGGGCGTTCTGATTGCCCGTAAATTGACCAATTCTGGTTAAAGACAAGGTTAAAACCCACGGCTAAATTCAAGGCGCCGCTAACGCGGCAAGGGCCGAGTAAATACGAAGTATTTTCATTACACCTCGGAATTTTTGTGAATGATGGCTGAATCGTTTCTGCTCCGCGCCGCGACCGTCCTGCTTCTGCTGGCTCTCTGCCTGATTCCGCAAAACGATGTCTTTTCCCAGCAGGCGCAACAGAAAGAGCGGGAGCTCCGGATTCTGGAGATCCAGCGATTGTTCGGCCAAGGCGATCTGGCCGGGGCGCGCAAGCTGCTCGACGAAGCCTCGAAGCGGTTTCCTGCGGACGCCGGACTCGACAATCTGCAGGGCGTCATTGAGGCGCAGGAAGGAAACTATGCGGCGGCGGAACGCAGTTTCAGGCGGGCCGTCACCCGCGACCGAAAATTCACCGGCGCATACCTGAATCTCGGGCGGCTTTATCAGGAGCGCTCAGCCGATGATCCTCAGGCTCTGACGAAAGCGCTCGACGTTTACCGCCAAGTGTTGCAATACGAACCGCCCAACGCGGAAGCGAATTATCAGAGCGCGGCGCTGTTGATGCGGAAAGGCGCTTACCAATCTTCGCTCGATCACCTCTCGCGCCTTCCGACGAACATTCAGGAGAGCGCGCAGGCGTTATCGATCAGTTGCGCCGATTACGCCGGCCTCGGTCGCGGCGAGCGCGCAAATGAAATGGCGAGTCGTTTGATAGCTCATCCCGATTTTTCCGAGCCTGACGTGAGCGCCATTCTGCCGGCATTGACCGGCGGCCGACGCGACGACTTGAGCGTAGAGTTGCTGGAAGGATTGCGTAAGCGGCGACCCCTCACTCCTGCGCTGACGCGGCGTCTGGGACTGGCTTATGAGCTGACTGGCAAACTGGCCGAAGCTCGCGCGACGCTTGAGCGATCGGCCACCGGAGACCAGCCTTCCGTCGCGCTGCTTGTGGATTTGGCGCGAGTCGCGCACAAACAACGGGACTATCAGGGCGCGTTGGGCTACCTGGCGCACGCGCGCGATCTGGGGCCGAACGACGCCGGCCTCCATTATTTTTTCGGCCTCGTTTGCCTGGATTTGAACCTCGTCGCGGAAGCCCGCGCGGCTTTCGACAGCGCGGTGAAAATCGAACCGGAGAATCCGGCTTACAATTACGCCCTGGGGACGGCTTCGACCTTCCGCCACGATCCGGCGGAGGCGATTCCTTACTTTGAGAAATACGTTCGACTCAAACCGCAAGACGCGCGCGGGAAACTCGCGCTCGGCGCGGCGATGGTCAGAGCGAGGCAATACGACGCGGCGACCAGAGTGTTGACGGAGGCGGCCAAGGTCTCCGAGACCGCGACCGCGGCGCATTATTACCTGGGCTGCGTCGCCCGGCAGAACGACAGGCCCGACGACGCCATTCGGGAACTACAACAGGCGCTGAAAGCCAACCCTGATTACGCGGACGCGCTGGCCGAACTCGGGCAATGTTACTTGATGAAGAGAGAGTACGAACAGGCGGGAAAACTCCTGCGGCGCGCGCTGGAGATCGCCCCGGATCATTACGCGGCTAACTTCAATCTGCTGACGCTGTACGCGCGCGCCAAAGACGAACGTGAAGCCGCGCAGTCGGCGCGATTCGAGGAGGTCAAAAAACTCCGTGAAGAGAAGGCCCAGGAATTTCTGCGCATGATCGAAGTTCGCCCTTACTCCGTCCCTTAGGGCGGTTACCAGTCGTGGCGAAGAGCCTGTAGCTGATCGACCTTAGTCGCTGCGGCGCGCGGGCAGATAACAGGCCAACAGCTCAGCGGCCCACGAGTGGCAGCCGGAACGCGGCCATCTGCTCGCCGTTACGAACCAGCAGGAGGTCGCCGACCAGCGCCGGGTGGTTCCACGTCTTGCCCTCGATCGCCGGGAACCGCGCTAACTCCGTGAATTGGTCCGGAGTCGCTCCGACAAGAACCAGTTCCCCTTCCTCCGACAGCGCCAGCATTAAGTCCTGATCGGGCAAAAGGACGATCTGGCCGTGGCCGTAGCGTCCGCCTTTCCACTTGCGCTTGCCGTCCTTGAGGTCGATGCACGCGAGCATGCTGCCGTCGAAGCCGAAGGCATGGCCTTTGTGAACGACGAAATCGTTGAAGTAAGGCTTCAGCCCATTCGAGGTCCAGCGCTCTTCGACGGCCCACCCCCCGGGCCCGCGCGCGACCGCGACACGGCGTAGGCCAACTGCGGCGAGTCCGGAGCCGCTGCCGATCAGGACGTCGGCGCCCGCGATCACGGACGGTTGCACAATGCCGTCGATATTCCACTCGTACCTCCAGAGCAATTTGCCGTCGGACGGGTCGACGCTGATCGCGCCCTCCCCGTTCAGCAGGAGGATTTGCGCGACGCCGTCGATCGTCGCCAGATGTGGAGAGCTGTAGCCTCCACGGCCGGACGGGCCCTGCCAGCGCTGGCGCCCGGCGACTGCGTCGTAGGCGGCGAGCGTTCCCTCGGTCGCGACGATTACCTTGTCGCCGACGACGATAGGCGAGCTCGCAAATCCCCAATCAGGAATCTTCGTGTTGGTGTCCGACGCGGCGTTGCGCGACCACACGACGGAGCCGTTGCGGGCGTCGAGCGCGTTCAAAAGTCCGGTCGCCCCAAACGTGTAGACGCGACCGTTGCTGAAGATAGGCGTCGCGCGCGGACCGGCGCCGGCGTTCGACTCGTAGAACCTAACCGCGTCCTTGTGTCTCCACACCGGCGCGCCTGTGGTCAGGTCATAGCTCGACACCAATTCGTCGGCGCCGCGCTGCTCCTGGGTATAGATCAGGCGCCCGTGGACTGCGAAGGACGACCAGCCCGGTCCGACCGGCTTCCGCCACAGTTCGACCGGCTTCGACCGGGACCAGTCGGTATCGATCCGCACGCCGCGAATCACGCTGTCCCGCCCCGGCCCGCGAAAGCCGGGCCAGTTGGCGGCCGTGTTCTCCGCGACGGGATCTACGCCGCTCTTCTCCGTAGTCTTCGCGGCCGCCGGCGATGATGTCGGAGCCGGCGGTTGATCGGCGGTCATTGCCGGAAGCCGTGTGTCGGGAGCCGCGGCTGCCGGGGCGAGCGGCGGCTCGGCGCCGACTTGCGCTAGAAGCCGTTGCTCGGGAGTCGGCGTCCACCGCCAGTGGAGATCCTGATCTCCCTCGCCGCTCATGCCGCCAGTTCGGACGAGCGTAAACGCGGCGCACGCGAGAAGAATCGCGGCGGCCATCACCCCACGCCGCGGTCCGCCGGACAGACGGCGGCCCGCCGCCGCCGTAACGACGAGCGCCATGCTCAGGACAGGGATGGAGAAGATGTAGAGCAACATCCCCATCGCTCCGCCCGCAATTGACGGGTGAACGACGCGCTTTGTCGCGATCACCGCGACGACCATCAGCGCGATGGCGCCCAGCCGTTCGACCCAGGGCGCCCGGCTGAAGAACAACCACCACACGAGGACCGCCAATGAGCACGCGAGTCCGCCAATTACCACGCTCATACCGGCCTCGGGCGCGACAACGGGGACGCCATACCAGATCAGCCACTGCAACGCCACCGCGGTTACGCCAGGCCACAGCCGTACCGGCTTCCTAGATGTCAATTCTTCGGGTTTTTCGGTAATCATGTCACACCATACTTTTCCCACGGGGCTTTTGTTCCCTTATCTTGGCGGGATTCTACCGCCATTCACACCTCTCCCCAACCACCTTCCTATTGCCGGCGCCGATCTTCTTCAATCGCCTCTATCCAGAGTCGCAGCGTCAGGTCTTCCCTTTCCGGGTTTCCGAGCAGCGGCCGCAGTTCTTTCACGTAGCGATCCCTGAGCAGGTCAAGGTCGAAAGGAATTGTCCGGGCCAGATATTTCACGTCATCCCTGTCCCGTTGAATGTTGCGTTCAAGCTTGGCCAGAGCGAGATCATAGGGGTCGAAGGCGAGGAGGCGTAAGCGCCGGAACGCCCCCGGAAACATCTCCGTCAGCCTCTGGTCATAATCTTCAGGGACTGTGGCGACCGTGACAAAGTCCAGATAGAGTCCATACCTCCGATGGAGTTCAGACCCTTTCCCAGCCAGGTTGGCCAGGCGTCGCCACGCGCTTCTTTTGACGGCCGGCAGCGCGTCCACATCCACTGTGCTCCGCGCGAGGCCGTAAAGCATCATTATGACAAAGCCGCCGAAACAATGAAGTTCGACGTCTTCGCTGAGATGATCATCCACCTGTGACAGAAACGACGCCCAGGGTTCGGGAATTTGTTCAGACGGCATGGTCGAGTCGCTCCGGGCTAAGGTCCGTCAAAAGTCGCCAATGCCTGGCTTCCGGCGGACGGTTTTTTCGCAGCCACTTTTTTTCCGCTTCGGTCAGGGATTCATGGCAGAGAGTGTCTTCCCGCGCCAGGCGAGACCGCTCCAGCCTTGATTCTTCCGTGGCCAATAACACGGCCTTTTCGCGTTCCCCGCGCAGTTCGGCCAGCCTGCGCGCCACATTGGTAACATACCCAAGTCTGTTTTGCAGGTCGCGTAACTTGGCCGCCTGGGTGAGCCAATGCCAGTTCAGGTTCGGAAACTTCAAAACGACCCAGGGCAGGGCTTCCACCAGACGGCTGTCGAGATTGTCATTGCCGAGCGCCGAAAGCAACAACTCCGCGGGATTCTTTTTCTTCCCCCCGGATTTGAGATGGGACAGGCCGGGATAGCCGAGCGCCGCCAGTTCCGAGGCGAGCTTGCCTTCGTCGGCGACCTGGGACTGATCCGGGGCAGATGTTACGGGCAGCATCGCCTCAGACAATTCGTAAACGCGAACGGCCTTGACCGCCAATTTCTCCGGCACGCGCCGTTTCCCTTTTTCCATGAGGGAGAGGTAGGTTTGAGACACGCCGAGCCGCTGCGCCGCCTGCTGCTGATTCCACCCCTTCAGTTTTCTCGCTTCCCGCAACCGCTGTCCGGTCATATCCGCCTCCACACCCATATTTTATTACAAAATCTGTAATATTTCGAGGGGGCTGAAGCTGGAGAGATGCGCCGGGTTGACGCCTTACGGTCATTATTGGCGCACAATAAAAAACGGCAGGCGCTGCGCCTGCCGAACCAAGGAGTTCAATTTAATGTAAAACCACTACCGCCTTAACAGAAAAACATCCCAAGCCCGTCGTCCGACATGGGCGCCCCGGACATCGCGAACTTTGAATCTATAACGGAATTCGTTGCCGTGTCGGTCAGTTCTCCTGGATTCTCGATAATCCAGTTTCAAAATAACCACGCCTAACTCGGAGAGCGTATGAAGCTCATTTAGCTCGGAGACGCCGTTGTGATTTTTGTCTTGCCATAGACGAAGCCCGGGGAAGACGGTATCTCCGCCATCTATTCGACCATTACCATTCCCGCCATTTGCCGGTTTATCGAATTCGGCGAGCGCAAGGACGCCGTTCCTTTCCACCCCGGCCGGCGGATCAGGCTGTGGAGTAAAGTTACCAAACAACTCGGAGCCGTTATCTATCAGCCCGTTGTTATTGCGGTCCAGCGCGAGCCATGCGTCGTCCGAGTCCGGAGACGTCCACGATAAGCGTTCAGCGGTTCGGTCCGCGTTCAGATCAAAATTAACGCCATTCTCCGCAGAGGTTAAATCAAACCCGTTACCATTGACATCAACGATAATTGACGATTGGCCGCAGATCCACCGGCACAGAACTACGCTCCACTGACAATCAGAGGCGCAATTGGGAAAGCAAGGCGGGTTGGGCGGATCGGGAGGACAGGGAGGCGGTACGTTCTCCCACGAGAGGCTCACCCGTGCGTCTCCCGAACTTTCGAAGTATTCCAGTTTTATTTGATGCGTGCCTGTCGATAAGATCACATCGGCCGTGTTTGTCCCAACTGTGTCCAGCCATCGATCTATCACCAACTGGCCGTCGACATAAAGCCTCACCCCGTTATCGGCGGCGACAGTGAAACGCCAGTTTCCGGCGTTGAAAACGACGACCCGCGTCCAGCGCGCAGAGAAGTGATCCACCCCAATCCCACAAGTGGAACTGGGACTTCCGTCGCCAAAGTTGAAGTCGAGAAATTCGTCGCCGTCATTCCGCGCCATTACAGCGCTGCCTGCCAGTTGATCGTTATTAAAGTATTCGCCTCTCCAACTAGTCGCCGGAACATTCTCGAAGCATGGCGTAGTCCACGAAACACTGGCGCTCGCCGTCCCCCCAAACTCCTGGAACTCCAATTTGATTTCGTGATCTCCACTATTCACAAACACGTCGACTGTGTTGGCGCCTGCAGGAACATTCCAGCGATCCAACTTCAGTTCGCCATCGACATAAAACCGCAGCCCGTCATCCGCCGTGACCGTGAAGCGGTAGACATTTGTTGGAAGGTTAACCGTCCGGGTCCATCTGGCCGAGAAATTATCCGCGCCAGGCCCGCAAACCGAACTCGGACTTCCGTCGCCAAAGTTCATGTCGAGGAAAATGGTACCGTCATCTCGTATCATCACGGGATCGCCCGACAGATCGGTATTGTCGAAGTATTCGCCTTTCCATCTGTTCGCGGGCACATTTTGCAAGCAACTGATGGCGGCATCGATTCTGATCCTCGGCTTAGTGACGCCGTTGCGTGGGTCGGTCACATTTATCCCGGAGTTTATCATCCTGCTTAACGCTTCGGACACATGGGCGGCGGGGAGTTGTTGTTTGAGTATCGCCCATGCGCCGGACACATGCGCCGCGGCCACGGAAGTCCCTGAAACGTCATTAAATCCCCCGCCGGGAATCGGCGCGGAGGTGAAATAGCCCGGCGCAAGCAAATTCAAAAACGAGGCGCTGTTTGAAAAAGGCGCTATCGCATCGGCAGGCAGAACAACGCCGTCTCCAGTCGCGCCCACGCTGATGGCCGAAGAGATGCAAGCGGGAAAACTGATGGCGTCGGCAAAGCCTCCATTGCCGGCGGCTATGACAGTCGCAATCCTGGCGAATTGCAATTGATCAATCGCTATTTTGATCGAACTGATGCCATCGCAATTACCGGTAAACCTGTTAACGGCAAGGCTGATATTGGCCGAGGCGATGCTGAAAGTCTCACTCAAGGCAAGGACGCGCTCTAACCCCTTCATCAGATCGGATTCCGCAGTAAGAATACATGGAGCGACGCCGCCGCAGATGTCGGCGTCGTTGACAAGGGAATTGACCTGGATCGAGATGAGGTTGGCGTCTATGGCGACGCCCGTCGCGACCCCTGCAATGCTCGTCCCGTGAGCGCAATCTCCAGTCACTGTGCAATTGAGCCCCGAGTCGGGTTCTGTCGACTCCGTAGCGCCGCCCGGACAGAGCGAACTTGCCGCAAATTCGGGATCATCGGTCGAATAACATGCCTCCGAAACGACTTTCCCGGACAGCGACGGATGATTTTTGTCTACTCCCGTGTCGAGTATCGCAATGGTTTTACCCGCGCCGGTATAACCGCTCGCCCACGCGTTCGGCGCTCCGATCAAAGAGACGCTTGGAGATTGAGCCTGAGCCACAGAGATGAACAACTCTTCGTGAATGTCGATCCCCCGAGATGACGAGCGGAGAGCCGCCAACCCCGCCGCATCGACGGAAAAAGCGAGGTAAGGGAGCTTTTCAAACCGCTTGAGCGATCGGGGATTACGAATACGAACGCCATTCAGCAGTTCGTCCTGCGCCTGCCTGATGGCGGCGCGCTGCGCCAGTCGTTCGGCAGCCTGCCGCATTGCGCCTTCCGGACGGAAGGCGACACGCAGTTGAACGATTACCCGCACGGCTCCGGTCCGCTGTAGCTTTGCGCTCAACTCCTGAAATCTTAGCTCGGCCGATTCGCCGCGGGTCAACTTCGCGTCCGCCTGATTTTGCGCTTCTAGAGCGGCCGCGAATTGAGCCTCGGTTACCTCACCTTGACCTTGCGAGGACGCGCCGGAACGTATAGGGCTCACGCCGAATAACAATCCCAGCATACAGAAAGGCAATACAAATGAAGGGATAACGATTTGAATTCGCATACCTGGACTCCTCCATCGAGGCTGGATTTGTTCAGCCCTGAATTTGGATTGATCGAGTCTCTCAAACTCTCTCTCCGATAACTGATGCTAAAATCGGAAAAGTATTTCATGAACATTCGTTCGCCTCCCAGAAAACCCGCGCTATTGTTCATCGGTCGCGTAAAGGGCTATCCTCACGGATAAAGGTGACGTCACATTGAATTCTGGAGAACTAATGCCGCGACTTGTCGAATTGAGCCTTTACCTGCCGATTCTTTCGACCCTCATTTCCGCCGCATTCGCCTGGGCGATTTTGGCGCGCCATCGTCTCAAGCGGGAATCGTATCATCTGCTATGGTGGGGGATCGGGATCGGGACTTACGGCCTGGGAACATTGATCGAGTCGCTGGTCACCTTGTTCGGCTGGCAATCGGCCTTGTTCAAGGCCTGGT
>Ga0081455_10001055_pt1 | contig 34677 bp, 34 predicted proteins | sample TabmetS3T2R1_FD_70207 | JGI IMG/M metagenome (GOLD analysis project Ga0081455, IMG submission 70207) | Tabebuia heterophylla rhizosphere microbial communities from the University of Puerto Rico - S3T2R1 | ecosystem: Host-associated > Plants > Roots > Rhizosphere ...
AGCCCGCTTGGCAGTTGCCGACCACGGCAGGCTTTCCCTCCGCCTCCGGATGGCGGGAAATGACACGTTCGAGGAAGACGGCCTCCGCGCGCGCAACGTCCTCGATCGTTTGCCCGGGCATGGGCTCGGGCAGAAAGCCGACGAAATAGCAGGGGTGCCCCGCCTGCAGCGCGACGCCAACCTCGCTGTCAGCCTTGAAGCCGCCGATCCCCGGCCCATGGCCGGCACGCGGGTCGACAATGACGAAGGGGCGCTTGCGCTCGTCGGTCTTGACCTCGTCGGGCGGCACGATCTGCACCAGTACATAGTTCACCGGTCGGGGTAGTTTTCGCCCGTCCATCACCAGTTCGCACGGGAATCTCAGGACGTGGGGGGCTTCCTTTGCGGCATGCTCCAGATAGCTTTCACTGCGCTGCTGCAGGACATTGAGGTAAAGAAGGCTGCGCTGGTAGGCATCCAGCCAATACGTCCAAGCGTCACCAAACATAGCGTTAGGCCATGGCGCTCGGGCTAGGGACGCGCCATTCGACGGCGATGGATTGGTCATTGCGGGTTCCCCTTGATGCGCCAGCGCTCTGGACGGCAGCTTCGCAACTGGAGTTGCGCGATGGCGCTTTTTCGCAGGGACCCTGCGCGTTTTGACGGCCTTCCTCTATCGACGTTTACCCCGATTGTTGCCGCAAATAACACCGACCCCGGGGCGGCCAGCGACAACTCCCAAGCCTCATTCCGGCAGCCGGCGAGCTGGCGTCAGCGCAGCGCTGGAAGGTCGGTTGCGCACACAGTGCGAACGATCGGCCGACACCGATCGCAAGGATCCGGGACGATGTCCTTAGCAATGATCTTGCTCGCGGGGTCAGCTGGGGCTAACTCCGTGCCGGCCAACGCAGCGTTAACCGATGGGATGCCGAGGCGCGGCTCTCGGTAGTTATCCCGATTGGTTGAACGCGTGCCGCGGGCGCATGCTTGCTCCTGCCGCCAAGTCGGCCTTGACGTGTTGGCTGCACGAGACGCTCGCGAGCCGCGCCGCGGCTGCTGAGAGCCCTCTTGTGCGTCCACCTCACTGCTAAGCGAAGGAGATCGCTCAAGTTAATTGTATGAATTGGGCTGGCGTTACCTTGTGCCGTCAGACGAGCCAGCGGGCGTGCTCTTGCCGCCACCCCTGGCGTGGGCTCAGCGAGAACGCGCCCGCGTGTCAAGGGGCAGGCCTCGCCAAGCTGAAGGGTTCTGCTGTCGGCGCTTAATCTACCCCTGAGGAAATGGAAATGGCACCAAACTCCGACGTTGAGGATGCCGTATCGGGCATGCGGCTGGGCGGCAGTAAGAGCGCACGTTCGGGCCTCCAGGATGCCGCGGAACGGGACAGCGACCCAGGCCGCGGCAGCAAGCGCGCACACCGGTCGGGCGATCGCCTCAAGCGCGACGACTATGAGAAGGCCTTACGTAAGCTACATGTCAAACTGGTCGACCTTCAGGAGTGGATCCGGCGCGAGGCGGCCAAGATTTGCATCGTCTTCGAGGGCCGCGATGGGGCCGGAAAGGGCGGCGCCATCAAGGCGATCACGGCCCGAGTGAGCCCGCGGGTCTTTCGCGTAACGGCGCTTGCGGCGCCGACCGAGCGCGAGAAATCGCAAATGTACATGCAAAGATATTTGCCGCACCTGCCCCCGGGCGGCGAGCTCGTGATTTTCGACCGCAGTTGGTACAATCGTGCCGGCGTGGAGCGGGTCATGGGATTCTGCAGCGAAAAGGAGGCCAAGCATTTTCTGAGGCTTGCTCCGCACGTGGAAAAGTCGATGGTGGATTCGGGCATTATTCTGCTGAAGTATTGGCTCGAGGTTAGTCCCGAAGAACAGGAAAAGCGCTTGCGGGAACGCATCGACGACGGTCGCAAAACCTGGAAGCTATCGCAAATGGACATAAAGTCGTTCACGCGCTGGGATGAGTATACCCGGGCGCGCAACGACATGTTCATGGCGACCGACACGTCGTGGGCGCCCTGGTTCGTCGTGCGCTCAGATGACAAGCGCCGGGCCCGGCTCAACATTATCGAACATCTGCTTGCCAGCATTCCCTATAAACGTGGGCCGCGGGCCAAGGTGCGTTTGCCAAAACGCCATATCTCCGACACCAAGCAAAGGCCGCCTCTTCCCCTGAAGTTCATCGACGAGGTCTACTGATCCGGGCCGTCGCCTCAAGTCTCAGGCAGCCCATTGATCGCGCGATCGGGTGCCGTCGCCCTGAACCCAGACCACCATTACGGCCCACGCGACCGATAGCACCATGGGGCCGAAGAACAAGCCGACAATTCCGTAGGCAATAATGCCGCCAATCACCCCGATCATGATGATCGGCATCGGCGTGGTTAATCCTCGTGCCATCACCAGGGGTCTCAACACATTGTCGATCAGGCCGACGAAGACCATGTAGACCGTGAAAAACGCGGCGGCCTTTGTATCCATGGCCGTCCAGCTCCACACGGTGATGGGTAGGAGTAGGATCGCTGGTCCAATCTGCGCGATGCTGAGCAGGAGCGTAAGAAACGCCAGCACGCTGGCGGATGGAAAGCCTGCGGCAAGGAAGCCCACGCCCGCGAGAATTGACTGCAAAAGGCCAATGCCGACCACCCCACGCGAGACGTTACGTATGGTTGCGCCGACGAGCTGCACCGTTTCCTTGCCGCGGTGACTGAGTACGCGACCCAAGAAGGCGGTAGACACTTCCACCAGCTGCGGGCCGCGCATCAGCAAAAAGCCGGTAACGATGATCGAGACCAGGAGTTCGACGAGGCCGACAAAGGCGCTTTGGGCCATCTCAAGCAGCCTGCCGCCTAGCGGCTTCAGATGCGGTACTATCTCGATCAGCGCCGCCTTCAGATTGGTCGCAGCCAGGTTCCAGATATGGTGCAAAGGCTCGCCGATCAACGGCCAGAGCTTCACAGACTCTGCGGGTAGTGGAATCGCAAGTTGTCCGGTATCGAGCCCCTTGGTCAAGGAGCCGAGGGCATCGATCAGGCCGAAGCCAAGCCAGGTTACGGGGCCAACGACAATCAATAGACACAACAAGGTGACGCAGAGCGCAGCCAAGCCGCGCCGACCGAGCGCGCGTGCGAGCCAGTCGAACAATGGATAGAGCGCCACCGTCAGGACCGCGCTCCAGAGCACGATCGTCAGCAGGGGAGCAAGGACCGTAAACGACCAGTATCCGAGCAAACCGAGGAAGCCAAGGCGGATGACCAGGTCGATGCTTTGCGTGCTGAGCGCGTCCCGACGCGGATCGTTGTCATATCCTGTCATTCGCTCAGGCCTGGTCAATGCCACGCAGGGGGCAGGCACGGCAAGCTATGCAACTCGATCTCGCGGCAGCTTGCGGCAACAGCGGGGTCGACGGCAATAGGGTGCGCCAGCCGCTCGACGACTGTTGACCCAAGGCTCGGGCCCCCTCACTGCAAGCGGACGGGGAATGGCGGTCATGACCCTCGTCTCGGACCCTTTCCATCGCAGGTCGAGGCCGAGATTTTCACCCGGCCGGTTCGGCGCAAGGTATCGATAAAAACCCGGACGGGGGCGCTTTCAAATTACCGACATACCTGGCAGGCGCTCCTCGCATGAGCTGGGCAATGCAGGTGAGATGGCGCTCGTAAGCTTTATCATAAAAAGAACGACTGGAAATGCTGGAGCACGTCCGCGGGCCGCTCCTCGGCCAGATAGTGTCCGCTCTCGACGGCACCACCGCTCACCTCAGTCAGCGGCGCAATAGCTTCGCCAAATCTCGAGCGGCCCATACCATTGGCTCAACTTTCCTCGCGCGCCCCAAAGGACGAGCATCGGGCATTGTATCTTGATTCCGGCGTCTCGGCTTGCGCGATCATGCTCCAGGTCGATACTGGCCGCCGCGCGGTAGTCCTCGCACATGCCGATGATCGTCTCCGGCCTCCGGGCGGCGTCAAGGTAGTCGGCCAGCGCGTCTGGATGGAAAAAGTCGGGCGCTTTCGGCTCGCGTGAGGTGTGCGCGGCAAACCAGGCCTCGGGTGCTGCGTTGATCAGCACCTCGGGAAATGGGTGCGGCTGGGCGAACCAGAACCAATGGTAGTAACCGAGCGCGAATGCCATGTCGGCGCGCTCGAAATGCTCAATGGTGGGGATGATGTCGAGCACGGCCAACTTGGTGACGCGCTGCGGGTGGTCGAGTGCAAGGCGATGGGCAACACGGGCTCCGCGGTCATGGCCGGCGAGATAAAACTGTTCATGTCCGAATCGACGCATGACCTCGACCATGTCAGCGGACATGGTTTTTTTTGCATAAGGTGCGTGAGTGGTCGACGCGGGCGGCTTAAAGGAACCCCCGTAGCCTCTAAGGTCGGGGCACACCACGGTGAAGCGTTCCGCCAATTGCGGCGCTACACCGTGCCACATGAGGTGGGACTGCGGATTGCCATGCAGCAACAGCAGAGGTGGCCCGGATCCTCCATGACGCAAGCGGATGGCGCCAGCGCTGAGGGCAACGGTTTCAAGCGTGAATTGAGGAAACAGCATGGATTATCAGCGCCGCATGATCCCAGCTCGAGCGTCCTACGTCCACAGCAGCCCATCCTAACGGGTCGAACGGTAGAAAAAAAGAAAGCCCCGCCGGTCTGGCGGGGCCTCGTTAGTCTTAGCTCGGCGCCGGTCTCAAGGCTTCGTAGCCGGAGCGGGCGTCGGGGCCGGTGTCGATGGTTGTGGCGCGGCGCTCGGGCTCGGCGAGGGACTCGGATTGGGCGTGGGGCGTGCGGGAGCCGTTGCGTTGGGAACATTCTCCGTCGTCTTCGACGTCGGCGTCCCCGTACGGTCGGCGGCCATGAGCAACCAAGCCCCGATCGCAATGAGGGCAGCGACTAACAGCAGCGGAATATAGTTCCACGCGCCCTCTTCCGTGCGGGTTACGCGGTCCCAGTTGGTTCGCGAGGGACGGTCTACGACGTCGTCCCGCAGCGGATCATCTGGGCGGGGTGGAATTCGGTCATTGGGTCTCTGATCCATCTCATGTCTCCCATTTTCTGCAACGGGGAACGCGTCTTTGCGTGCTCTGTTCCAGGGGGCACGGGCGACGCGGTGGCCGCCGAGCTCGGTTGTGGCGCTAAGTTCGCGCGCGTTGAGCGCGTGTGCGGGCCAACGGCCCAGGTTGCGTCGGCAGCCAGCCTGGGGAAGCGCGCCCCCACGCCGGGCTGATGTGATGACCTCGCCGCGATCCTGGTCGCCCTTCTCAATAGCTCGCAGACGAGAGTTAGGGCTTGAGCTTGACAGGGGCAGGCGGCGCGCGCGGCTCCTCATACTGCGGCCCGGGCGCTTGATCGAAGATGCCCGGGCCGCTGACGTCACCACGCACGAACCTGCGACGTCGATCACAACGCATCTTCAACGCATCAGCGCCAAGAATGTTTCGCTCGAGATGCAGTCGCCGTTGCCCGCAGATGCGAGGTTAAGCCCAGACAGCGCCGGCCAAGTAGCCACGCAACCGGAGCACGCGTCGACCCGGGTGGTCACGCGACAAAGGAAATTTGGCACCTCACCCCCGATGCTGCGATCGAGGCAGGCCGCATTACCCGGCCCTATCTCCCGGAGCGTTGAGGCCGCTACTATCGTTGCGGCGAAAACGCCATTAGAGGATTGAAAAGATCCCCCGCTGCTTGAACCCGAGACGATTTAGAGAGAGGAGCATAGCCCTATGGCACGGCACATCGGCATTATCGCCTGCTCGTCGGAGGGTGCCGCGCTTTGCTATCGGACCATATGCTTGGAGGGGGCAGCGTTATTCGGCCGCTATGGCCATCCCGAGATTTCCATGCATACGCCCTCCTTGCTCGATTATGTCCGGTGCTTGGATCGAGCGGATTGGGGTGGCGTTGGCGCGTTGATGCTCGCGTCTGCCAACAAGCTCGCCAGGATGGGAGCGGATTTCCTGATCTGCCCAGACAATACCATCCATCAGGCACTTCCTCACATTGAGGCTCGCTTGCCCTTGCCTTGGCTGCACATTGCCGAAGCGGTTGCCGATGCCGCGGTCGCCCGCGGCTTCCGGCGCTTAGCGCTCACGGGAACGCGCTGGCTCATCGACAGCACGGTCTATCCAGAAAAACTGAGGGCGCGCGGACTGGAGTGGGCGCTGCCAAGCCAAGAAGAAAGGATCGAGCTCAATCGCATCATCATGGAGGAGCTCGTCTGCGGCGTGATTAGGCCGGAGGCAGTTGCTTACACCCAGCACCTAATCCGTCGATTTGAGAGCCTCGGTTGTGATGCGGTGGTTTTGGGGTGCACCGAGCTCCCTTTGATCATAACGGACGTAAACTCGGCCCTCCCGACCCTCGATTCCACAGGCTTACTTGCACGCGCGGCTTTGCAATGGGCGGCCCGTGCTTGAGCGGGATGGTGCCAAAGAACTCGGGACGCGCAAGCTCGGCTGCCGCGTGGTTTTTTACCGATCCTCGCAAGACATGTTTGCGGTGCCGGTGGCGCCTGCAAAGATAACGTGCGGAAAGCACCAACGCCGCTCGGGGACGAGCCCAAGGGGGGCATGCGCGGGAGACCGCGGCTCGATGCCCCCATGATGGCGGGCAATTCGAGCAAGTGGCTCTCAGCCCCAAGGTGCTGGAACGGCAAGGTGATGGCCTGAACGACCACGGCATGCCTGATCTCGACGCGGGCCATGCTCAATCAGTTCGCGCAGCTGCGGGCCCGCATGGGTTCCCTTACCGGGGCGGTTTCGCGATGACGAAAGATCGACACCAAGGCACGCCTTGAGGAGCCAGCACGATGTCCGCCTTTGCGTTCGGCGAATATTGGGTTGCTCGGGGGGCTCGCGCAGGCTTTGCTCGCCGCCCCGTCGTTTGTGGAGTGCGTGAAGCCGAGGGCCAGATATAGCCCGAACAGCGTCAGGCCAACCAATTTGGCTATGACAACGGGGCGCATTGCCAGGCCCATTAGCGGTCTGGAGCCACAATTTTCGGCCAATCGGCCATCTCAACCCGCGCCACGAGACGGTATTTGCCTCCTTCCGGCTTGAAGATCGAGGCTTCGCCCTCCCTGACGTCAAACCAATCCTTGCCAAGAGCGTCGATGATATTTGGCTTGTGCGTAATGAGGATGTCGTTCTTTTCTTGTTCGGGCGTTTTGGCCAGCATCGCGCGAAGCGCATTGGCGCGCCGCGCATTCTCGTCCGGCGTTACCACGAGGCCACCTTCAGTGAGATCGACCGTTGTCTCAATCGTCGTGAAGCCAGCTAAGACGGCAGTTTCGTAGGCGCGATTGAACCGGCTCGTGTAGACCTTCCCGACCGGGATCCCAGCTGCCCGGATCGCACCACCGAACGCTTTGGCAAGCTCCTTGCCTTTGTCGTTGAGGTTTCGCTGTTTGCTAACATCGCTGAAGGTGAGGGGATCGGTATCGGCCTGATTGGAGAAAGTTGCACCGTGCCGGACGAGGATGACATAACCGCCGGCGCGCAAGATAAGAGCAAGGTGCTTGAAGTCGCCGATCGAACCTATGCTTGAGGCCTCAGTCGTCTGGGCGGAGACGGGTGCCGGGGCGCTGGCCAGGATTGTGAGCGCCATGAGTGCTGCAAGGATGGGCTTCATGTCGATACTCCGTATTTTTGTGGTGGCGAGAGTTCAGGGGCAGACCACCGAGGCATGCACCTCGGGCTTGCTCAGATCTGATTGAGACTCAAGAGCGGAGCGGTGGTCGTCACGGTTACCCGGGCTGCTCGGCAGTGCGGGCCCGCCCAAGTTGGCTGGGCGCCCCTCCCTGCACCAAAGCGTTCAGTAGTGCGACCGGTCCTGCTGATCCCAGAACGACTTGCTGTCAAAGGCGCTCAGCGGAGGTGCCATCGCCGCGATTAGGCAGAGGGTGATTAGCGCTGATGCAATGAGGATTTTCATCGGAGTTCTCCTTGTTGGCGGCCGGGATCGCCGGGCTGCACTTATGACTCGCCATCCTCATGCTAAATTCTATGATCTCACAGGTTCGTTACGCGTATTGATCCGTCGCGTTACTGCCGTGATGTCGATGCCATGCTGCGTGTGGGTTGAGCGGGTTCGCCGCACGCCCTGTGCTGTTTGGGCTGCCGACAGGACGCTTTGCGTTCGCCCACAGATTGGTCGGGTCGCCCTCAGACCTGGACCTGCGAAATGGCTAGTTCGAAGGCTGCTCGCGGCAGCGAACGTGAACCATCCTGCCCCAATGCCACCCCATCCCATGTTGCGCTTGGGGCAGGCCCGTGGACTTATGATGGCAGGCCCGCGGACTTATGCTGGAAAGGCCGGTTGGCGCGCGCGCGCCCCGTAGCCTTCGCGCGGGCGACCCGACGTTTGCACCGGGGGTAGGGACCCAGCAGGAACTATGACAGTGGTGGCAGCGTTGCGGATGTTCGGACAAGGATTATTTGTATGCACAAACGTCTGTGCGTTGCCTTCGTCGCCGGTCCACTCTATCTGCTCGTGCTAACCTCGGCGATTTGTGCCGAGACGACATTGTTAAATGCTTCCTATGAACCGACGCGGCGCTTTTATTCGGCCGTGAACAAGGCATTCGCGGCCCGATGGCAGCAACAACATGGAAGTCGCATCGTCATATATCAGTCCCACGCCGGCTCGGGCGCGCAAGCACGCGCCGTGAGTTTCGGGCTGGAGGCGGACGTCGTCACCCTGGCGCTTGCTTACGATGTCGATGCCATCGTTGAGCGTGCCGGTCTCATTGCCCAGAACTGGCAACAGCGATTGCCGGACAACAGTGCGCCATATACCTCGACAATCGTGTTCCTTGTACGCAAGGGCAACCCAAAGCAGATTCACGACTGGCCGGATCTTGCCAGGCCGGGTGTCGGGGTCGTGACGCCCAACCCAAAAACGTCCGGAGGCGCGCGCTGGAATTTCATGGCAGCCTGGGGTTACGCCATGCGCCATTACGATAATGACGAGCGTAGGGCCCGCGAATTCCTTGCGCGCATCTACGGCAATGCCCCGGTCCTCGACACGGGGGCGCGCGGTGCAACGATCACCTTCACTCGCCGCGGCATTGGCGATGTTCTCATCGCCTGGGAAAACGAGGCGCTGCTTGCCGCTCGCGAGATTAATCCAGATGACTTTGAGATTGTGGTACCCTCGATCAGCATTCTAGCCGAGCCGTCGGTCGCAATTGTTGACAAGGTTGTGGATCGGCGCGGCACCCGCCAGGCAGCAGAGGCCTATCTCAAGTTCCTCTACTCTGGAGAGGGCCAGCAGCTTGCCGCCGAGCACTACTTTCGCCCTCGTGCAAAGGAGATCCTGGAGCAGCACCTCGAGCGCTTCACAAAAGTTGAGCTGATGGAGATTGCGGCGTTCGGGGGTTGGAAGCAGGTACAAAAGATCCATTTTAGTGATGGCGGGACTTTTGATCGCATCTATGGCTCGGCGAGTGCCACGAAATGATTGCAACCGCGGCCAATCGGACTTGCACGATCTTACCTGGTTTTGGTTTATCGCTTGGAATCACGCTCACGTATCTGGGGCTGATTGTCCTCATTCCGCTGAGCGTCTTGCTGATCGAAGGAGCCGATGCCGGTGCCGCGAAGATCTGGTCAGAGCTCGCCTCGTCGCGAGCGCTTGCGGCGTTTCGACTGAGTTTCGGGGCTGCCTTTTTGGCCGCGCTCTGCAACGCGGTTTTCGGCTTCGTTCTGGCATGGGTGCTGGTCCGTTACCGTTTTGCGGGCAGACGGCTGATGGACGCGATGATCGATCTGCCGTTCGCCTTGCCGACGGCCGTCGCCGGTATCTCCCTTGCCCAGCTCTATTCTACCAGTGGGTGGCTGGGTTATATCCTCGCGCAGGTCGGGATCACCGTCGCTTTCACCCCTCTGGGGGTGTTGATCGCTCTTATCTTTGTGGGCCTCCCGTTCGTGGTGCGGACGGTCCAGCCAGTATTGGAAGAGCTCGACCGGGAAATGGAAGAAGCGGCCGTTTTGCTCGGCGCATCTCGCTGGGAGATTCTGCGTCGCGTGGTCATCCCGCCACTTCTACCGGCTGTCATGACCGGCGCCACGCTCGCCTTTGCTCGCGCCATCGGTGAATACGGGTCCGTTATCTTCATCGCAGGCAATATGCCTGGCTATTCGGAAATTGTTCCCCTGCTGATTGTGATAAAGCTCGAGCAGTTCGACTACCCAGGCGCGACCGTGATCGCGAGCGCCATGCTGATCGCGTCATTCGTGCTATTGCTCGCAATAAACCTGCTGCAAGCGCGCATGAGAAGGTGGCAAGGTGGCTAGAGCAAGTGACGCCACGACCGACCTGGGCCGTGTCCCGGCGTTGTCGGAAAGCCGCGGTGTACGCGCCGTCCTCATCGCCGTTGCCGCCGGTTTTTTCCTGTTATTTCTGCTGCTGCCCTTGCTGGTGGTGTTCGTGGAGGCTTTGCGTCAGGGCCTTTACGCCTATTGGGCTGGGCTTACCGAACCGGAAACACTCGCGGCAATGCGGCTGACGCTCCTCACAGCCATTGTGGTCGTGCCAATCAACACGCTGTTCGGCATCGCTGCGGCCTGGGCCGTTACAAAGTTTAACTTTGCGGGAAAGAATCTCCTGATCACGCTGATCGACGTGCCCTTCTCGGTATCGCCGGTCATAGGTGGCATGGTGTTTGTGCTGTTGTTTGGATTGCCCGGATTGCTCGGTCCCTGGCTCGCGGCGCATGACATCAAAATCATTTTTGCTGTGCCAGGCGTGATCATTGCCACCCTGTTCGTTACCTCGCCATTCGTGGCCCGTGAACTGATACCCTTGATGCAAAAGCAGGGCACTGATCAGGAAGAAGCCGCTCTCATGCTGGGAGCCAACGGATTGCAAACGTTTCTGCGAATTACGCTGCCCAATATCAAGTGGGGCCTGCTTTATGGCGTCTTGCTTTGCAATGGCCGCGCCATCGGCGAGTTCGGGGCCGTCGCCGTGGTGTCCGGGCACATTATGGGCCTCACCAATACGATGCCACTACACGTCGAGGTGCTCTACAACGATTTCAACTTTGTCGCTGCGTTCGCCGTCGCCTCGCTCCTGGTCATGATGGCATTCGCAACGCTGGTCCTGAAAACTGCTCTTGAAGCGCGCGCCGCCTGGAAATACCCGACCCTTCCATAGCGAGCGATCCATTGGAAATCGTGGTGAAGAATTTGACGAAGCGTTTCGGGCACCTGAGCGTGCTTGATCGGATCAATCTGCAAATTCACGACAACGAGTTCATTGGTTTGCTGGGTCCCTCGGGCTCAGGAAAGACTACGCTCCTGCGCATCCTGGCGGGACTTGAGCTCGCCGACGATGGCGCGGTGGAAATTGGGGGCCGCGATAGCCGAACATTGTCGCTTGAGGAGCGCAGAATCGGTTTTGTCTTTCAGCATTACGCCTTGTTCAATCACATGACAGTGTTCCAGAACGTCGCCTTTGGTTTGCAGGTTAAACCCAGACACGCGCGCAAATCAGCTTCAGCCATTAAACAACGCGTACGCGAACTGCTTGCCCTTGTGCAGCTCAAAGCATTTGAGGACCGCTTTCCCGTGCAGCTATCGGGAGGGCAAAGGCAGCGTGTCGCGTTGGCCCGGACCCTTGCCATCGAGCCGAAGGTGCTTCTGCTTGACGAACCCTTCGGCGCGCTGGATGCGAAAGTACGTGTCGAACTCCGACGGTCACTGCGGGAAATTCATGATACCGCGGGTCTCACCACGGTGTTTGTTACCCATGATCAGGAGGAGGCGCTGGACCTTGCCGATCGCGTTGCCATCATGAATCGGGGCATCATTGAGCAGGTGGGCACGCCCCTTGAAGTCTATGACGCGCCGAAGTCGCCGTTTATCTTCGATTTTCTTGGCCACACGAATTCGTTCGACTGCGTCGTTCGAGGTGGCAAGGCGTATGTAGGAGAGAACGAGCTTCCACTCGATAAGACGATCCGCGACGGTCCGGCGGTCGCCTTCGTGCGCCCGCACGATGTGCTGTTGGCTCCAACCGACGGTCCCCAAGGGAAAACGGGTACGCGCCTGCCTGGCACGGCGCGCGTGCGTTTCATCTCAGCGCTAGGTCAGCGCGCCACCACCGAACTGCTTTACGAAAGACGGCTGATCGAGGCGGAAATGACGCGGCAAAGCCTGCAAGACCTGGAGCTGCGCGTCGGCAGCAAGTGTAAGATCAGCCTCAGGCATGCGCGCGTATATGCACGACAGGAGGTCGAGGAACAGACCCGCGTGGCCGAGCGGGCGGCCGTACGCCCCAGGAAGCGTCGGCGATTGCGGGACCGACTGCCGACACTCCGTTAAACCCGCGCGGTCCTGTCCCTTCCCGCCCGGTATGCGCGACCAGGGAGGTCAACAGGGACCTGTTAAGTCAGCATTAAGGTTGCCTCTGAAAGAGTGGCTTGCTTCGGCATGAGCGGCACCTGGCCGCGACATGAACGGCAGATGAATGCATAAGGCGATGTGCGGGTTTGCCCGTAATCTCGGTCAAAACCGGAACCTTGTCACACTTGACCGGGTTGACCTGGACCACACTTGAGCTGGGCTGGAGCCGCTGCCGGCCCAGGCGCTGGAGGAAACCCTTCCATGAATTCGTTGCTTCGTTCCGCGACTATATTCACCCGGCAATCCACGCTCGGCTTTGTGTTGCTGCAGTTTGCTGTGCTCGGCGGCGCCACGGTCGCCCACGCGCAAGGCAACGAACAGGAGCGCGCGAGGGCGGCGCAGCAGAGGGCTGCGCAACAAGCGGCGGCGCAACAACGCGCAGCTCAGGAGCAAGCGCGGGCGCAACAGCGCGCGGCGCAGGCGGCGCAGGCGCAGGCGGCGCAGCAACGGGCGGCACAGCAGCGGGCCGCGCAACAGGCGGCACAACAACGCGCAGCCCAAGAGCAGGCGCGGGCGCAACAGCGCGCGGCGCAGGCGGCGCAGCAGAGGGCTGCGCAACAAGCGGTGGCACAGCAACGCGCAGCCCAAGAGCAGGCGCGGGCGCAACAGCGCGCGGCGCAGGCGCAGGCGCAGCAGCGGGCGGCACAACAGCGCGCAGCTCAGGAACAGGCCCGGGCCGCACAACAACGGGCAGCCCAAGAGCAGGCCCGGCAGCGTGCGGCCCAGGAGCAGGGCCGGGCAGCACAGCAGCGCGCAGCTCAGGAGCAGGCCCGGGCCGCACAACAACGAGCAGCCCAAGAGCAGGCCCGGCAGCGTGCGGCCCAGGAGCAGGGCCGGGCAGCACAGCAGCGCGCAGCCCAGGAGCAGGCGCGTGCGGCACAACAACGAGAAGCGCAGGAGCAGGCGCGGGCAGCACAGCAACGTTCAGGCCAAGAGCAGGCCCAGCAGCGCGCGGCCCAGGAGCAGGCGCGGGCGGCACAACGACGGGAAGCCCAGGAGCAGGCGAGGGCAGCACGTGAGCAACAACGGGCCACCCGTGAGCAACAACGCGCCGCCCGTGAACAGGCGCGCGCACAACAGCGGGCCGAGGAGCAAGCGAGAGCCGCGGAACAGAGGCGTCGGGCCACCGCTCCGTCGGGGCAAGTCGGTCAATCCGGGCCCGACCAAAATCGCCCGAGCAGCCAGGAACGACAAAGGGCATTAGAGGCTCGTGGACGGCGTGAAGAGATCCCCTCGCAGCGCCTGCGCGAGGTGCAGCGCCAACGCCAGGAGGGGCGCCAGGCTGACCGTGTGGTGATCCGCGAACCCGACCGCCGCGCCATCGTGAAAGACCATCAACACACCTTCATTCGCCATGACGATAATCAACGTCTTGCCCGTGCGGTGCGTGCGGCGCAAAGCTCGCGGCACGGCGATACGACAGCCCTGAGCTTCAGGGCACGAAATGGCGCGCGAGTCTTTTCCGAGGTGGACAAAGAGGGTCGCGCGTTGCGCCGCTATCGGCGCGCGCACGATGGTCGCGAGATCGTCCTGTTCGATGATCGGCCATTCTACCGTAGGGGACTGATTGGTCTCGGCACATACTTCCTGGACCTTCCCCCACCGGCGTACGAGCTTCCCCCGGAGCGGTACGTGATCGATTACAGCGCGGCCTCGGAAGATGAGATCTACCAAGCATTGGCAGCCCCGCCGATCGAACCGCTTACGCGTAGCTACGCCCTTGAAGAGATTCGCCAAGGTTATCAGCTGCGCGAACGCATGCGCAGGATCGAGTTGGTCGATATCAACTTCGAAGCGGGCTCGTGGGAGATTTCTCCCGACCAGTACCCCAAGCTGGAACGCCTTGCCCGCGCCATTAATCACATCTTGCAGGAGCGCGCCGATGAAGTCTTCCTGATCGAAGGTCATGCCGATGTCCTCGATTCGGACGTTGACAACCTCACGTTGTCCGATCGTCGCGCCGAAGCAGTGGCGTTCATTTTGAGCCAAATGTTCGGCGCACCTGCTGAAAATTTGGTGACACAGGGCTATGGCGATCAATTCCTCAAGGTGGATGCGGGAAAAATCAACCGCCGCGTTTCGGTACGCCGCATCACCCCCTTGCTACGCGCGCAAGATGCTGCCGTGGCAACGCGTTCGCAATCGGATGCCCTCCCCACGGCAGCTCCGCTTGACCTCACTGACGACGATCGCGCCTTCATCGTGGAAAACCTCAACTATGCGACCGAACCTGGTCTTGGCATTGGTGGAATTTCGGAGGGCATGCGCGTGCCGGGTGGTGCCCGCCTGCGCTCGTTCCCCGGTATCATCCGCGAGCGCATTCCCGCGCTCGAAAGCTACAGATATTTCGTGGCGGAGAACCAGATCGCCGTCGTGGACCCGACCAGCGCTCAAGTCGTTGCCGTGATGGAAGCCAACAGGTAGCGCTCGGGTCCACCTGCTTGCAGATGGGCTGCCTCACGCGTCCGGAACCTTGCCCTTCTTGTTGGCGTTTCCCGGTCGGCTAGTTCCACGCGATGCCCTCTTCCCTGAGCATCGACGTGCGCGTGGTCGGCGGTGGAAAGATATGCAGGCTGGGGCTTGCCCGACCGGTCTCTAGGCAAGGCGTAAGCGAGCTCCGCATTCGTGAGCAAGAAGCCAACAATTGTCGAGGTAAAAAAAGGCTCACCCAGTTCTCGCCTTGAGCGGGCCGAGTTCGAAGCCCGATTTCTCAGTCAGTTTGCAGACCCACTGTTCAGCGGCCTGTCGCGGGAACTGCGCGCCATCGCCGCCACAGCATGGGATGCGTATCACGGTGGCCGCAAGGCTCCCAGGACCCGCAAGGCAGGTCAGGAATTCTCTGATCCAGACTATGCTCTGTCGGTTGACTGGTGCGACGCGAGGGACGCCATTCGTGCGGCACAGCAGCGATATCACAAGCAAGCGAGCGCCCGAATTCTGCTCATCAATGGCTCACCGCGCAACGAGCACACTTGCCCAAATGAGGTTTCGAAGTCCCTGCGTCTGATAGACCTTGCGCGCGCGGAGCTTACTACCTCCGGTGTTGAGGTGGACATTCTCGATTTGAGCCGCGTCAATTCGGAGTACGGACGCAACATTCATCCGTGCAAGGCTTGCTTTTCGACGGCACCCCCGCTTTGCCATTGGCCGTGCTCTTGTTATCCCAATTATTCCTTGGGCCAAACCCAGGACTGGATGAACGATATTTATCCGATGTGGGTCGCCGCGCACGGCGTAATGATTGTTACACCCGTGCATTGGTTCCAGGTGACCTCACCACTCAAACTGATGATGGATCGCCTGGTATGTGCCGATGGTGGCAATCCCGATCCAACACGCACGCAAGGCAAAGATGCCGTGCTCGCGAAGCAAATCGAGCTCGATGGTTGGCATTACGAGCAACAGCTCAAAGGCCGGCTGTTCTCGGTGGTCGTGCACGGGGATGTAGAGGGCGCCGAGAGCGTCCGGCGCAGTATTGCCGATTGGCTGCGGGCCATCGGCTTGCAAAGCGCTGGCGCTGCCGGCGAGCTCGATCGAATGATCGGCTATTGGAAGCCATACGCCACGAACCATGCGGAACTCGACATGGACACGGCAGTGCAAGGCGAAGTGCGCAACGCTGCGCGTACCCTGCTTGGAGCCGTTCTCGCACAACGCGCAGGCTTGATGGCCGATGCCGGAGCTGATCTAGATGCCCCGCGCAAAAAATAGCAGTCCTCCTGCGGCGACTTCGCGCCGCTCGGGAAGTCGAACCGCGAAACAATCGCACAAGACGGTCAAGATGACCGCCACTTCGTTGGCAGAAAGTCCAAAAACGCTGGCCGAGCTCAACAGGGCTATCTGCGCCGCACGCCCATTGGTGCCCGGTGCCAAGCACCCTGTGCTCGGAGAAGGTCCCGTTGGCGCCGCAATTGCGTTTGTCGGCGAGCAGCCTGGAGATCAAGAAGACCTGCAGGGGCGTCCTTTTGTTGGTCCGGCTGGTCAATTGCTCAGTCGCGCCATGTCGGAGGCGGGTATCGACCGCACCCGCTCATATCTCACAAACGCCGTCAAGCATTTCAAGTTCGTGCAACGGGGCAAGCGCCGGATCCATCAGAAGCCGACGGCGGGAGAGGTCCGGCATTATCGTTGGTGGCTGGATAAGGAATTGGCATTGGTCCACCCGCGTCTGATCGTTGCCCTCGGTGCAACGGCCGCCCTTGCGCTCGTCGGCAAGTCGGTTCCGATCGCGCGCGTTCGCGGCCAGGCCGATTTTGCTGGCCGTCTCGGGTACATCACGGTTCATCCATCTTTCCTGCTGCGCATTCCCGACGCCCGCGCCAAGCGACAGGCCTTCGACGAATTCGTCGCCGACCTTCGGGCCATTCGCGCGCTCGCGGGCTCGCTCGTTGCGCGGCAGGCACCCTAAGCTTTGAACGCGGTCGCCTCGTCGAGAGCCGGCCAGGGAAGAAGCAGTTGATACGCCGGCCGCCTCGGCGGCAGAGGGAACAAGGGCGCTTAAATTTACGAGGTAGACCTAAGGCACGTCAGCCCAGCTGGCCAAGGTTTCGGAGGTCAGCTCGGGGCCCCGTTCCCAACCGAAGACGCTTCTGCCGCCCAACGCATGCGAACGCTGACGTTCCTCGGCAATGATCTCTGCCAGCGGCGGTCCCCGCACGTTCCGCTCCAAGAGCCGCGCCTGGTCATCCAGCCGCTTGAGGGCAGCAAGCTCCTCCTCGCGCCCGAGCTTCGCCTTTTGCACGGCCACCTTGAGGATCCGGATCGTTTCATCAAAAACGCGCACCGGCACGGGAAATGGGTGCCGGTCCTTACCTCCGTGCGCGAACGAAAACCGCGCCGGATCGCTGAATCGGTAGGGTGCCCCGTGCAAAACCTCCGCCACAAGGGCAAGGGCGCGCACGGTGCGTGCCCCGACGCCCGGTGTCAGCAATAGATCTCGAAAATCCTTTGGCCCACGCTCCGCCGCTGCGGCGAGCGCCGCATGCAGACGCCGGGTCACGACGTCTTTGCTGCGTACATCATGGTGTTCGGGCATGGTCAAGTGCGGCAATAGGAGCTGTGCGTTCATCTTCCGCGTCGCATGGCGTTCCAGCGCCGCGAATTCCTCACACAGACGGTGCGGCCCCAAGGACTGCAACAGATCGAGTTGGCTCTTGCGCGACGGCGCAGCCTTGCGATCTGTCAAATTCACGATGGAACTTTGCGTCGGCCCTGCAATGGCTGCGTGCGGTGCGTCGATGAAGCTTTCGAGCCCTTCCGATAGCCAATGATAACGACGAGCTTGCTTGCGTTCGCCGTTCATGCCTTGCTGAACCACAACCCAGCGCCCCTCATCGGTGACTATGAAACCATGCAGGTAAAGGTCAAAACCGTCCTGCACGGCAGCACTGTCAACTTTGGCAACAAGCCGGCTGGTTTCTGCGAGCGCACAGCCATCAAAGCCCACACGATCGCCAATGGCGATCAGCTCGCGAGGCGTCTCGCGTGAGTGGCTGCCGCGACCACCGCAAACGTAGAGACCAAGCTCTCGCTGCAGCGGACCGAGGCCACGTTTGAGAGCGCCGATGACGCTCGTCGTGATGCCTGACGAGTGCCAATCCATTCCCATGACCGCGCCAAAAGATTGAAACCAAAACGGGTTGGCGAGCCGTCGTAGCAGTTCGTCACGCCCGTAGTGGTGCACAATGGCTTCCGCCATCACAGCGCCAAGGCGGCTCATGCGTGAGGCGAGCCAATAGGGAACTCTGCCGTCGTGGAGAGGGAGGTCAGCGCTGCCGGTGCGTCTGTTGCCCGTTCGATGTGCTGTCGTGGTCATTTTGATCAAAAGGAGACTAGCACATTTCCGGTGATTCCCGGATCCGAACGCCCCTCGCCGGTTTGATCCCGGACGCAATGCGGTGCGCGAACAGTGGCCTCGTGCGCAGCGTCGGGGCGTGTCATGCGTACGCCTCAGCCTCCTCGCGCCGGGCACACACAGGCGGCCACCCCCGCGTCTTCCCCTGGGGCGTCGGGTTTTGCGTGCCCCCGTGCGAGGGTGTCATCTTGCCCCGTCGCCAGCAGTCGCCGCTGAGCCCTGTGCAATGGCCACAAAATCTGCCCAATAGCCAAGTTTACTCAGTCCGTTGCGGGATGTGTCCGGCTTCGTCGTCTAGCCCCCTGGGGGAACTATGATGCGCAAGATGGTGCTCCTAGCAGCCTGTTTGCCGTTCGGCGCCATGCTGGCGTCCGCTGCCGCTGCTGACGATCGGCAGGACTGTGCAAGCAAAAAAAGCCAGCGCAAGGTCGAAGCCTGCACGGCCATCATTAAGGGCGGCCGCGAGGCGGCGCCGAACCTCGCCGCCACCTATCGCAACCGCGGCGTCGCCCACGCGCAAAGAAACGACTACGATCAAGCAATCGCCGACTTCAACAAAGCCATCGAACTCAACCCGAACTACGCGACCGCCTACAACGATCGTGCCCTTGCCAATACCAGCAAGGGCGACTTCCAGCGCGCTGTCGCAGATGTCACCAAGGCCGTGGAACTCACCGCCAAATCTGCGGTCAGGCCTTTGGCTGCGCCTGCAACTGCCACGCCCGTGGCATCCCTCAAGAAGCCCACGGCCACTGGCGGGCCTGCAACACCTCCCGCACCGGCCATTGGGGCATTTACGACGACGGTCACTGCTGCGTCTGGGACCAACACCCTCACCGGCCTGGCAGCGGGCCGTGGAAACGGCCAGCGCGGAGGCCAAGGCGCAACCAGCAGCCACGCGAACCAAAGCGGCGGGCTGGGAGGACATAGCGGTCACGGTGGGTCTGGCGCCAGCAGTGGTGGCAGTGGCAGCAGCGGTAGTGGCAGCAGTGGCAGTGGCAGCAGCGGTAGCGGCAGCAGTGGCAGCAGCGGTAGCGGCAGCGGCGGAGGAGATGGCGGCAGTGGCGGGAGCGGGGGCGGTGGCAGCGGCGGTGGTGGCGGTGGCAGCGGCGGTGGTGGCGGCGGCGGCGGTAGCGGTAGCGGCAGATAGCCCCGCGAATTGAGGGAAGACCCCAGGCTCTTGCGTCCAACGGTGTGCAGATCCACGAGGTCCGCGGGCCGCCGCGAACCGCCGAGGTCAAGACGGCGAAAGGTGCCGGCCTCTACAAGCTAACTTGCGCAGGATCGATCGCCTGGCGTGGCGCCCGAGCGCACGCCCGTAGCGACGCCCAAGCTCGAGGATGCGCTCCACACTTTCCCCCCGCCAGTCTCGGTGTTTTCCCTGATGCCCGCGTCGCAGCCTAGACGCGTACGGATGCTATGGGCCCTCGACTGAGCCATCTCCGCTTGTTGTTGAAACCGGCTGGTGCCCGTTGCCGCATGGCTGGTCGAAGGAAATGACAAATGCAGATATTTTCGCAGCAAGAGACGGTACGTGCGGTCTCGCCCCCGGTGGCCGCTTGGGATGGGGTGGGCCCAACGGGCCTCACCCTCGCAATGGGGGCCGCCTATTTCGTTGCCGCACAGTTCAGCCTAGCCCTCTTGGCAAAGCCGGACGGACTTGCGGTTTTTTGGCCAGGGTCCGGTCTCGCTGCCGGAACACTCATTGCCATTGGTTCCGGGGCGCGCTTGCCGGTGGCCATTGGCGTGGCAATAGCGAGCGCAGCGGCAAGCCTCCTCAGCGGCCAAAACCTCTCCGCTGCCGCCGTATTTTCCGTCTGCAACGCCGGCGAGGCTCTGTTGGTGGCCTGGCTGATTGAACGCCGGTTCGGCAGGGAGTTCAGGCTCGAAAGTCTGCCCAGCGTTGTTGGGTTCATCGCCGCGGGCGTGCTCGGGTCCGCGCTCTTGGCAATCCCGGCGACGGCGGGCTTTATCCTCTTCCACAGCTCCGAGGCGCCAGCTTTGACGACGTGGTTGAACTGGCTCGCCTCCGATGCTCTCGGCGTGATTATGGTGGGGCCCCTACTTATTGGCCTCGGGGCTCTGCGCCACGACCGCCCAGAGAAGTGGGAACTTGTGGAAGGCGTATTTACGCTTGCAGCCCTCGCCTTAATGAGTGCGGTGGCCTTTAGTTCGCCGCTGCACTACTGGTACACCGTCCTCCCTCTCGCCTTGCTGCTACCCGTGCTCCTCGCGGCGCATTGTCGGCCAGTGTTTGCCGCAGCGGCCGCACTCATCCTTGGTTTCGCCGTGGTCTGGACGACCACCTTTGGCATGGATGCCCTGGATGGGCCCAAGAGCCTCCACGACCGCACCTATGCCGCCCGAGCAACCTTGCTCGCCATTTCAACCTGCATGCTGGTCCTTGCCGCGCTCTTCGCCGAGAGACGCCGCAATGAGGCCGCCATCAATGATAGCAACAAACGGCTGCAACTCGCGCTTGATGCCGCGAAGCTCGGCGTCTGGAGCATTGACTTCAAGACGGAGCGCTTTGAATGCGATACCCGCGACAGCCTCATCCACGGATATCCTCCCGGTAGTCCACCCCGGACGATCGGCGACGCACGAGCCTTCGTTCATACCGAGGACGTATCGAACCTCGATGAAGCGTTCATTGCCTCGCGCCGGATCGGCGACAATATCAGGGCCGAATATCGGCTTGCGCCGGTCGCCGGTAGCGCGGCCTACCCTGATGAGCGATGGGTCGCGATCGAAGGTGCCTTTGTTCGCGCTGCAAACGGAGAGCGCGAACGATTGCTGGGGGTCAGTCGTGACATCACGGACCTCAAACGCGCACAGCATGCCTTGGTCGAGCGTAATTTGCAGCTGGCCCTCGCCGGCAAGGCAGCCCTCGTGGGTAGCTACTCCTACGATGTTAACACCGACGCCATGCAGGTCTCCGAGGGTTACGTGGCCGTCCACGGGCTGGCGGAGGGGACCAAGGTCACCACGCGCAGCGAGTGGCACGCCCGAATCCACCCGGAGGATACGGAAAGGGTCGAGGAGATTCGCACCCAGGCTTTTCGTGAACAGAGGGGTGAGTACGGTCTTGAGTACCGGGTCATCCGCGGTGGACGTGAGGTCCGCTGGATTGAGGCTCGGAGCTTCGTTTTGTATCGCGACGACGGATGTCCACAGCGGGTGGTAGGCGTCGATATCGACATCACCGAGCGCAAACAGGCCCAGGAACATCGGGAAATCTTGAATGCGGAGCTAGATCACCGGGCGAAGAACTTGCTTGCGACGGTCGGTGCGATCATCACCCAAACGCAAAATGGCAATGCGTCGATGCCCGACTTCGTGTTCGCCCTCGACAGGCGCATTGCTTCATTGGCACGCGTGCATGAGTTGCTGAGTTGCAATCGTTGGCAGGGCGTATCTCTGCGCGAGATCGTCCGACGCGAATTCGCGCCCTACGCTGCAGACAACATTGCCGCCGAGGGTCCAAACGTCGTGCTGATGGCGGAAGCGGTGCAGCCGCTGGCAATGGTGCTGCACGAGTTGACGACCAACGCCGCAAAATACGGGGCATTTTCCAACCGTAGTGGCCGGGTAGCGCTGCGCTGGTCGTGGTTGCGCAAGGGATCGCAGGATCGGCTCGTCATCGACTGGCGCGAGACGGGCGGTCCCACCGTGACCCGTCCGAACCGGTATGGCTATGGGACAAGCATAGTGCGTGAACTCGTTCCCTTTGAGCTAGGCGGCGAGGTGAACCTCATTTTTGCTGGCGATGGCGTACATTGCCGCATGGAGATCCCGTCCGACTGGATCAGCACGGACGTTTCGCAGGAATTGGCCTTCCAGGCCGACGCGTCGATTGCAGGAGAAGATATCGCCAAGCTGGCATCCTCGCGCTGAGTGAGCGCTCACCCCGCTTGAGATGCGTGGCCCGACCCTCAATTGCGTGCGCCGTGGCTGGGCCTCGAAGGGCCTCAACTTGGCTTGCGACTAGGACACGCAGAATCTGACCAGGATTGCCTCGTGCGCACCTGGCCGCGCTTGCCCCTCGCCGGCATCATGTCATGGTCGTGTCATCGAGTTCGCGCAGCATGCCGTTCGGCACTTGGAGGGAAGCTACGCTATGGTCCTGCCTAATGTTCGCCCGATCACCCGTCGCGGTGTCGTCCGCGGTCTTACCCTTACGGCTGCCGCGAGCGCCGGAGGTGGAATCTTTTCGCCCTATTTGAGTCGAGCCAACGACCGCGCGGTGCTGACGCACGGCCTGCAATCGGGAGATATTACGGCGTCCTCGGGTGTGGTGTGGGCACGTGCGGATCGCCCCTCTCGGCTGCAGGTCGAAGTCGCAACCACCGACAGCTTCAAGGCGACCTTGCATAAGGTGTGGGTCGACGCTTTGCCCGAGAGTGACCTCACCGCCAAGCTCGCTCTCGATGGTCTGCCGCCCGGCCAAGACATCTTCTACCGTGTTACAGCGCAGAACCATGCGGAGCCGAACATTTTGGGCGAACCCTTGGTCGGCCAGTTTCGCACCGCGCCTGCCGACAAGAGGAACGTCTCGTTCGTTTGGTCCGGTGACACTTGTGGGCAAGGCTGGGGCATCGACGAGGCGCGGGGCGGCATGAAGACGTATGCCACAATGCTCAGACATCGCCCCGACTTCTTCATTCACAATGGCGACACGATCTACGCCGACGGTCCCATCCCGGCGGAGATCAAACTGCCCAACGGTGAGATCTGGAAGAATCTCACGACCCAGGAGAAGTCGAAGTGTGCAGAAACCCTTGCCGAATTTCGCGGCAACTATAAGTACAACCTGCTCGACAAGAATTTGCGCGCATTCAATGCATCAGTCCCGATCTTCGCGCAATGGGACGACCATGAGGTGACCAATAATTGGTGGCCCGAGGAACCACTGACGCGCGCAGAACATGCACGCAAGAAGTACACCGAGAAGAACATGCTTGTGATGGTCGCCCGCGCCGCTAGGGCCTTTCATGAGTACATGCCCGTGCGGCCGGAAGTGTCGGAGCCGGGCCGGCTTTATCGCAAGATTGCCTATGGGCCGCTGCTCGACGTGTTCATGCTCGATATGCGCAGTTACCGCGGACCGAATGGCGAGAACCGTCAGCCCAGCTATGGGCCAGAAGCCTTTTTTCTCGGACCGACACAAATCGCCTGGCTCAAGCGCGAGCTCAAGGCGTCCCGCGCGACCTGGAAGGTGATCGCGGCCGACATGCCGATCGGCCTCTACGTGGTCTATGATGGAGACCGCAAATTTGGCAGCGAGGCCATGGCGCAGGGGGACGGAGGTGCCCCGCTTGGCCGCGAACTCGAAATCGCCGATCTTCTCTCCTTTATGAAACGCGAGAAAGTGCAGAATACCGTATGGTTCACGGCCGACGTGCACTACACGGCGGCCCACTACTATGACCCGAACAAGGCCAGCTTTCAGGACTTCGATCCGTTCTGGGAATTCGTTTCGGGACCCATCAACGCCGGCTCCTTCGGCCCAAACGAACTGGACGCTACTTTCGGGCCGCAGCTCATGTATCTGAAGGCCCCGACCAAGGAGCAAGGCCAGAACCTATCGCCGGCGTTCGATCTGCAGTTCTTCGGTCATGTTGCGATCGATGCCGCCACCGAGCAAATGAAAGTCACCTTGCGCGATTGGAACGATGCGGTGCTCTGGGTCAAGGCGCTAGATCCTCAACGCTCCTGACGCTTCCCTAGCAACAGGGGCAGGTGAAGAGGGGAACGCGCGGCCGCTGTGCTTGCCCGCATAAACGGGGTGCTGCTCGATTTCGTCCAGCCCAACGAACCAGAGCGGTTGCATGCCAACGCCTACCTCGCGGTTGCGGTTTGCTCGCTTGTCGCAGGTTGCCGAGACCTCGCGTTCGATCTCGACTTGGCGATAGTCGATGTTGGGATATCGGATCTTGAATTCGGCTCTGGCGTCCGGTGCCCACAGCAGCCCGGTCAGACCGGCTGCGATGGCGAAGGCAAAAAGGCTCGCGCGGGCACGCCTCTGCTCCTGCTTGGACCGAACCAACGCCGACAACAGCATGAGACCACCCAAGATGACGACGTAGCAAAGTACCTGCACGCCGCTCGGGCGTGCCTCATACCCGATCAGACTGTGGAGCACCTTTCCGAGCAGGCTCTTCTCGCTCAGGATGCTGGTGGTGTCCCAAACAGGACCACCCAGGGCCGGGATGACGTCAGCCTGCACGAGGAAGCCCGCGGCCTGTGCAGCCAATCCGGCGGTGAGCAGAAGGATCATGGCGTTGGTCACGCCGAAGAGGTAGCGCACGGGTATGCTGAGCAACCCGCGGTAGAGCAACAGGCCGGCGACGATGCCGGCCGCGCCGCCCAGCACACCGCCTGACACAATTTCACCGGAGCCATCCTGTCCCGACGAGGCTATGCCGTAGAGGAACAGGACCGTCTCGGATCCTTCGCGCAAAACCGCCGCTCCGGCCGCAACCGCCAAGGCATAAAGAGGCCGGTCACCGGTCGCGACGGCCTTGCCGATGTCTCCCATCTCCCGCGCGATTTCCCGGCCGTGCTGCGACATCCATATCGTGTGCCAGCCGAGCATGATCACGGCCACGCTCAGGATCGTGGCATTGAGAAGCTCTTGTCCGATTCCCTCGGCGGCGGCGGTAATGGCGCCAGCAAACGCCGCAACCACACAGGCGCCGATGAAGCCGAGCACAACCCCGCAACCCACCCACACGCCTCGATTGGCCACGCCATAGCTAGCGGCCATGATGATGCTTACGACCAGCGCAGCCTCTAACGTCTCGCGGAAGACGATGATGGCGGTCGAAAGCATGGGGCGTTCCAGGTCGGTCCTGACGCCTACTTGGCCACCAGGTGCCCGCGTGTGGATTGATGGAAGTCGTCAAAGACGGGGTAAGTGCCGGGGGCCAACGGCCCGACATAGATGACCGCGCTCTGCCCTGGTGGCACGACCTTCTCGCGATTGAGTTCGGCGCTTTCAAACTCGGCCGCCACCTTGCGCGCATTCTTGACACGCAGCTGGAACTTCACGCCGGCCTTTACATTCAAGGTGCTCGGCTCGAACCGATCATCGTGGATAGTGAGGGAATAGCCTGCTTCTTGCGCGGCCACGGCTGTGGCTTGAGCGGTCGCTAAGATCGCGCAAGCGGCGATGGCACAAAAAATTTCTGCGGTGCGAACTGTCATTCGGCAAGCCCTAACACATGAACCGAGGCCAAGCGACGGCGGAAGGGCAATGTTTTCAAAAGTGGCATTCTATAGTCAACAATTATGTTTTAGAGCTAGAACAATTCAAATGCGTCGCGCGGCGGGATTGGCTGTGGCGGCGAGCCCCCGCGTGCGCGTGAGCCAGCAATGACGCCTCGAGCGCACGGGCTTCAGGCTGGCTCGGGCGCCGAGCCACCTGCACATGGATCTGCCCGAAGCCGTTGAGGCACTTAATTCCCGCAGGTACAACAAAAGTCTGATGGCGGAGCGAGGGCGCCTGCCTGGCGCAGAGGGTGTGTGTTCTCGCTCGATAGGGTTGGAAACGCTGGCGCTCAGGCCTGCCAACGGATCGCGCGCACCGATGGCCCTCTGGAGGGCGCGCGGGAGCGACGATTTTGCGCAACTCCACGCCGTGCGCGCTTGGGAGATCGGGGCAAAATTAAGGACAAGCGGCGCGGCTGCGACCGGGATGGCGGGTGCTTTCCACAAACAAGAACGTGATTGGTCCGCGCGGGCGCGCTCGGATATCTCGGCCGCGCAAGTGTCTGCTTGTATACATTTGTGCTCAGGAAGGCCAGCGCATGGTGGATTTCTACAAGGTGCTTGGGGTATCCGCCGATGCGGATGGTGCTCAAATTAAGCTTGCGTTCCGCGCTTTGGCCAAGGTCCATCACCCCGATCTCCATGCCGGGGATAAACTTGCCGAGCGACGCTTTCAAACGATCAACGGTGCCTATGCCGTCCTCAGTAAGCCCAAGATGCGTGCCGACTACGACGTGGCCCGTGCGTTGCAGCGCTCCGAGGCGCGCAGGCGCATAAAAAGTGCTGCCGTTGCCATGGCGGCGTCATTCTTGCTGACCGTGACTTCAGGGCTTGCGCTCGCGGGCTGGATGCGCATTGAGGGCCTCATCTAACGAGGCTTGAAGGCGCGTTGACGTCCCGCGCCGCACGTTCCCACGCTATTGCCAATACCCGTCGCGGCTCCCGGTCGGTCCCGCGTCCTCCCACGTGCTGCGATGACTGCGGCCAAGCCGGCAAGCATCCCAGCGCCAGCCGTGCGGAACTCCGAGTGCGCCTGACGCAGGTGCGGACCCGCAAGGATCCGGTACGAGCGAGGTCGCGAGGGCGCTGCGATCGGTTTCGCCCGTCTCACCCCAGCTGTAGCTTACGGGTTGGCCAGGCACCCGAACGAGTCCGCAGGCTCCCACCTTCCGCTGAAGCCCGTTCCTGCTGTTGTCGTGCGGCTCCGCCGGGGCCGCGGCACACAAGCCCCCTATCAGGTCCTGGCCAGCACCGCATCGGCCGGCACGTGTGTTCTGTTGCTATGATAGGATCGCCGGCAACGAGCCAGCGCTGCGCCTTTCGTCTCAACTGCAGCTACAGGGATACGCCGATGAAATTCACCGTTGGCCTCAAGCATAAGGGCAAGGTGAACCACGTCGTGGTGGACGCGGAAGACGCCCTGATCGCCGCCCTCAAAACCAAGACGGAATATCCCGAAGCCCAAATCATGTATGTGCGCCGGCAAAATCGGCGCGGCGACGCGCGGCACCCGCCGCTGGCGCGGGCGAAAGGCAGCCAATGAGCGCGTCGATGCGCCTCGGCGGCGGGGGGTGCAATACGCCCGTACGCTGGGCCGCGTCGCCGCGGCAGGTCTGACGGTGCCTCGTGGCACCCATCAAGATCTCGTGCCACACATCAAGATTGAGACACCATTGGGGTCTTCATCTTTCCCCGGCGCAAAACAACACCGCCGCGCCCGTCCGGCTAGAGCAAGGCCGCTACTGCGCACATTGATAGTAGCGGTCCCGCCAATAGCTGTTGCCGGTGCTCTGCCAACGATTGTACTCGTAGGCGCAACTCGCGACATAGCCGGCAGCGGCAGCCCCGGCCACCGGCAGGGCGACAAACACGCCGTTGCGCCAATAACCTCTGCGCCCGTTGTGGTACACATAACGTCGATTGACATCCCGCGTCACGTTGCGGTTTACGTTCCGGTTGACATTGACGTTGCGATTGATGTTGCGATCGACGTGGCGCGTCACATTTCGGTTGACGTTGCGATTGACGGTCGCGTGCCTGGCATGGCCACCGCCTCCATGAAAGCCACCGCCGCCGCGCCTAGCATCGGCCGTGTCCGGAAAAGCCGTCACACCCAGGAGCAATAAAGGACTGCAGACGAGACCGAAGAACAATTGCCGCATGATGGAGACCTCCGTGACCATGCCACCCCTGCGGCCAGCCTCGGTCAGCCGGTCCACGGCTGGAATCAGGTGTCCTCCCGATTTGGTCTGGGATCATCCTTGAGCCCCGCGAGCCGAGCGGCCGCGCCGCACGCTCGAAGGGCGCGCGCGTAGCGCCAAACTTGCCGCAATCGCCCTGCTTGCGGGTGGTTCGCCGGAGTTCGTTTGTCCAGCGGCGCAAACGCCTCAGGATTGAGACCGCAGCGTGCTCTCGCCTGGACCCGTTGGCCCCGGCGTGGCGTTGATTTCGATCTTGCGACCCTGCTTTTGCGCCAGGGCATCGGGGGGCTTTGGCAAGCTGATCGTCAGCACACCATCGCGGAATTGCGCGGTAACCTGAGCCGGGTCGACCTGGTAGGGAACGGTCAACGTCCGCTGGAAGGCCCCGTAAGCGCGCTCCGTGCGATGCAGCGTTCGTCCCTCCATTTCTCTCTTGTCTTCATGCTCGGACCGCTTCTCGCCCTTGATGCTAAGCTGGTCACCGACCAATGACACCTCGATGTCGGCCTCCTTCACCCCAGGCAACTCCGCGGTGAGGGTCACAGCCTTCTCGTCTTCTGCCATGTCGACGCGGGGCGCGAGCACTCCCCCCATGCTGCGCCCAAACCAGTCCTCGAACAAGGAGTCGATCTGGCCCTTGAGGCCGCGGAACTGCTCCGCCTCGCGCGGCCGATCCCCCCACGCGGGGAACCACGATTTGTTGGCCATGCTGAACTCCTCACTTGTGATGAGCCGAGACGGCCTGCATTGCCTCATTGCTCAGCGGGCGCGGGGCCGCATTGTAAAGATCGCCAAGGCTTAGCATGCCAGTCATGCGCTTCTTGCCATTGATCACCGGCAGACGACGCACTTTGCGGCTCTCCATGAGACGTGCGGCATCATCCAGATCCTGCTTTTCCAGACAAAAGACGATGCCCTCGGTCATCACATCGCGCGCCCGAACAGACTTGGGATCAAGGCCTAATGCAATGGCGCGGCAGACGATGTCGCGGTCCGTGACCATGCCGACCAGACGATCGTTCTCGCCGATAGGGATGGCGCCGATATCATGCTCGCGCATCAATTTCGCGAGCTCGGCAACGGGCGTGTCCGGGTCTACCCACCGCACACCTTTGTGCATGGCCTGTTTGACTTGCATGGACGGCTCCTTTCCGCAGCGCCGCCCCGTCACACCAGTGCAACATCTCTTTAACGCGCACTCGCGCCAACGCGTTCCGGATTGGGGCTTACCAGGCCATTTGCCAACCGTGCGTGGCCGGAGCCAGCTCGCCGGGGGCGATGCGGCGCGATTGGCTAACCACGCCACGGTACACGCCAGACGTGCGGTTTTGTCACGTTTTGGCTTGCGCTTTGCTCGCCACCCCGGCTCGGCGCGGCTCTCCAAGCCGCGCATGCGATCGCGCGGCCGTCGTTGTGCCGAGGGGCCGCCGCAGCGGGTCAGGCGCCGGGGAAACGCGAGTAGGGCTGCAACCCGTCCGCGGAGACCGTTGGGCAGCCGCGCGTGCCAAGATCCTCCGCACCCCGGTTGGCGCGCCGTAAGGAAGCCTACAGCGATGTCCCCGCGCCGGTGCTAGGCTCAACCGTTTCCCGGTGTGGGCACGCCGGCGAACCAGCGAGGGCTCCCGAGTGGCCAAATTCATCGTCAAACCAACCACGAAGGGTTGGGAGATTCACCAGGACGGCATCTTGCTGCGCACCTACCCCTAGGCACCGACGGGCCGCGTCAGGGCAAACTGACTGTCGGCGCCAGCGCCTCGCCGGTGTGACCTCTCCCCCAAAAAGGGCTTGAGCCGAGCCTCCCCGAACTGCCAATCAGCTCCCAGGCGGCGGCGCTCCTGTCAGGGGCTGAAACGAGCGCTTGCGGCAGTGTTCAATGCGAGGGAAGCATAAAATGCGATTGGGGTCCTTTGCGGCGGCCGGTGCCGCCGCTCTCCTTTGTTGCGGGTTGGTTGGCCAAGTCGTCATGGCCGCGCCACCTGTCAGCCTGCAGGCGGATGGCAGCGTCCAGATTGCCGCGCGCACGCTCCGCTGCGGCGAAGTGCGCACGGTGTTGGATGGGCGCTTGCGCAATCTCGGCATATCCGTGCCGGACGCCAAGCTTCTCGTCATGAACCCCGCGCTGGTTGCGCGCCAACCCGGGACGGTGCGTCTCTTCGTCTTTCATCATGAGTGCGGCCACCACCAGGTCGGCGCCAGTGAGCTTGGGGCGGATTGTTGGGCCGTCCGGCGCGGTGTCCAGGAAGGCTGGCTTAATGCTGCCGGTCTGGCGCAAATCTGCAGGTCCTTTGGCAACGCGCCGGCGAGCGCGACCCATCCTTCCGCGGCGCAGCGCTGCAGCAATCTCAATCGCTGTTTTGCTGCTACAGCCGGGGGAAAGGCAAGATCCTTGCGGCCCAAGGCTTGACCGGTGCTATCGGCGCCGCGCGCTCCACAGGCCAGCAGCCTCCCGTGGGTCGCCGACGAGGGCTTATCGGCACGTGCGCACACGCCTCGACCGGGCGGTGACGGCGACAAACCCAGGAAAACGCGGGGGCTCCGCGCGTTGCATTTTAACAAAGTCCAGGCGGGCCCGTGCAGGGGGTGATGCTTGCCGGCCCCGCGTGCTTCAGAGTGGCCCGCCCGCTTTAGCTGGACCGACAAATAGGGCGGGCAGCGCGCGGTCGCTGCCGCCCCTGCGGCGCCGAAAATCGCGCGGCGCTGATGCGAGCCTCCCTTGCGGCCCCGCGATCGCGCCGAAGCATTAGTGTTGATCCCACGGCCGCGCGGTGAAACCTTGCGCCGCACCGGGCGGTGTGCCAGCAGGAGACCATCGAGCGCCTCGCTCTCCTCAAGGGATCGCCACTGACAGCTCACATGCAACTCGAAAGTGGGACGCCATGACCGGTACCATCGACATTCTGAACGGGCCAAATCTGAACTTGCTCGGCACGCGCGAACCACACATTTATGGACGCGAAACGCTCGCTGACGTCGAGGCGGACTGCCGGCGCGTCGCCGCCGAGTTCGGCCTGTCACTCAGATTTCGGCAAAGCAATGCCGAATTCCAATTGATCGATTGGATCCATGCAGCGCGCGACAGCGCCGTGGCCATTATCATCAACCCCGGCGCCTTCACGCACACCTCGATCGCCATTATGGACGCGCTTAATGCCTGTACCTGTCCAATCCTGGAGGTGCATATTTCCAACGTGCATCGGCGCGAGTCTTTCCGTCACCATTCCTATGTTTCGCTGACGGCGACCGGCGTGCTGGCTGGTTTCGGCACGCATGGCTATCAGCTGGCTGTCCGTCACGTCGCCCACCTGCTGCAACTCGGCAAGCCCTAAAGCGCAATGCACGCGACCGGCACCTCGGCCGCTAGCATCGCCACCGCCGTTGTGGCCGCTGTGGTGCCGCGCAGGGCAAGGCGCCATGGCGTGGCTCGCGCGTCTTCGCCCGGCTCGGCCCACGCGGCGCCGGCGCGGGGGACAGCCGCCGGCAAGAAGCCGGCAAGAATAAGTGACCGGCCAAGGCCGAGCCAGCCTCACGGCGCCCCAGCATGCGGAGCCTCGCGAGCCCGCACAAATTGAGTGGAAGTTGTGCCGTTGTTGGCGTTAGTGTTCAGCGATGCTGACGTACCGATAGGACGGGGAATCATGCCTGACACCCATCCGTTCGAAACCGATCTCGATCGGACGGGTGCCAATTTTGTGCCGCTGACGCCTGTCAGCTTTCTGGTGCGAGCGGCTAGCGGCTTGGCCGAAAAGATCGCCGTGATCGATGGCGAGCGCAGCTTCACCTATCATGAGCTGTGCCAACGCGCCAAGCGTTTGGCCTCCGCACTTCAGAAACGAGGCGTTGAGCGTCTCGACACCGTGGCAATTATTGCCTCCAACATTCCCGAGATGATCGAGGCACACTTTGGTGTGCCGATGTTGGGCGCCGTGCTCAACCCGATCAACACTCGCCTGGACGCCGCCAGCATCGCCTTCTCGCTCGAGCATGGTCGTGCCAAGGTATTCATGGTCGACGGCGAGCACGCGCGGGTCGCGCAAGAGGCGCTGGCTCGGGTCCGTCACCCCGTTGATGTCATAGACATCGCGCTGCCCGGGCAATCAACTGCCCCAATCGGTAATATTGACTATGAGAGCTTGTTGGCGAGCGGTGCAGCCGATTTCTGCATAAACCAGCCGGCGGACGAATGGCAGTCGCTGTGCCTGCTCTACACGTCGGGGACTACGGGTAATCCAAAGGGGGCGGTTTACAGCCACCGCGGTGCCTATTTGTCCGCCACGGGCAATGCCCTCACCTTCGGTCTGAGCTCCGACAGCGTCTACCTGTGGACCTTGCCGATGTTTCATTGCAACGGCTGGTCATTTCCTTGGGCGGTGGTGGCGGCGGGAGGTACGCAGGTTTGCCTACGCAAGGTTGAGCCGGCGCAAATTTTCCAGTCCATCGACAGATACAAGGTGACGCATCTTTGCGGCGCGCCGATCGTGCTCAATATGATCGCCGCTGCTCCGCCGGAACAGCGCGTGGCGTTCGCCCACAAGGTTCGCTGTGCGACCGGAGGCGCCGCACCGCCGTCCAGCGTGTTTCGGGCCATGGAAGCGCTGGGTTTCGAGGTGATCCACCTCTATGGCGCCACGGAAACCTATGGTCCGGCCACCTTCTGCCTCTTCAAGCCGGAATGGACTGCGCTTGCCTCGGAGCAGCGCCACGCCCACATGGCGCGCCAAGGCATCCAATATCCAATGGTCGAGGGCGTGATGGTCGCCGATCCCAAAACCATGCAGGAGGTACCCCGAGACGGTCAGACGCTGGGCGAGATCATGATGCGCGGCAACACGGTCATGAAAGGCTACCTCGGCAATCGTCGCGCCACGCTTTCAACCCTGGTTGACGGTTGGTATCTCTCCGGCGATCTGGCGGTTTGGCATCCGGACGGTTACATCGAGATCAAAGACCGCTCGAAAGACATCATTATTTCCGGGGGCGAAAACATTTCGAGCCTGGAGGTCGAGGAAGTGCTTTATCGGCTGCCGGCCGTGCTGGCGGCCGCCGTGGTCGCCCGGCCCGACCCGAAATGGGGAGAGAGCCCCTGCGCCTTCGTCGAGCTCAAGGCCAACGCGCCGAACCTGTTGGAGGCCGATGTGATCGAGTTCTGCCGCCAACGCCTGGCGCGCTTCAAGGTGCCCAAGACGGTGGTGTTCGGCGAGTTGCCCAAGACTTCGACCGGCAAAATCCAAAAGTTTGCCCTGCGCGAGAAGGCCAAGCAGCTTTGACATTGCGCGTTGCGAGCGGTGCCCATGGCCTCTGAAACTCTGGCGCAAACTGTTCCGATGCCGCCGCGGCGCCCGCTCGCCAATCACACCAGGACTTTGCTCCAGGTGGGGCACGGCGCCGTTGCGGGAGGACACATCGGCAGGTTTGTCGCCCGCCCCGACAACCTATCAAACCCCATTGCGGCTTGGCTGGCCAAGCACTGAAGCCGTTTTTGAGGAGCGGGTTACGCATGAGCTATGCCATATCGCTCAAAGGGCGCAGCGCCCTCATTACCGGGGCTTCGAGTGGCCTGGGTCGCGCCTTCGCCGGCATGCTCGCCCGCGCCGGCGCAGCCGTGGCGCTGGCTGCTCGTCGCCGCGATAGTCTCGAACAGGTGCGCGAGGACATCGAACGCGCGGGCGGCCGGGCCATCGCCGTCGCCATGGATGTCACCGAGGCCAACTCGGTCGCCGAGGCGGTGCGCACGGCGGCGCATGGGCTGGGCACGCTCGATATTCTTATCAACAACGCTGGCGTCACGCTGACGCAGCCATTCCTCGAGATCAGCGAGGCCGAGTGGGACCGGCAAGTTGATACCAACCTCAAAGGGGCCTTTCTGGTTGCGCAGGCGGCAGCCAAGCTAATGTGCGAGCAGGCAACGGGCGGTGCCATCGTCAATGTCGCCTCCATTTTGGGCTTGCGGGTCGCGGGCCAGCTCGCCGCCTATCTGACCTCGAAGGCCGGTATCGTGCATCTGACCAAGGGCATGGCGCTCGAACTTGCCCGCCATCGCGTTCGCGTGAATGCGCTCTGCCCCGGCTACATCGAAACCGACCTCAACCGTGAGTTCTTCGCCAGCGATACCGGCCGCGCCCTTATCAAGCGCATTCCCCAACGCCGCCTGGGGCAGCTGAGCGAGCTCGAAGGACCATTGCTGCTCATGTGTTCGGACGCGGGTTCCTACATGACCGGCGCCGTTTTGGCGGTCGATGGCGGTCATCTCGTGTCAAGCCTGTAGCCGCCGCGGCGCGACGCGCGGCCGCTCTGACGGCGGAACGCCGTCGGCCGCGCCCTGGAATGCATTACTCTATCGGCGATCCTCCCAAGAGGACGGCGGGGGCGGGAGAAGCGCGCATCGGCACTCACAATGCTGCACGGCCGCTCCGCCCGGTCGTGGCCCCCGTGCCTTCTGGGAGGGCGCGCGCGCCCCCGCGCTCCTCTGCTCGGTGCCCCTGCCGCCGATATCGATCCTCACCTCAATGAAAGTATCGCCCCGCATCGATCACCACGGTCTGTCCCGTCATGGTTTCGCTGCGGCACATGGTAACCACCACGTCGGCGCAATCATCCTTGTCCGCGGCCTTTTTCAGAAGCGCGCTGGAAGCGGAGCGCTCGATCTGCTCGGGGCGCAGGTTGGCGGTTGCCCGCGTGCCCTCCAGGAGACCCGGTGCCACACAGTTGACGAGTGTCTCGGGCGCCAGCGCCACCGCCATACACCGCGTGAGATGAATGAGACCGGCTTTCGATACGGCGTAGGCGATAGACGAGCCGGTGGGCGCCAGGCCCGCAACGGAGGCGATGTTGACGATACGCCCGCGCCCCTGCGTTTTCATGAGCGGCGCGACCGCCTTGCTGAGGTGCATGGGACCCGTCAGATTGACGGCCATGATCTTCTCCCATACCTCCGGCGTGAGGGCCGCAAGATCGTTGAAAGGGATC
>Ga0081455_10001056_pt1 | contig 34658 bp, 18 predicted proteins | sample TabmetS3T2R1_FD_70207 | JGI IMG/M metagenome (GOLD analysis project Ga0081455, IMG submission 70207) | Tabebuia heterophylla rhizosphere microbial communities from the University of Puerto Rico - S3T2R1 | ecosystem: Host-associated > Plants > Roots > Rhizosphere ...
GGCTCAGCTCCAGTTTGGAGGAGACGGCCTTTCTCCCAATTGCGAGGTCGATGAGGACACTCCGTCGGCATATGGGCACGATCCGGGAATCTGGCTCCACGAGCTATTCTCTAATAGCGACTATCCCCGAATCGTCACATTGTGCCTGCACGGCTTCAATCCGAAGCGCAGGATCGACCTCCGAGTCACTGCAGGCGACCTGGCGGTGAACTCATCGCTCAGGCCCGTGGCAGGCGCTCCCAGGCCGAATAGCGACTACGGATACGAGGACGCGCCGTCCACGACTCTGTTCGAGGCTGGCGCCGTGCTTCGCGTGTACACCAAGGGCTACGGAAGTAATCCCATCGGGGGGCCCGAGCCCGCCTTGACGAGCGAGATGTGGAAGTTCGTACCGCCCCCGCGGGCGCGAGCGGCAATGGCAGAGGCGGGATCGGTGACCATCACGGCGACACAGCGGGACGCGACCGCCACCGAGGTCCACCCCATCGCGGTCCCTCATCAACGGTCCTACTTTACTGTCCACACCCCGTCCGGTGAGCTGCTAGTGCTCCACGGCTACCCAGCGGGCGCACGGGTGCCGATCGGTCTCTACCGAAGGGACGACCCAGCCAAGGATTCCGCAACAAGAGTCAGACGGCTGGACACCGTCCGCATCCCGGCATCGCAGGTGGCGACCTGGCCACTGCGGCTCGGCCCGCTAGCAGACCTCCCGCCAGGCACGTACTGCGTCATCCCACCGATCGAAGGGCCAGCCGACTGCTACGGCACCTCGACATGGCCCGACTACCCGGGCCGCGTCGCGCCTGGAGAACGCGGGTCCGACGTTAAGCAGTGGCAATCGATCCTCATCGATGTAGGTGTTATCAGTGACATACCGGACAATCGCGACGGTTTTTATGGCCCGAAGACGCAGGCGGCGGTGGAAGATTATTTGAGGCAAGAGCGGATAGAGGAGTATGCCGTCGACGGCATATTGGCCGCCGATCTCTATACACGCCTCACCGGCATCAACACCTAAGGAGGAGGAGGCCATTCGGCAACTGGAGGCGGCGGTGGATCTCGGCCGACTTCCTGGGACGGCCGTGGACAAGTACACCAATGGCTTCGCCGCGGACCTGATCGCTGCGCGAGCACGAATGGAGCCCTAGGTGGAGGTGTGAAGGAGAGAACCGTGAGAGCCCTAACTGCAATAGGCATGTTGGTTCCGGTGCTATCAAGTGCTTGCAGTTGCGCGCATTACGAGTCAGGGGCCCTCCAGCCACGGGACAAGGGTCCGGCGTCGGCTAGGGCCACCTCTTCCAGAAGATACGTCGCAACCATCTCCACGCTCTCTGAAGAGGCTTCAGATCCCGGGTCAGCACTTCCGGCGCAAGCCAGATGCTCGCCACAGGCATCGTCCACGGATCGACGGCAGGCCAATTGGCACGGACAGCAGGACGTTCGGCCCGTTTGGCGAAGCTCATATGCGGGCTGGAATAGATACCGAGGGTAGTTGGTGGTGGCAAATGGCTGAGATAGAACGTGTCGACGTCTTCCAATTCATGTCGCTTCGACCTCCGGCGAGTGTCGACGAAGCCGTCCTCCAACGCGACTACATCCACGATGCACCTCGCGACAGCGGGAAAGCGACGGATGTCCCCCAGGAGGTAGGCGGTGAATCCGCGATAGCCCGCCTGGTGGTCGACGAGGTGTTCTGCAACGGCTCGACCGATGACGACATCGTGCAGCGGCTTGTCGATCTTCTTCCCATGGTCACCGTCGTGTGCGCCGACGACCCGCCGTCCGAGGACGCCCCCGCCGAGGAGACAACAGCCGAGAACTCTCCACCGCGTCGGGTTGGGCTAGCCGCCCTCGCGGACCTGGGCGCGGCGCACCGCTTCCCAGACGGTATGTTCCGCCGAGTCCCCGACCGGCCGGAGGCTGTGCTCGAGCCCGGTGTTGCCGCCAAGCTGGCTCGGGCTCGAACAGAGATGCTGATGGCGGCGAAGGCGAACCCGTTCTACGCCCAGAAGCCGTATGACGCACTGAGCGATCTGTTCGATAGCACGCCCCTGGTGGACTATGTTTTCGACGGCGCACGCTTGGCGCAGGGGTTCTGGGAACATCGACGCCGACTGTTCGATGCGCTATACACGCTCTACATTCTCCGGCGGCGAGTCACGATTGACCTCGGCCCGATCACGGCAGCGGTAACCATGCTGCATGCGCTAGAATGGCTCGCGACGGACCGTTTCCTGACGTCAGCCTCGAAGTTGAAGCGGAATACATTGCCGCCCAAACACCAGAAGCTACTCGCTTGGCTGGAGAGCCGTCTGCCGGAGCTGCGTGACGGTGGGCTCATCCCAGGTGCGCCACCTGTGCTGGTCGGCGGCGGCGACGACCTTCGGAGGCTGCTTACCGCGGCGCCGATCATTCACCCGATCTTCTCGAGACTGAGCCGACTACGTACTCCCTTCAACCAGATACAGCCATTAGGCGTGGGCGACCTCAAGGTCGTCAAGCAATGGCTCGTCGAGTATGTGCCTGGCGAGATCTCCCACGTCGCTACCGTCATGAAGGGAGAAACGAACGAGCGGACGACACGCCGGCTGGACAAGACCGAAGAGCAGTTCGCCTCCATGAGTGAACGTAGCGGCGAGACTACTACCGACACACAGACTACGGACCGCCTCGAGCTAAAGCGCGAGGCCGAGAACGTCGTCAAAACCGAGCTTCAGGCCCGTGCCGACGCGAACCTGACCTTCAAGCCGAACACGATGATTCAGATCGGGGTTAGTGGCAGCCTCGCCTACGGTCGATCGACACAGGACTCAGCCAAGAGTGCCCAACAACTAGCACGTGAAGTAATTGACAAGGCTGTAAGCCGCGTACAGACCCGCGTGACCGATCAGCGATCGATAACTAGGGCGTTCGAGAATGAGGAAACCGTCAAGCACGGGTTCACCAACACAAAGGGAACCGGCCACATCAACGGCTTCTATCGATTCATCGACAAGCGATATTGCGCACAACTGTTCAACTATGGCAAGCGACTCATGTTCGAGTTCATCGTTCCTGAACCTGCCGGCTTCCTGGTCGAGTCACGTCTGCGAGCTTTCGAGGCAGCGACCGACGCCCCAACAAGGCCGAAGAGGTCGGAGCCTGAGGTGTTGAACCTTGGCTTTACCGCATCTCAGATCGACAGGCTGAAGTGGCAGGAGTTGCGTGGCAAATATGACCTCTCGAGCCTCGGGCCGTACCCGGAGGATCTGAAGCGGGTGTTGCTGGTCAACACGGAGACAAGCACCGTCTTCTTCGAGGAGAAGGATATCGTCGGTACCAACGACAAGTGGTGGGCCAAGTCCTATGCAGTCCGCCTCGACGCTCCTGGCTATGAGATTCGCCGCGTACGGCGCAGCGGGAGCCTTTACTACGTCGAAGGACATCCCTCAGGGCCGCCTCGCTGGCGCGACCACAATTTCTACAACTTGTGGCTCAATGGGCAACTCGTTAAACAAGAGGACCATTCGGCCTCCGACTACCGCGCTTTCTATACACCCAACGATGACATCGATCTGACGAGCGCACCCATACCAGTGGTGGGTTCGGAGAATGTCCTAGCTCTAGAGTTTCAGCAGGTAAAGAACTACGCCCTGACCTTCTCGTTGGAGCTAGCGCCGAGCGCTGACCATATTGCCGCCTGGCGAACGAACGTGTTCAAGGCGGTACAGGCGAAGGAGCAGGAACTCGTCGACGCTCACAACCGCGAGGCCGAGCTGGTGTACAACGCAGAGCTTGCAGACTATCGTCGCGCTGTCCAAGCGTTACGCGCCACTGCAATCAACGACCTCCTTCAGGGCGGCGCGGAGGCGACCAACCGGCGTGTCATTCTGCGTGAGCTGCGCCGGCTGTGCCTGGCCGAGCTGACCAAGGAGTTCGATGCCGATACCAGCAACGACAGGCTGAGTGACCTCGAGACGGTCGGAACCTGGGATGTGAAATTTAGCATGCGCAAGCCCAAGGTGACTGAGAACTCGGATCGAAGTGTCACCTTCGGCTACGAGCCACAAACCGGCGACGCGAAGTACCCGGCGACAAGGCTGGACGAGGCGCGTACAAAGGGCCATCAGGTCCAGTTCCTCGAGCAGGCATTCGAGTGGGATCTGCTCGGCTTCCTGTTCTACCCGTACTTTTGGGCGACACCGCCGAAGTGGGTCGACCTCATGAGTCGAGAGGACGATGCCGATCCCACCTACACGGCATTTCTGCAGGCGGGCTCCGCTCGAGTGCTCGTGGCGGTTTCGCCAGGCTACGAAGATGCCGTCATCCACTACTTGGCCACAGGCGAGCCATGGGACGGCGGCGAGGCACCGGTGATCGGGGACCCGCTGTACGTACCGTTGTATGAGGAACTGCGCGACGAGACCGATGACCTGCAGAATGCAACAGCAGAAGGTGAGCCCTGGTCGTTCGTGGTCCCCACGTCGCTTGTGTACCTCGATGGCGGAGACAAGCTTCCCGTGATCGGAGCAGGTGCCGGTGAATCGTCGTGACCATGCAACCGCCGCCTGGACCCGGTGATGGCGACGACCCGGGCACGTTTGTCGTCATCGGGCCTGATCCCAGGCAGTCGATTCCGGACTTCGACACCGAGGGGGACCTTGACGACGTCGTGGAGCCGGCGAACTCAGCACTGTTCGACTGGGTGGCCGAGGCATTCGCCAGCGCGTACGAAGGGCGATACCTGCGCTGGCTAGCCAGTCAGCTTGGTAGCGTCCCCGACACATCAGGTACTTCAGGTCGAGGAGGCGGTCTTGACAGCAGCGAGGTCCGTCCCGGTGGGGTGAGTGACTACGCCTCGGACGCTGATCAGCAGCATCTCACGTCACGGTTGCCATCCCTGCCAGTCCCCGTGCGAGGCGAAGGCCAGGACGAGGCCGAGGAGGTTGTCTTCGACGGTGATCTGCTGGTCCAACTGATCGAGTTCTACATGCTCGATGGATGGGCCGCAGTCGAGGCGATCGGTTCTGCGCTCGATGAGAAGCTAGCCAAGCTGCCCGACACGTCGGGCGGCGGCGTGGTGCTCTCACCATGGCCGGCGGCGGCGTGGCTGTTCCGCATCGCCCGGAATGCGCTGGGCCTGTTGGTGCGAGAAGAACTTGTCGCCATCGAGACCGCCGCTGGCCTGCGCTTGGCTTCCCAGATCGCCGAGACCCAGACCCGCTTCGCGGTGCTCGACGGTGACCTCGCCTTCGAGACGGTCTTCGAGGCAGTTGGGAAGAGTGTACGGTCGCGGCCGAGGTTGAAGGACCGCGACCTCGCGGATACGTTACACCAGGCGCTCTCGGAGGCGGTGCTGTGCCGCAGAGCCGTGGATCTGGAGCTGGCCCAGCTTGCCCGTTTCGAAGAATACGTGCGTCCATACTCTGACCCGTCACAGGGTCAGCGCTACGGTGGCGGTCTCGCACGGGAAATAAAGTTGATTCGCGAACAAAACGAGGCCGCCGTCCGACGCGCCCGGGCGCTCGCCGAGGTCTCGCTGACTCAGTTGCAGCTGAATGCACCCCTGGCATTACTGGTCTTGAACAGCCTCGACTCCGGCTTCTCTCAGCAAGAAATGGAGCAGTTGTTGGACCAAACCCTCACGTTACTGCGGACCGAACTGGAGGAGTTGCAGGGCACGGTGCGTGCCAAGGTGCCGCATGCCGCGGCGGTGTCTGGATCGCTGGACCTGTCACGTCCGGCGGTTTGGCCGGCTCTGGACGAGGCAGAGCTTGCCCCACCGGCTGGCGGTCTCGAGGCGAGTCTGCTTGACGCTGCCGTTGACTCCTTGGCTGGCGGCGACGCCAGCTGGTTCCCGCTCACCAGTGAGCGAACCCTACACGAACTCATAGGTGACGGAGTCGTGCAGCGGGACAGCTTCACCTACGTCGTCTACGCCCAGTACGCGATGGCCCTTGGCGATCGCCTCGAAGTCGCGGCTGCAGAGGAGGCGGCAGTCAAAGAGTTCTGGGCGCAGTTCTCCCGATGGGCGGCCGCTGCCTCGCTGGCTGCCCTCGTCACCCCTACGACATGGGCGGCGGCACCGGCGCTGCGGACGGCGGCCTGGGTCGCGGACCTAGTGCTCCTCGCCCGTACCGTGCACTCTGTGACCCAGGAGCTCGCTCGCCTCGGCCGGCTAAGGGGGCTGCGACTTGCCGAGGCGAAGGGAGCGACGATCGAGTGGTTCGGTGAGCTCGGTGAACTCATCGCGATACGCCAAGACCTCCTCGATGGCCTTGCCGAGGAGGTCATCATCGCATTGTTGACCACCATCGGCGGTGCAGCGTCTGCGCTCATCCGCCACACACTCGTAGCGTACGGCTACTATCAGGATCTCGAGACGTTGTTGGCCGACTGATGGCGAGCAGACGATCTTCGCCGATGCGCGACCGGGTGGGCCGGCGCAAAGCGCGCCGGGAAAACCAGCTAACTAGAAGCCTCGGCAAAGACGCGATACGCCCTATCAGCGGGGGGCGCACGGTTCCATCCCAGGGTAAGGTGGCGAAGATGCGTGTGCGGTCACTGTCGGCCGAAGTCAACCGGCAACGCCACGAACGCACGACCAGACTGACTCAGGCAGTCCGATCCGAGTTCCCAGAGGTGTCAATAGTTCGGTTCAGAGCGATGCTGGAGAGGATCGGCTACGAGAAGTACCCGAACGAACGGCTGCGTCGATCACGCGGGCTGCGGTGGTCGTGGTTCGGCGAAGTGTTTGAGGAGGAAATCGCCAATCTGAAGATCCTGTGGCAAGACATCCGACGCTTCGCGCAGGGCGAAATTGCGCAGATTAATCACCTAATCCAGCACAAGGCGAGCAAGGGCCTCGTTAACGCGTACGGCCAGCAGGTGCCCGGCGCCGCGGCCGGTGGGCCCCGTGCGTTCGGAGAGCCGGAAATCGCCACCGACATTCGCCTGATCCCCAAGGGCGGGAAGCAGACGGATGAAGGGTTCAAGTACACCGATCGGGGCATGGTGTCCTCTTCAGCATCCGAGGCCGGCGACCGGTGGCAGGCGTTTTCCGCGAACATTGAGATAAAGGTTCCAAAGAAGGCGTGGAAGTTCGGCAAACAATCCGCCGAGGCGATCCCGCGAATCGCCGACGCAGCCTATGTCAAGTACACGATCGTAGACGACGCTGGCCAATTCGTTCGCGAGGAGACGGTCGCTGTAGAGCGGGTAGTGTTCAACCCTGCATCGACCAACCGGATCGGGATTAGTACCACGCCCTCGGGTATCGAGAATTGGCGAATAGTCGAGGGACGAGCTCGCGGGCATAAAGAGGTCCATCTACGCATCGATGTCGCCGTTGGAACGCGCCGCGCGTCAACGATAACGAAACTGCTATTCGCCGAGCGAATCCTGCGTCGCGGCGCGGGCAAGTAGATAAGAGGAACTCTGGACAGGCGAGAATGGGTGACCCACCCACGCCGGTCAGCCTTAGCGAACCGTGCCGCACCCACGACGTGGACAGCCGGAACAGGAACGCGTCGCGTGTGTTCTGCGGAATCGGCTCTTTATACACGGTGTTCGTCGGGTTCCCTTTGAAGTAATCGGTTGCAGCTCTGCCAGGAGCGGGACCCGTCGAGCTCCCCGCGCAGTCCGGCGTGCACGCCGAACTGCCATTGGGCGACGCCGTCGTTCCTCGCGTGCAGCCGGACAAACGCCGCCTTGCCGGCCACGATGGGGCACAGTGTTCCCACTGGTGGTCTGGATCGCCTGGGTGACCCCCAAAACGGGTGGCGACGAAATCGGTGTCTATGAGCGGGTCGAGCCGGAACGCGTGCCGGTGCCCGTTGAAGATGCCGGAGCCGACGATCTGCCCCGCGTTGTTGATGTCGTGGGCATCTGTCAAGAACCAGGCGCTCGGTCCGATCGGCGAGTTGAGCTCCCTCATCGTGCTGCCTTCGAACATGAAGGCATCGTCGCGGTGGTCGGCCGCCCGGTAGGAGCCGACGACGATCCCGTAGTCGTTGATTCCATAGCCGAAGCTGTCGGCGTTGGCCGGGATCGGCTCACCTTTGGGCACCACGCCGAGCCTGGTAGGTGTGCCGCCGGCATCCCACAGGGTCGCTTGGCTGGCGAACGGGCCACCGCTCCAGCTGGTGACCTGGCCAAGCCGGTTGACGGCGAACGCTTCGCTGTGCCGACCGAACAGGGGGTCAGCGCGCGCACCGGACGCCGGTGAGGTGATTTCACTCGTTGCCAAATCCGTCGAATTGTGCTGGTGAGCTGCGTGAGCGCGTGGTCCGGATGGTCGCTGAGTCCAAGCCCAGCTACTCCTCTGAGTGCGAGACGATCACGGCGGCGATCAGGTTGGGCATCGGGGTCGCCGAAGACGTTACCCGAGTGGGTACAGCCGCGGCCTTGACTTTCACTAGCCAGCAGTGTGATATGGCTGCGCTCATCTGATGCATTTTGCAATCCCGCTTCAGGTGGCGAAGCGCTGAGGCGTGTCGACTGGCCGGTGGAGCTCAGGATCTCTGATTGTAGGGATTCACTCGTGACTTCATGTTGTCGTAGTTGGGACGTTCGACCCTTTACCCTCCTGGTGCAGTGACCCAGTGTATGAGGTGATGGTCGCCAAGTCTTTGACTCGGAGGTCGCCCTAAGATCTGACCGAACTCCGGGGACTCTCGGCCGACGAATTAGCGTCGGCCTATTCTGGCATGGGAAGGGTCATGTGGGTGAGAGGCGAGACGTTCAACGACCTGAACAAGGCTCCTTTTCTAGTCGCAAAATGTTCAAGTACTTCGAACCAATGCGCCCGAATGCGACACAGTCGCGTCGCGGTACCATCTTCACCAGTTCCCGAAGTCCTGGATCCACGTGTCTGGGTGCTGCGGCCAATACATTCACGATGTGCAGCGCCTCGTCATGTGATCGGTCCGGCGCCAGTTTGAGGAGGGATCGTGGCCGAGGAGCAGTATCTAGAGCAACAGAATGACGAAATGCTTACGGCGACGCTGCGGGACAATGGGCCGTACTCACCTCAGCAGCGGCCTCGGCCGATCGAGTTCGCTTGGCCGGGGGCGCTGGTGGCCGTAATGATTGCAGTGTTGTTGGCTCTGCATGAAGTCAGCGACCTGTGTGCGGGTTTCGTTACGGGCGCCGGCCAGCACACGTCGCCCGGCATGCTGGCGAGTCCATGGGCATGGGGGCTGCGCGAGCGCTGGAACGACGGGCTGCCTTCGGGCTCGTTGGACGACTGGACTGGAATGGTCGTTTTCTACGAAGTGCTCGATTTCGCTTTTGTGGCTGTCTACCTTTTTGCGCTGCTGGCAGTACTCGGAGTAGTGATACTACCCCGGTGGATGTCTACCGATGATCGTGGTCAGGCGAGAGGTTCCGACCCGGCTGTTCGATTGACGACCGGTCGTAAGTGGCTTGTCGGAGGTGTCGTAGCGTTGGCCGCCGCGGATCTGACCGAGTCGGGCGTCCACGTGTGGCTGGCATACCGGCGGTGCCCGGCTGGTGGTTGCGTGGAGGGCTGGCAGATCGACCTCGCCCTGTTCCTGACCTACGCAAAGTGGCTGATGGTCATTGCTCTCGTCATAGTCGGGGTTGTTTCTCTGGTTCGCAGGTGGAGTGCAGTATGGAAGCGGCTACGGCGAATCTTTGTCGCGATGTGGGTGCAGCGGTTTAGCATGCTGGCGTTTCTTCCCCTGGCGGTGTTGGCGGTTCTGCCGTTGGGCAAGCTCGTTTATGACGTGTTCGACCAGCTGCCTGACGTGCAGCGGGCATGGCTAGATGGCGACACCGTGCAGTGGGATGACATCATTTCGGCGGGCGTCGTCTTCGGTGCCGTTGTGTTGCCCGGGATCTTCTTTATGGGGCGGATCCGCGCTGACTTCGCAGCTAGGCGCGAGTCAGGTGGCACCTGGTGGCCGTATTTCGACTCGGATCCCACGGCCGCCGGCAAAGATGATTCCCGTCAGCAGACCCTGTGGTTCTGGCTGGTTGGGCCGGGTGTGCTTTTCGTGGTGGCGGTGGTGGGTGTCGAGCTGTGGTTGGGCGGGACGGTCTTTTGGTGGCGGCTGATCGCGTTCTGCGCGGTCCCTGCTGTTGTGGTGTTGGTGTCGGGGTACTTGCGGTGGCGGAAGATGTCTGCGCCCCGCGAGCTTCCGGATAGGGCACCGCCATTCGCCCAGGATGTGATGGCCGTGGGCGATGTTCTCGCCGTGGCCGCTCTGTCTCTGACCGGTCTTGGCCTCGTCCGTGCGTTCACCGGTCCGGCGACGCTTGGCGCCTTCGGGTTGCTCGAAACACCCACGCCTCGACTGGTCGTGGCGCTGCTGGTTGGATTCGCCGTCGCCATCCTCTGCTGGCCGGTCGCCCAAGTCGCACTCAACCGGATCGACAAGATGGCTGACCTCAAACCGACCGCGGCCTCGGCTGTCTCGGGGACGTTGAGTGAGTCCAGCGCAGAGAACGGCAAGAGTCCAGCCGGCGTCGCTCCTAACGCCGCTCCGAGACTGACGGCGTCGGAAACCCCCAGGGACAGGTTCGTCCGCAGGACTCGCGACATGCTGACGTCGTTGACCCGGACCCTCGACGTGCAGATGAGGTCGCTGCGTGTGCTGGCGCCGGGCTTGGACATTCCTCTCGATCGACGTGGAGAAGACCCGCGTAACGCCTTCACGATCGGGCTCCTGATCCTATCGACAATAGGGTTCGTGTTCCTATGTGCCGAGCCGCAGATGGTCGCCGAAGCCCTGGGTGCGCTCGCCGCAGCCACTTTGGGCCTCGGCACATTGACAGTGATGCTTGGGGTGGTCGTTTCCTACGTCCAGCTTCGGCAACCGCCTGAGATCTTCCAACTCCGCTCGCCTTGGCGGACGCGGGCCCGTCGGCGCGGGCGGCGGCAGCGGATGGGCAATGGCCCACCGGACGACTGGCGCTTGCGAGCAACGCCAGTCATCCTTCTCCTCGTCCTCGCCGTCATCCTCGCCCAGGTGGCCGGATCCAAGACCGACGTGCATCCGGTCGGCGGCGGCGGCGCGATCCCCGAACGGCCGACAATGGATGAGGCCTTCGACGCATGGCTCCTAGACAACGGCGCATGCTCGGTCAAGTACGAGGAAGACTCAGCGTTTACAGTTCGCCCGATGCTCATGTTCGCTGCCGAGGGAGGCGGTATTCGCGCCGCGTACTGGACCGCATCCGCCCTGGGCCGCATCGGAAACGCGGGATCTCTGTGCGGCCGAAGGTCAGCGTTGTTCTCCGCCGGAGCCAGCGGCGGTGCAGTCGGCCTGACCCTAGGCAGGTTCGACGATGATCCACATGCGGCCGTGGAGAACATGACAGGACCGGACGCACTGGGCGCTGCCGCGCTTTCGCTGTTCACGGGTGACCTGCTCGCCGGCGCCGCGGGGATCAGGTTCGACGCAAACGCTGACAACCGAAACCCAGACAGGCAGCCCCTCGATCGGGCCGGACTCATGGAGGTCGCGTGGGAGAGAGCCGCTGGGACAGAGCTGAACACTAACTACCTGCCCGACGACGTAGGCGATGCGACCAGCGACGACGGCGCAGTGAGCGGTCAGCTGATCCTGACCACGTCGGTCGCGTGGGACGGCTGTCGGGCCCTATTGAGCCAGATTGATCTCCATGGGAATGCCGAGTACGACGACGAGTGGCCGCTCTGCGGAGACCCGAACGGAGACGCCGGACCCAACAGCTACGATCTTTTCGACGCATACGGACGCCACGCAGCCGATGACAACGAGCACTGCCTCGGGAACGTGCGCGCCCTCACAGCAGCGTTGCTGGCCAGCCGTTTCCCGTATGTAACGCCGTCCGGCGTGGTCGGCCCTTGCCGCAACCTGCAAGCTACCCAGATCATCGACGGCGGATACACCGACAACACCGGCCTCGGCACGATCGTCGACCTGGCACCGATGTGGCAGCAAAAGGTCCGCGAGAATAACGACAATGTGCTCCGCGAGGGCTCGGGTGAGCTTGTGCTCCCGATGGTGGTGTACCTGGAGAACGGCACTGGCGACGATTACTCGGTCGTCGGCCGCACCGGCGCCGGGGTAGACCACGACGCGGTGCGGGATCAGGTGGAGGCCGACAACGCAAAGGCTGACCAGTTCGCGGAGGAGAGGCGGCCGAACTTCCGGCAGCTGCCGTGGCCGCGGTCGTGGGCGATCCCAGAGGCTGCAATCCCGGAGGTCGGGTGGTACACCGCAGGAAACCACAAGGTGAAGACGATCGCCGGGTTAATCGAGGCCGAGGCCGTGGTCAGGGCTTCTCTGTGCACACCTGTCGATGCGGCCACCGCAAAGCTGTGCGAGGAACTGCAGAATAGTGAGCAGGCAGCGAATGCGGTGTACGTCGTTCACCAGAGCCCGCAACCGTCGATGGCGGCACCACTGGGTTGGGTGCTCTCGGATGCCAGTGAGGCCGAGATGACCGAGGACTTGGACGCGCAGCAGGCCAATCCGAGCGCTGGCACCAAGAAGTACGGCACGTTGAACGATCTGCTGGTGACAATGGGTCTGCCCACCAAATAGGGCCATGTATCCTCCCGGATCGGTGGCCAGGCAGGAGCTTGTGGGCCGTAGAACCGTCGTCCCGCCACGGGTGGGCCCGATGTGGACGGCTGGTGCGCGACTATAGGCACCATTCGCCTGCCAAATAAAGCGCCGCGGAATGCGGCCACTGCGAGACTCGTCTTGCCGCCTAACCGACGGGCACGCCTCGGAGCCACGACGACCGAGCGAGCTGACACAAGAAGATCTGAGTGTTACGTCGGCACCGGCAGGCCGGACGCCGGCGTCGGGGAACACGGCAGGGCTCGTTTCGGATCAGGGCGAGGCGGCGAGCTTTCGGGTGATGGGCCGTGGTTTGTATACGTAGATAGTATGATGTTGAGGTGCAAGTTGGCGACTGGCCGACGCTGCGTGTATTCATCAGTTCAGGGGAGTCGTGGTGATGGAGCCTCTGAGTCGCACCTCAGCGAGAGACGACACGCGGCTAAGTACGAGCTTGCCGCCGGACTCGGCGATGCAAATACGATCGACCCGGCGCTGACATGGGCGGCCTGGAACTGCTAGAAACGGTAGGCGCCGAACGGGTATGCCAGTCGCCGTTGTGTATCAATTTGAAGGTGGCCGCAGGACTTCATGCAGGAATGATGGGTGTTCTAGCGGGATTCGCTATGACCGCGTTAACGCTCGTTCTGCCTCGTTCCGTGACTGGGCCAAAGCCGCGCGACGGGATTCTCGCACTGTTGGTGGCGATGATTGGCCTGCTAGCGAGCGCATTTATGTATGCTTCTGCTGCTGGAGCAAGAGCTGGCCAGCAACAGGCAGCGGCGATGGCCTTTTCCTCGGCGCTTGTCGCGGTCGCGGCGTTGGCTAACCTATTCTTCGGCCTTCAAGCGATACTCGCGTCTGCGGCGGGCGATCAATCCGCCGAGCGTGCGTCGTGGGTCGTTTCAACTGTTATTCCGTTCTTCACGACCATATACATTGGCGTGAGCGCTGTCAATGTCGTCCGAGTCGACCCGGATCGAGGTCCTTGGTTGGGCTCGGTTGCGCTCCTGCTTCTCCCATCTCTTCTAGGACTTATCTTCGGGAAAGTTATGATCTATCGAAAGGACTGCGATGAAGTCGTCATCGCAGTGACCACGATGATCGTGTCTTCGGCCAGCTTCGTCTATTTCTTGATACTGTTTTACGTCGCGGAGGCTGCACAAGCCGTATGGCCGGTTGCAAGTCTGCTTGCCATTTGGATCACCTTCGTTCCGATATTCATGGCTGCCCTGCGCCGTAAGCCTCAAGCTGACGGTGATCCGCAGTCCGGTCATGGTCGGTCGAGACCGAAAGCCTGACCGCAACACCGGGTGCTGGCGGAAGAGCCGGTTGCCGCGGGTCGGCGGCTCGGCCCTGCGCCTCGTGGGTTGTCGGCTGACGCTGGTTCTTCATCGCGGAGCCCCTTCGATCCCGGTTGGTGGCCGTTGGGTGGCGGCAGCCCCTGTGGGGTCTGCCGGCTCATAACGCATGCCGGTCCGTTAGAGGCTCCGGGTTCAGGGGACTCTCGGTCTGGCGGACGAGGAAATAAGCGAACGCAGTGAGCGCCGACGTCCGCCAGACGAGAACCCCTTGAAGCTGGAGGGAGCGGACTGGCACCCAGGCCATCAACCCCGATTGCCTGTTAGCGCAGGCTCGTCCCGTCGACGAATGCGATTAGCGCCTCGCCATCGAGGTTGGATACCGCACTTGAGGTCATGCCTGTTGCCGACTGCCTCGAGCAGGAGCGGTCTGTCGCTGGGGCTGGGTGTGGGGACCGGCGGGACCACATTGGGACCCGGTGTCCCCAAGATAACGGCGAAAGGTGCGAAACATGAGGGAGGGGAGACCGTTTCGGTCCCTGTTGTCGCTGTCTTCGCAGGTGGTGCGTGGCGCATAGTTCTGGGGGTCAAGGGGTCGCCGGTTCGAATCCGGCCAGCCCGACCGCGTGTGGGACATGTACTTCGAAGATCATCGTCGCAGGTCAGGAGCTGTTTAAGGATGTCTCAGCGCCTCGGGCGCCGGTGTCTGATCTGGTGGGGACACAGAGTCAAGTGTGTCCCCTAACGCACTTGACTGAGACACGCCTGGGAGTCAAGTGCTCCGACGCTGGATCGGGCCGCCGCGCAAGCCGACGACCGACGAGACACGATGCTTGCCCGGGCTGTTTCCGTGCGGGATACGGGCTGGCAGTGGAAGCCTTCCCGCACGGTCGGTTGAGCCGCAGATTCGCCTGCATAGCAGAGCAGCGGAGGCACGAACTCTCATCTTCCGGTTTTGAGGCCGGTGCTCTTCCAGTTGAGCTACTGCCCTTTGGGACGGGGACGAGAAGCGTTGTGCGCCTCGTCCCACCTCCTCGGTCATGCCGGTTCGCTACCTCCTGCCTCGGTCGAGGTGGCAGGTGATCGCTCAAGTCCCGCCGCGGACGTCCGCTCAAGTAGCCAATGAGTGTGTTTTGGAGTGAGTCGGCGTGAGCTCCGGTATCCGTGGTCGAATCGGAGAAGTTCGTCAGATTGCGCTAGGGGACCGCCGCGGCTTCCCGATGCGTCTCAGGAGGTGTTCGTGCGGTCGGCTGAGACGTCGGCGTGCTGGGCGGCCCAGCTGGCGAGGAAGCGCAGGGCTTCGCCGGCGGGGCTGTCTGGTTCGGCGGTGTAGGTGATAATGACGAGGCCGTCGCCGGCCAGTTCCATGGCTTCGCCGGTGAGCTCGATGTCGCCGACGAGCGAGCTGTGAAGCCGCTTGGCGGCGGTGCGGTGGTATTTGACGTTGTGGCGGGCCCACCGGGTGCGGAACTCCTCGCTCCGGGTGGCCAATTCGCCGACGAGGTCGGTGAGGCTCTTGTCGTGCGGGTCGCGGCCGGCTTCGGTGCGCAGCGCCGCGACGGCGTCGTCGGCGACGTTCTCCCAATCCAGGAAGAGCCCTGGGGCACGCTGGTCGAGGAAGAGGAACCTGGCGAGGTTGAGCGGCAGGTGGTCGCGGTCGAGTATCCCGTCGTAGAGGGCGAGAGCGACGTCGTTGGCGGCGAGGATGTCCATCCGAGCGTTGCGAACGTAGGCGGGCGTGTCGAGCGAGTCGAGGATGCGCAGTACGCCTGGACGGACCTTGGAGACCGCGGCTGGGCGTGAGCCGCGCACCGGGCCGGTGGAGGCCCGGGCGAGGTCGAACAGGTGCGCTCGCTCCGCGTCGTCGAGCTGCAGGGCCCGGGCGAGGGCGTCGAGGACCTGTTCGGAGACCCCGGCCAGGTTCCCGCGCTCGAGTCTGGCGTAGTAGTCGGCGCTCACACCGGCGAGGAGGGCGACCTCCTCGCGGCGCAGTCCGGGCACGCGCCGCTTGTCGCCGAAGGTCGGCAGGCCGGCCTGTTCGGGGGTCACCTTCGCGCGCCGGCTGGTGAGGAACTCACGCACGTCGTCCTTGATGCTCACTCCTGCCACGCTACGCGCGGGCCTCCACAAGCTGGGAGGGTCTGCTGGTCCCTGTTACACCGGGGTCTCTCACTTCCCCCTCTCAAGCGTGTTCCGTAGAGGCGTGACCACCACTGCTACCGCCCCATCGGCCGCCACGACATCGTTCGATCGTGGCCAGATCGCCACGCTGGGCGAAGCGATGCTCGGCTTCTTCGTCGTGACCCTCGACGCCCAGATCGTCAACGTCGCCCTGCCCCACATCGGTGCCGCGCACGGCGGCGGCCTCTCCGGCTTGCAGTGGGTGGTCACCGGCTACACGCTGACCTTCTCGGCGCTCATCCTGTTCGCCGGCACCCTGTCCGACCGGATCGGCGCCAGGCGGGCCTACGGGATCGGCATGGTGCTGTTCGCGGCGGCGTCGGCCGCGTGTGGTCTGGCGCCGGGCCTCGGCACAATGATCGGGGCGCGTCTGCTCCAAGGCGCTGGAGCGGCACTGGTCACGCCCACGTCGTTGGCGCTGATCCGCGAGGGCTTCACCGACACACAACAGCGGACCCGGGCGATCGGGCTGTGGGCGGTGGGCGGCTCGGTCGCCGCCGCGGCGGGACCGATCGTCGGCGGCGCACTCACCCTGCTCGACTGGCGGCTCATCTTCTGGGTCAACGTCCCCGTCGCCGCGCTGGCAATGCTGTGCGCCACCCAGGTCGCGCCCTCGCCGCGCCGACCCGTCCCCTTCGACCTGCTCGGACAGGTCACCGCCGTCCTCGCCCTCGGCTCCTTCACCTACGCCGTGATCGAGGGCACCGACCTCGGCTGGACCAGCCCGACCATCATCGGCCTCCTCCTGTTCGCGGTCCTTTCCGGCGGCGCATTCCTGGCCGCGCAGGCCCGCGGCCGGCACCCCATGGTCCCGCTAACAATGTTCCACTCTCGTCACCTGAGCATCGCGTTGGCGATCGCGTTCACCTCGATGGCCGCGTTCTACGGCGTCGTGTTCGTGCAGAGCCTCTACTTCCAGGACCAGCGCGGGCAGACGCCGCTGACCACTGGTCTGCTGTTCCTACCCATGACCGCACTCGTCACCGTCCTCAGCTCACTGGCCGCGTCCCTGGTCGCACGCTTCGGCCGCCAGGCACTCATCACCACCGGGCTGCTCCTGCAATGCGTCGGGCTGGTCATGATCGCGACCCTGCCCGCCGACGTCTCGGTAGGGATCGTGGCCGCCGCGATGATCCTGGTCGGCGGCGGCGGAGCCCTCACCGTGCCACCCATCGCCTCCCTCGTCTTGGACACAGCTCCCGCCGAGCTCGCCGGCACCGCCTCCGGTGCGCTCAATACCTTCCGACAGCTCGGCGGTTCCCTCGGCGTCGCTGGCATCGGCGCGGTCATCGCCGCCCACGCCGAGTTCATGCCTGGCCTGCGCACCGGACTCCTCGCAACCGTCGTCGTCCTCGCCGCGACCGCGATCCTCAGCCTCACCCTGCGCAGCCAGCAGACCGCCCCTGAAAACCACTGAGCCCAGCAAGGTCCACGGAAAGGAACAGAGATCATGCAGACCGTCACGCTGAACAACGGCGTCGAGATGCCGATCGTCGGGTTCGGCGTCTTCCAGATCCCCGACAACGAAACCCAGGCCGCTGCCGAGGCCGCCCTCGAGGCCGGCTACCGCCACCTCGACACCGCCGCCTCCTACGGCAACGAGGAAGCCGTCGGCGCGGCGATCAAGGCCAGCGGCATCCCGCGGGAGGACCTCTTCGTCACCACCAAGCTGTGGATTCAGCACGCCCCGACCGGCAGCGTTGAGGACGACACCAAGCGTGCCTTCGACAACTCGCTGCGCCGGCTCGGCCTGGACTACCTCGACCTCTACCTGATCCACCAGCCGCTGGGGGATTACTACGCCGAGTGGCGGGCCATGCAGGAACTCCACCAGGAGGGCCGGATCCGGGCGATCGGCGTCTCGAACTTCCACCCCGACCGGCTGGTCGACCTCATCGACCACAACCAGATCGTCCCGGCGGTCAACCAGATCGAGACCCACCCCTTCCACCAGCACACCGCCGACCAGGAGCTGATGCGCGAACGCAGGGTCCAGATCGAGTCCTGGGGACCGTTCGCCGAGGGCCGCAACAACCTATTCACCAATCCCGTCCTCAGCCAGATCGCCGATGCGCACGGCAAGTCGGTCGCCCAGGTCGTCCTGCGCTGGCTCGTCCAGCGTGGGGTCGTGGTCGTCTCGAAGTCCGTACGCCCGGACCGGATGGCCCAAAACCTCGACATCTTCAACTTCGCCCTCAGCGAGGACCAGATGACCCAGATCGCCACCCTCGACACCGGGGCGAGCCTGTTCTTCGACCACCGCGACCCCGCCATGGTCACCTGGCTCGGCGGCCGCAGAATCGACTGACACCAATGGCACCGACTCCCGCGCGGCCGTCGCCCGACCGTTCGGTCAGCATGCACCGCCTCGGGCGCCGACGACTCCTTAGTCTCGGGCTCGCCGGCACGCTCGCCGCGGTACTCGGCGGTTGCAGTCAACGAACCCAACGAAGCCCGCTAGGACAGCCGCCTGCGGAAAGGGACCCGGCGACGTCCATGCAAGCAGCGAATGCTCCAACCGACACTGCCGCACCGAAGGTGCTCGTGGCCTACTTCTCCCGAGCCGCCGAGAATTACTACTACGGGGATCGCACCTGGCTTGAGGTCGGCAACACCGAAGTCGTCGCACAGATCATCGCAGAACTCATCCCGTGCGACCTCCACCGAATCGAGGCCGCAGACCCATACCCGGACGACTACGACCAGACCGTCGACCGCAACGTCCGCGAGCAGAACGCCGACGCACGCCCCACCATCGCCAACCCGCTCTCCACCATCGACCAGTACGACGTCGTGCTCCTCGGCAGCCCAATCTGGAACGTCCGCGCGCCAATGATCATGTCGACCTTCACCGAAGGCCACGACTTCACCGGCAAGACCGTCCACCCCTTCACCACCTACGCAATGAGCGGACTCGGAACCACCGAACGCGACTACGCCCAAACATGCGCCGGCGCCACCCTCGGCCAAGGCCTCGCCGTCCGCGGCGAAATGGCACGCAACGCCCGACCAGAAATCACCGAATGGTTGCGACGGGGTCGGCCCCATCCATGAGCGAAATCCGTCCCTTGGCTCACACCGCTTGATGCGGCACCGACGGGATGCTGTCTCAGCGAATGAACCCTTGACCGCTCACGGACGGTTAGTCCGCTGGTGTTCGGACCTCAACGCGAGGGATCCGGTCGCGCGGCTGGGTGAGGCGTCTGGTCGGCTGCGAGGGTGGCGAGGAGTCGTAGTCGTTCTGCGGAGGGTGATCCGGGTTCGGCGGTGTAGATGAGGAGGACGAGGCCGGGTTCTGCGGTGAGGGCGAGTTCTTCGTAGGCGAGGATGAGTTCGCCGACCTCTGGGTGGTGGAATCGTTTGATGCCGGTTCCGTGGGTTCGGACGTTGTGGGAGCCCCACAGGGTGCGGAACGTTTCGCTTTGGGTGGAGAGTTCGCCGACGAGGTTTTGCAGGGCGCGGTTGTGGGGGTCGCGTCCGGCGTCGGCGCGCATGATGGCGACGCACATTTCGGCGAACAGGTCCCAGTCGGGGTAGAAGTCGTGGGAGGCCGGGTCGAGGAACTGGAAGCGGGCCAGGTTTGGGGTGCGGCCGCCGTCGCCGATGACCGGTGAGTAGAAGATGCGGCCGAGTGCGTTGGTGGCGAGGAGGTCTTGTTGTGGGTTGCGGACGAAGGCGATGCCGTCGGTGATCGCTTCTAGGGCCCAGTGCAGGCTGGGGCGGGAGGCGCTCTGTTTGGTGGCGCGGCGGCGTGGGCGGCCGGAGGTGGGGATGCCGTCGGCGGCGCGGGCGAGGTCGAACAGGTGCGCGCGTTCGGTGTCGTCGAGCTGGAGTGCTCGCGCGATGGCGTCGAGTACGGATGAGGAGGCGCCAGCGATGGCGCCGCGTTCGAGCTTGGCGTAGTACTCGACGCTGACGCCGGCGAGCATGGCGACCTCGGTTCGCCGTAGGCCGAGGACCCGCCGGTTCGGCCCGGCGGGCAGTCCGGCCTGGGCCGGGGTGATCTTGGCGCGTCGGGACATCAGGAACTCCCGGACCTCAGCGCGATTGTCCATACCGCGAGGATAAGTCGACCCCAGCGGCGGGTGGGGTGCCCTGCGGGTACACCCCTCGATAGAGACTCCCGTTTCGCGGTCGACGGCCGTCTACTTGATCTGTGCCCAAGACCGACTCCCGCTCGCAACGCATCGGGCGGCTCCTTCCGACCTTGTTGCTCGTGCTGACGGTGTTTGGCCCGATCTCAATGGACCTTTACCTGCCGGCTCTACCGGCCCTCACCGTCGAGCTCGATGCCGCGACCTCGATGGCGCAACTGACCGTGACCGCGTGCCTGATCGGGCTGGCGCTCGGTCAGCTGGTCGCGGGTCCGCTGTCGGATCGCGTCGGACGATCCGTGCCGCTGTACGCCGGTGTCATCGCGTATGTCGCGGCCTCGCTGCTGTGTGCGGTCAGCCCGACCGTGGAGACGCTGATCCTCGCGCGGCTGGTCCAGGGCATGGCCGGCGGCGTGGGCATCGTGATCGCGCAGGCCGCCGGTCGAGACCTCTACTCCGGTGGTGCACTCATCCGCTACTACGGCCGGCTGACGGTGCTCGCCGGGCTGGCCGCGATCATCGGCCCGCTTGTGGGGGGTCAGTTGGCGACCGTGACCGATTGGCGGGGCATGTTCGTGTTCCTGGCCGTGATCGGCGCGGTCATCCTCGCCGCGATCGTGCTGATCTACCGCGAGACCCTGCCTGCGCAGCTGCGTACCTCCGGCGGGTTCGTTCAGACCGGACGCGACTTCCGTACCCTGCTGGCCGACCGCAGGTTCACCGGCGTCGTGCTCGTGCAGGGCTTCGTGTACGCCGCGCTGTTCGCCTACCTGGCCGGGGCGACCTACGTACTCCAAGGAATCTACGGACTCACCCCACAGCAGTACGCGCTCGCCTTCGGTCTGAACTCGGCCGGGTTCATGGTCTTCGGCTACCTCGCCGGCCGCACCAGCGAGCGATGGAGCGTGACCGGGACCCTCCGTGTCGGTCTTGCGATGGTGGCGTTCGGGGCGTTCGGAATCCTCGCCGCAGGACTCGTCACACTGCCGGTGCTGGCCGTGATCGTCTCCCTTCTGGTGATGGTCAGTGGCGTCGCCGTCACCACCCCGCCCGCGACGACCCTCGCTCTGGCCGACTACCCGCAGATCGCCGGAACCGCGTCATCACTGCTGGGCATGGCACGCTTCGCCTTCGGCGGCGTCTCAGCCCCGTTCGTCGGCATCACCGGCGCCGCCAGCATGCTGCCCTTCGGCGTCGTCGCCGTCGTCGCGCTCGCCCTCGCGGTCACGGCGTACCTGACGCTCATGACCGCCAGCACCACCCAGCCACCGGAAACCACACCCGTGTCCCGGCAAGAACTTGTCGGCTCGGGCACCCACTGACCTCGAACAAAGTCCAGCAAAGTCACCCAACAGCAAGGAGAAACCATCATGCGTGGCGTCATCATGCACGCGCCCGGCGACGTCCGCGTCGCCGAACGCGACGACCCCAAGATTATCGAGCCGACCGACGCGATCATCCGCATCGCTGCGGCCTGCATCTGCGGCTCGGACCTGTGGCCCTACCGCGGCATCGAAAAGCTCAACGGTCCCACCCCGATGGGCCACGAGTACGTCGGTGTCGTCGAGGCGGTCGGCGCGGACGTGAAGAACATCAAGGTCGGCGACTTCGTCGTCGGATCGTTCTTCGCCTCCGACAACACCTGCGAGATCTGCCGGGCCGGCTACCAGAGCCGCTGCGTCCACAACGTGGTCATGGGAACGATCGGAACCCAGGCCGAGCGGGCACGCATCCCGCTCGCCGACGGCACCCTGGTCGCCACCCCGACCCCGCCAACCACCGACCAGATCCCGAGCCTCCTCGCCGCGTCCGACGTGCTCGGCACCGGCTGGTTCGCCGCCGTCGCCGCCGAGGCCGGCACCGGCAAGACCGTCGCCGTCGTAGGGGACGGCGCCGTCGGCCAGCTCGGCATTCTGGCCGCCAATCGGCTCGGCGCGGACCGAATCATCGCCATGAGCCGGCATTCCGACCGCCAGGCACTCGCCCAGAGGTTCGGCGCCACCGACATCGTCACCGAACGCGGCGACGAAGGAGTAGCCAAGATCAAGGAACTCACCGACGGACTCGGCGCGCACTCGGTGATCGAGGCCGTCGGCACCCAGGAGTCGATGATGCAGGCGATCCACTCCACCCGGCCCGGCGGGCACGTCGGCTACGTCGGCGTTGCCTACGAGGTCGAGCTCAACGGCCTGGAACTGTTCTTCTCGAGCGTCCACCTCCACGGCGGGCCCGCCCCGGTCCGACGCTTCCTGCCCGAGCTGGTCGACCTCATCATGAGCGGCGAGATCAACCCCGGCGAGGTCTTCGACCTTACGCTGCCCCTGGATCAGGCCGCCGACGGCTACCACGCGATGGACGAACGGCGCTCCATCAAGACTCTGCTCCGGCCATGACCACACCACCGAAGCTGCGGAGCGGGCCGCAGGCCGTGGCTGCTTTCCTCGTAGCGCTCCTGTCCGTCGCCGGCTGCGGACAGGAGTCCGAGGACGGCACCAGCGCGAACTCGGCGCCGAGCCGCCCCAGGACGAGTGGTTCTGACGCACCTGAGACGCAGACTCCAGACACCACCGGCGACACAGGATCAGCCATGGACATCCGACTCACCATCGGCGACACCGCGCTGCGGGGCAGACTCGACGACACCCCTGCAGGCCGCGACTTCGCCGCCCTGCTGCCACTCACCCTCACCCTCACCGACTTCCACGCCACCGAGAAGATCAGCGACCTCCCCGAACGGCTGTCCACCGAGGACGAGGTCCCACGCGGAACCGCCGGCTCGGCCGGCGACATCACCGTCTACGCGCCCTGGGGCAACCTCGCCCTCTTCTACCGCGACTTCACCTACACCGACGACCTCATCCGCCTCGGCAGCCTCGAGCCCGCAGCAGCCGACGCCCTGGCCGACCTCGCCGACGGCACAACCATCACCATCACCACCACGACCTGACCGACCCGGCCGGCCACGGCGGCCTCGACGCGAACTCACTGCCCCTCGATCGCGCCACCTGCCGTCGACCTCGCGGCGACACGGCGGGGACACGGCATCGGGCAAATGGAGCGAAACCGGGGGGAGCAGCGCAGGATTTCGGCCTCGGTAGTTGCCGTTTTCGCTGGTGGTACGTGGCGCGCCCCAGGCGCACGCGTACGAAGTCGGGCAGCGGTTCAATCGTGTCCGGTTTCGGCCAAGTGTGGGCCGGAGGCTGGCCATGACTTGTGAGCTCCCATAACGTGGTGGACTGGATTGAATCGTATCAATCCAGTCCCACCGCCGGTGGATCAACAGACTGATCGCGGGAGAGGCACATGGATTCCACAACACTTGCGCGGCGGAAGCCCGTGCCGCGCAGGCGGCATGCCTTGACTGGTGCGCTGTCGCTGGCCCTGTTCGCCGCCTTGACGCTCGTAGTCGCGCCAGGCATGACAAGGGTCGGTGCGTGATGCGAACCCGGCTCGTATGGCGCGCGGTACGCGCGGTAGGTGTACTCGCCGCACTCGTCCTGGTGGTGCCGTTGCCCACCTCGTCCGGGTTCGCCGGCAGTCCCACATACGTGGCGCAAGGAGCCGTGACCGTCGTCGACCTGAGCGTCAACAGCCTCGTCGGCGACCAGTTCGGAATCGGAGACTCCAAGCCGACACTGGCCTGGCGGATGACGTCGCCGGATGTCGAGGGCAACCCATGCTTCGACCCCACTGCCTCAGGCGAGTGTGCGCTGGATCGCCAGACGGCTTACGAGGTGGAGGCGGCAACGTCGCCGCAGAACCTTCAGGCCGGCAAGCTGATCTGGGACACCGGCAAGGTCGTGTCCAGCCAGCAGAGTGTCGAGTTCGGAAAGTCGTTGGCCTCGCGTGACTCCGTTGCCTGGCGGGCACGGGTCTGGGACGCCAACGGCGATGTCTCTCAGTGGAGCGCCACGTCCACCTTCACGGTCGGACTGCTCCAGGAGTCCGACTGGGCGGCGAAGTGGATTGAGGATCCGGACTACACGTACCAGACCAACGGCGTGCCGAACCCACTTCCGGTGTTCGCGAAACAGTTCGACATCGGACCCCAAGTCGCCTCGGCGACGCTCTATGCGACCGGCCTCGGACAGTACGCAGCGACCTTGAACGGCAAACCCGTCGGCAAGGCTGTCCTCGAGCCCGGGCAGACCGGCTATTGGGACGAGGTGAACTACCGCACATACGATGTCAGCGACCTGGTGGAGCGCGGCAGCAATGTGCTCGGCATGGAGGTAGGCAGCGGGGTGCTGCAGCAGGCCGACACCACGTCGATCGGACGCTACATCTTCCAGCCGGGTAACAACGAGGTGCTCGGCACTCCGAAGGTGCGCGCGCAACTCGAAGTGGAGTTCACCAATGGGAGCATGCTGACGATAGCGACCGACGAGTCGTGGCTGGCGAGGTCTGGCCCGACAGTCTTCTCGTCCTGGTGGGGCGGCGAAGACTATGATGCGCGGATCATGAAGACCGGTTGGACCCAGTCCTCCGACGGCCTCAGCAGCCCTAAGTGGCACAACGCCAGCGTCGCGAACCTGGACGAGACAACGATTCCCCGAGACACCACCCCGCTTGTCGCCGACCCCAGGCCGCCTGTGACAGTGGCCGAAGAGGCTCATCCGGTGTCGATCACCGAGCAGCAGGCGAGCGCCGCCAACACGACGGTGGTCGCTCCTGCCACCGCCGGCGATACGAATGTGAAGGTCGCCTCGATCACGGGCATCTTCTCTGGAGACGCGATCGAGTTGGACGGCCAGCGGTACACGGTTACCCAGGTCGGTATTGGGGCGAAGGCCCCGACGGCGCTTACCGCGCCAACGGCTGTCGGCGACACCACCATCAGCGTCGCCAATGTCGGAGCGGCCTGCCTTCCGGGCGCTGCCTGCGAGGGCACTGCGAACTTCGTCGTAGGACAGACAGTCGCAGTGGGCACGGGATCCAGCTCGGAGTCGGTGACAGTGTCGGGCGTGACACGCAACGGCACCGGCAACAACGCCCCTGGCACCGTCACCGTCACACCGGGCCTGCGCTTAGCCCACAACCAGGGTGACGCGGTCCGAGGCGCAGGGACAGGTATTTCCTTCACCCCGGCCCTGGCGAGTGCGGTGCCGCAGGGAGCGCCAGTCACCAGCGATCCCCAGCCCGCCTATGTGTTGGACTTCGGCAGGAACCTCGTCGGTTTGCTGAAGATCACCGGAAAAGCTCCGGCCGGCACCACGGTCAGCCTGCTCGGATCAGAGGCACCGACGCCGCCGACCAACTACAACACCGTCTCTCAGTCCGGCATCTATCGTTACACCTTCGCCGGTAGAGGGCAGGAGAGCTGGCATGCCCAGTTCACCTACAACGGGCAACGCTATGTCGTGGTGCGCGGTCTACCCAGCAAGCCGACGACCGACACGGTGACACTCTTGGTGACGCACGCCTCTAACGAAGAGACGTCGACATTCGAAAGCTGTGACCCGATGCTGGAATCCATTTACGGCATCACCAAACGCGCCTTGCAAGGCAACATGCAGTCGGTGCTCACCGACTGTCCGAACCGGGAGAAGGGCCCGTACACGGGCGACAACCTCCACAACATCGATGCAGAACTGACGATGTACGACATGCTCTCCTACCAGGGGCAACTGGTAGCGAACATGCGTACATCGCAGCGCCCCAACGCGGTGAGCGAAGGCTACGGGGGAAGGTATGCGGGCAAGTACGAGGGCATGATCGCAAACATCGCGCCCGAGTATCACGCCGTCCCAGATGGCATCTTCGGGGGCCGATGGTTCCTTGACGAGCCCAACTGGGGCGGCGCGGTGATCCGTATCCCGTGGGTGCTCTACCAGATCTATGGAGATACCTCCGCGATGGAGGCGAACTATCAGGCCATGGTGAAGTGGCTGGAATATGTCGGCAGGAGCAAGGCGACCAACCCCAGCGGCGAGATCAACGGACTGGGTGACTGGTCCGCGGCGCAGGACACCACTCCTGCTGAAGCGATCATCGACATCGGTTATTACGAGGGTGCCCGGGTGCTGTCGCTCATCGCCGAGAAACTCGGCAAGACCGCTGACGCTCAGAAGTACCAGGAGCTGGCCGCGGACCTCAAGGACGAATACAACACCGATTACCTCCATGTCGATCCTGACACTGGCCGAGCGTGGTATGCCAACGACACCGAGGCCTCCAATGCGGTGGCGCTCGATTCGGGCTTGGTCCCGGATGAGTACCGCGACGAAGTGTTCGAGTCCCTGGTCGGGGCCGTCGAGGACTTCAATTACCGACTCAGTCACGGCTCGGTGGCGGGCGGAGCAGTATTCCGGACCTTGCACGCGGGCGGACGCGATGACCTCCTCTATCGGATGATCATCAACCCGCAGGCGCCGAGCTACGCCTTCCAGGTCAACCGGGGACAGACGACCCTGTCGGAGAACCTCAGTGGAGGCGGTTCGCAAAACCACCACTTCCTGGGTGAGGTGGCCGATTGGCTCGTGCACGACCTGGTCGGCATTGACCAGCAGGCTGATTCGACGGCATATCAGAAGCTCCTGATCCGGCCCGCCGTGGGTGAAGGCATCGACGACATCCCGTGCGTCGAGGGCAGTTACACCACACCTGCAGGTGTGGCGTCGAACCGCATCGTCCGTAGCGCGGACCGGCTCGAGATGACGGTGATGGCACCGGCGAACACCACGGCCGAGGTCTGGGTGCCGTCGAAGGACGGGGCTACGGTGACTGCTCCACCGCGGGCGGAGTTCCTCAAGGTTGAGGACGGCTACAGCGTCTTCACCGTGGGTGCTGGGCGCTTCAGCTTCGTTGCCACGCCAAGGTAACCATCGATCCAGAGAGATGTCGGTAAGGGGCGTCCGCGCATACGGGCGCCCCTCGCGCATCCCTGCATGCTTTGTCTTACGGCAGCTTGGCCAACGTGGCCGCCCCCAGATTCGGTCGAGGCCTTGTTAGGAGTTTAGGCCACGAACGCTCATGGAAGTGGCAAGTCAGTCGAGTGCGGTTGGCCGGCGCAGTCATTCACGAGCTCGCTTGGCGGCCGGAGATCCGCACATCACACCGTCCCCACCCGCCAACATGCCCGACCGGCTCGGCGAGATCGGCGCCGTGGCTTCCGCTGTCGGCGGCAAAGACGTCGGACCCGGATGCGGCTATCGAAGCCGCAGCAGCCCAACCGGTCAAAGTCCGCGTTGCCGCCGACTTCCAACTCCGGCAACATCACCCATCCATGGTCGGCGACCCTACATCGAGGCGTCCGCGTTCGACGACGAGCGTGACCGGCCCGACGAGGCCCGACGGGTTCAGAAGGGTGTTCTGATTGACGCCGAAGGTCTGACCGTTGTACCGCGTCGAGTAGGTCTCGGTGGCGCCAGGCTGCAGGTCGCCGATGATGCGGTTCGCCCAGCCGTTCGTGACCCGCACCTCGACCGCGTTGGCTCCCTCGCGCAGGGCATCGGTGACGTCGACGCGGTAGGGAGTTCGCCAGGCGATGCCAACGTCAACGCCGTTGAGCTTGACCTCGGCGATCTCGTGGGCTTGGCCGAGGTCGAGGAAAACTCGCGCATCGTCGAGTGCTTGCGGATCGAGGTCCGTCGTCAGGGTTGTCTTGTACACGATCGTGCCCGAGTAGTACTTCACATTGGTGACGGAGCTCTGCGACAGATCCGTAAGCGTCGGGAGACTCAGCGACGCGGGCGTGCCGCGAGGCGGTGAGAAGGTGATGCCCCAACCGTCGTCGGTGAGAGTCCGGCTCTGTTCAGTGATAGCGGGGACGGTGACCGAGGTCCGCCGGCCCTTGCCGATGACGACGAAGACGGAGTCCGCGGCGGCGAGCGTAAGCGGGAGCACGGTGCGGCCCGACCGGCTATCGAAGCTGGTTCGCCATGCCTTGCCCGTGACCGCGTCCCAGAGCTCCACGGTTTCGCCCGCGGCGCGAAGGCTGAGCGTAGTGTTGACGGGATTGGATCGGTCGTTGTTGACGACGAAGTAGATGTCGGCCTCGTCGGTCGATCTGTGTACCAGGGTCAGCGGACCGGATTGAGGCTCGAAGGTCCAGTCGGGTGCGACGTTGATCCGCGCCAGCGCCTCGTCGGGCGACAGGCCGGTCATCACGTAGCCGTTGCCGACTCGCCGCATAGTCTCCGTGCCATCTCCCCACAGCTGCGTGGCGAGCATCTGGAACTGCTTGTCGCTGTCGGCAAGGCTCGGCGACATCGTCGGTTTGGGGCCGCAGACGGCGACGCCAGATCGTACGAGGGCCGCGATCTTCTGCAGCACGACCAGCGTGAACCGCTCGGACATGCCGCCGAGGTACAGCAGGCGATAGGTCGCGCCCGCCCTGGTGACGAGTTTCCCGTTCTCGCTGCGCAGTTCGTCGAGGATGATCTCGTCGTTGACGAAGTCGTACTGGCAGGTGCGCGGAATGTCTGGCTGGGTCCCGTTGCCGTCGGGGGGTGGTTGCCACAGGCCGCTCACGGGTGCGTCCTGACCGTAGAAGTACGCGACGTCGGCGACGTTCGTCCCCTGGTTGAGCAGGCCCGACGCGCGAGCCGTCCAGGCGACGAACGGTGCGGCGACCTCCGACCACGTCTGGTTGCGGGTGAAGTACCAGCCGACTCCGAGACTGGTGCCGGGGCCTCCATCCAGTGCTTGCAAATCCGTGCTGTGGAAGACGAAGCGCGTGACGCCGGCCACCAGCACCTGATCCAGGAACGGCTTGATGTCGCGCGGCATGAACCGGATGGTCGCGAAGGTGAGAGTCTCGGCCGCTGCGTACTCGCGGCCGTACACGTGCTGCACCGAGGATGCGCCCTTCATGTCCAGGCGGAACTGCTCGCTGTATACCAGTGAGGGTCCGGTGGCGGTTCGTCCAGCCCCCATGGGGATGTCGGCCCGGCTACGCATCCGGGTGTCGTCGCCGAACCAGCCCCGCCGATCCTCCTGGGCCTCGGCATAGAAGCGCTCCAGTCCCCGCTCGTGGATGACCTCCTTGATCGTGCCGTAGTGGCTGTCGGCCAGCGACTCTGCGAGGGTCTTGCGCCAGTCCCACAGGAACTTGTCGCTCTCGCGCGCGCTTTCGACGACGACGCCCACCAGGGCCGGCAGCCACGGTCGCGCGGCATAGCCGCGGCGCACCGCGAATTGGGCGAGGATCGTCTCCGTCCACGTCTGGTAGCCGGCCTCGTAGCTGTCGGTCAGGAATCCACTCAAGCCGTGCTCGCCGATGAATTCTTCTGGGACGACCGACAGGAACTGGTCGAGGTAGGTGTTCACGTAGTTGCGAACCCGGTCTGGGTCGAGCTTGTCGACCTCGAGTCCGGTCGCGTCGGGAGGTGCCGGACGGTTCTGATGGCCCGTGAGGCTGTATCCGAGCCTTACGACGACCCATCGTCCGGCTGGTGGCGTCCACCGCAGCATCCCCGTCGCGGCGTCCATCAAGTCAGTCAGGTCCGTCACCGACGACTTCGCCACACCGCGACGCTCTCCGTCGGGCGAGTCGATCAAGTAGAAGTTGCCGACTTCGCCGAAGCCCGCCTTGTGTTCCCACTTGTGGACGGTCGGGACGCTACGAGGCTGAAGCTTGGTGATCTGCAGGGGGTTGACGGTGGTCACGAACACCGCCCGCCAGTGCCGCGCCGGCGCCGCCTCGGTGACCGCAACCGAGCGCTGCGCGCCGATCACAATGTTGCTCCCAGTCTGATCCTTGACTGCGAGGTCGGCCGACCACGTGACGCCGTCGTCGCTGCGCTGGACCTGGATCGTCGTGTTGCCTCTCTCGATCAGAATCTGCCAGCCGCCAAAGTCTGCGCCGTTCAGGGCAACCGACATGGCGCGCAGCGCGACGGGAGCATCGTATTCGAATCGGATCCACGAGGACCCGTTCACCGGCGACAAGAAGGTCGGGTCCGTGATGGAGTCGTTGACGACCTTGGCGGTGTCGCCTGACGAGAGCTCCACGCCAGTGTCGCCGTTCGTCACCGTCTCGCCGTTGGCCGTGACCCGGTATCCGCTGAAGTAAACCTGCGGGTTCGGCGAGGCCGGTGCCACGGTGTCGTCGTCGACCCGGTAGGCGAATACCACCTGGTCCTTGTAGTACGTCGGCACGCCAGCGATCGACCTGTCGAGAAACGTCCCGCTGGCCGTCGGTGGTTGAGGAAGCGTCACGTCGACCGGGGCGCCACCTTCGACCCACGTCTCGGTCCAGACGTGCTTCTTCATGCCATCCGCCGGGGCGACGAACGGTGCCCCGGTGATCGACCACCCGGCCGACGACGTCACCACAGCCTCCAAATCGCGGGCTGCCGCTCCCTCGATGGCGATCTTCCATGCGGTCTTGTACTCCGGGGACATGTACGCCACCGGTGACGGCACGTATGGCGCGCCGCCATTGCCAGTGAATTGATGGAACCCGCCGAGTCCGACGCGCTGCATCCAGTCCAGGTCCTTGAGAATGCCGTCCGTCGTGATGTTCGGAGACATCCAATGCCACCAACCGCGCGGCCGCCACGCCTTCGGCGGAGCCTTGAATGCGGTGAGCAGCAGCCCGCGGCCATCGATAAGCGCCGCCCTCTCTTCCGAAGCCGCGAACGCTGGTGCAATGCTCGTCTTGGTCCCGAGTGCTGCGGTCACGGTGGCGCTTGCAGCGCCCTGTAGCAGCCTCCGCCTGGTGATAGTCATTCCCTCTCCCTCGTACCGTTGTGGGCTATTCGCGCCAGATCTCTCAGCAGTGACAGTCGGCGTGCATGTCGACGTTCCGGAATGCTTGTCGTCGGTGCTTACGCGTACTTGGTGAGCTGGAAGTGATAGTCATCAGGACGGCGCTTTAGGGATCGCGATCAAGCCTTCAGCCCTGCGGGGGATGGCCTCCCAGGAACTGGGCACATTCGGGAGATGCCCAGCTCCGGGAGGCCGTGTCCTCACAGCTGGATCCACTGGTTAGCCGGCGACACCTGCCCAAGCGAATGTGTGCGAGCCGGTGATGCCGGTGAAGTGCACGGCTCCGTCGTGCACCCCAGCTGCCATTCCGGCCGCCGCTGCGCCGTTCTGCCAGACGATTTCGCCGTCCATCGCGATCGTGCGATCCCTCCCGAGCAGCGGAACCGCCACGGTGCCCGAGGTCCCGGCCGGCGCGGACGTCGTCAGCTTGAATGTGTCGTCATCGGAGTCGTGGCGCCAGCGCGACACGACTGGGCCGGAGGGCGTCGGGACCTGACCCTGGGCCCAGGCCAGCGTTCCCGTCGGCTGCGGCGCGATGATCCACTCCTTGAAGCCCGCCGTCACGGGTCGAGCGCCGAGCAGGTAGGCACTCAGACTCCAGACCGGACCACTCGCCCAGCCGTGGGAGAGGCTGGCGTTTGCGTCGACGTCGGTGCCGTCCTGGTTGAGCTTCTCCCAAAGGGTGCCCGTGTAATAGGGCCCGCTCTCGTTGGTCATCTGATCCCACATCAGATGGATCAGATCCAGGGCGCCGTCGGCATCGCCGGCGCGGAACCGCGCTTCGACCTCCATGCCGGTCACGAACGGGCTGATCACCGTCGAGTAATTGGCGTCGGATGAGTAGGGCTGCGGACCATGCTCCCCCCACAGGTTGTCCTTGAGGTAGCTCAGGATGTCGTCGTGTGCGGTCTTCGACGCCAGGCCGAAGTTGATCGCGTTCGAGTTCGCGTCCTGCGGAACCGCCGTCCCGGAATGGTTTGCGTTGTCGCGGTCGGCGAGCTTGTAGACGCCGCGTTCCTGATCGAAGAGCGTGGCGTTGATGCGCTGCTTGAGATCGGCTGCCTGGCTCGACCATGTCGTCGCGTCGGTCTGCCACGTCGCAGCAGCGGGATCGTCGGGGTAGCGCTGAGCGAGGTCGTTCGCGAGCCCTGCGGCGTCGGTGAGCGCCTTGTAATAGATGGCGTTGTAGGCGGTCACGGCACCCGGTTTGCCACCATCGTAGAAGTCCCAGTCGCGCTCGCTGCCGCTGCTGATCAGTAGTCCACTGTTCGGATCGACCAGCGCTCGGTTGTACGCGAGCTCGTTCTTCATGGTCTGGTATTGGGACCTCACGAACTCCGCGTCGCCGGAGAAGAGGTAGTACGAGGCCAGGTCCAGCACGTAGTACATCGAGTAGCTGAGCGAGTAGAAGCCGCCGCCGGGTGGGATCCTCGTCCAATCCTGGATGTGGCCGAAGATCGACCCGTTCGCGGCCTGGCTGGCTCCGAAGAGCCGGATCGGGCCCTTGATGTAATCAGATCCCTTGGCGCCGAAGCCAAGGCTGGTATAGGCATTGCGACCTTGCACGAGCAGGTCACCGATCCACGGCCTGCGGTCACGCTTGGCGCCGTCGAGGATTACGGGGATCGTCTGGTTGGGCACGGCGCCGATCGGCACCATGTTGGTGTCGTTCGTGTAGACGCCCTGGTACCAGATCCGGTTCAGCAAGTCATCGCTCGACAGGAAGTGCCCGGCGTAGTCCTCGCTCGAGTAGTTGGGATAGCGGACATGAGTGCCGACTCTGGTCAGCTCGACGGTGCCGGGCGTCGTGAGCGTGACCGCCTGGAAGCGCTGACCACCCTGGATCTGATTGGCCGCGTTGCCGACCGTTCCGGCGCCCGTCAGGCTGAAGTTGTCGGTCCGGCTCGGGGCGACACCGACGCCGTTGAAGCCATTGCGATCGCCGGTCAGCGCGCCGGTCACGCCGCGCACAGGAGCGCCCGCCCCGTGCGCCTCGGTGAGCGGCGCTGCGAGCGTGATGCCCGTCCCCAAGCTGAGCACGCCGACACCGGCGTCGTGGTTCGCGGTCAGTGCGGGCGTGAACGAGATGCCCGTGCCCGGATCCTGCACGGCCGCTCCCGCCGCATGCGCCTGGGCGAGGGGGCTACTGAGTGTCAGGCCCGTGCCGCCGGCGCCAGAGGTGCCGACCGTCGTGATTGTGCGTGTCTCTCGGGCGTCGCCGGTCCCAATGTGCAGCGTGTCCCCGGCGCTCATGCCGGTGACGCTTGCGACCTTGACGTTTGTATCGCCGGCCGCAGCGGGAGCGGCGAGCGTCGTGTTGCGTCCCTGCGTGCCGACGCTGGTGATGGTCACGGACTCCGTCGTGCCGCCGGTGTCGACGCGGAGGGTCTCGCCGACGCCGATTCCGGTGGTCGACGCCACCTTGACGTTCGTGTCACCGGCCGCAGCGGGGGAGAACAGCGTCGTGCTGCGCGACTGCGTCCCCACCGCGGCGATGGTGGCCTTCTCGCCGTCGACCGTGAGTGTTCCTCCGGCGACGAAGTTGCCGACGCTGCCGACCTTGATGTTTGTGTCGCCGGGAGCGGCCGCGAGTGACAGCGTGGTGTTCCCGTATGACCAAATGAATTCGTACGTCTCGCTGTAGCCGGCACGCAGGTTGACCGATGTGGCGTCGCCGGCGGGAGCGACTCTGTTGACGTCGAAGTACGGCAGGCCGCCAACCTCACGTCCGTAGTCGAGGACGATAGTCGGAGGAAGCTCGCCCGGCGTGAACGTGAGAGTCGCGGGACCTTTCGACGGATCGACCAACCCGCGAGCGTTCTTGACGGTTCCGGTTGTCGACGCTACGCGGACCGGATTCACGACGTCGGCACCGTCGCCGAGGACGTGGCTCTTCCACGACGGATTCTCCGGGATTGGGTTTTTCGATAGCCCGATCGGGTTCTGAGCAGGTGCAGCGTTGGACCAGCTAGGTAGTGCTATGGCAGCTAACAGGGTCAGCAACACCGCACCAATCAGCGCACGTCGCCTGCGCAGCACGGGCGTCCGCCGCACCAAGGTTGTGGAATCCATGAGCTACTCCCGCGATCAGACTGTTGATCCACCGGCAGTGGAAGGCTTGATTGATACGATTCAATCCAGTAACCAGGCTATGAGCGCTCATGCGACATGAACAGACCCCGGCCCACACTTGGCCGAATCCGGACATCTCCGATTGGCAAACGTCCTGCGTGGTGGTTTTGGCTCCGCTCGACTGCCGTCCTCATCCTTAGCCCCACACTCCGGCCAAGACTGCCGGAGCGTCTCGGCTCGCCGCGCGAGTCCGGGAAACCGCCGACACACCCTCGACTTCCGGTTCCCGGCGCACTGAGCGTCAGTCGATCCGTACGTGGCGGGGCTGCAGCTGGTCGGTGGTGGAGACACCGAGGAGGGCCATGGTGCGGCGTACCTCGGTTTCGAGGATCTCGGCGGCCCGGTCGACTCCGGCTTCGCCGCCGGCCATCAGGCCGTAGAGGTAGGCGCGTCCGACCAGGGTGTAGTGGGCGCCGGCGGCGACCGCGGCGACGACGTCGGCGCCGCTCATGATGCCGGTGTCGACGACGACGTCGGCCCGGTCACCGACCGCCTCGCGTACGTCTGGGACCAGCCGTAGCGGCACCGGCGCCCGGTCGAGTTGGCGGCCGCCGTGGTTGGACAGCACGACCCCGTCGGCACCGGCGTCGACGACGGCCTTCGCGTCGGCCACGGTCTGGATCCCCTTGACCAGCAGCGGTCCGGACCAGTTCGCCCGCAGCCATTCGAGGTCGTCCAGC
>Ga0081455_10001057_pt1 | contig 34651 bp, 30 predicted proteins | sample TabmetS3T2R1_FD_70207 | JGI IMG/M metagenome (GOLD analysis project Ga0081455, IMG submission 70207) | Tabebuia heterophylla rhizosphere microbial communities from the University of Puerto Rico - S3T2R1 | ecosystem: Host-associated > Plants > Roots > Rhizosphere ...
GCGCCACCGCCGGCCCCCCCCAGCCCGCGCCGGTCCCGGCCCGCTAGCCCGCCGGCGGCTCGATGCCCTGGTCGCGGGCCCAGGCGTACAGGGCCTCGGTGACGACCTCCGGGCTGAGCGGGCCGTGTTCCATGCGCAGGGCGAGCAGGTGCTGGTACGCCCGGCCGACCAGCGGGCCGGGTGCGATGCCGAGCAACTCCATGATCTGGTTGCCGTCCAGGTCGGGGCGGATGCGGTCCAGCTCCTCCTGGGCGCGCAGCTCGGCGATGCGCTCCTCCAGCGCGTCGTAGGCCCGGGACAGCGCCTGGGCCCGCTTCTTGTTGCGCGTGGTGCAGTCGGAGCGGACCAGCTTGTGCAGCCGCTCCAGCAGCGGGCCGGCGTCGGTCACGTACCGGCGGACGGCGCTGTCGGTCCACTCGCCCCTGCCGTACCCGTGGAAGCGCAGGTGCAGGTACACCAGTTGCGCCACCTCTTCGGTGAAGTCCTTCGGGTACGTCAGCGCGCGCAGCCGCTTGCGCACCAGCTTCGCCCCGACCACCTCGTGGTGGTGGAACGAGACCCGCCCGTCGGCCTCCATCCGCCGCGTCGCCGGCTTGCCGACATCGTGCAGCAGCGCCGCCATCCGCAGCACCAGGTCGGGCTCGCCGCGCTCCAGGTCGATCGCCTGCTCCAGGACGGTCAGGCTGTGGGCGTACACGTCCTTGTGCTGGTGGTGCTCGTCGATCTCCATCCGCAGCGCCGGCAGTTCTGGCATCACCGCCGCGGCGAGCCCGGTGCTCACCAGCAGCTCCAGGCCGGCCCGCGGGTCCACGCCGAGCAGCAGCTTGGAGATCTCCACCTGCACGCGTTCGGGGGTGATCCGGGCGATCTCGCCGGACATCGCGGTCATCGCCTGCACCAGCCCCGGGTCCGGGGTCAGCTGGAGCTGGGACACGAACCGGCACGCGCGCAGCATCCGCAGCGGATCGTCGGCGAAGGACTCCTGCGGCGTCGCCGGCGTCCGCAGCCGCCGGGCATGCAGGTCGCGCAGCCCGCCGTACGGGTCGGTGAAGACATGACCCGGTACGGACAGGGCCATGGCGTTCACGGTGAAGTCGCGCCGCAGCAGGTCCGCCGGCAGCGAGTCGCCGTACTCCACGATCGGGTTGCGGCTGACCCGGTCGTACCGGTCGGCGCGGTAGGTGGTGATCTCCAGCCGGCGACCCCGCCGCATGACCCCGACCGTGCCGAAGCCGATGCCGGTGGTCCAGGTCCCCTCGGCCCAGCCCGCGACCAGCTCCAGGACGCGCTCGGGCCGGGCGTCGGTGGTGAAGTCCAGGTCGTCCCCGTCGCCGCGGCGCAGCAGCGCGTCCCGTACCGGCCCGCCGACCAGGTGCAGCTCGTGCCCGGCCGCGGCGAACCGGTCACCGAGCTCGTCGGCAACCGGCGGTACGTCGATCAGGGCGGCCACCGCCGCATTGTGCGCGTCGAACTGGCGGTCGGCGTTCATGTCTTCCGCGCGGGAGTGGGAGTCGGTCCGGGACACGACCAGCCAGCCTACCGGGACGTACCGCGGGTCACGGTACGGGCGGGTACGCGCACTACGATCGGGCCATGCCCAGGTCCCGTACCCGCCGCGCGCGGTTGCGCCGGGTCGAGGAGACCTCGGCCGGCGGGCTGGTCGTGGACGACTCCGGGGCGAACCCGCGGGTGGCGCTGATCGGCCGGCACGACCGGCGCGGCCGGCTGGTGTGGTCGCTGCCGAAGGGGCACATCGAGCCGGGGGAGACCGCCGAGGACGCGGCGGTACGGGAGGTCGCGGAGGAGACCGGGATCACCGCGCGCATCATCGGGGTCCTGGGCACGATCAACTACTGGTTCATCGCCGACGGCCGGCGCATCCACAAGACCGTTCACCACTACCTGATGCGCGCGCTGTCCGGCGAGCTGAGCGCGGCTGACCTGGAGGTCGACGAGGTGGCGTGGGTGCCGCTGGACGAACTGCCCCGGCGCCTGCGGTACCGCGGCGAGCGCGCCCTCGCCTCCCGCGCCCCCACCCTCCTGGCCGGTCCAGCGTGAGGAGGGCAGCGGCTTTCCTGGCCGTACTGGGGGCTGTCATGGTGCCGGCCCTGCCGGCCGCCGCGGCACCGCACCAGCCGGTGGCCGCGGCCGTGCCGGCGGGCTGCACCCCGCAGCAGGCCGCCGAGCAGCAGCTGGTGATCGTCGTCACCCGCCTCGAACCGCGCACCATCGAGCCGGCCGCCCCGATCCGGGTCGACGTCAACCTCCGCAACTGTGCGGCCACCGCGCTCGCCGATGTCCGCTTCCGCATCCGTACCGGCGACGTCCTGTCCTCCCGGGCCGAGCTGTCCGCGGCCGACGGGACCCCGCCGCAGTACCTGCACGCGCTCGGCGACTGGGTCGACCGCCCCGCGCCGATCCAGTCCGGCGGCACCGACCGGATCGTGTACGAGACCAACGCCAACGCCCTCGGCCTGTTCCGCATCGGCGTCTACCCGATCGAGTTGCAGGTGCAGGGCGACCGCGGCCAGGGCCTGGACACCGCCGGCGTGCTGCACACGTACCTTCCGTTCTTCCCCGACGGAGTGCAGCAGCCGACCGAGGTGACCTGGCTGCTGCCGTTCGCCGACCGCCCGCACCGGCTCTACGCCGACAACGACCACACCCTGTACGACGAGGCGCTGGACTACTCGATGGCCGGGCAGGGCCGGCTGGCCAGACTCCTGTACGTCGCGCAGCGCGCCGCCGTGGCCAAGGTGCCCTTCACGCTGGCCATGGACCCGGAGCTGGCCGACACCGCGTACCAGATGACCCAGGGGTACAAGGTGCTGGCGGGCGGGCAGCCGGTCGAGGGCGTCGGCCGGGCGGACGCGACGGCGTGGTTGAGCCAGCTCACCTCGCTGGCCGGTGGCCGGGACGTGATCGCGCTGCCGTACGCCGACGCCGACCTGGTCGCGCTGTCCGGCGACGGGCTGACCAAGCTGTTCCCGAACGCGCAGGACGGCGCGAAGCTGCTGTCCTCCCGGCTGGGCAACCTGCCGGTACGCGAGGACATCGCCTGGCCGGCGGGTGGGCTGCTCACCGACGACGCGCTGGACCAGTTGGTGACCGGCACCGTGCACACCGTGATCCTGGACGCGGCCTCGATGGCCAACCCGCGGCCGGGCCTGCGCACCGAGAGCGCCGCCTCGCCGCTGCCCTCCGGCGGCCGGGACGCGGTCGCGCTGGTGGCCGACCAGCAACTGAACCGCATCGTCGCCGGCCAGCTCCCGGTGGCCGGCGGGGCCCGCCTGGTCGAGCAGCGCTACCTGGCCGAGCTGGCGATGATCACGGCGGAGGCGCCCGCGGTGCAGCGCCGGGTGCTGATCACCCCGCCGCACAACTGGAACGTCGTACCCTCCCTGGCCCTGCCGATGATGCAGGACACCGTCTCGGTGCCGTGGCTGTCCGCCGGTACGGTCGGCACGCTGGCCACCACCCCGGACGCGCAGCAGGTGGACCGCGGCGCGCTGGTCTACCCGGCGAACGCCCCCCGCCTCACCCCGAACCTGGTCGGTGCCATCCGGCGCTGCGAGGAGGCACTGGATCAGCTCCGCAGCTCGCTCGACAACCGGGCCGAGTCCGAACTGCTGGCGCCCTACCCCCCGGCCCTGGTCCGCGCCGCCTCCGCCGCCTGGCGGGGCGAGCAGGGTAAGGCCGGCGGCGACAGCCAGCTGCGGCCGGTGTTCATCCGGATCAGCGGCCTGGTCGACAAACGGGTGCGCATCATCGCGCCGAACCCGGCCAAGTACAGCCTGGCCGCGCAGAAGAGCGCGCTGCCGCTGACGCTGGTGAACGACCTGCCGGTGACCATCAAGGTGATCGTGCGGGTCACCCCGCAGGGCACCGCCGGCTTCCAGGCCGACGAGGTTCCGGTCGAGCTGCTCGGCAACGGGCGCCGCGCGCAGGTGCGGATCCCGGCGACGGTCACGCAGTCCGGCCGGTTCACGGTGAGCGCGCAGCTGGTCACGCTGGACGGCAAACCGCTGGGTGGCAAGCCGGTCACCCTGCAGGTCCAGAGCACCGCGTACGGCGTGGTGGCGCTGGGCATCACGGTCGGCGCGTTCGGCCTGCTGCTCCTGCTGCTGATCCGCCGCGTGGTCCAGCAGATCCGCTCCGGCCCGGCCACGCCCGCCCCCGCCGGCAGCCCCGCGGAGCGCCGCACGTGAGCCAGCCACCGGAGCGGCCGCGGCGCCCGGGCGGCGACCTGCCCCCCGGCTACCGCCCCCCGCCACCCCCCGGGCCCCGCCCCCACGACCCGTCCCAACAGGACCCGCGGTACCACGACGCGCACCACCAGGAGCAGCGTCACCAGGAGCAGCGTCACCAGGACCCGCGGTATCAGGACGCGCGCTACCAGGAAGCCCGCCAGCCGGACCCGCACCAGCAGGACCCGCGATACCAGGACCCGCGATACCAGGAGCCCCGCCAGCCGGACCCGCACCACCGGGACCCACGTGAACGGGGCTATCAGGACCCGCGTCACCAGGAGCCCCACCGGCAGGACCCGCGCTACCAGGAAGCCGACCCCCGGTACGTGGATCCGCGCTACCGGGACCCCCGCTACCAGGACCCGAGGTACGCCCAGCCGCAGCAGCAGTACGGCCAGTACGCCCAGCAGCAGCCGTACGCGCCGCCGCCCAACCAGCCACCGGACCGCGTGCACTGGGCCACCCCCCAGCCACCGGACCGGCCGCTGCCGCCCGCGCTCGACCCGCGCCGCCCCAGCCGGCGGGCCGACCGCCGCGCGACCACCCGCCGCCCACCACCACCCCCGCGCACCCCCCCGCGGACCGGCGACGGCAGCCTGGTCCGCTCCAGCAAGACGCTGGTGATCGCCTCGCTGGTGAGCCGCATCACCGGCTTCGTCCGCACCGTGGCGATCACCGCCGCGATCGGCGCGACGGGCCTGGCCGCCGACGCGTACAACACCTCGAACACGCTGCCCAACATCGTGTACGAGCTGCTGCTCGGCGGCGTACTCACCTCGGTCATCGTGCCGCTGCTGGTGCACGCCCAGGAGCGCGACGCCGACGGCGGCGAGGCGTACGCCCAGCGCCTGCTGTCCCTCATGACCACCGTGCTGATCGGCGCCACCGCGCTGGCGATCCTCGGCGCGCCGATCCTCACCTGGCTGTACAACATCCGCGGCGACTCCGGCCAGGTGGCGCTCGCCAACACCTGGGCCCGCCTGCTGCTCCCGGAGATCGTGTTCTACGGCATCGGGGCCATGCTCGGCGCCATCCTCAACGCACGCGGCCTGTTCAGCGCCCCCGCCTGGGCGCCGGTGCTGAACAACGTCGTGGTCATCGGCACGGCCGTGGTCTTCCTGCTGCTCCCCGGCCCGAACTCGCCCACTCCCAGCACGATCACCCACAACCAGGTGTACGTCCTGGGCATCGGCACCACCCTCGGCATCGTCGTCCAGGCCCTGATCCTGGTGCCCGCGCTGCGCCAGGCCAGGTTCCGCTGGCGCTGGCGGTGGGACTGGGCCGGCACCGGGCTCGGTGAGGCCGGCCGCCTCGGCGGCTGGGTCCTCGCCTACGTCGCGGTCAGCCAGGTCGGCTACACCGCGATCGTGGCGCTGGCCAACCACGCCGGTCGCGAGGTCGGCATCGGCTCGAACGTGTACGCCCTGGGCAGCCTGCTGTTCCAGATGCCGTACGGCGTGCTCGGCGTGGCGCTGCTCACGGTCCTGATGCCGCGGCTGTCCCGCTCGGCCGTGCGCCGCGACCTCCGCTCGCTGGTCGGCGACCTGTCGCTGGGCACCCGCCTCACCGTCGTCGCGCTCGTACCGGTCTCCGCCCTGATGTACGTGACCGCCTTCCCGGTGGCCCGGGTCTTCTTCGCGCACGGCGCGTCCAACGCCGCCTCCGCGGCCGAGGTCGGCAAGGCGCTCGCCGCGTCCCTGATCGGCCTGGTCCCGTTCGCCGTGACCATGCTGCAGATCCGGGTGTTCTACGCGGTACGGGACGCCAAGACACCGACCGTGATCAACCTGGCGATGGTCATCTTCCGGCTGGTCCTGTGCGTGATCTTCACCTTCACCGTGCCGGCACGTGACGTGGTCGCGATGCTCTCGCTGGCCAACGGGCTGTCGTTCGCGGTCGGCGCCTTCCTCGGCACCGGCATGCTGCGCCGCCGCTTCGGCCCGCTGGGTTTGGGTCAGCAGTTCCGGGTACTGGTACGTATCACGGTCGCATCGCTTGTCGGGATGCTCATGGCGGAGATCGTGCACCAGACGGTGGTGAAGCAGTTCGGCTTCGGATTCGTCGCGTCCTTCACTTCGATCGTGGGGAGCACAGTGGTCGGCGGAGGTGTCATCCTGGTACTGGCCAGGGCGATGCACATCCGGGAGGTCGATGAGCTGGTGGGCACGGTTCGTGGAAGGTTCGGCCGCTAGCTGCCCGGAGGTGGCAACCTTTCGGTACAACCGGGCGTCACCACGTTCGGAGCGGGTGCAGGGATTCGAAGATCGGGGGGACGCTGCCGTGAGGGGTCGTTGGATAGCGTGTTAGGGGCATCGTGACCGTGGAGACCGCACCGCCCAGTGCCGAGCTGGACATGGTGGGTGAGCGTTACCGGCTGTTGCAGAGCCTGGTGCCGCTCACCAACGTGATGCCAGGTGTCTGGCGTGGCGAGGACACCGTGTTGAACCGGCCGGTCACCGTCACGCTGTTCGAGCCCGCCGGCCCGCCGGCCGCCGCGCTGCTCGAACACGCGCACGCGCTCAGCGCCATCGAGCACCCCGCCCTGCCGCGCGTCTTCGACGCCGAGAACGAGCTCAACCGGACCTGGGTGGTCACCGAGTGGGTCGAGGGCAGCACGCTCGCCGCCCTGCTCACCGAGGGCCCCTTCGACGCGCCCGCCGCCGCCGCCACGATCGCCAAGCTCGCCGAGGGCGTCGCGCTGGCCCACCGGGTCGGCCTGGCCGTCGGCCTGCTCGACCCGGACCACGTCGTGATCACCCCGCGCGGCACGGTCACCCTCACCCGGCTCCGGGTGGGCGGCGGCTCGGCCGAGGAAGACGTACGCCACCTCGGTGCCCTGCTGTACGCCGCGCTCACCGGCGTGTGGCCGCTGGCCGAGGTGCACCAGGTCCGCGGCAACGGCGGCCTGCCCAGCCCCCGCCAGGCCCGCGCGGGTGTCCCGCCGGAGCTGTCCGCGATCACCATGCGCGCCCTCGTCCCGGGCCAGCCGGGCTCGCTCACCAGTGCCGCCGCGCTGTCCGACGCGCTCACCAACTGGCACCGGCAGGCCGCGCCCGAGCCGTTCCTGGGCGACCTCGGCGACGACCCGTACGCCGAGGGCAGCCGCCGCCGGGTGCCGATGGTGGCCGCCGCGATCGCCGGGGTGTGCGCGATCGGCCTGGTCGCGCTGCTGATCAGCGCGGTGGCCAGCAAGCACTCGGGCAACAAGGCCGCGCCGCGCTCCTCGACGCCCGCCACGGCGACCACGGGCGCGCCGGCCACCACCGTCCCGGTCGTCCAGACCCCGATCGCCATCGAGGGCGTCACCCTGTACGACCCGCCGCCGGACGGGGACGGCCAGGAGAACAAGGACTCCATCAGCAACGCCGCGGACGGCGACCCGGCGACGGTGTGGAAGACGCTGACGTACAACCGCAACGCGACGTTCGGCAACCTGAAGCAGGGCGTCGGTCTGATCTTCGATCTGGGGTCGGACACCACCGTGAGCAGCGTCAAGATCGCCACCACGCTGCCGGGTACGTCCCTCCAGGTACGGGTCGGCGACGGCACCGAGGGCACGCTGGACTCCTTCCGGCTGATCGGCCAGACCTTGAGCACCAGCTCCTCCACGGTCATCAACCTGCAACCGGGCACCAAGGGCCGCTACTACCTGGTGTGGTTCACCAAGCTGGTCCCGGTGAGCGGCACCCAGTGGCAGGGCGACCTGGCCGAGGTCCAGTTCCTGCGCGCGCCCACGCCGCAGTAGATCGGATGGCCTGAACCGGACCGGGCGGAACTCGGCGGGTGATCGGCAAGTCGTAGTCGACCCCCCAGACCGCGCCAACCTCCCGGTGACCTGGACCGGTCAACGCGCGGATGTGGATATTCTCGGCCCGTGACCGAGCCGGATCGAAGCGACGCAGAGCTACTCCGCGCGCACGCCGACGGTGACCCGTACGCGTTCGACTCGCTGGTACGCCGGCACAAGGACCGGTTGTGGGCGGTGGCGCTTCGCACGTTGCGGGATCCCGATGAGGCGGCGGACGCACTCCAGGACGCCCTGATCTCGGCGTACCGCGCCGCCGGGTCGTTCCGCGCGGAGTCCGCGGTAACCACCTGGCTGCACCGCATCGTGGTGAACGCCTGCCTGGACCGGGTCCGCCGCCGCCAGGCCCGCCCCACCGTCGCGCTGCCGGAGACCGGACCCGGCGAGCCGGCGGAGAAGCGGGACCGGCTGGCCGAGCGCGACATGGCGATCGTCGTCGAGGACGCGATGGCGCAGCTGCCGGTCGAGCAACGCGCCGCGATCACCCTGGTCGACCTGCAGGGCTTCTCCGTCGCCGACACCGCGCACGTACTCGGCGTGGCCGAGGGCACCGTGAAGAGCCGGTGCGCGCGGGGCCGCGCGAAACTCGCCGTCATCCTGCATCCGCTGCGGAACCCGGATGCGCCTCCGCCCGTCACACCCGCGTCGTCCAGCGTGGGAGAGGAGGCGCGATGACTGAGACACAACCAGGCCCGCTCGCCTCACCACCCGGGCATCCAGATCTCGACACCCTCGCCGATTACGGTGCGGGTGTCCTCGACCCGGCGGCAACCACCCAACTCCAAAGACACGTCGACTCGTGTACGCGGTGCCAGGGTGTGCTCGCCGGGTCGGCTGCTGTCCCCGACCTGCTGCGTACCCTCCCACCGATCACCATGCCGCCGGCCATCGAGGCGCGCATCTTCGCCGCCCTCGACGCCGAGCGGCAGGCCTCCCGGGGTGGCGCCGCCCGACCCGATCCCCGCCAGCCCGGCCCGGTCCCGGTCCGGCCGGTCGCCAGCCTGGACGCCGCCCGCGAGCGCCGCGCCAGCCGGTTCCGCCGGCTGAGCCTGGTCGCCGCCGCACTGGTCCTCGTGGTCGGCGGCGGCGCGGTGGCGATCGCCGTGGGCGCCAACCACAACAACGCCACCGGCAGCGGCGACCGGGGCGGCGGCACGGTCGCCGCGGAGAACGGGCCGAAGGTGAACGGCATCCCGCCGAAGGACGCCGCCGGCCTGCCCACCTACGACCGGCAGACCATCACCACCGATGCCTCGCTGCTGCTCCAGATCCTGCAGGGGCAGCACGGCCCGCTGAGCCCCAGCGTCGACGTCTCGCACCTCAGGGACTGCGAGCGCGGCGTGGCAGCGCAGGTCTCCGGGGTGGGGGCCACGCCCACCGGGGTGATCCCGGTCGACTTCGAGGGCACCCGCTCGTACGCGCTGGTGTACGTGACACCGACCAGCAGGACGGTCGTGGTGGTCTCCCAGGAATGCACCGGGACCGACCCGCGCGTGCTGTTCACCGGGCCACTGAAGTAGCTGGTTGTAACGGGGTCCGCGCGTCCTGACCGGGCGCGCGGGCGATGGAATCTGCGGCTCCTAGGATCTGTTGGATCGGCAGACATCCGCCCAAACGGAAGGCCCCGCAGGTGAGCACGGACACCGACGTTCGTAATGTGATCATCATCGGTTCCGGGCCGGCCGGATATACCGCCGCCCTGTACACCGCCCGGGCCGACCTGTCCCCGCTGGTGCTGGAGGGCAGCCAGTTCGGTGGCGCGTTGATGACGACCACCGAGGTGGAGAATTTTCCCGGTTTCCCGGACGCGGTCATGGGGCCGGACCTGATGGAGAAGCTGCGCGTACAGGCCGAGAAGTTCGGCGCCGAGCTGCTGCCGGACGACGTGACCGGGGTCGACCTGGCCGGTGAGATCAAGGTCGTCCGTACGCACGACACGGAGTACCGGGCCCGCGCGGTGATCATCGCGACCGGCTCGGGCTACCGCTACCTCGGGGTGCCCGGGGAGGACCGGCTGCTCGGCCACGGCGTGTCCGCCTGCGCCACCTGCGACGGGTTCTTCTTCCGTAACCAGCACATCGCGGTCATCGGCGGCGGGGACACGGCGCTGGAGGAGGCCATGTTCCTCACCCGCTTCGGCGACACCGTCACCGTTGTGCACCGGCGCGACCAGTTGCGGGCCAGCAAGATCATGCAGGATCGGGCCTTCGCCAACGACAAGATCCGCTTCGTGTGGAACACCGAGGTGGTCGAGGTTCTGGGCGACCAGACCGTGACCGGCCTGACCGTGCGGGACAACGTGACCGGCGAGCAGTCCACGCTGGAGGTCACCGCGATGTTCGTGGCCATCGGGCACGACCCGCGCAGCGAGTTGGTGAAGGACCAGGTACATCTCGACGAGAACGGGTACGTCCTGGTGGAGACGCCGAGCACCCGCACGAACCTGCCTGGCGTCTTCGCCTGCGGCGATGTGGTCGACCACACCTACCGGCAGGCGATCACCGCCGCTGGTACGGGCTGCGCGGCGGCGCTGGACGCCGAGCGCTGGCTGGCCAGCCAGGAGTACGCGGCCAGCAACTGAGCAGGAAACAAGCGCTGCCGCCGTGGCGTTAGGTAGGCACCAGCCCGGATCGATTGGAGCAGTTGTGGGAGCACACACGATCACCGTGACCGACGCCACGTTCGCCGAGCAGGTGCTCAACAGCGACAAGCCGGTGTTGGTGGACTTCTGGGCCGAGTGGTGTGGGCCCTGCCGGATGGTGGCCCCGGTGCTCGACGAGATCGCCGCGGCGCACAAGGACGAGATCACCGTTGCCAAGGTCAACATCGACGAGAACCCGAGGGTTGCTCAGGAATACCAGATCATGGCCATTCCGAACATGTCGGTGTTCAAGGGCGGCGAGTTGGTGAAGACGATCGTCGGAGCGAAGCCGAAGTCGGCCATCCTGGCTGACCTGTCGGAGTACGTCGGCAAGCCGTAACGCCGATCGGGGCTTACCCGGCCGGGCACCGCGGAGACGCGGTGCCCGGCCTTTGTCGTGGGTAGGGAACAATGATCGACGTCGGGGGCCGGACGAGAGGACGAGATGCAGTTGATCCGCCGCGGTGCCGTCGGACCCGAGGTCGCGGAGGTCCGGGCGGCGCTGACCGCGATCGGCCTGCTGCGGGAGCCGAGCCCGGTGGATCCGCGGGAAGCGGTCTACGACCGGGCGTGTGAGCGCGCGGTGCAGGCCTTCCAGCAGCAGCGCGGCCTCTCGGTGGACGGCATCGTCGGCCCGGACACCTACCGCGCGATCACCGAGGCGCGCTGGCGGCTGGGCGACCGGCTGCTGCACTTCTCGCCCGCGCACCCGGTGGTCGGCGACGACGTGGCGACGCTCCAGGACCGGCTGCTGGAGCTGGGGTACGACGCCGGGTACGCCGACGCGGTGTTCGGCGAGCGTACGGAGGCGTCGCTGCGGCAGTTCCAGCGCGACTACGGGTTGGTGCCGGACGGGCAGTGCGGGCCGCTGACGCTGCGCGCGCTGAAGCAGTTGGGCCGCAAGGTGGTGGGCGGGCGGCCGCAGTTCCTGCGCGAGTCGATGGCGGTGGCGATGGCCGGGCCGCAGCTGATGGGCAAGCGGGTGGTGATCGACCCCGGGCACGGTGGTACCGATCGGGGTGCGGTTGCTGGCGGGCTGGTGGAGGCCGAGCTGGTGTGGGACCTGGCCGCCCGGCTGGAGGGACGGTTGGCCGCGCACGGCGTGACGCCGTACCTCACCCGCGGGCGGGAGGTGACCCGCAGCGAGGCCGAGCGGGCCGACTTCGCCAACGCCACCGGCGCCGATCTGCTGCTGTCGCTGCACGTGGACGCGCACCACAACCCGGCGGCCAGCGGGCTGGCGACGTACCACTTCGGAACGAACTCCGGCGTCACCTCGACGATCGGGGAGAAGCTGGCCGGGCTGGTGCACCGCGAGCTTGTCGCGCGTACCGGGATGCTCGACTGCCGAACGCACTCCAAGACGTGGGAGCTGCTGCGGCGCACCCGGATGCCGGCGGTGCGGATCGACCTCGGCTACCTGACCAATCCGGAGGACGCCCACCTGCTGGCCCGGCCCGCGTTCCGGGACGTGGCCGCGGAGGCGATGCTGGTCGCCGTACAGCGGCTGTACTTTCCGGAGGACATCGACCCGCCGACCGGTACGTACCGGATGCCGGTGGGCCCGGCGAGCTCCCGGGTGCGCACGCCTTAGTCCATTGTGGACTGTCCACTTCAGACTGGGCGCAGGGCCACGTCCGGTGCGGTGCCGAACAGCCGCTCCAGGGCGTACTCGACGTCCTCGCGCCAGGTGATCGTGGACTTCAACTCCAGGCGCAGCCGGGGGAATCTCGGGTGCGGGCGGACGGTCTTGAAGCCGACCGCGAGGAGGTACTCGGCCGGCAGCACGCAGCTCGGGCCGGCCCAGGCGAGGTCGCCGAACGCCTCGATCGCCTTGAGGCCGCGCTTGACCAGCTCCTTGGCGACGCCCTGGACCAGGATGCGGCCGAGCCCGCCACCGACGAACTCCGGCAGGATGTACGCCGTCGTCATCAACGCGGCGTCGGGGCTGACCGGACTCGTGGGGAAGGCCACCGAGCGCGGTACGTAGTGCGGCGGGGCGAACAGGACGTACCCGGCCGGTACGCCGTCGACGTACATGATCTTGCCGCAGCTGCCCCACTCCAGCAGGACCGAGGAGAGCCAGGCCTCCTTTTCGAGGGCGGCGTCGCCGGATTCCCGGGCGCGATCGCCGCTGACCGGGTCGAGTTCCCAGAAGACGCACCGCCGGCAACTGCGCGGCAGGTCATCGAGATTGTCCAGCGTGATGTTGGCGAGCCGTCGTGACACTGCCCTGTGCCCTCCCCACTTGGCAGCCGCGCCGGCACGATGATCACCGCTCCGGAGCAGCCACATGGTACGGCCGAACTCAGGAGAGCTGGAAGTGGTCGCTGGGTACACTGCGGCAAACGACCACCTACCAGGAGCAGCCGTGAGCGGCAACAGCCTCGACCCGTACTCTGATCGTTATGCCGGCCGCACCCGCGGCATGACCGCATCCGAGATCCGGGCACTGTTCGCCGTCGCAAGCCGCCCCGAGGTGGTCTCGCTGGCCGGCGGTATGCCGTACCTGCCGGCCCTGCCGATGGACGCGGTCGGCGCCATGATGGGCGAGCTGGTCAGCGCCAGCGGGGCGGCGACCCTACAGTACGGGTCCGGGCAGGGGATGTTGCCGCTGCGCGAGCGGATCTGCGACGTGATGGCGCTGGAGGGCATTTCCGGGTCGCCGGACGACGTCGTGGTGACCGTGGGCTCGCAGCAGGCGCTGGACCTGATCAGCCGGGTGTTCCTCGACCCGGGCGACGTGGTGCTGGCCGAAGGGCCGTCGTACGTGGGGGCGCTGGGGACCTTCACCGCCGCCGAGGCCGAGGTCGTGCACGTGCCGATGGACGGGTCGGGGTTGATCCCGGCGGCGCTGGATGCCGAGCTGGGCCGGTTGCGGGCTGCCGGGCGGCGGGCCAAGTTCCTCTACACCGTGCCGAATTTCCACAATCCCGGCGGGGTCACGCTGCCGGTCTCGCGGCGTACCGAGATCCTTGAGCTGGCCGAGCGGTACGACCTGCTGGTGATCGAGGACAACCCGTACGGGCTGCTGGGATTCTCCGGCGAGCCACTGCCGGCGCTGCGGTCGATGGACGAGCGGCGGGTGATCTACCTCGGGTCGTTCTCGAAGACCTTCGCGCCCGGGCTGAGGGTCGGCTGGGTGCTGGCGCCGCACGCGGTACGGGAGAAGCTGGTGCTGGTCAGCGAGGCGCAGGTGCTGTGCCCGCCGACGTACAACCAGGCGGCGGTGACCGAATACCTGCGGACGCAGCCGTGGCTGGAGCAGGTCAAGGTGTTCCGGGAGATCTACCGGGAGCGCCGCGACGCGATGCTGGAGGCGCTGACCGCCATGATGCCGGCGGGCTGCACGTGGACCACTCCCGAGGGTGGGTTCTACGTCTGGCTGACGCTGCCGCCCGGGCTCGACTCGAAGGTGATGCAGCCGCGCGGGTTGCAGGCTCGGGTCGCCTACGTGCCGGGGATCGGGTTCTACGCCGACGGGCAGGGGCGGCGGGACATGCGCCTGTCGTACTGCTTCCCGGAGCCGGACCGCATCCGGGAGGGCATCCGCCGGCTGGCCGGGGTGGTCGAGGAGGAGATGGAGCTCCGCGCCACCTTCATGGGTACGGCCGGGTCGTGGGAGGCCTCCGAGCGGCACAACCCGTCGGCGGACGCACCAGGGCCCGACCTCGCCTGAGCCGGCGCGGCTGGCAGGATGCCGGCATGAGTGGAGCCGCCCCTGGCGGGGCTGTCGCCGAATTGCATGCCGTCATCCTGGCCGGCGGGCTGACCTTCGAGCGTGAGGTGTCGCAGCGGTCCGGGCGCCGGGTCGCGGACGCGCTGCGGCACGCCGGGCTCGAGGCGCCCATCGTGGACACCGACCTGGCGCTGGTCGAGTCGCTGACCGCCAGCCGGCCGGACGCGGTGTTCATCGCGCTGCACGGCGGGGCCGGCGAGGACGGCGCGCTGCGGTCGGTGCTCGATCTGATCGACATGCCGTACGTGGGATCCGTACCGGCCGCGTGCCGGATGGCGTGGGACAAGCCGAACGCGAAGGCCGTGCTACGTGCCGCGGGGTTGGTGACGCCGGACTGGGTGGCGCTGCCGCAGTCGACGTTCCGGGAGCTCGGTGCGCAGGTGGTGCTGGACCGGATCGTGGCGCGGCTCGGGCTGCCGCTGATGGTGAAGCCGGCGCAGGGCGGGTCGGCGCTCGGGGCGCACCGGGTGGACTCGGTGGAGGACCTGCCGGCCGCGATGGTGGGCTGCTTCGCGTACGGGGAGACCGCGCTGGTGGAGCGGTACGTGTCCGGGGTGGAGCTGGCGATCTCCGTGGTGGACCTGCCGGACGGGCCGCGGGCGCTGCCGGCGGTGGAGATCGTGCCGGCCAGCGGGGTATTCGACTACGCCTCGCGGTACACGGCCGGGATGACGACCTACCACACGCCGGCGCGGCTGGACCCGGACGTGGCGGCCGCCGCGGGGGAGTTGGCGCTGCGGGCGCACGCGGTGCTCGGGTTGCGGGACCTGTCCCGTACCGATGCCATCGTTGCCCCCTCCGGCGAGGTGTACTTCCTGGAGGTGAACGTGGCTCCGGGGATGACCGAGACGTCCATGCTGCCGATGGCGGTGGAGGCCGGTGGGCTGGACCTGGGCGTGCTGTGCGCAGACCTGCTGCACCGGGCCGCCGCTCGTGCCGGGGTTGCTTCAGGCTCCCGGTAGTGGTGGCCGGCTGCGTTGCAGGGCGGCAAGCTGGGCCGGGGTGAGTTCGGCGCGGGCCGCTGCCCGGTGGGCCTGCAGCTCGGTGCGCTGCTCCTCGGTCAGTTGCTCCCACAGGGCCGTGCGGTGCGCGGCCAGCTGTTCCAGTTCTTCCGGGGTGTAGGTGTGTTCCACCGCGGTCATCCCTTCGATGAGCCGTACGAGTACGTCCGCGGACGGGGCGCCCGCGGCGTCGAACCGCGCCAGCACCTCCTCCAGCCGGTCACGCAGGACGGTGGCGCGGGCGATTCGGTCGTTGGTCTGGTCCAACTGGCGCAGGAGTAGCTCACGCGCGTTGCCGTCGTCGTGCAGCAGGCCGGCGATCTCGGCCAGGCTGAACCCGAAGCCGCGCAGCGCGACGATCCGGTGCAGCCTGTGCACGTCCACCGCGGTGTAGCGGCGGTGGCCAGCGCTGGTGCGCAGCGACGGCGGGGCGAGGCCGATCTCGTCGTAGTGGTGCAGGGTGCGCACGGTCAGTCCGGTGGCCGCCGCCAGTTCTCCGACGGTCCAGGTGCGGGTGTCCGTGCTCATGCGGTCGACGCTAGGAGCTCACGTCGGGTGAGGAGCAAGCGATCGGGCGGGACGGGTCGGCGATCCATTCCGACCAGGAGCCGGGGTAGAGGGCGGCGCGGATGCCGGCGACCTCCAGGGCGAGCACCTCCCTGGCCGCGGTGACTCCGGAGCCGCAGTACGCGGCGACTTCGGTGCCTTCGGTGATGCCGAGGTCGGCGTAGTAGGCGGCCAGCTCGTGCGGTGGGCGCAGCGTGCCGTCGGCGGTGAGAGTCTGGTTGCCGGGTGCGTTGACGGCCCCGGGGATGTGGCCGGCCACCGGGTCGATGGGTTCGTGGTCGCCCCGGTAGCGGTCGTTGGTACGTACGTCCAGCAGGACACCTGTCTGAGGGAGCGCGGCTGCTGTGCTGGCGTCGATGATCGGCATCGCGCCGGGGGTGGGGTGGAAGTCGCCGGGCTCCGGTGAGGGCTCGACGGTTGTGGTGGGGTGGCCGGCCGCGGTCCAGGCGCGGTAGCCACCGTCGAGCATCCGTACGTCCGGGTGGCCGCACCAGCGCAGCAGCCACCACAGCCGTGCCGCGGGGACGCCGTCGCCGTCGTCGTACGCGATGACTGTGCGGTGGGCGCTGACCCCGCGGTGACGCATGGCCGCGCCGAACTGGTCCGCGTCGGGAAGTGGGTGGCGGCCCGCGCTGCCTGGCGGGCCAGCCAGGTCACCGTCGAGGTCCACGTAGTGGGCACCGGGGATGTGGCCGGCTCGATACGTCTCGATGCCAGGCGGGCCCGCGAGCTGCCAGCGAGTGTCCAGCACGATCGGCGGATGCGGCGTAGTGAGAGCCGCCGCCAACTCGGCGACTGTCATGAGAGCAGGCATCACACACCGTCCAAGGTCATAGGTCGATCATGCCCGGTCCGGTCGAGGACTCCCCAGACCTGCCTCCGCAGCCGATCGCCAAGGACCCGCTGTACGTCCATCGAGCAACTGGCCGCGTCCGGGTCGCTGTCCAGCACCGCGAGCCGGTCCGCCTCGGTGTCGGTGACCGGGCCGCCGCTGGAGACCTGGACGACCAGGTCGGTCTGCTCGCGCAGCGCCGCCACGGTATCGGCGAGCCGGACCAGGTCCAGCGTCGGGGCGCAATGCTCGACGTCCCAGCTGACCGGGACGGGCAAACCCAGGTCTTCCGTACCGCCAACATCGCCCGCCGCGACGCCTCCCGCGCTGATCCTCGACCCGGGAATCCTCCTCCCTTCGCCCCGACCAACTCACCCCCAGAGCAGACGACCGACCAAGTCCAGGATGTCCCGCCCGCCTGACGAAACCACCCCCGCACCCCCAACCCGCGGGCGCTCAACGTCATCTGCGCCAGCATCCGCCGCACACCTAGAGCAGCTACTTCCAGCCGGCCGCGAGCCCGGCCTTCCATCCGATCAGGATCTCCGCGACCGCCCCACCCTCCCGCTCACGGACAGGGTTCCGCTGGCTCTCGGGACTGCCCGCCACCCGTACCCGGGGAGACAGGACGCGTGCGGATCCTGTAGCCGGTCGGGGTGGTGACCCGACCCGAAGGCGGCCGCCGCCGTGGTGATCGGTCTGGTGGTGACCGCTCGACAGCAGCCCGCTAGATGTGACCGGCCCGATGGTGACCGGTCAGCCCGGCCCCGAAGACGGCCGGCCAGAAGGTGACCGGCCCAGTAGCAGCCGGCCCCCGAGGGCAGCCCAGCCGAAGGCTGCCGGCCGGTTGATGGCTGGCCCCATGGCGGCCGGTTCGGTGCCATGCCGATGGTGACCGGCCCGAAGGTGACCGGTCAGCCGACCCGAAGACGGCCGACCCGAAGACGGCCGGCCCGAAGACGGCCGGCCCGAAGACGGCCGACCCGAAGACGGCCGACCCGATGGCGACCGGCCCGGTAGCAGCCGGCCCGGATGGCCGGTCCGAAGGCTGCCGGCCGGTGATGGCTGGCCCGATGGCGGCCGGTCCGATGCCGGGCCGATGGTGATCGATCCGTGGATGGCTGGCGCGGTGGCGGCCGGTCCGATGCCGGGCCGATGGTGATCGATCCGTGGATGGCTGGCGCGGTGGTGGTCGGTCCGATGCCGGGCCGATGGTGATCGATCCGTGGATGGCTGGCGCGGTGGTGGTCGGTTTGGTGGCCGGGCTGGTTTGGCGGTGGAAATGGGGGAGCCGGCCGCGTTGGGGTTGCGGCCGGCTCCGGGGTGGCTCGAGGTTAGCGGGTGTTGTCGATGCCTGGTTGCTTGGTGACTGCGGGGGCCATGAGGGCGACGATGCGCTCCAGGTCGTCGACGGAGCCGAACTCGACGGTGATCTTGCCTTTGCGGCGGCCGAGCTCGACCTTGACCCGAGTGTCGAAGGTGTCGGACAGGCGGTCGGCCAGGTCGGTGAGACCAGGCGCGGTGACCCTCGGGCCGCGAGGGGCGTGCGCCTTCCCCTCGTCGCCGATGCTGTGCCCGGCCAGCGCCAGCTTGACGATCTCCTCGGTCGCGCGTACCGACAGGCCCTCGGCGACGATGCGGCCCGCGAGCGCGTCCTGCTGGTCCTGATCCTCGAGCGACAGGAGAGCGCGGGCGTGGCCGGCGGACAGGACCCCGGCGGCGACCCGGCGCTGCACGGGCACCGAGAGGTTCAGCAGCCGGATGGTGTTGGTGACCTGCGACCGGCTCCGGCTGATCTTCTGTGCCAGCTCCTCATGCGTGGCGCCGAACTCAGCCAGCAACTGTTGGTACGCCGCGGCCTCCTCCAGCGGGTTGAGCTGCTGACGATGCAGGTTCTCCAGCAACGCGTCCCGCAGCATCACGTCGTCGCCGGTCTCCCGGACGATGGCGGGGATGCGGTCCAGACCGGCCAGCGCGGCGGCCCGCCAGCGGCGTTCGCCCATCACCAGCTCGTACTGGCCGGTGCTGGTCTCCCGTACGACGATCGGCTGGAGCATGCCAACCGCCTGGATGGAGGACTTCAACTCCTCCATCGCGTCCTCGTCGAAGACGGTCCTGGGTTGCTTGGAGTTCGGGCGGATCGCGTCGACCGGCACTTCGCGGAAGCTGGCTCCGGGGACGGTGGCGGGCGGCTCCGGTACGGCATGGACAGGCCCGGCAGCAGCCTCGCGCCCGGAGACCGGCAGGACCGATGCCGGGTCCAGGGTGGCCGTACCTTGCGACGGTCCCGTCGGGATCAGAGCCCCCAGCCCCTTGCCCAACCCACCGCGACGCGCGCTCATGAAGTCCCCTCGTTGTTCCAGCCGTCGTGCCGGGCCGGCGCACCGTTGGCGGTCGATCCGGCGGCACCTCGCTCGGCCATTTCCCGGGCCGCGTCGAGATAGGTGATCGCACCCCGCGAACCGGGGTCGTAGGTGAGGACCGACTGGCCATAGCCGGGCGCCTCGGAAACACGCACGCTCCTGGGTACCACGGCGCCCAGCACGAGGTCGCCGAAGTGGTTCCGTACCTCCTGGGCGACCTGGTCGGCCAGCCTCGTCCTGCCGTCGTACATGGTCAGCAGGATGGTCGAGATCCGTACGCCGTTGTTGAGGTGGGCCTGGACCAGCTCGATGTTCCGGAGCAGTTGACCGAGGCCTTCGAGTGCGTAGTACTCGCACTGGATCGGGATCAGGACCTCGTCCGCGGCGACGAGCGCGTTGACGGTCAGTAGGCCGAGTGACGGCGGGCAGTCGATGAAGACGTAGTCGACCTGCTCCGGGAACGCGGCGATCGCCTTGCGGAGTCGGGATTCGCGGGCGACCACGGAGACCAGTTCGATCTCGGCGCCGGCCAGATCGATGGTGGCCGGCGCGCACCACAGGGCGGGCGCGGAGTCGACCGAGACGGCGACCTCGGCGAGAGTGCGCTCACCGAGAAGCACCTCGTAGATCGAGGGGATGCCAGAGTGGTGATCGATACCGAGACCGGTGCTGGCGTTGCCCTGCGGGTCGAGGTCGATGACCAGGACGCGGGCGCCGTGTAGCGCCAGGGCGACCGCGAGGTTCACCGTCGAGGTCGTCTTGCCGACGCCGCCCTTCTGGTTGGCGACGGTGATGACCCGGCGGTGCGGCGGCCGGGGGAACGTGTTGCCACTCGGGTTCAGCACGCGTACCGCGCGGGCTGCCTCGGCGGCGATCGGGGTATCTGCGAATGTTTCACGTGAAACGTCGAACGGCGGCGCCGGAGCGGACAAGTGGTCCACTGTTTCACGTGAAACCAGATCGTCCATGACTTTGCGGATCCGGGCTGCGCTGGGGTCCAACACCTGCCCTTGGTCATCCATCGGGGTGTTCTGCTCCTCCACCTCGCCGTGCCTGCCGCCCCCGCCAGGGTCCATCTGGGCGGCTTGTTTTCCATCTTGCCCGGTCCGGGTTACGGGCGCAGTGCCGGCTCTCCGTTCCGGCCAACCAAGACCGGATGGTTTTCCCGCACCGCTGTTCGGGCCGGCGTTCGGGGCCGGCCAACCCAGTCCGCTGGGCCGGTGAGGCTGCGCCTGCGTCATCGCCTCCGCCTCTCTGTCCGGCCCGCGGGCCGCCGGGTCACCTCGACCACCGTCGCCGGCGGCTCGACCACGCCCACTCCGCACCGCCTGATCTCGATGGTGCCGCCGGCGCGCTCCACCGCCGCGCGCAACTCGCCGACCTCTCGCTCGGCCGAGTCGCCCTTGATGGCCAGCAGCCGACCTCCGGGGCGTACGAGCGGCAGGCACCAGCGGGCCAGCTTGTCCAGTGGGGCGACCGCTCGAGCTGTCACCACGTCGGCGGGAGAGAGCTCCGCGGCGGTTGCCGCATCCTCGGCGCGACCCCGCAACACGGCGAGCGTGGTGAGCTGCAACGCGTCCCGGCACTCCTCAAGGAAGGCGACCCGGCGGGCCAGCGACTCGACCAACGTGACCCGGAGGTCGGGCCGCAACACTGCCAGCACGATACCGGGCAGGCCCGCTCCCGAACCGACGTCAACGACCGACTGCTCCGGCTCCAGCAACTCCGCGACCACCGCGCAATTGAGCAGATGCCGATCCCATAGACGCGGCACCTCACGTGGGCCGATCAGCCCGCGTACGACGCCGTCGGTCGCCAACCGCTTGGCGTACTCGGTGATCCGCGGCAGCGCCGCGCCAAACACAGCCTCAGCCTCGGCCGGCGCCGCGGGCAGTTCATCGTCGGTGAGCATCATCCAGCCGTTCGCGAAGGGGTCCACCGGCCACCACCAACGCGGCCGCAATCGTCCACACCCAGACTCCCGTACGAGCGCCACCACCGCACGACGGGGGTCCACCCGTCCACAGCCCAACCCGCGAGACCACCAACCCCGACCACACCGCGCCACAGCACCAGACCACGCGGCCCCACGCCAACCAATCCCGACCACCTCGGCCCTCACGGTCGAGGCAGGCCGTCCAGTCAGCTTGTGGCTCCTGGCTGAACGGGACGGTGGCCGAGTGGTCCCGGGAATCGAATGGGCGCGGAACCAAGTGAGCCCGGAACCGATTGGGCTCGGGAACCGATTGGGCCCGGGAACCGGTACCGGTCACAGCTGCCGTCCGGCATCCGGTCGGCGGGTGGCCTCTGGCCGGATGAGATAGCAGCCAGGTGCGTCCGTCGCCGTAGGCCAGGTGCCGGGTGGGCCTGGTGACCGAATAGGTCCAGTGGCCGGGTGGGCCCACGGGCCGGTTAGATCCGGTCGCCAAGCAGCCCGTGGCCGAGTGGACCCGGTGATCGGGTGTTAGTCCCAGCCGGTATCCGGTCAGCGGATCGCCCCCGGCTAGAGATGAGACCGTGGCTGGGTGGCCGGGCGGGCTGGGTGGCCCGGCGGGCTGGGGAGCCGAGTTGGCCCGGAACCCAGTTGGCCCGGAACCGAGGTGGCCCCAGTGACCGGGTGCCGGCCCCAGATGGCGTCCGGCATCCGGTCAGCGGGTGCCGGCCCCTGGTCGGATGAGACGGCAGTCGGGTGCGCCCGTAGCCGAGCAGGCCAGGTGGCCGGGTGGGCCAATGGGCCGGGTAGATCGTGTCGCCGAATAGCCCGGTGACCGAGCGGACCCGGTGATCGGGTGTTACTCCCGGCCGGCACCCGGTCAGCGGGTGGCCCCTGGCTGGATGGAACGGTAGCCGAGTAGGCCCGGTAACCGAGCGGTCGGGCGGGCTGGGTGGCCAGGTGGGCTGGGTGGCCAGATGGCTGGGTGGCCAGATGGCCGGACGACCCGGTGACCCGGTGACCCGGTGACCCGGTGGCTGGGTGACCCTGTAGCCGGGCAGCGGGATGACCCGGTAGCCGAATGGCCCGGTGACCGGCTGCCGGTCCAGCCGGCATCCAGCATCCGGTCGGCGGGTGTGGCCCCCGGCTGGATGGGCGGGGTGGCCGAGGGGCCCGGTAGCGGGTGGGCCCGGTAGCGAGTGGGCCCGGCGACCGCGTGCCGGTCCCGTCCGGCATCCGGCGTCCGGCATCCGGCATCCGGCATCCGGCATCCGGCATCCGGCATCCGGCATCCGGCATCCGGCATCCGGCATCCGGCATCCGGCATCCGGCATCCGGCGGAGAACCTGGCTGGTTGTGCGTATGTTCCTGGCGCTTCGGTGGCCCGCTTCGAGTGGTCGGCGTCGCCGGCTACGCAAGCGCGGCTCATGACGAGACGGCGTGACGGGCGAAATCCACTCCGTAGATCTCGGCGCTGACGAGCGACCGGCGGCGTGTGTTCGGCGACGCAACGGCGGCCAGTGGAGCGAGTCCGGCGGCGCCAGCAGTATCCATTTTGGGGTCTCAGGCGACCGCAGTACTGGCAATCGACCGATCCATTGGTTGCTCCACGCCACAACGGTGCCGGCCGCTGCGGGCCGGCTCAGGCGGTCCGGCACGTGCCGGTTCGGCAGTACCACGGCTAGCTGAGGCGGTTGTTGGGCCTCCGGTGGGGGCGATCATCTAGCACGGATGTCGGCTGGCCGAACGGCGCGGGTGGACGTAGGTGCTGGCGTCTGAGCGCGGGGGTTCTGTCAACCATGCGGCCGTTTCGACCGCATCCCGCACGAGCGATCTTTCGGCTGGCCAGGACTCGTCGGCACTGTCGGCTCGCTCGCGCTGGCGGACTGGGCGTGGCAGTCCATCCACCTCCAGGATCCCGGCAGCGCCTTCATGCGGGAACGTGTCTTGGTCGGCGGGACGGCCGGCATGTGACTCGCTGCGTCTGGTGGTTGGAACCACGGATGCCACGGCTGGGACAGGTGAAGCGAGGGTCCGAGGCGGCCCAGGGTTGCGTCGACCTGTGTGGGCGGACCGTCCGCGTTAGGTTCGGCTCGGGGGATCCGCGTTGCGGCGCAGTTCGGCTGCCGGTGGCGGCGTGGAGGTGCTGCGGTTCGTAGGCGCTGGGCCGCGTGGCCGATCGAGATGGTTCTGTCCTGGCGGGAGAAGTCGGTTGGAACACGGCCGTCGGGTCGGGTGGGCGCGTCGCTTCTGCTGGCGATCCGACGAGGACACGGCCTCCGAGAATGCGGTATTCGAGCGGCGCGTTGGGGTGCTGGGGATATGGGAGAAGGCATGTCCTGCGGTTGCGGGACATGCCTTCTGGGGTGGTGGGTTCAGTCGCGCGAGACCACTACGCGGCGCTGGGGCTCTTCGCCTTCGGACTCGCTGCTGACGCCGTCGATGGTGCCGATGGCGTCGTGGACCACCTTGCGCTCGAAGGGGTTCATGGGGGCCAGGCGGACCGGCTCGCCGGAGGAGAGGACCTTGTCGGCGGTGGTCTTGGCGAGGCCGGTCAGTTCGGCGCGGCGGCGGGCCCGGTAGCCGTCCACGTCGAGCATGAGGCGGCTGCGCTGGCCCGTACGCTGCTGGACCGCGAGGCGGGTCAGCTCCTGCAGTGCTTCGAGGGTGGCGCCGTTGGGGCCGACCAGCTGCTGCAGGTCGCCGCCGATGATGGCGACCATGGCGCGGTCGCCCTCCACGTCGAGGTCGATGTCACCGTCGTAGTCGACGATGTCGAGCAGCCGCTCGAGGTAGTCACCGGCGATGTCGCCCTCCTGCACCAGCAGTTCCTCGTCGATCCCCGACTCGGAGGTGAGCTCCTCCGGGTCGGCCGCTTCGTCGGCGAGATCGGCGGGCTGGTCGGCGGTGGCTGGGGAGATATCGGTCACGAGTCAGTCTCCGGAACGTGGCCCCGCGGGCGCGGGGCAGGTCTGGGGCGGGCGCCGGGGCAGCGCCTCAGCGTCGGCGTTTCCTGCTGGCGGAGGGTCGGCCGCCCGACGGCTTCACGGGGGTGCGCTTTGCCGTGCTTCCGTTCGGGGAACCGCTTCCCGAGGCCGCGGTGTCGCCGGTCGCGCCATCGGCGGAGGCGGGCGTGGCCGCTCCGTCTGTCGCGGTTGCCGACGTACTCACAGCGCTCGGGTCGGCCGCGGCGGCCGGCTTGGCAGCCGCCGTGGGCTTGCCGGCCACCGCCGGCTTGCCCGCGGACGTCCCTGCCGCACCCTTCGGGGCGGTCGCCTTGGCCGGGCCGCTCTTGGTCGCCTTCGCCGGACCCGCCTTGGCCGGACCCGCCTTTGCCGGGCTGGTCTTGGCCGGGCTGGTCTTCGCCGCCGCCCGGGCCGTACCGGTGGCCGCCGCCTTGCCGGTCGCCTTCGCCGGACCGCCGCCGCTCTTGGCCGGCGCGCTCTGGGCCGTACCGTTCGGCGCGTCGTCCTCGTTGCCGGCGCCCGCCACCACCTGGCCGCGCCGGTTCTTCGGGTGCAGCGGCTTCGCGCCGGGCCGCGGGGCCAGCGCCTTGCTCTCCGCGCTCGGCTTCTTCTCCGCGCCGGTCGGCGTCTTCATCGGCATCCGGCGCAGGATGTAGAACTGCTGCCCGAGCGTCCATAGGTTGTTGGTGAACCAGTAGATCAGGATGCCGATCGGGAAGAAGAACCCGGAGACCGCGAGGCTGGCCGGCATGCCGTACAGCATCAGCTTCTGGATCATGGCCTGCTGCGGGTCCACCTGGGTGACCGAGCGGTTCATGATCATGCGCTGGGTCAGGTAGGTCGCGCCCACCATGCAGATGATCAGTACGAGCGCCACGATGCGGGTCGAGCTCTGGCTGCCGCCCAGCTCCTGCAACCGCGCCGGATCACCGTTGAAGCCGACCGCGATCGGCGCCCCGAACAGCCGCGCCTTGCCGGCGCTGATCATCTCTTCGGTCGTCCACGAGTACAGCGCCGCGTGCGTGGGGGAGATGTACTTCAGCACGTGGAACAGCGAGATGAACACCGGCGCCTGGAGCAGGATCGGCAGGCAGCCGGCGAGCATGTTGACGCCGGCCTCCTGCTGCAGCGCCATGATCTCGCGCGACATCGTCTGCCGGTCGTTCTTGTACTTGGCGCGGATCGCCTGGATCTTGGGCTGCAACTCCTGCATCGCCCGCTGGGTCTTCACCTGCTTGACGAAGAACCGGAACATCAGCACGCGCAGTGTGATGACCAGGAACATGATCGACAGCGCCCAGGAAAGGCCGCCGTCCTTCGGCAGGCCGATGGCCACGAACAGGTCGTGCCAGCGCAGCATGACCCAGGAAATGGCCGTGTACAGCCAGTCAAGCAACGGGGGACTCCTGACGGGAACGGATCTTCTGATCTGAGCGGGCGCTGTCCCGACCAACGGCCGGTGGCACCGGATCGTGCCCCCCAGCATGCCAGGGGTGGCAACGGAGCACCCGTCGAGCGGCCAGCCAGCCACCGCGGAACACACCGTGCGTTTCCAGCGCCTCGATGGCGTACGCGCTGCAGGTCGGGTAGTACCGGCACGTGGGCATCCGCCACGCACTGACATACCGCTGGTACGCCCGCAGCGGGGCGATCAACACCCGGACCGCCCGGCTCATGGGCGTACTCCGGTGGGGGTGGCGCCGAGCAGCCTGCCCAGCGCCGAGTCGAGGTCCGTGCCGAGCACCGCCGACTCCTTGCCGGCCGAGGCGGGCAGCGCGCGGATCACCAGCAGCGACCCGGGCGGCAACAACGGCAACCGGTCGCGTACGAGGTGGCGCAGCTGCCGGGCCACCCGGTGCCGGCGTACCGAACCGCCGACCGCCCTACCGACGACGAACCCCACCAGCGGCGGCAACTCAGCATCCGCGACCGGCGGGGTCAGGTAGTGCGCGACGAGGGTGCCGCGGCCGGCGCGCTGCCCACGGCGGACCGTACGGGCGAAGTCATCGCTCCGCCTCATCCGAACGGCCGCGGGCAACACCACACAGCCTGTTCAGGCGGACAGCTTGTCGCGGCCCTTGCGACGCCGGGCGGCCAGGATGGCGCGACCTGCGCGGGTGCGCATCCGCAGCCGGAAGCCGTGCGTACGGGCGCGGCGGCGGTTGTTCGGCTGGAAGGTGCGCTTGCTCACGGTCGAAACTCCATCGCGACGTCGGTGGGAACTCGCCGGGCCGACGCCCCGTCGGGCACGGCTGCCCAGCCGAGGATGACCGGGCGCGAGAGGTCAGACCCGTCAACGGTACGGATCCCGTGGCCGGCAGGTCAAACCGGCCCCGGACAACCGCGCACCGGAGGCTGTGGATCATGCCCACCGCCACCCTGTGGATCAAGGGCGGGCCACGGTGGATCATGCCGCCGACAGACCCCCGGCGACGGACGCCGCAGCCAAGGAGACGGCACCCGGTCCGGTTGTCCACACCCGGCCGGCACCGCGCGGCTGAAACCAAACCACGATGCCGCCGGACACCGGGGATGGCGTGCCGCTAGCCTGTGGACAACGTGTTGAGCGGCTGACGCCTCAAGAGTGTGCGTCCCCGCGCGCCGGACTTCCCCCGCCTGGCCGATCGAGGCTGGATCGTGCTGGTGCGTAGAGATGTGCACAGGGTGTGGACAGCGATGTGGACAGGGGCCGGCGGTGCAGCATTTCCCGCAGCCCGGTCCAGAGGGAGGTGGAGGGGTGCCGGAGGTTCCCGACCTCGAGTCGGTATGGGCGCGCTCGATCGACGGTCTCGCGGACAGCGCCGTGAGCCCGCAACACCGGGCGTTCCTGCGGCTGACCCGCCCGCTCGGGCTGGTGGAGGACACCGCGCTGCTCGCCGCGCCGAACGAATTCGCCAAGGACGTGCTCGAGACCCGGCTGCGCCAGCAGATCACCACGGCGCTGTCCACCGAGCTGGGCCGCGACATCCGGATCGCGGTGACGGTACGGCCGGCCGACGAGGCGGTGGACAGCACGCCCACCGAACAGCCCGCGGCCGAGCAGGAGCAGCAGGAGCCGGGGATCGTCGAGCGGTCCTGGACCGGCCCGCCCACCAACGCCGGACCGCGGCCGGCCGGCGGCACCGGTGGCGGCGGGAAGGGTGCCGGCGACGGCGCCCGGCTGAACCCGAAGTACACCTTCGAGACCTTCGTGATCGGCTCCAGCAACCGGTTCGCCCACGCCGCGGCGGTGGCGGTCGCGGAGGCGCCCGCCAAGGCGTACAACCCGCTGTTCATCTACGGCGAGTCGGGGCTGGGCAAGACGCACCTGCTGCACGCGATCGGCCACTACAGCCACCGGCTGTTCCCGCAGGTACGGGTGCGGTACGTGAGCTCGGAGGAGTTCACCAACGACTTCATCAACAGCCTGCGCGATGACAAGATGCAGGCCTTCCAGCGGCGCTACCGCGACCTGGACGTACTGCTCATCGACGACATCCAGTTCCTGGAGCGGGCGGAGCGGACGCAGGAGGAGTTCTTCCACACCTTCAACACGCTGCACAACGCCAACAAGCAGATCGTGATCACCTCCGACCGGCCGCCCAAGCAGCTGGTCACGCTGGAGGACCGGCTGCGTACCCGGTTCGAGTGGGGCCTGATCACCGACGTGCAGGCGCCCGACCTGGAGACCCGGATCGCGATCCTGCGCAAGAAGGCGGCGCAGGAGCGGCTGAACGCGCCGCCGGAGGTGCTGGAGTTCATCGCCAGCAAGATCCAGTCGAACATCCGCGAGCTGGAGGGCGCGCTGATCCGGGTCACCGCCTTCGCCAGCCTGAACCGGCAGGGCGTCGACCTGACCCTGGCCGAGATCGTGCTCAAGGACCTGATCCAGGAGTCGGACCGCCCGGAGATCACCGCCAGCACCATCATGGCGACCTGCGCCGAGTACTTCAGCGTCACCGTCGACGACCTCTGCGGCACCTCCCGCAGCCGCGTCCTGGTCACCGCCCGCCAGATCTCGATGTACCTGTGCCGCGAGCTGACCGACCTGAGCCTGCCGAAGATCGGGCAGAGCTTCGGCGGCCGCGACCACACCACCGTCATGCACGCCGACCGCAAGATCCGCTCCCTGATGGCCGAGCGCCGCTCGATCTTCAACCAGGTCACCGAGCTGACCAACCGGATCAAGCACCGGGCCCGGCAGTGAGCCCGCGGACCTGAGGACGAACCACCGTGACGCTGTCCACACTGGCTGTACACAACCTGGGGAGAACCCTGTGGAAAACCGTGGACAACCGGGCCGGGGCTGTGGGTACGCCGGGGACAGCCAAACTGTCATCCACGTGTGGTACTCCGTACCCACCGAGAAACGCACAGCTCGCCCACAACGGCTATACGTCCACGACCAGCGCGTACGAGTCCCATCCACAGGATCCACAGCCCCGAAGACGATGACTGATCTAGTTCTTCACAAGGGCAAAGACCAGAGCAAGAGGCCAGGACAGGGAACAGGACCGGTCGGCAGGCCAAGAACCACGCGGGACCCCGGACCGGTACGGTCAGCACCCGGCCAGCACGCCAAGCAGGAGGATCGATGAAGTTCCGGATCGAGCGGGACGCGCTCGCCGACGCGGTGGCCTGGACGGCGCGGGCACTCCCACCCCGCCCGGCCGTCCCGGTGCTGGCCGGCCTGCTGCTGGAGGCCGACGGCAGCTCGCTGTCGGTGTCCGGCTTCGACTACGAGGTGTCCACCCAGGTCACCGTCGACGTGCACGCCAGCACCGCGGGCCGCACCCTGGTCAGCGGCCGGCTGCTCGCCGACATCGCCAAGGCGTTGCCGCCGCACCCGGTCGAGCTGAGCGTGGAGGGCCCCCGGGTCACCATCGCCTGCGGCAGCGCGCGGTTCACCCTGCCGACCATGCCGGTCGAGGACTACCCGACGCTGCCGGCGATGCCGACCACGGCCGGGACGGTGGACAGCGAGGAGTTCGCGGCGGCCGTCGCCCAGGTCGCGGTCGCGGCCGGCCGGGACGACACCCTGCCCATGCTGACCGGCGTACGCCTGGAGATCGCGGGCGACCGGATCACCCTCGCCGCGACCGACCGCTACCGGGTCGGCGCGCGCGAGCTGGCCTGGAAGCCGGAGCAGGACGACATCTCGCAGGTGGCGCTCATCCCGGCGCGCACCCTGGACCAGACCGCCAAGACGCTGACCGGCGGCCCGCAGGTCACCCTGGCGCTGTCGGCCGGCGGCGCGGGCGAGGGGATCATCGGCTTCTCCGGCGGTGCCAGCAAGGGCGGCACCGGCAGCCGGCGTACCACGACGCGGCTGCTCGACGGCCAGTTCCCGCCGTACCAGAAGCTGTGGCCGAGCGAGTTCGCGGCCGAGGCCGAGGTGCCGGTCGCGCCGCTGCTGGAGGCGGTCAAGCGCGTCGCGCTGGTGGCCGAGCGCGGCACGCCGGTCCGGCTGGAGTTCGCCGAGGGCGGGGTCACCCTGTCCGCCGGCGGCGACGACGAGGGCCGCGCCGAGGAGCAGCTGGAGGCCCACTACACCGGCGAGCCGCTGACTGTCGCCTTCAATCCGGGGTATCTCCTGGACGGGCTGGGTGCGCTGGACGCGGAGACCGCCGCGCTCGGCTTCACCGGGGCGATCAAGCCGGCCGTGATCAGCGGCAAGGAGTCGGCCTCGGACTACCGCTACCTGATCATGCCGGTGCGGATGCCGACCTGACCGCGGCACGGTGCGAGGATGGGCGCGCACCGTGACACGGCGGCACCGGTCGGCGTGAGAGAGGGGTCAACCGTGCAGATCGGACTGATCGGGCTCGGCAAGATGGGCGGCAACATGGCCGAGCGGCTGCGGCGCGCCGGCCACGACGTCGTCGGGTACGACCGCTCCGAGGCCGCACCGCGCGATGTCGACAGCCTGGAGGCCCTGGTCGACCGGCTGGAGGCGCCGCGCGCGGTGTGGGTCATGGTGCCGGCCGGCGAGCCGACCCGGGCCACCGTCGAAGCGCTTGGCCGGCTGCTGTCCGAGGGCGACGTGGTCGTCGACGGCGGCAACTCCAAGTACACCGACGACGCCGTGCACGCCGACGTACTGGCGGAGAACGGCATCGGCTACCTGGACGTCGGCGTCTCCGGCGGCGTCTGGGGCCTGGAGAACGGGTACGCCCTGATGGTCGGCGGCAAGGCCGAGCACGTGGCGCGCCTGCAACCGGTCTTCGACGCGCTCAAGCCGCCGGGCGACTACGGCTTCGTGCACGCCGGCGGCGTCGGCGCCGGCCACTTCACCAAGATGGTCCACAACGGCATCGAGTACGGGATGATGCAGGCGTACGCCGAGGGGTACGAGCTGCTGGCCGCGGCGCCGATCGTGGAGAACGTCACCGAGACCTTCACCTCCTGGCGCGAGGGCACCGTCATCCGCTCCTGGCTGCTGGACCTGATGATCCGCGCGCTGGAGGCGGACCCGCAGCTGGAGGGCGTCAAGGGCTGGGCGCAGGACTCCGGCGAGGGCCGCTGGACCGTCGAGGCGGCCATCGACAACGCGGTGCCGATGCCGGTGATCTCCGCGGCGCTGTTCGCCCGGTTCGTGTCCCGGCAGCAGGACTCCCCGGCGATGAAGGTCATCGCGGCGCTGCGCAACCAGTTCGGCGGGCACGCGGTGCTGGCCGAGACCGAGAAGAACGAAGAAGACCGGCACACCACGGCCACCAACGAAGCGCACCCCGGCGCGCGCTGACCTCGGGATGTACGTCCGGCACCTGTCGCTGCTCGACTACCGCAGCTGGCCGGCGGCCGAGATCGGCTTCGAACCCGGGCCGAGCGTGCTGGTCGGGCCGAACGGCCAGGGCAAGACCAACCTGGTCGAGGCGATCGGCTACCTTGCCACGCTCGGCAGCCACCGCGTGTCGGGGGACGCGCCGCTGGTCCGGGCCGGCCAGCCGCGTGCGGTGGTCCGCTCGGCGGTGGTCCGCGAGGGCCGCGAGCTGCTGATCGAGATGGAGATCAACCCGGGCAGGGCCAACCGGGCGCGGCTGAACCGCAACGCGCTGCCCCGCGCCCGGGAGCTGCTGGGCGTCCTGCGTACGGTCCTGTTCGCCCCCGAGGACCTGGCCATCGTCCGGGGCGACCCGAGCGAGCGGCGCCGGTTCCTGGACGAGCTGCTGGTGGCCCGCAACCCCCGGTACGCCGGGGTACGGGCCGACTTCGAGCGGGCGCTGAAGCAGCGGAACGCACTGCTGAAGACCGCGGGCCTGGCGCGCCGGGCCGGCAACTCCGGGGACCTGCGCACGCTGGATGTGTGGGACGGGCACCTGGCCGAGCACGGCGCCGAGCTGCTGGCCGGCCGGCTGGACCTGGTCGCCGCGCTCGCCCCGCACCTGGCCCGCGGGTACGCCGAGGTGGCCGGCTCCGGCGGTACGGCCACGATGGCGTACACCTCCTCCCTCGGTGAGGCGCTGCCGCCGGCCGAGGCCGATGCCGTACCCGGGCGGGACGTCCTGGCCGCGGCGTTACTCGCCGAGCTGGCGCGGCTGCGGCCGGCCGAGACCGATCGCGGCATCACCCTGGTCGGCCCGCACCGCGACGACGTCGAGTTGATGATCGGCGCGCTGCCCGCCCGCGGATACGCCAGCCACGGCGAGTCGTGGTCGATCGCGCTGGCGCTCAAACTCGCCGCGTACGATCTGCTGTGCGCCGACGGCGGCGAGCCGGTGCTGATCCTGGACGACGTGTTCGCCGAGCTGGATTCGACCCGGCGGGCCAGGCTCGCGGCGCTGGCCGGCAAGGCCGAGCAGGTGTTGATCACCGCCGCGGTGGCCGGAGACGTGCCGGAGGAGCTGCACGGCGCGCGGTACGACGTGTACGGGGGCGAGGTGCGGCGTGTCCGGTGATGATCTCGACCCCGGGCGGGCCGTGAGCGATGGCCTGGAAGGTGGCCCGCCCGGCGTCGCCAACCTGGACGGGGCGGCCGGGCCCGACGTTCCCACGCCGCAGACCGACCTCGGCCGGGCGGCGCTGGCGGCGGCCCAGTCGGCGGCGCGGCGGCGCGGCGCGGCCGGCGGCGCCACGGCTCGGCGGGCGCCCTCGGGGTCGGGCCGGCGCAGGGGCGGCTATTCCAGTGCCGGGCCGGACGAGCGGGATCCGCAGTCGCTGGGTTCGCTGGCCCGCCGGATGGTGAGCGACCGCGGCTGGGACAAGCCGATCACCGACGCCGCGGTGCTGGCCCGCTGGGAGGCGGTGGTCGGCGCGGAGGTCGCCTCGCACTGCCGGCCGGAGAGCCTGCGCGACGGCGAGCTGGTGCTGGCCGCGGAGTCCACCGCCTGGGCGACCCAGCTGCGCCTGCTGGTACCGAAGCTGATGACCAGGATCAACGCCGAGCTGGGCACCGGCGTGGTGCGGCGCATCCGGGTGCACGGCCCCACCGCGCCGGACTGGCGCCGCGGCCCGCTGCGCGTCAACGGCCGAGGTCCGCGCGACACCTACGGATAGCGCGGCGGCCCGGCCCTCGGGCCGCGGGATGAAAGAAGAGGACAATATGGTCGTACGTGCCGGTTTCGATCACTCCGGCGTACCGGGGCTATCCGGTGCGTGACGATGCGGTGTGAACGCCACGCTGGCCCGGGACGGGGAGCAGGTCGCGTAGGGGTGCATTTCAGGGTCGAGTTCGGGCGGCACACGTGCCCCCAGGGGGGTGCAAGAGCGGTTTCTGCGGCCGCGTGCCGGTAAGATGGGAGCAGTACCCCGCGCGCACGGCATCTGACAGGCAACCTGCCGGAGCCGTGCGCCTTGACTCAATTGCTCGCCGTCAGGCGGGAGGAAGCGGATCCGCGTGGCGCCGAAGGCACAAGCGAACTCCTACGACGCGAAGTCGATCACCGTACTCGAGGGATTGGAAGCGGTCCGCAAGCGGCCCGGTATGTACATCGGGTCCACCGGCGAGCGCGGCCTGCACCACCTGGTGCAGGAGATCGTGGACAACGCCGTGGACGAGGCCCTGGCCGGGGTCTGCGACACCATCGTGGTCACGCTGCTGGCCGACGGCGGCGTACGGGTGTACGACAACGGCCGCGGCATCCCGGTCGACCGGCACCCGGTGGAGAAGCGGCCGGCCGTCGAGGTCGTTTTCACCACACTGCACGCCGGCGGCAAGTTCGACGGCAAGTCGTACGCCGTGTCCGGCGGCCTGCACGGCGTCGGCGCCGCGGTGGTCAACGCGCTGTCCACCCGGATCGACGTGGAGATCGAGCGCGATGGCTTCCACTGGTCGCAGAAGTACGAGAACAGCAAGCCGGCCACACCGCTGATCAAGGGCGGGCCGAGCCGCAAGCACGGCAGCACGATCACCTTCTGGGCGGACCCGGAGATCTTCGAGACCACGACGTACAACTTCGAGACGATCACCCGCCGCCTGCAGGAGATGGCGTTCCTCAACCGCGGCCTGTCGATCACGGCGCGGGACGAGCGCGAGGAGACGCCCAAGGAGGTCGTCTACCAGTACAAGAACGGGATCGCCGACTTCGTCCGGCACCTGAACGCGACCAAGACCGAGATCCACAAGTCGGTGATCGAGTTCCAGGGCGAGGCGCCGGGCCTGTCGGTCGAGGTCGCCATGCAGTGGAACCAGTCCTACGGCGAGTCGATCTACTCCTTCGCCAACACGATCAACACCCACGAGGGCGGCACCCACGACGAGGGCTTCCGCACCTCGCTGACCAGCATCGTGAACCGGTGGGCCCGGGACAAGAAGCTGCTGAAGGAGAAGGAAGAGAACCTCACCGGCGACGACATCCGGGAGGGGCTGGCCGCGATCATCTCGGTCAAGCTGGCCAACCCGCAGTTCGAGGGGCAGACCAAGACCAAGCTCGGCAACACCGAGGCGAAGACCTTCGTCCAGAAGGTATGCAACGAGTGGCTGGCCGACTGGTTCGAGCGCAACCCCACCGAGGGCAAGCTGATCGTCAACAAGGCGTCAGCTGCGGCGCGTGCCCGCAAGGCCGCCCAGGAGGCGCGCAAGCTGGCCCGCCGCAAGGGCGCGCTGGACTCGATGGGCCTGCCCGGCAAGCTGGCCGACTGCCGCTCCACCGACCCGCGCGAGTCCGAGGTCTACATCGTCGAGGGCGACTCCGCCGGCGGCTCGGCGAAGTCCTGCCGCGACTCGATGTTCCAGGCGATCCTGCCGATCCGCGGCAAGATCATCAACGTCGAGAAGGCGCGCATCGACCGGGTGCTGAAGAACACCGAGGTGCAGTCGCTGATCACCGCGCTCGGCACCGGCATCCACGACGAGTTCGACCTGGCCAAGCTGCGGTACCACAAGATCGTGCTGATGGCCGACGCCGACGTGGACGGCCAGCACATCCGTACGCTCCTGCTGACGCTGCTGTTCCGGTTCATGCGGCCGCTGATCGAGGCCGGCCACGTGTTCCTCGCGCAGCCGCCGCTGTACAAGATCAAGTGGATCAAGGGCGACCCCGGGTACGCGTACTCCGACAAGGAGCGCGACGGGTTGATCAAGGCGGGTCTGGAGGCCGGCCGGCGGCTGCCCAAGGAGGACGCGACCGCGCGGTA
>Ga0081455_10001058_pt1 | contig 34638 bp, 28 predicted proteins | sample TabmetS3T2R1_FD_70207 | JGI IMG/M metagenome (GOLD analysis project Ga0081455, IMG submission 70207) | Tabebuia heterophylla rhizosphere microbial communities from the University of Puerto Rico - S3T2R1 | ecosystem: Host-associated > Plants > Roots > Rhizosphere ...
TGGTCGGCGAGCTCATGACCTCGGCCAACGTCACGCAGCGCATGGTGCGGCTGGCGCAAACCATGGTCGGCCATCTGCGCGGCGGTCTCGCCCAGGTGATAACGCTCTTCAGCATGTTCTTCGCCGGCATCTCGGGTTCCTCGACCGCCGACGTCGCGGTGCTGAGCCGCACCGTGGCGCCGGAGATGGACCGCGAGGGCTACGACCGAGCCTTCACCGCCGCGCTGATTGCTTGCGCCTCGACCATGGCCAACCTCATCCCGCCCAGCATCATGGCGGTGGTGTACGGCGCCACCGGAAATGTCTCGATCGGCGGCCTGTTTCTGGGCGGCATCGTGCCAGGCGTCCTGATCGGGATCGGCCTGATGATCTATTCGCACTTCTTCGGCCCCGTCGGCATCAAGAAGAAGATGGCGACATTCGGCGAGTTCGGCCTCGCACTACGGGACTCGGCGCTGCCGCTCATGATCCCGGTCATCATCATGGGCGGCATCCTGACCGGCTGGTTCACGCCAACCGAGGCTGGCATGATCGCGGCAGTCTACATTCTCGCCGTATTGATCCCCCTTCTGAACCGCGGCCATGTACGCCTGCTGCTGTGGGACTTCGTCTACACCGGCATGCTTTACGCCATCCCGCTCGCCGCGGTGGCCAGCGCCTCGGCCTTCGGCTGGATGCTGGGCTATCTGCGCGGTCCCGACGTCGTGGCCACCTGGATCTCCCATTATGCCGGCACCAATGCCAGCATGATCCTGTTCCTGCTGGTGGTTCTGTTTGTCGTCGTTGGCGACTTCGTCGATGCCATTCCCGCGATCATCATTTTCATGCCGATCATCAACAAGCTCACAGAGCTCGGCGAGATCAATCCCGTGCATATGGGCGTCGTGATCATCACCACTCTGGTGTTCGGCCTGATTACGCCACCCTATGGCCTCTCGCTACTGGTGGCGTCGAAGTTCGTTGGCGTTGGTTTCCCGCGCGCCATGTATGCCTCGCTGCCAATCTACGTCGTCTTCTTCCTGACCATAGCTTTCACGGTCTTGTGCCCGGACGCGGTACTCTATCTGCCAAAGTTGCTGCTGCCCGAATCGGTCGGCTGCTTCAAGAATCCCAGCGGCGAAGGCTACATCTGCCCGAGTTAGTCACGGGACCTCTCAGGGCGGTTCTAAAGGTAGACCGCGCAGCCTCGGCCTTCGAGCTCGGCGAACCACGCCGGCGGATCGAGCGTGGTCACCCAGCGAAGATCGAGCTTCTCCAGGCGAGGCAGCTTCCGGAGGCTTTCGGGCAACTGAACGATCGGATTGCCTCTGAGGTCTATCTGACGAAGCTCGACCAACGAACCGATAACGTCGGGCAATGACGCGAGCCGGTTATTTCGCAGATGCAGCTCGCGCAACGCCGCGAGGCGCGTGATCGACGCCGGAAGACCGGTCAGACGATTGTCCGTGGCCCGCAACTCCAGCAGGCCTGTCATGCCGGTAACGGCTTCTGGCAAAACCTCGAAATCGTTCTCGCTGATATTCAGATACCGCAGGCGCGTGAGACGGCCGAGCGAGGGCGGCAGCGTCGAAAGCTCGTTGTCGTGCAAATAGAGAAAGTCGCGCAGTTGCTCGAGCTGGCCCAGGCTTGGCGGGATCAGGCGGAGCTTGTTGTGGCCGAGATCGAGCATGCGGAGGTTGCGCAAGCCGCCGACACGTTCGGAAATCTCGGTCAGCTCATTGTCCGCCAGGACAAGGGTCTCCAAATCAGTACGGTCCCAGACGTCATCGGGCACAGCGGCCAGTGCATGCTTCCAAAGAGAAAGATGCCGCTCTCCGCTCGTCACGCCTAGCGCTCCGGCAGCGGGATGAACTCGGAATCGCCCGGCACCTTGGCGAAGCGGCCTTCCTTCCAGTCAGCCTTGGCGCGTTCGATGCGCTCCTTCGAAGAGGAGACGAAGTTCCACCAGATATGACGCGGCCCGTCGAGCGTGGTCCCACCCAGCAGCATCAGCTTGGCACCGTCGGCGCCGGCGAGCAGATCGACAACAGCTCCGGCCGCGAGCAGAGCCAGGTCGCCGACGACAAGCTGCCGGTCGCCGATCGTGGCCGTGCCTGCCGCGACGTAGACACCGCGTTCGGCATGGTCGGGCGTCACGGCGATCTTGGCGGCCGCCGGCATCTCGGCGGCGACATAGAAGATCGGCGAGAAATGGGTCGTGGGCGCCGTGCGCCCGGCGTAGGTGCCGACGATCAGGCGCAGCGATGTGCCGCCTTCCTGCCAGGCCGGCAGCCGGGACGCCGCCACGTGCTCGAATGTCGGCGCCGTTTCCTCGTGCTCCCGGGGCAACGCCACCCAGGTCTGGACGCCGTGCATGCGAAAGCCGCTTTGACGCATCTCCGGCTCGGTGCGCTCGCTGTGGGCAATGCCGCTGCCGGCAGTCATCCAGTTGACGTCGCCCGGACGGATCGCCTGCGCATAGCCCAGGCTGTCGCGATGGAAGATGCCGCCCTCGAACAGGTAGGTGACGGTGGCGAGGCCGATGTGCGGATGCGGCCGCACCTCCATGCCGTCGCCGCCCGGCGGCACGACGAGCGGACCGAAGTGATCGAGGAAGATGAAGGGCCCGACGGTGCGGCGCTTCACGCTCGGCAGGACGCGGCGCACGGCAAAGCCCGGCGCCAGCTCATGAGCACGGCCCTGGATCAGAAGCTCGATCGGATCGGCCATCTTGTTCTCTCCTTCCGCCTGTGCTGCAACCGACGCGCCATGTCTGTACCAACCCGCGATCTCTCGCCCTTTTTCGCCCCCCGCAGCATCGCCGTCGTCGGGGCGGGCGAACGGGCGACTTCCTCGGGCGGCGCGGTCATGCAGATGCTGCGCCTCGCCGGTTATGGCGGACGCGTGGTGCCGGTCAATCCCAAGGGAGGCACGATCTTCGGTTACGAAGCGGTCACCTCGATCGCAGCCATCGACCCTCCGGTCGACCTCGCGGTGATCGTGATTCGGCCCGACGCCATCGTCGAGGCTGCGGCCGAGGCCGCCGACCGCGGCATCCGAAACCTCCTGATCCTGCCGGGCGGCTTTGCCGAGGCCGGCCCCGCGGGTGTCGCGCGCAACGAGGCGCTGCTGAAACTTGCGGCCGAGCGCGGCCTCACGATTGCCGGCCCCAATTGCGCGGGCATCCTGCACCTCGATCCTTCCTGGCGGTTTGCCGCGACCTTCCTGCGCGACCTGCCGCCAGGTTCCGCCGGACGCGCCACAAATGGGCTTGCCTTTATCTCTCAGTCGGGCGCGCTGGCGGAGGAGTTCATCGACAAGGCCAACGCACGCGGCCTGCCGCTCACCAGCGTCGTGTCGGTCGGCAACGCCGTGCATCTCGGCGTTGAGGACTACCTCGCCTGGCTCGGCGAACGGCCGGAAATCGGCGCGGCCCTGCTCTACGTCGAATCGATCGAGGACCATGAGCGCTTCCGCGCCGTGGCGCGCAGGGTCGCCGCCATCAAACCGGTGATCGCCCTGTTTGGCGGGCGAACCGGAGTCGGCGGTCAGGCCGCCGCCGCCCATACCGGCGCCGTCGCCAACGACGAGGCCGCGATCGAGGCCTTCTGTGCCTCCTGCGGGATCGTGCGGGTCACGAGCCTGCGCCGCCTGCTCATCGCCGCCAAGGCTTTCGGCCGCTTTCCGCAAGGCCTGGGATCGCGCGCGCTCATCCTGTCCAACTCAGGCGGGCCCGGCGTGATCTGCGCCGACCGTGCCGTACTGGAAGGGCTCGACCTCGCCCCGCTGCCCCGGGCGATGGCGGAGGTATTGCGCCAGCAGTTGCCGGGCGAGGCGTCGGTCGCCAATCCGATCGACCTCCTGGCGGATGCGCGCGAAGACCGGTTCGGCCTCACGTTCGAGGCCGCCATGGCGCATGCGGCCCAAGCCTACGACATGGTGCTGATGATCCATGTCGTGCCCTTCATGGTCGACGCCGGTCCGGTCGTCGAGCGCCTGGCCGAACTCGCACCCAAGAGCAACCTGCCGTCGATGCACAGCATGATGGGCACCTTGCCCGGCAAGGCCGATTGGTTCGCAAAAATGGAAGGCGCGGGCGTGCCGATGTTCAACGATGTCGAGGAAATGGCCGAGGCCGCAGGCCTCCTCGCGCGCTACCCGACCCTGCGCCAAAAGGCGAAGAGCGGCATTCTGCCCACGACATTTTTTCGCGACCGGAAACACACGTAACAGAAAAATAACTTTTGAATCAGTAAGTTAGCCCGATCCGCACGGGTGTTGCATTTTTGCAACTTTTTGTTGGACTTGCGATTTTTTCGTGGCCAGTATCGCCCGCGAGGCGAGAAAGCGGGGGGCGCTGGCAGGGGAGCCGGCAAAATCGCCAATAGCCTCAAGCGTTTTAGTTCGGATCAATGAACGGGAGAGGCTAATGGCGATCACGACGACGCGCGCTGAGCGCGCCGACCGGTGGAGGACAGTGCGTGCCCTTGTGGCCGCCGGTCTGACAGTCTCCCTCCTCCAGGTCATGGCACCGGCCAGTTCGATGGCCCAGGTCGCCACCTCAACCAAGAAGCCGGTCCATACCCAGCAGAAGACCGCCCCCGCCAAGCCAGCAGCCAGCCCAACCAAGAACCAGGCCTCCGCCACCGACCATGAGGCCGACGAGCTCAACAAGAAGTGGCTGACCGATTTCAAAGCCAATAACAGCACCACCGCTCCTACCGCAGCCGCACCGAGCGTCGCCGGCACAGAGACCGAGCGGACGTTGAGCGCCCCGACGATGCTGCCGCCGAGCGCCGCCGCTCGCGCCGTCGTGCCGGGCACGATCACCTTCGTCAGGGCAGATAACGCCGCGACCGCCTTCAATGCCGTGCCAGGCGGCCCCAACCAGCCGGTGTTCAAGGACCTGACCAAGGCTTTCGCCGGTTTCACGTCGAACAAGGCGCGCGTCGAGATGATGCAGGCGCGTACCGGCGATGGCTCCTCGCGTGTTGTCTACGCCAGCATCGGCGAGGGCAAGTCGCGGCAGTCCTACTGGTGGTTCGCCCCGTCGGATCAGCCTGGGGGATGGTTTGACGAATACGGCAAGCGCCTGGGCGGCGCGGCGTTGGTCGACCCCAAGCCGGGCGCCCGCATCTCCTCGCCCTTCGGGACGCGCCGCTACTATGGCCGCGTCACCAGCAGCGCCTTCCACAATGGCATCGATTTCGAGGGTCATGTCGGCGATCCGATCTACGCCGCCGCCGACGGCGTCGTGAACCACGCCGACTGGTATTACAACTACGGCCGGACGGTGAAGATCAGCCATTCCCAACACTTCGAGACGCTCTACGCGCACATGTCGCGCATCGCGCCGAACGTTGCGCCGGGGACGACGGTCCACAAGGGCGACGTGATCGGCTACGTCGGCACGACCGGACGGGCGACCGGGCCCCATCTCCACTTCTCGGCGATCGTGGACGGCCGGTTCGTTGATCCGGAGAACTACCTTGCGGGCGGTGGTGGCGCGCTGACCGGCAACGACCTGGTGGCCTATCGCCAGTGGCAGCAGGATGTGCGCGACGCGGCGCTGGCGCAGAAGTCCCAGGCCGAGCACGCCTCCTTCTGGAGCCGCAATCCCTTCACGCCTCCTCCCAGCCCCGGCCGGCTCTAATCGATCGGCTCTAATCTCAGCCAGCTCCCGTCTTGTCGCCTCTGATCGGCGAGAGTGGCCTCAGTGCCGGCCGTATCGCATGCCGGCATTGCACGCCGTCGGGTGATCGCCTACCAATGCGCCGGTTCGCCTGAACGCGGCTTTGGAGTTGCCGGCGGGCGACGGGACAACCTTTAGGAACAGGAAACATGCTCAAGAAATCGATCGCGGCGGGTGCGGCCGTCGTGCTGCTCGGTGCGTCCGGCACCGCCTGGGCGGGCAAGGATCTCGATGCCATCAAGGCGCGCGGCCAGCTCATTTGCGGGGTCAGCACCGGCGTGGCGGGCTTCTCGCAGCCCGACAACCAGGGCAAGTGGACCGGCATCGACGTCGACGTCTGCCGCGCCATCTCCGCGACGATCTTCGGCGATTCCGAGAAGGTCAAATACGTGCCGCTTTCGGCCGAGCAGCGCTTCACGGCCGTCCAATCCGGCGAGGTCGACCTGCTCTCGCGCAACACGACGTGGACGCTGACCCGCGACACCGCGCTCGGCCTCGACTTCGGCGCCGTCACCTACTACGACGGCCAGGGCTTCATGGTGAACAAGAAGCTCGGCGTGAAGAGCGCCAAGGAGCTGGAGGGCGCCACGGTCTGCGTGCAGCCCGGCACCACGACCGAGCTCAACCTCGCCGACTACTTCCGCGCCAACAAGATCACCTTCAAGCCGGTGGTCATCGAGAAGCTCGAGGCCATACGCTCGGCCTTCTTCTCGGGTCGCTGCGACGTCTATACGACCGACGCGTCGGGCCTCTACTCGACCCGCGCCTCCAATGTGCCGGCACCGGCAACGGCGGACGACTTCGTCGTGCTGCCGGAGATCATCTCCAAGGAGCCGCTGGCACCTGCGTTCCGCCACGGTGACAACCAGTTCGGCGACATCATCCGCTGGACCCAGTTCGCCATGCTCGAGACCGAGGAGTACGGCATCACCTCCAAGAACGTCGACGAGATGCTGAAAAGCGACAATCCGTCGATCAAGCGCATCCTCGGTGTCTCGCCGGGCATGGGCAAGGCACTCGGGGTCGATGAAAAGTGGGTTTACAACATCGTGAAGCAGGTCGGGAACTACGGCGAGATCTTCGAGCGCAATGTCGGCATGGGCTCGCCGCTCAAGATCGAGCGTGGCCTGAACGCACTTTGGAAGAACGGGGGCGCGCAGTACGCCCCGCCAATCCGCTAAGGTCTCCTGCCTCTAGCCAGAGACACCGCCGCCCCAAAAGGGCGGCGGGTTTGTTTTGGCCTGTTGCTTGCTTGTCCCGCCAGTAGGACACTCGGCGCATCAATAAATGGGAGGCAGGACAATGGGCAGATTTTTAAACGCGGCAGCTATCGGCTGCGCTGTACTTTCGGTATCGGGCACCGCTTGGGCGGGCAAGGATCTCGATACCGTCAAGGCGCGCGGCCAGCTCGTCTGCGGCACAATGGAGGGCACGGCCGGCTTTGCGCGGGCCGACAGCCAAGGCAAATGGGTGGGCCTCGATGTCGACGTCTGCCGCGCCGTCGCGGCGACGATTTTCGGCGATTCAGAGAAAGTCAAATACGTGCCGCTTTCGGCCCAGCAACGCTTCACCGCGCTGCAATCGGGCGAAGTCGACATGTTGTCGAACAACACCACGGCGACTCTGACGCGCGACACGGTGCTCGGTCTCGACTTCGGCGCTGTCACCTACTACGACGGCCAGGGCTTCCTGGTGAACAAGAAGCTCGGTGTGAAGAACGCCAAGGAACTGGAAGGCGCCACGGTCTGTGTGGCCCCCGGCACCACGACCGAGCTCAATCTTGCGGACTACTTCCGCGCCAACAAGATGACCTTCAAGCCGGTGGTCATCGAGAAGGTCGACGAGGTGCGCGCGGCCTTCTTCTCGGGCCGCTGCGACGTCTACACCAATGACACGTCGAGCCTCTATGCGACACGCGCCGCCAACCCGCCGCCGCCGCTGACATCGGAAGACTTCGTCGTGCTGCCGGAGATCATCTCCAAGGAACCGCTGGCGCCGGTCTTTCGCCACGGTGACAACCAGTTCGGCGACATCGTCCGCTGGAGCCAGTACGCCATGGTCGATGCCGAGGACAGCGGCATCAACTCCAAGAACGTCGACGAGATGCTGAAGAGCGACAATCCCTCGATCAAGCGGCTGCTCGGCGTCACTCCGGGCATGGGCAAGGCGCTCGGTGTCGACGAAAAGTGGGCCTACAACATCATCAAGCAGGTCGGGAACTACGGCGAAAGCTTCGAGCGCAATGTCGGCATGGGTTCGCCGCTCAAGATCGTCCGGGGCCTGAACGCCCTCTGGAAGAACGGTGGCATGCAATACGCCTGGCCGATTCGCTAGGAGAGTGTCGCGCATAGACGCAGAGCCGATCCGCCGCCCGAAAGGGCGGCGGATTCGTTTGACCTGCGGCTCGTTTGCCTGCCAGAGAAAGGCCTGCATTCAGTAAAGCTTCGGGGGAATAGAGTAGTGAACAAGCTTACGACGGCGCTCGTCGCCGGGCTCGCCGCATTCTCGATGTCGGGCACCGCCTGGGCAGGCAAAGACCTCGACGCCATCAAGGCGCGTGGTCAACTCGTCTGCGGCGTGATGGAAGGCACTGCCGGCTTCGCACGGCTGGACAATCGCGGCAAATGGGTCGGGTTCAACGTGGATCTTTGCCGCGCGATCTCGGCGACGATCTTCGGCGATTCGGAAAAGGTAAAGTATGTGCCGCTGACGACGCAGCAGCGCTTCACTGCGGTCCAGTCCGGCGAGGTTGACCTCCTGACGCGCAACGTGACCTGGACCCTGACGCGCGATACGGTGCTCGGCCTCGATTTCGGCGCCGTGTTCTACTATGACGGCCAGGGTCTGATGGTGAACAAGAAGCTTGGCGTGAAGAGCGCCAAGGAGCTGGAGGGCGCCACGGTCTGCGTGGCCCCCGGCACCACGACCGAACTCAACCTCGCCGACTACTTCCGCACCAACAAGATGACCTTCAAGCCGGTGGTCATCGAGAAGGTCGACGAGGTGCGCGCGGCGTTCTTCTCTGGCCGCTGCGACGTCTATACCAACGATTCGACCAGCCTTTATGCGACACGCGCGGCCAACCCGCCGCCGCCACTGACGCCTGACGATTTCGTGATCCTACCCGAGATCATTTCCAAGGAACCGTTGGCGCCGGCCTTCCGCCAAGGCGACAACCAGTTCGGCGATATCGTCCGCTGGACCCAATATGCGATGATCGAGACGGAAGAGTACGGCATCACTTCCGAAAACGTCGACGAGATGCTGAAGAGCGACAACCCCTCGATCAAGCGCATCCTCGGCGCTTCGCCCGGCATGGGCAAGGCGCTCGGCGTCGACGAAAAGTGGGTTTACAACATCGTAAAGCAGGTCGGGAACTACGGCGAAAGCTTCGAGCGCAACATCGGAATGGGTTCGCCGCTGAAGATTGCCCGGGGGCTGAACGCACTTTGGAAGAACGGCGGCGCCCAGTATGCCCCGCCGATCCGCTGAGGTTTTGGTCGCCGGCAGTGTTTTGGCAGGTTGCAACGATGCAATTCCCTTCTACACTGCCGGCAACAATCAATAAGCGGGTGAGCCGCATCAGGCAGGGAGGCTAGCTGCATGGCCGTCGAGACACTCGACTCAACGACGCGTCCGAAAGTGGCGCCCTGGAACGATCCGGTCGTTCGCGGGTGGGTCTTTCAGATCGTGATCGTGGGGTTGGTCGGGTTGCTGGCCTGGTTCCTCGTCTCCAACACACTCGAAAACCTGGCCCGCCAGAAGATCGCCAGCGGCTACGACTATCTCAGTCGCGAAGCGGGCTTCGAGATCGGCGACTCGATGATCCCCTATTCGCCTGCCAGCACCTATGCTCGGGCGATCCTGGTCGGCATGCTCAACACGCTGAAGGTGGCGGTCCTGGGCATCATCCTGTCGACCATTCTCGGAACGCTGATCGGCATCGGTCGGCTTTCGCCCAACTGGCTGCTGTCCAAGATCTGCGAATGGTACGTCGAGGCATTCCGCAACGTGCCGCTGCTGCTTTGGCTGTTCCTGTTCTACAAGATCATCAGCGAGGCCTTCCCCGGCCCACGCCAGGCGATCAGCATCATGGGCTCGCTGTTCCTCAGCAACCGCGGCCTCTATTTTCCCGTGCCGCTCGCCGACCCGATCCATCACTGGATGGCGGTCGGACTGCTGGTCGGCATCGCGGCCGCCTTCGTGGTCAAGCGCTGGGCGAAGCGACGCCAGGAAGCAACTGGCCTGCCCTTCCCGACCATTCGTGCGGCGATCGCGCTCGTGATCGGCGTACCGCTCGTCGTCTGGCTGCTGGGGGGCGCACCGCACCATATGAGCTGGCCCGAACTCAAGGGCTTCAACTTCCAGGGCGGCACGGTGATCCAGCCCGAGTTCACCGCGCTGCTGGTCGGGCTCGTGATCTATACCTCGGCCTTCATCGCGGAGATCGTGCGCTCGGGCATCCTTGCCATCAACAAGGGCCAGAGCGAAGCGGCGGCGGCGATCGGCCTCTCGCGTGCCCAGTCGATGCGGCTGGTGCTGCTGCCGCAGGCACTGCGAGTGATCGTGCCGCCAATGACCAGCCAGTATCTCAACATCACCAAGAACAGCTCGCTGGCCATCGCCATCGGCTATCCCGACCTGGTCGCCGCCGTGAACGTCACCATCAACCAGACCGGCCAGGCGATCGAGAACATATTGATCATCATGGCGGCCTTCCTGACCGTCAGCCTCGGCATCTCCGCCTTCATGAACTGGTACAACAAGCGCATTGCGCTTCGGGAGCGCTGAGCCATGACCGACGTGCCGGCTGGCGAGCGCCAGCAACTCCCGCCGCCCGTCGCCGAATCGGGCGCGCTGGGCTGGCTGCGCCGCAACCTGTTCTCAAGCTGGGGCAACGCCATCACGACCGTGGTGCTGCTCGTTCTGCTCCTCTGGCTGGTCACATCGTTCCTGAATTGGGCGGTGGTGAACGCCGTCTGGACCGCACCCAACGGCCAGGCCTGCCGCGGTCACGGCGCCTGCTGGGCGCTGATCCACGAGAAGTACCGCTTCATCTTCTTCGGCACCTTCCCTTACGAGCAGCAGTGGCGGCCGCTGCTCGCCGTGATCATCATGATCGTGATGCTGGTGACCAGCGCCGACCGGCGGATGTGGAACCAGCGGCTGCTTTGGATCTGGGGCATCGGCACCTTCCTGACGCTCCTGCTGATGTTCGGCCAGATCCATATCCCGCTCGGCCTCATCCTGTTCGTGGCACTGGCCGCGGGCGGTCTCGGCATGCTGCTGCGCGGCACGGTCGCCACCTCGGGCGAAATCGCCGGCTGGCGGACGCTGGCGGCGATCGGCGCGATCGGCATCGTGCTGCGGCTTGTGGGCGTGTTGCCGCCCTGGAGCCTCGCCATTGCGCCCTTCAGCTACGTCGAGACCAGCCTGTGGGGCGGCCTGCCGGTGACGCTGATTCTCGCCACCTACGGACTGGTGTTCGCCTTTCCCTACGGCATTCTGCTGGCGCTCGGCCGTCGCTCCAACCTGCCGCTGATCAAGGGCCTGTGCGTGGGCTTCATCGAGTTGATCCGCGGCGTGCCGCTGATCAGCCTCCTGATCATGGCCTCGGTCATGCTGCCCCTCTTCCTGCCGACCGGCATGAGCATCGACAAGTTCTTGCGCGCGTTGGTCGCGGTCATCTTCTTTGCTGGCGCCTATATCGCCGAGATCATCCGCGGCGGCCTGCAGTCGCTGCCCAAGGGCCAGTTCGAGGCCGCCGATGCGATGGGCCTCAACTATTTTCAGAAGACGACGCTGATCATCCTGCCGCAGGCACTGCGCGTGGTGATCCCGCCGCTGATCAACACCTTCATTGGCTTCTTCAAGGATACGTCACTGGTGCTGATCATCGGCATCTTCGACTTCCTGAACGCCGCCAACCAGGCCCTGGTCGATCCCAACTGGGCGGGCTTCCCGAGCGAGGTCTACCTGTTCGCGGCCTTCGTCTATTTCTGCTTCTGCTTCTCGATGTCGCGCTACTCCAAGTATCTCGAGGTCGAGCTCAACAAGGGGACACGACGCTAGATGGCCACCGTCACCGCTACAGCCAACGCCAGCCACGACCTCTCGCGCGCCCCGTCGGTGATCACGCTCAAGGGCGTGAACAAATGGTACGGGCAGTTCCACGTCCTCTCCGACATCAATCTCGACGTCAAGCAGGGCGAGCGGATCGTGATCTGCGGTCCGTCGGGCTCGGGCAAGTCAACGCTGATCCGCTGCATCAACCGGCTGGAGGAGCATCAGCGCGGCGACATCGCCGTACACGGTGTGACGCTCTCCAACGACGTGAAGAACATCGAAGCGATCCGGCGCGACGTCGGCATGGTGTTCCAGTCGTTCAACCTCTTCCCCCACCTCACCATCCTCGACAACCTGACCCTGGCGCCGATCTGGGTGAAGAAGACGCCCAAGAAGGAAGCCGAAGAGATCGCCATGAGCCTGCTCAAGCGCGTGCGCATTCCCGAGCAGGCGAACAAGTATCCCGGCCAACTCTCGGGTGGCCAGCAGCAGCGCGTGGCGATCGCACGCGCGCTCTGCATGCGGCCCAAGATCATGCTGTTCGACGAGCCGACCTCGGCACTCGATCCGGAGATGGTGAAGGAAGTGCTCGACGTCATGATCGAGCTCGCCAGGGAAGGCATGACGATGCTGTGCGTCACCCACGAGATGGGCTTCGCGCGGGCGGTGGCCGACCGCGTGATCTTCATGGACCGAGGCGAGATCGTCGAACAGAACGCGCCGGAAGAATTCTTCGCGCATCCCAAGAACGAGCGCACCAAGACCTTCCTGGGCCAGATCCTGCATCATTGATTTATCATCCCGGATGCGAAAGATCCCTCGGCATTGCCTCGGGATGACACAGATGTCGTGTCATCCCGAGCGCAGCGAGGGATCTTTGGGTATCCTCCCGACATGAAGCTCCTTATCACCGGCGGCGCCGGGTTCATCGGCTCGGCGGTCGTGCGGCACGTGATCCGCGACACCGACTGGTCGGTGGCCAACGTCGACAAGCTCACCTACGCGGGCAATCTCGAATCACTGGCCGAGGCCACCGGCAGTAACCGCCACCGGCACTACAAGACCGACATCCGCGACCGCGCCGCCCTCAGGGAGATCTTCCGCGAAGCGCGACCCGACGCCGTGTTGCATCTCGCCGCGGAGAGCCACGTCGACCGTTCGATCGACGGACCCGCGCCCTTCATCGAGACCAACGTCGGCGGCACCTACGTGCTGCTCGATACGGCGCTCGACTATTGGCGCGAGCTCGAGGGCGAGGCGCGGATGCGCTTTCGCTTCCAGCACATCTCGACCGACGAGGTGTTCGGCTCGCTGGGCCCGGCTGGCAAGTTCAGCGAGACCACGCCCTACCAGCCCAACTCGCCCTATTCCGCCAGCAAGGCGGCGTCTGACCATCTGGTGCGCGCCTGGCACCACACTTACGGCCTGCCGACGCTCACCACGAACTGCTCCAACAACTACGGCCCCTATCACTTCCCCGAGAAGCTGATCCCGCTGTGCATCATCCGCGCGCTGCGCGGCGAGCGCCTGCCCGTCTACGGCAAGGGCGAGAATGTGCGCGACTGGCTGCATGTCGAAGATCACGCCGAGGCGCTGACGTTGGTGCTGCGCAAGGGTCGGCCAGGCGAGACCTATAATGTCGGCGGCGACAGCGAGCGGCGGAACATCGATGTTGTGCGGGCGATCTGCGCCGTTCTCGACGATCTCCTGCCCAACAGCCGCAACCGCCCGCACGAGTCGCTGATCGAGTTCGTAACCGATCGGCCCGGTCATGATGCGCGCTATGCGATCGATGCCAGCAAGATCCGGAACGAACTGGGCTGGCAGCCGCGCCACTCCTTCGACCAGGGCCTGCGCGACACCGTGCGCTGGTACCTCGACAATCGCGGCTGGTGGGAACGGGTGCTGAGCGGCGCCTACCGCGGCGAGCGGCTGGGGCTCAAGGCCTGATCGTCAGCGCGGCGCGTTGCCCACGTTCGGGCTGGCTTTGCGCTTTTGCAACGAATCGAACAATGCCTTGGTCGGCTCGCATTCGCCTTTCTCGTCATAGGTAACGAGATAGAGGCAGATCGCGGCGCGCGTTCCGGGACCGAACGTGCCGTTAGTGGTGCCGTGATAGAAGTTGAGGTCGCGCAACAGGATCTGGACCGCCCTCGTCTGGTCGGTCCGGTTCTCGGGCCAGGCCTGCAGATTGGCGCCGGTTGCATCGGCCGCAGCGGTCGACTTCGGCGACTCGACGGCAGGCTTCTGCGGCTCGGGTGCAGCCGCCGCCTTCGGCGGTTCGGCCGGGGCCGGCTTCAGCGGCTCAGGAGCCACAATCGGCTTCGGAGGTTCAGCAACCTCCGATTTGGGCGGCTCGGCCATGACCGGCTTGGGCGGTTCGGCGACAGCCGGCTTCGGTGGCTCGGCCGCAACGGGAGGTGTCGCGCGATCCGGAACCACGGCCGCCGCGGGCGGCGGTGGCGTGGGCAACGCTTCCTCAGGTTTGGTCTGCGGCGCGGGGCTGGCTGGAGGGCCGGACGAAGAGGCCGCCGGCCGCGATTCCTCTTCGGGCTTGGCAGACCGAGCCGCTTGCTCCGGGGCAGCCGAAGGCAGGGAAAGAGCGCCTGCATTGGGCTCGGCAGCTTTGGGCGGTTCCGAAATTTCTTTCTCGGGCGTCGTTGAGTTTTGCGATTGGATGACAGCCGCCGCGCCTGAGGACGCTGTTGCGGCCTTCGAGCCCTGGTAAGTCCCCCACGGAAAGAGCGCAAGCCCGACGACCGTGAAGATGCAGGAGAGCGTCGCGGCGACCATGCCGGCGAAACTGAACGCCACCAGGCTCCGCACCAGCGCAAACACGGAAAAAGCGACGGCCAGCGGCAGAAACAGCGACGGCGCGGCAAGCACCCCCAACAGCGCGCACACCACCCCGAGGATGCCGGTCACCGCGCCGGCACCCGACGCCCTTCTGGCCGCATTCTTCTTCTGGCCGCTCTCTGCCGGAGCGGACGGCGCCGGAGCAGACGGCGCGGCCGAACGGGGCCCGGCAGAGGCCGAAGAAACGCCGGCGGAAAGCGGGCCTTCCCTTTTCTCCATGACAGCACCCAACTGAGCCACATCCACCTCATGTCAGCCTGCCGATCGCATGCCGGCAGCGCAGCCAAAGGCTAACAACCCCCGGCAAGCCGACATGTGACATTGCCGACAGTCACTGTTTTTTCACGGCCGGGGCGCAGGTTCAAGCCGGTCCGCGGAAATCGCACCGGCCCCGTTTATGCGAGCGGCCACACTTTTGGCATTTGTTTGGCATCGATTGAGCACCGCTTTTCGGCCGTGGAAGGGATTATCCAACGCCTGGATTATCTGCCAGGACGACAAACGCATGCCGCCCAAGGATTGGGACGCTTTTCAGGAATCGCACCACCGGCCCCACTTGGTGACCGTCGACCTGCCGAAGGATTCCGGAGTGAAGGCGCGCAAGCTCGGACTGTCGTTTCTCGAGCGGCTGGCGGCGGAACTGCGTCTCGAGGGCCCCTACGCGATGAACCCCAACCGGGCCGACATCCAGGTCGCCTTCGAGAGCGACGTCGATGCCAAACGATTCGGGGATGCGTTGCAGGCCAAACCGCGAGGCAAGGACGCCGCATGGGCATCGACGGCCCGTTGCAACCTCGACCGATCCGCCAAGCGCCGAATCACGACCTCGATGCGCCACGCCCATCTCAAGCTCGCGAAACGACCCGCGAACGACTAGGGCAGGCACGGCCGAGCAAGCCGGCCACTTCTTTGTTACAGGCGACGACTGACCGGCTAGGGCAAAGTCGTGCATCTAGAGATGGCAGCGAGGTTGATGGCGATGGCCAGGACTTTGGCACTTGTTCTGGGGTTGGCGCTCGGCACGGCTGCCACCGCCGCTATGGCTCAGCAGCAAACCGACATCATGTCCAAACCGCGATCGACCGTTCCCGGAAGCGGCATCCCGAGCCTGACCAGCCCAGGCGGGACGGGCACGACAGGAACCGGTTCAACCGGCGCTGGCAGCTCGGGCATCTCATCAACACCCGGTGGGTCGATCTCGATGGGCGCGGGAACGCAGAACGCGCCACGGCGGCCTTCATTGGGGCCCGACTACGGGAATAGCCTGAGGACTCCCCGGGACTAGAGGACGGCGACGACGCCTCTGACGATCAGTCGTCGGCCTTGAAGCCGGAAGCACGGATGACCGGCCCCCATCTGGCATCATCGGCCTTCATGATATTGGCCAGCTCAGACGGCCCCAGCCCCGTTGCCTCCATGCCCAGCGGATCGAGGCGCTGTCTCAGGTCAGGTGCCTGGGCAGCCGCAATCGCAGCCTTGGCCAAGGTATCGACGATTTCCGCCGGCGTGCCCGCTGGCGCGAACAACGCATACCAGGCCGAACCCTCGATCTCGTAGCCGCTCTCCTTGAAGGTCGGCACGTCGGGATATTGCGGTGATCGCTTCGCTCCCGAACTTGCAAGGATTCGTGCCTTGCCCGACCGGGCGAGCGTGCCGAGGTCGCTGATCGGCAGCACCGCTGCCGGGACCTCACCTGCCACCAGTGCCTGCAGCACCGCGGCGGTGCCCTTGTAGGGCACATGCACCAGATCGATACCAGCCGTCTTGGCGAACAGGAGGCCGAAGAAATGCGGCAGGCTGCCAACGGCGGCTGACGCGAAATTGGCATAGGCGCCGCCCTTTTTCGCGAGCGCGACATAGTCGGCCAGGCTCTTGGCCGCCACCTCCGCAGCCACGCCAAAGGCAAGCTGGAATGCCGCGACGTGAGCGACTGGCACGTAGTCCTTGAACGGATCGTATTCGAGCCGTGAATAGGAATGCGGATAGGCGACCATCGTCGCAAGCGGCGTCATGAGAAGCGTGTTGCCGTCCGGCGCCGCCGCCTTCACCGCCATGTTGGCTATGATCCCGCCTGCGCCGGGCTTGTTCTCCACCACGACCGACCGACCGAGCGACACGCGCATCTTGTCGGCGATCAATCGCGTGACGGTGTCGCTGCTGGCGCCCGGCGGAAAGCCGAGCACGATGCGCAACGGTGCATCTTGCGCCCAGGTCGGTCCTGCTCGGGACGCGCCCATCAACAGGGTTGTGCCGGTAACGACCGCACGCCGTGTCAACGGTCTCACGGTTCTTCCTCCCTTTTTCCGCGAAGCTAGCAGGCGCCGAGCAGATTGAAATCACAAATGCGGCGAGAGCGGCGGCGACTTTCCCTACCGACTGATGCTAGGGGTGGCTCGGGAGGATGATACTCATGATCAAAAGACGCCTGCTCCTGACTGCAGCAGCGACCACGTTCGGCGCTGCAAGCCTGCCGACGCATGGGCGCGCCGAGCCGGAATGGCCCAACAAGCCACTCCGTTTCGTCGTCGGCTTCTCGGCCGGATCGACACCAGACCTGATCGCCCGCACCATCGGCGATCCGCTCTCGCAGCTCGTCGGTCAGCCGGTCGTCGTGGAGAACAAGCCCGGCGCCAGCGGCAACATCGCCGCCGACATCGTCGCCAAGGCACGCGACGACCATACCGTGGGCGTGATGATCAACCTCAACCTTACGATCGCCCGCATCCTCAACCCCACCGTGGCCTACGATCCGCGTACCGACCTCGCGCCCATCTGCCTGGTCGGCACAACGCCTTTCCTGTTGGCGATCAGCGCAAAATTGATGGGACAGAAAGCCGGCATCGATCAGCTCCGCGCCGCAGGCAGCAAGCTGAACTACGGTTCGGTGGGTATCGGCTCGATGGCGCACCTCGGCATGGAGCTGCTCAGCACCAAGCTCGGCATCAAACCCACGCATATTCCCTACCCCGGCAATCCGCAGGTCCTCCAGGCACTCGCGGCCAATGAGATCGACCTCGCCTTCGTGCCGGCAGGCATCGCCATGCAGCAGGTGAACGGCGGCAAGATCGGCGCGCTTGCCATCGCCTCGGCCAAGCCCAGCGAGCTGGCGCCGGGCGTGCCGACGTTGAGTGCGCTCGGTGTAAAAGACGTCGAGATCGAGGGCTGGGTCGCCCTCGCCGTGGCGGCCACCATGGCCGAGGCGCACCGCAAGACGCTCGAGGCGCAGGTGCTCAAGGTCCTGGGCGCGCCCGAGGTTCGCAAGCAGCTCACCCAACAGGGCTGGGACGTGGCGGCAATGCCGTCGGACGCCTTGGCCCGTCGTCTCGAGACGGAGACCGAGATGCTTTCGAAGATCATCACGGCCCAGAACATTCATGTGAACTAGCCGGCACCGGTGATGAGCAACGACAGCTATGACGTCGCCGTGGCCGGCGGCGGCAGCGCAGGTGTCGCAGCGGCCGTCGCCGCCGCGCGATCGGGTGCGCGAACCGTTCTGATCGAAAAGTCAGGGTGCCTTGGCGGCGCCTCGACGATGCGCAATGTGCTAACCTATTGCGGTCTCTATACGCTGGGCGAGACGCCGCGGCAGGCGGTTGCCGGCATCGCCGAGGAAGTGCTGCAGGGATTGCGGCGCCTTGGTGCGGTGACGGAGCCGCGGCGCAATCGTGGCGTATTCGTCGTTTTCGACCCCGAAAGTGTGAAGCGGGTCCTTGACGCGCTCTGTCAGACGGCGGGCGTCGACGTTTTCCTGCATGCCTTCGTGAGTGCCGCCACGCGGCGCGGCAACCGTATCGTCGATCTCTCCTATCACGATCATGCCGGCGCACATCTCGTGCGGGCCAAGGCCTTCGTGGACGCCAGTGGCGAGGGCGATCTTGCCTGGCTGGCCGGCGCCTCGACGCGCTACGGCAACGACGGCATGGTCAACCTTGCCACGCTGGGCACGCGGTTTGGCGGTATCCCGACGGACGTGGTCATCTCGTCAGACCAACTCCACGAGGCCGTGCAGGCCGCGCGTGCCCGCGGGCGCGGCCCGTTCAGCAAGGATCGCAGCGTCGTCACGCGATTGCCGCTCTCCGGCGACGCGGTCTGCTACCTCGCCTCCGAGGATTACGATCCACGCGACACGCGCAGCATGAGCGCCGCCGAACGCCGCGGGCGAGAGCAGGCCTGGGCCTACCTCGAAGTCATTCGGAGTCTGCCGGGTTGCGAGAATGCTTATCTCGTCTCGACCGGTCCCGACTTCGGCACTCGCGAATCACGCCACATCGACTCCGTCTGCCAACTCACCTGGCAGGATGTCGTCGCAGGCCGGCAAAGGAATGATGGCATCGCCCTCGGCGCCTGGGGCGTCGAATGGCACGACCGCGCGACCTTCGAAAGCACCTTCGTCTATCCGCCGGACAACAGCGCCTACGAGATCCCGCTTGGCTGCCTCATGAGTGTCGACACGCCGAATCTCTTCGCGGCCGGCCGCACGGCGGATGGCGACCAGAAAGCCGGCGCCAGCCTGCGCGTCATGGGAACGGCTTTCGCGACGGGCCAGGCCGCAGGCGTAGCGGCAGCGCATCTTGCAACAAAAGGTTGTGCCGACATCGAAGCGATACGGCGCACTCTGCTCGCGCAAGGCGCCTTGATCGAGCGAAAGCAACTGCCCGGCGGCTAAGCGGCCGGGCCAAACGTTCCTGCAGCCAGATGGTTGCCGTCCTTCTGTCGCTTGCGCGCAGATATGCAAGAACGCACAGATACGATGCAATCAGTTCATGTTAGAAGCCGCTTCAAGAACACCTTGTTGCCGGTTGTTCTTGTTCGTTTTTTAGTACGCATTTATTTTCATGGGCCAAGCACTCTCCCCTTCGGATCGAGTTTCGTCGCGTTGAACAACGCGCGCCCCGCAATGCCCGGCTCGCCGGGTCATTGAAAAAGGGCGCACGCACGCTTTTTGCACCAATACATCGGCCGCCCGTGTCGACCGGTGACTGCTATTCGCTAATACAACTTCCGGATGTAGTTGCGGAGAGGGCAAACGTGCCTCCGAGCAGCCACGCAAAACCGATGTCCATTTCAAACCAGAGCCATTTATGACCACGACTTCCATTTCCAGCACTGACGTCACCGGCACGACCATCCTGCCACTTCAAGATGCAATCGCCATTCCGACGAGCACGACGACTCCTTCATCGCCGATCGCGACCAACCTGGGCTCGATCCTGAGTGCCGCCATCGCCGGCGGCACCGTGGCTCATTCGACCGGCGTCAACTTCACGGTGACGTCCCCCATCGTCATCCACATCGACAGCACCATCCAGGGACCTCTGGGCATCGACCTTGGCGGCGCCACGATCTACTCCCAGATCACCAATGGCGCGCCGGTCATCGAGATCGACGTCGGGCCGGGCGTGGATGTGCGCTACCTGACGCTCACCAACTTCACAATCCAGGGCAACGGCCACGAAGGTGACGGCATCAAGATCGTGGCCGACGGCAACGACCGCTGGCTCTACAACTGGAACATCAGCAACGTGACCGTCAATCACGTCGGCGGCTATGGCCTCGACGTTCTGGGCAGTGTCTCGGAAGGCATGGTCTCCAACTCGTCGATGACCAACAACGGTGCCGGCGGCGCCTACTTCTCGCACAGCGCCAATGGCGGCCAGGCAAGCGCCCTCCACTGGTTCGGCGGCAGCCTCTCGGGCAACGGCGGTGACGGCCTCACCCTCGACAACGGAACGCGCGACATGAGCGTTGATGGCGTCACGTTCGACCACAACGGCGGCGTCGGCATCAGTGCCGGATCGGGCATCACATCGGTGACGAGCAGCACGTTCAACGACAACCACGACACCGGCGTCTGGTTCCAGGGCTTCGGCAACTTCAACAACGACACCTTCACGACCTCAGGCTCGCAGACGACGGCGATCAGCGGCTACCTCGACGGCAACGCCACCCTGATCAACAACACCAGCACCTATACCGGCGCGGGTCCGGATCCGACCGTTCTGGCCAACTTGCAGGGCACCGGTGGCGTGTTCGCAACCGGCGACACGGGCGCTCTGATCACCGGCTCGAATGTCTCGGTCGCCCCGGTGGGCGACGGCGATCTCGCCAACGTCACGGTCAGCAGCCACGGTGTGACCTTGCCGACGCTCCCGCCAGTCACGACTGCGGACACGGCCCCGATCGCCACCAGCACCGGAACCGGCGCACTCGAGACCGCGTTGAAGGCCGCCATGGCCGGCGGCTACGTCGCCCATCTCACCGACGCGACCTACACCGTCAGCTCGCCGATCGTGATCAATGTCACGAATACGAACCAAGGTGCGTTCGGCATCGACCTCGGTGGCGCCAAGATCATCTCGCAGATCACCGGCGACAGCCCCGTAATCGAGATCATCGTCGGACCTGGCGTAAACCTGAGCTCGCTCACCCTGTCGAACTTCTCGATCAACGGCTCCGGCGGCGACGGCATCAAGATCGTGGCCGACGGCACCGATCGCTCGATCGGCAATCTCAGCATCAACCACGTGAGCATCGAGCATGTCGGCGGCATCGGACTCGATGTCATCGGCAACATATCGCACGGCCTGGTGGTCGATTCCTGGATGAACGGCAATGCGCAAGGCGGCGCGCGTTTCGCCAACAGCCCGGCCGGTGGCGTGGCACAAGGGCTCGAATGGGAGGGCGGCGGCTTCCGCCTGAACGATGGCGCCGGCATGATCCTCGCCAACGGCACGCACGACATGGTCGTGAAAGGCGCCTATTTCGTGCTGAACAACGGACCGGGCCTCGACGCCAGCTCCGGCATCACCTTGGTGCAGGAGAGCGGCTTCGAGAACAACCAGCCCGCCGGGGCGATCGTCCAGGGTCCGGCCAACTTCACCGACAACTCCTTCTCGACCTACGGTCCGCAGATCGCGGCCGTTGCCGGCTATTTGTCGGGCGGCACGGTCACCATGACCAGCGATAGCGACGAATACTACGGTTCGGGCGCCGATCCGACGGTGCTGGCGAATATCCAGGGCAACGGTACGGTCGCCATTGTGGGTTCCGGCAATGTCGTTGCGGGCCCGAATATCACTGTCACCGGCGGTAACCCCGTCGTCGGCGTCACGACCACGACGGTCACGACCACGCCTGTCGTGACGGAAGGCCTCGCGAGCGACACCGGCGCCTCCCTGACCGACCATGTCACGTCCAATCCTGCTCTCACGGGAACAGCGGATGCCGGCGCGACCGTGCACTTCACCGTCGACGGCACCGCGATTGCCGCCACGGCGACCGCCAACGCCAATGGGGCCTGGTCCTATACGCCAACCGGCTTGGCCGACGGCGCACATACGATCGTCGCGAGCGAGACCAATGCCGCCGGCACCGGTTCGGCTTCGATAACCTTCACCCTGGACAAGACGGCACCGGTGGTGACCGAGAAGCTCGTGAACGGCGGCACGACCACGGCCAATGCAGCTCTGACAGGCACAGGCGACGCCAATGCGGTCGTGCATTTCACGATCGACGGAAATCCGATCACAGCGACCGCGACCGCCGATGCGACCGGCGCCTGGTCCTACACGCCGACCGGCCTCGCGAATGGCACCCATACGGTAGTGGCGAGCGAGACCGACCTTGCAGGCAATACCGGCAGCGCGTCGCTCACGTTCACGCTCAACTCGGTGACAACCCCGGTCGTGACCGAACGCCTGGCAAGCGATACCGGCGCCTCCCCGACCGACCGTGTCACCTCCAATCCGACCTTGAGCGGCACGGCGGACGCGAATTCGGTCGTGCACTTCACGGTCGACGGTGCCGCCGTCGCCGCGACGGCAACAACCGACGCGAACGGCAACTGGGTATATACGCCAACCGGCGTCACCGATGGCGTCCACACCGTCGTTGCCAGCGAGACCAATAGCGCGGGTACCGGCTCGGCTTCTCTTACCTTCACGCTCGACACGGCAGCACCCCGGGTAACGGAAAGCCTGGTCAACGACACGGGTACCTTGGCTACGGACAAGATCACGTCGAACGCGTCGCTGACCGGTTCGGGCGACGCCGGCGCCATCGTGCACTTCACTGTCGATGGCACGGCGATCGCCGCCACCGCGACGGCCAACGCCAATGGCGTATGGTCCTACACTCCTACCGGCCTGGCCGATGGTGCACATACGATCGTGGCCACGGAGACCGATCTCGCCGGAAACACCGGCAGCGCATCCCTCTCCTTCACGCTCGACACGATCGCGCCTAGGGTAACGGAACGCCTGGTCAACGACACCGGCGTCTCGACCACGGACAAGATCACGTCGAACGCATCGCTGACCGGTTCGGGCGACGCCGGTGCCATCGTGCACTTCACTGTCGATGGCACCGCGATCGCCGCCACCGCGACGGCCGATGCCAATGGCGTGTGGTCTTACACGCCCACGGGCCTGGCTGACGGTGCACACACGATCGTGGCCACGGAGACCGATCTCGCCGGAAACACCGGCAGTGCGTCGCTCTCCTTCACTCTCGACACGACGGCACCCCAGGTGACCGAGCATCTGGTGAGTGGCGGCACGACCACCACCAGCCCGGCCCTGGCAGGGACCGGCGATCCCAATTCGGTCGTGCATTTCACGGTCGACGGCAGCGCCATTGCCGGCACCGCGACGGCCGATGCCACGGGTGCGTGGTCGTTCACGCCGAGCGGACTCGCGAACGGCAACCATACTATCGTCGCAAGCGAGACCGATGCCGCCGGTAACACGGGCAGCGCCTCGCTTTCCTTCACCCTGCAGGCGGCGCAGCCACATGTGGCCGCGCCTTTGTTCACCGGCATGGTGCCCGGCAGTGGGACCGTGACGCTCAGCGGCAGCGGCACTGCAGCGGGCGACATGGTCGAATTCTATGACGGCAACAGCTGGATCGGCGCCACGACCACGGACGCTAACGGCAACTGGACCTACACCGCTTCGGCGGCCTCCAATGTCGTCCATTCGTTCGGCCTCAACGAGTACACTTCGACCGGTGTCATCGGTGGTGCCAACAAGGCGATCCTGGGCAGCACGGCGGCCGAGACGCTCACCGGCTCGACCGGCAACGACATCATCAATGCTAACAAAGGCAACGATACCGTCGTTGGTGGTGTTGGCGCGGATACGCTCACGGCTGGCTCCGGCAAGGTGACATTCTCTTACAAGGCCGCCGCGGACTCGACGCCGACAGCGGCGGACACCATCACCGACTTCCGCCACGGCATCGACAAGATCGACTTCACCAACATCACCGGGATCAACGCCACCGGCGGCACGCCCCAGTTCCAGGGCAATATCACCGGCAGTGGCAACCTGACGCTGAACGCGCACAGCGTTGCCTATCTCGAAGTCGGCGGGAATACCCAGGTTCTTGTGAACACGACGAATGCGGCGGAGGTCGTGACGACCTCCGATACGCACGCGGCCAACATGGAGATCACGTTGGTTGGTGTGCATCTCGGCCTCACCTCCACCGACTTCCATCATTCCTGATCGACCATGCCCAACAGTCCTCCGGAGCCCGCTCGCGTGCTGCGTTCGTGTGCTCCCTATTTCGCCACCGCGGGGCTGTTCAGCCTCGCGGTCAACATCCTCTATCTCGCGGGCCCGCTCTACATGCTGCAGGTCTACGACCGGGTGGTGTCGAGCGGCAGCCAAGTCACGTTGCTGATGCTCACCTTCGCCCTGCTCGTGGCCTATCTTGCGCTGGCGGCTCTGGACGCGGTTCGCGCCCGCGTGCTCACCAAGGCAAGCATCCGGCTCGACCGAGCGATGGCGCCGCGCATCATGACGGCGATCATTCATCGCCCGGCGCTGGCCGGCGGTGCGCGAAGCCAGCTTCTGCGCGACTTCGACGGCCTGCGGCAGTTCATGACCGGCGCTGGCATCCATGCCCTGTTCGATCTGCCATGGACGCCGATCTATGTGGCCGTGGCGTTCCTGCTGCATTGGACCTTGGGCGCCTTTGCCCTCGGCTGCTGTGTCCTGCTGGTGCTGATGGCCTTGCTGAACGAACTCATGGTGCGGACGCCGCTCGCCGCAGCCAATACTGCCGCCGCGCTGAGCTATGGCTTCACCGAGACGAGCCTGCGCAACGCCGAAGTGGTGCGGGCGATGGGCATGACCGACGCCCTCCTCCAGCGCTGGGCGCACGATCGCAATCGCATGCTCGAACGTCAGGTGGCGGCGAGCGATCGGGCCGCGACCCTGCAGAGCGTTATCCGGTTCCTGCGGCTTTCCATGCAGTCGCTGATCCTGGGGCTGGGCGCCTACCTGGTGATCGAGCGCGACGCGACGGCGGGGTCCATGTTCGCGGCAAGCCTTCTGCTCGGCCGCGCTCTGCAGCCGGTCGAGCAGATCGTCGGCTCCTGGCGCAACTTCGTCACCACACGCAGCGCCTTGCGCCGCCTGAACGTGCTGTTCGCCACCAACCCGACCCGAACCCCTGATTTATCGCTGCCGCGTCCGGCCGGACGGCTCTCCGTCGAAGCCGTGACGGCATTGACCTCAGGTAATGCAACGCCGTTGCTGCGCGCCGTGTCATTCAACCTGGAGCCCGGTGAAGCATTGGGCGTGATCGGCCCATCGGGCGCCGGCAAATCGACCCTGGCGCGCCACCTGGTCGGCGTGATGGCGCCGACGGCGGGCACGGTGCGGCTCGATGGCGCCGACGTGGCGCAGTGGTCGCATGGCACCCTTGGCCAGCATGTCGGCTACCTGCCGCAAGATATCGAACTCTTTGCCGGCACCGTGGCCAGCAACATCAGCCGCTTCCGGACCGGCGACGACGCCGCGATCCTGCAAGCGGCCGAGATGGCGGGCGTGCATGATCTCGTGCTGCGTCTCGGCCAGGGTTACGACACGCCGATCGGCGAAGGAGGCGCCATGCTCTCAGGCGGCCTCCGCCAAAGACTGGCTTTGGCGCGCGCCGTCTACGGTAACCCGAGCCTGGTCGTGCTCGACGAACCCAGCTCGAATCTGGACGCCGAGGGCGACGTGGCGCTCGCCAACTGCATTCTCGAGCTCAAGCGACGCGGCACGACGGTCGTCCTTGTCTCGCATCGGCCGGCAACGCTGGGTATCGTCGACAAGCTCCTGGTGCTGAAGGACGGTGCCGCTTTGATGTTCGGTTCGCGAACCGAGATCCTGGGGCAGCTGGCACGCGCCCAGACCCGCACTGCCGAGCCGGCAGGCGTCCATCCTGTGAGGGTCGCATGACCGCCGCCACCATCATGCTCAACGACTCGATGCGGCGGCCGGCGCTCGTCGGCTGGCTGATCATCGCCCTCTTTTTTGGTGGCCTTGGCCTGTGGTCGGTCAAAGCGCCGCTCAATGGCGCGGTCGTGGCCAGCGGTGTCGTGAAGGTGGAGGGTAACCGCAAGAGCGTCCAGCATCTCGACGGCGGCATCGTGAAGGAGCTGCGCGTCAGCGACGGCGACCACGTCAAGGCGGGCGATGTTCTCCTGCTGCTCGACGACACCCAGGCCAAGGCCGAATACCAGGTCCTGTCGGAGCAATATGTCGTGCTGCGGGCCACCGAGGCGCGGCTGCTCACCGAACTCGCCAATGGCGCCGAGATGACCATGCCGCCGGCGCTCGTCGAGCGTCGCGACGATCCTTACGTCCGTGGCATCTGGACCGGCCAGCTCAAGCAGTTCGACAGCCGGCGGGCTTCCCTCGACGGTCAGCGCAAGGTGATCGGCGAGAAGATTCGCCAGCTCGAATCGCAGATCGACGGCGCCGAAGCACAGGTAAAATCCTTCAGCGACCAGATCGAATCGGTGCGCAACGAGGCCGACAGCGTGGCGCCGCTCGTGGAGAAGATGCTGCTCCCGCGGCCACGCCTGCTGCAGCTGCAGCGCACGGCCTATGGCCTCGCGGGCCAGATCGCCGATACGCGCGCCGGTATCGCCAAGTTCCGGCAAGCCATTGCCGAACAGGAACTGCAGATCGTGCAACTCGGCAACGATCGCATGGCCGAAGTGACCAAGGACCTGCACGAAGTCCAGGCACGACTCCTCGAGGTGATTCCCAAGCGCACGAATGCCGAAGCCGTTCTCGGCCGCATGGAGATCCGTTCGCCCTATAGTGGTCGTGTCGTTGGCCTCAACGTTTTCTCGGTCGGCGGTGTGATCCAGCGCGGCGAGAAGATCCTCGACATCGTTCCTGATGAGGATGCTCTCACTGTCGAAGCGCAGGTTGCAGTCGAGGATATCAGCGAGCTTCATCCCGACATGCAGGCCGAGCTTCGGCTCACCGCCTATCAGCAGCGCCTATTGCCGCCGATCCACGGCGAGGTGGTCCGCGTCTCGGCCGACCGCCTGACCGATCCCCGGACGAACAACCCCTATTATGTCGTCTCCGTTCGCCCGGATATGGCGGAGATCGCGAAGCTTCCCGGCATCCACCTCTCCCCCGGGATGCCGGCGACGGTGACGATCCCGACCGAGAGCCGCACCGCGTTCGACTACATCGTCGGCCCGCTCGCGATGTCCTTCAACAAGGCCTTCCGGCAGAAGTGACACCACTTGGTGTCATCCCGAGCGCAGCGAGGGATCTTGGGTCGGTGGTTGCAAAAGATCCCTCGCTTGCGCTCGGGATGACACCAAACTTCAAACGGCCAATTGACGCTTCAGGTCGGACCAGCGGTCGAGAATGGGCAAAATCTTGTCCTCCTTCTCGGCCGGGAGTGAAAACACCACGCGATCGATGCCGAGTTCCTGGTACTGGCGCAGGCGCTCGATCCGGTCGGGCACGCGGAACAGGCTGATGGGCAGGCTGGCCGGATCACGCCCTGCTTCCTTCGCCATGGCACGGAACTGGTCGATGACACCGATGCCGTCGCGCTCCAGCCAGTCGTCGCGCGGGATCCAGCCGTCGCCATAGCGAACGGCACGCCGCGCAGCATGCGGGAAGCCGCCGCCCACGATGATCGGCGGATGCGGCTTTTGATGGGGCTTCGGCCACTGCTTCATCTTGTCGAAGTTCACGAACTCGCCGTGATACTCAGGCTCTTCCTCGGCCCAGATGGTCTTCATCGCCTCGATCCGCTCGCGCGCGAGCTTGTGGCGCGTCTTGAAAACCGTGCCGTGATTCTCGATCTCGTCCTGGTTCCAGCCGTTGCCGACCCCGAACAGGAAACGGCCGTTCGAGAGCTGGTCGATGGAGGAGACGACCTTGGCCATGACGATCGGATCGCGCTGGATCACCAGGCAAATGCCCGTGCCGACCATAAGCTTCGTGGTCGCAGTGGCAGCCGCATTCAGGACCATGAATGGATCCATGATGTCGTAATAGGGGCGGATCAGGCCACCGCCCGCGGGATAGGGCGATTTGCGCGATGACGGGATATGAGTGTGCTCCGGCACCCAGAGCGATTCGAAGCCCCGCTCTTCCAATGCCCGGCCGAGAGCTGCCGGATGCATCGAATCCGCCGTAAAGAACATCACCGCACCAATTTTCATCATTTTCCTCCTCGGAACCTCACCGCAGCTGCCGGGTTGACTCGGGAGCGAAGGAGATCGCCATGAAATTCACCCCCTACTTGATAGCGGTGGCGCTGGTTGGTTCCGTTGCGGCTTGCGAACCCTACTATGGGGACGGCTACCGCTATGGCCGCAATCCCAACTATGCCTACGCGCCTGGCTACACCTACTATCCCTCCTACTCGTCCAGCGGCTACGCCGATCCACGCAACTACTCACGCGACCACTACTACACCTCGCGGTGGGACTACTATCGCAACTACAACGGCATCTCACCTCCATCGGAGCGATATCCTTAGCCTGGATGGATTGGCCTGCCCGCCATTCGCCGCAATTCAGGCGATGGCGGGCAGCAGCTTCCGACATCGTCACACGTGACATCTAGCTTCGCCGCGCGGCCTCGGCGATCACTTCGATGGCTTCTGGCTGGCGTGAGCGGACCGTGAGGCCGGTTGCGCCCGAGTCCAGCCAAGGGCGGAACCGTTCCCTGATGCGCGCCGGCGAACCCACCAATGCCTTGCCATCGACCCACTCGTCGGGAACCGCGTCGATTGCCTCTTCCTTGCGGCCGGCGAGATAGAGTTCCTGGATGCGCTTGGCGGCGTCGCCGAAGCCACGCTTCACCATCAGGTCGTTGTGGAAGTTCTTGGTCTTGTGGCCCATGCCGCCGACATAGAGCGCGACTTCCGGTTTGAGTCGCCGGAGCGCCGCTTTCACATCGGTGTCGACTTCGACATGGGCCATGGCCTGGATGGCGAAATTCTTCAGGCTCTTGCTGTTGCCCGAGCGCCGGAACCCCTCTTCCAGCCACGGCCGGTAATCCTCCATCGAACCCGGCGCGAAACCCAGCGGCAGCCAGCCGTCGGCGATCTCGGCCGTGAGCTTCACGGTCGTTTCGTTCTCGGTGGCAAGATAGATCGGGATGTCCGGGTTCATATGCAGAATGGATTTCAGCGGCTTACCCAGCCCCGTCGCGCCCTCGCCTTTGTAGGGCAGCGAGATCTCGCGACCCTCATGCGACACCGGCGCTTCGCGCGCGAAAATCTTGCGCATGATCGCCACGTAGTCGCGCATTCGATAGTAGGGCTTGCCCCACGGCTGACCGTACCAACCTTCGACGATCTGTGGCCCGGAGACGCCGAGGCCGGCAATGAAGCGGCCACCACCCGCCATGGCATCGACTGTCGCCGCCGACATCGCGGCATTGGCCGGCGTGCGGGCGGCAAGCTGCATGATGCCTGTTCCGAGTTTGATGCGGCTCGTCTTGGCCGCGAGGTAAGCCAGCGGCGTCACGGCATCGGAGCCATAGGCCTCGGCGGTCCACACCGAATCGTAGCCCAGCTCTTCGGCGCGCTGCACCAGCTCCACCGGAATATCCATGTGCGCGCGCGAATAGCCGATCGACAAGCCGAGCTTCATGGTGTTTCCCTCCTCGTCCTTCACGCCATCATCCATCGATTGCAGCCGTCGCGCATCCCACTTTGTTGTAGCGTCGAAATTATGGATGTGGTCTGACTGGCCTGTGCTCATCGAGCGAAACGCGTACCGCAAGTCTGCCGCCTGGACGGCCTCGATTGCCCTGCTGCTCATCGGAGGATTCGTCGCCAGCATGATCTGGCTGCCTCCGGTTGCCGCGCTCTGCATTGGCGGCGTGCTTGCCTTGAGCGGGGTTGTCCTGTTTACGCGGTCGTTCTGGCGTACGGCTTCGCTTCTGTTTGCCTCACTGCTGCTCTCCTTTGCCGGCGCTGAGGCCGCCTTCGGCATCCTGGCGTCGCCGCCGGTCAACCGCGATGTCGTCAAGGTGAGCACGCCGTCTGTTTGGCACGATAGCGACCCCATTGTTGGCTATCGGCCGCGGCCCAACACGACAGTCGACATGCTTGCAACCTACGGCGACGAAATCGTCTTCCACCAGACCTACACGATCGATGCATCAGGCGCGCGCCTGACGCCGGGCTCGCGCGCGGAAGGCCCGACGTACCTCTTCATCGGCGATTCCTTCACCTTCGGCGAAGGCCTGGCGGACGACCAGACGCTGGCGTCGAATTTCGCCAGGGGGCTGCGTCATGGCGGACATGTCGTCAATCTCGGTGTCCTCGGCTATGCGCCCAGCCATCTCGTGCGCGCGATCGAGACCGGACTGTACGACCGTTACGTCGTCGGCAAGGTCGCGGCCGTCGTGACCTGGATCGCGGCGACACAGTTGCCGCGCCTCACCGGCGATGGCGGCTGGCTCGGCAGCTCGCCGCGCTTCGTGCTCGAGAACGGCAAGCTGCGCCATACCGGAACCTTCAACGAGTACCGCTGGACCCATCCGATGGCCGGCCTCTCCTATTTAGGCAGGACCTACCTTGCCTCGGTCGCGCGAACGGAAACGCCCGCGCTCGAGGACGAGCAGCATGCTCTTTTCGTTGCCCTGATGGCGCGGCTACGCGACCTGGTCCGCGAACGCTACAATGCGCCGTTGATCGTCATCTACGACTGGCCCGATCACGAAGAACCTTACGCCGTCGATCTCCGGCATATCCCGACCTTCTATGCCATTCGCGATCTCGGCATGCCGATGGTGTCGATCCGGAAGATCATCGGCCGGTCCGACCAGTGGTCGAACTTCCTCTTCCCGCATGACGGCCATCCCAATCCACGGCTCGCTGGCCTCGCGGCCAAGGACCTGCTGGCGGTCGTCGACCGCTGAGCGTAGGGGAATTTTCGGCCTAGCCGCCCAGCGCCGCACGCGCCACCGCCGCCACCTGGTCGACAGACTTCTCGGACATGTGCGGGCCCATCGGCAGGCTGAGCACCGTGTCGGCCAGCGTCTCGGCCAACGGGAACGTGCCTCTGCCCTGTCGCAGATCGGCATAGGCCTCCTGCAGATGCGGCGGAATCGGATAGTGAATCAGGGAGCCGATGCCCGCCTTGTCGAGCGCCGCCATCAGCTCCTTGCGACGCTCGGCGCGAACGACATAGAGGTGCCACACCGGTTCCGCCCATTGCGGCGCGCGGGGCAGGCCGAGGCCGGGGATGCCGGCGAGCTTGTCGTCGTAGCGGGCTGCGATGCGACGGCGGCGGTCGTTCCACTCATCGAGCACCTTGAGCTTCACGCGCAGGAAAGCCGCCTGCATCTCGTCGAGGCGCGAGTTGTAGCCGCGCTCGATGTTGACGTACTTCACCTTGCTGCCGTAGTTGCGCAGCGTGCGCAGCCGGTCGGCAAGCGCCGCATCATCGGTCGTCACCCCGCCGCCGTCGCCAAAGGCGCCGATATTCTTGGTCGGAAAAAAGCTGTGGGCGCCGGCGTGACCCAGCGCACCGGTCCGCCGGTTGCGTACCTTGGCGCCCTGCGCCTGCGCCACGTCCTCGACGACCTTGAGCCCGTGCTTGTCGGCCAAGGCCATGATCGCGTCCATGTCCGCCGGCTCGCCATAAAGATGCACCGGCATGATGGCCCGCGTGCGCGGCGTGACGGCCGCGGCGATGCGCTCCGGATCGATGTTGGGTCCCTCGAGCGTCGGTTCGACCGGCACGACCTTGGCGCCGACCGCCGTCACCGCAAGCCAGGTCGCGATGTAGGTGTTGGACGGCACGATCACCTCGTCACCCGGTCCGATATTCCAGCCGCGCAGCACCAGCTCCAGCGCTTCGAGGCCGTTGCCGAGGCCAACGCAGTATTTGGCGCCGCAGAAGGCGGCGTACTCTGCCTCGAACGCCTCCACCTCCTTGCCGAGCACGAACCAGCCGGACTCCATCACCTGCGCGTAAGCGGCATCGAGCTGCGGCTTGAGCTCGGCATAAGCCGATTTCATATCGAGGAAGGGGATCACGCCACGCGCCCTTTCACTTCAGCTTTGAACGCATTGTAGTCACGCAGATACTCGGCGTTTTCATAGAGCGACGATGCAACCACCATCACGGCCGTGTCCTGCGCAAAGTCGGTCAGTTCGTGCCAGACCCACGGCGCCATGTAGAATGCCCGAGCCGGGTCATCGAGCCGCACGGTTTCCGTCACCGTACCGTCATCGAGATGGAGCTGGCAGTGACCATTCAGGGCCACGAACACCAGCCTGGACTCTCGATGGCCGTGCCGGCCGCGCCATTGCCCGGGCGCCACATGATGTAGCCAGAAGATGCGCTTGGGCTGGAAGTCCAGCGCCTGGCCGAACTCGAGAAAATTGACGGAACCGCGGGCATCCGACGCACCGGGCACATCGATCCAGCGGCAACCTCGCACCTTCAAGGACTTGTTCATCTCGACACCGGACTCATGAACTGCAGCTTTCTTCCCTGCATGTACACCACACCGCAGAGCGCCGCCAAATCGAAGCCAGGCGCGCAATGCATCACGGTCTCGCCCGCCGCATCTGCCGCAGCTGGAGTTGGGCGATGCCCGCCATCACCACGATACCGCCCACGATCTGCAGCCAGCTGGGCTCGATGCCCATCAGCGCGGCCACACCGATCGCGAACACCGGCGCGGAGTTCGAGAATAAGGATGCCACGGGAAGGCCTACCATCGACACGCCCACGTTCCACAGGACGACAGCAACGGCGACGCCAAGGACGCTGATCCAGACCAGCATGCCAACGTCTGCGACGCTCGGCATTTCGCTTGGCCACTCGATGCCGCCCGCTGCCCAGATAACAGCGCAGACCAGCAACAGCAGCACGCTTGCCACCGTCGCGGTAAGCGCCGAGAGCGCGATCTGGCCGCGATCGGCGAGCCACTGCTGGGCACGGATCGAATACCAGCTCCAGAAGATCTGGGCGATCACCAGCAGCAGCTCGCCGCCTTCGAAACCAAAGCCAGTCGATGTTCGGCCCGGCGTGCCCAACATCACGACAATCCCGCCCGCGACCACGAGAACGAGCGTCAGCAAAAAGCCGGGCGGCGTGCGGGTGCCGACCATCAGCCGCGCCAGGACGGTGGCCACGATCGGTCCGCACATCAGCACGATGGCCGCGGTCGCCGGATGGGCGTGTCCAACACCGAACGTGTACAACACGGAAAACCCGCTCATCGCCACCCCGAGCTGCAGGAGACGCCCCAACTGCAATGGCCTTGGTCGAGTGGCAGGCCGTCGGGTCATCAGGACGGCAAGCCAGAGCGCCGGCATGCCAAACAAGTAGCGCAGGCAGGACAACAGCCACTTGTCGTAATGATGCGCCAGGATCGACAGCAGGGGGACCATCGCACCCCAGATCAGCGCCGACAGCAAAAGCACCAGGGTCGCGCGCCGCAGCGCGCTCGTGGCCGCGGCCGACACCAGCGTTTAGCGGCTGACGCGCCGACGCGCTTCGTAGCCGACGCGGCAATCGCGATAGACGTCAGGCTTTTCGGTCGAGACGCGCGCCTCGATCACCCCGGGCTGCTCGAGGCAGAGATCGAGGATCGCCTCGACCAGCGTCTCCTGCAGATTGAAATGACGCGATTTGGCGAGCGCCACGATGCCGTCGTGGACCACGTCATAGTTCAGGACATTGGCAATACGATCGCGGTGCGCCTTCTCGGCAGGTGCCAGGTGAAGATCCACATTCACGACCACCGTCTGCGGTCCCTCCTTCTCGAAGTCGTGAATGCCGATCGAGACTTGCAGGCGAAAGTCGCGGATGAAGATGCGGCGATCCATCTCGGGTGTCTGGGCGGCCATGTCAGCTCTTCTTCTTTCTCTTGTCGAAGGCGATGTCGCGCGGCCGGCCGGTGAGATGCTCGCCGCTGGCCACGATGAGCGTATCGCCGGTGAAGGTGGGTGTCGCGAGGATGAACCGCAACGCCCGCACCAGGTCGTCGGTCGTGACACCGACGCGCAACGGATTGGCGGCATGCTGCTCGGCAAAACGCGCATCGGTCTGGCTGCCGCTGCGCAACGTCAGGCCCGGCGCAATGCCTGCCACGCGCAGCCTGGGCGCGAAAGATTGCGCCAACAATGTCGTCAGCCCCTGCAGGCCGATTTTGGAGAGCGTGTAGGTCAGGAAATCCGGATTGAGGTTGAAAAGCTTCTGGTCGAGCAGGTTCACGATCACGCCGGTCTCGTCCTCAGGCAACTGCCGTGCCAGCGCCTGGGAGAGGAGCAATGGGGCACGCAAGTTGATTGCCATATGGCGGTCGAAACCGGCCGCAGTGGCCGTCGGTGCGCGATCGAGCTGGAATAGCGAGGCGTTGTTCACCAGGCAAACGAGCTGCACGCCAGCCGCCTTGCAGCGCCCCACCAGCGCTTCCGCCTGCCCAGCCGAGGCGAGGTCGGCCCGCACCGCCTTTGCGCGCCCACCCGCCTTCACGATCTCGGCCACCGTTTCGCGCGCGCCCTGGCTGGCTTGATTGTAATGGACGAACACGAAATAGCCGTCCGCCGCCAGCGCGAGCGCCATCGCCCGCCCGATGCGCAGCCCCGCGCCTGTGACCAGCGCGCCTTTCATGGCTGGCACGTCCCCGTCATCCCGACCGGAGGCGAGCGAAGCGAGGCGTAGTGGAGGGACCTTTTTTCGCCAATTACGGAAAAGAGGTCCCTCGACTTCGCTTCGCTCAAGCGCGGATCTGATCCGCGCGACTCGGGAT
>Ga0081455_10001059_pt1 | contig 34635 bp, 30 predicted proteins | sample TabmetS3T2R1_FD_70207 | JGI IMG/M metagenome (GOLD analysis project Ga0081455, IMG submission 70207) | Tabebuia heterophylla rhizosphere microbial communities from the University of Puerto Rico - S3T2R1 | ecosystem: Host-associated > Plants > Roots > Rhizosphere ...
CAAGCCGCGGATTCTGGTCCTCGACGACACACTGTCGGCGCTCGACGTGCACACGGAAGCCCTTGTCGAGAAGGCGCTTCGGGCCGTGCTGGCCGACGCGACCGGCATCGTCGTCGCCCACCGCGCCTCGACGGTGCTGCTCGCCGACAAGGTGGCGCTGCTCCAGAACGGCACGATCACCCATGTCGGCACGCACCGCGAACTGCTCGCCACGGTCCCGGCCTACCGCAACCTGCTGGCCGCCGACGCCGACGACGATCTGGAGTTGTCAGGCGCCACTCGGTCCGGGGCCCGACCTGTGCCTGACAACTCGGGGGTGGGCGCATGACGGCCACCGACACGACGACACGGACCTCGCAGGGTTCCGGTGCCGCGCAAGAGGAGTCCCAGCCGCCGAAGGACTGGCGCGGGGTCGCCGCCGAGGACCGCGACGACATCCCGGACCAGGTCGGCCTGCTGCTTCGGGACCGGTCGCGGCGCCTACTGGGTTCACTGCTGCGGCCGCACCGTACGGCGCTCTGGTTCGCCCTCGGCGTCGTTCTGATCGAAAACGCGGCACGCCTGGCGATCCCGTACCTCGTTGCGGTCGGCATCGACAAGGGCATCCCGCCGATGGTCGCGGGCGAGGGGAGCGGGACGCTCGTCCTCATCACCGGCCTCGTCGGCATCGCCGTCGTCGTCCAGGCAGTGACCCGGCTGACCTTCCTCACCATCGCCGGCCGGATCGGTCAGCAGTTGCTGCTCGAGCTTCGCCGGCGCGTCTTCCGGCAGTTCCAGCGGCTGTCGACGGCGTTCCACGACCGCTACACCTCCGGCCGCGTCATCTCCCGTTCGACGTCGGACGTCGACGCGATCGAGGAGATGATGGACACCGGTTTCGACGGCCTCATCACCGCTGTCCTGACCCTGGTCGGCACGGCCGTCCTGCTGCTGTGGCTCGACCCCGAGCTCGGTCTGGTGGCGCTGGTCGCGTTCCCGTTCCTCGCCTTGCTGACCCGATGGTTCCGCCGCGAGTCGGCCAAGGCCTACCGGCGTACCCGCGAGACGGTCGCCGTCGTCATCGTCCACTTCGTGGAGACGATGACCGGCATCCGCGCGGTCCAGGCGTTCCGCCGCGAGCCGCGCAACGAGCAGATCTTCGCCGACGTCAACGACGACTACCGCGCCGCCAACGAGCGGGCGTTCCGGCTGCACGGGTTGTTCATGCCGGGCATCAAGCTGATCGGCAACATCACGATCGCGATCGTCCTGCTCTACGGCGCCTACCGGGCGTTCCACGGTGACGTCACCGTCGGGGTGCTCACGGCGTTTCTCATCTACCTGCGGGCGTTCTTCGAGCCGATGCAGGAGATCAGCCAGTTCTACAACACGTTCCAGTCCGCCAGCGCCGCATTGGAGAAGCTGTCCGGGGTGCTCGAGGAGGAGCCGGACGTGCCGGAGCCGCTGCAGCCGGTCGCGATGCCCGACGCGCGAGGGGAGATCCGGCTCGACCAGGTCACCTTCGGCTACGACGCCGAGCGGCCGGTGGTGCAGGGGCTCGACCTCCGCATACCTGCCGGGCAGACCGTGGCAGTCGTCGGCGCGACCGGCGCCGGCAAGACGACGATCGCGAAGCTCGTGTCGCGGTTCTACGACCCGACCGCTGGCCGGGTCACCCTCGATGATGTCGACCTGCGCGACCTGGACGACCGGACGCTGCGCCGGCACGTCGTCATGGTGACGCAGGAGAACTTCGTCTTCGCCGGAACGATCGCCGACAACATCCGATTCGGGCGGCCCGAGGCGTCGTTCGACGAGGTACGTGCTGCCGCCGAGGCGATCGGCGCCCACGACTTCATCGCCGCGCTGCCCGAGGGCTACGACACCCCGGTCGAGTCGCGCGGCGCCCGGCTCTCGGCGGGCCAACGGCAGTTGGTGGCGTTCGCGAGGGCATTCCTCGCCGATCCGGCGGTGCTGATCCTCGACGAGGCGACCAGCTCACTCGACGTCCCGTCGGAGCGGCTGGTCCAACGGGCCTTGCGGACCATCCTCGCTGAGCGGACCGCGATCATCATCGCCCATCGCCTGTCGACGGTGGAGATCGCCGATCGCGTGGTCGTCCTCGAGCATGGCGAGATCGTCGAGGACGGTCCGCCGGAGCGGTTGATCGCCCGCGCCGACGGACGGTTCGCCGGACTGCATCAGGCGTGGCTCGACTCCCTCGCGTGAGCCCCTTCAGCTAGGGGGCGAGCTCACCGGCGTCGATCGCCGTGGCGAGTACGTTGCCGGGCGGCGCGAGTGGGCAGGCCCAGGCCGGGTCGTACGCGCACGAGGGGTTGTACGCGAAGTTGAAGTCGATGACCAGGCTGCCTTCGGCCCCACCGAGATCGGCGCCTTTGACGGTGTCGACGAGGTAGCGGCCGCCGCCGTATGTCGTGTGGCCGCTGGTCCCGTCGCGCAATGGGATGAACACGCCACCGCCGTACGACTCGAGCCACCACACGTCCAGCCTGCCGAGGCCCGGTGGCTCGACCCGTCCGATGCGTTCGAACGGGACCATGCCGTCGGTCGCCGTGGCGGCCTCCCACCGCTCGGGCGGCGCTGGCAGCAGCGGCAGCTCGAATCGCAGCTGCGGGTCGTAGTGCGCGTACGTCGGCAGCGGCTGGTCCGATCGCAGCGGCGAGTCGGGATGCGTCCGGAGCAGCTCGGCACGTCCGTCCCGCCACAGGGTCCAGCCTGCCACCGGCGTGGACGCGTCGCGTACGTGGCGATAGAGCGCGGCGACACGGCGCCGCCAGTCCAGCAGCGTCAGGCTCATGTGGTCAGCCTGACATTCGGCGGCAAGCCGGTCCGGTCGGGTCGAGACCCACCGAATGTTGGCGCGAGATCCACGTTTTGTCCGGCCGTTTCCGGTATCTCACGCCAACTCTCGAGCCGACTCCGCCGAGCCCGTCGGCCGCCGCCGCAATTGGCCCACCAGCCAGCGGACCGGCTACCGTGGGTTGCACTGTGGCTGCAGTCACAGTGGCGTGCGACCGCCCGCTGAGCACACCCACGCTGAGCGCGGTACGTAAGCCGACTCCCGCACCGGCCGCGGCGATCCCGAGGGCCGACTCGATGAAGGAGTGGTGACGTGACGAATGCCGATTTCGGCCCCGACCTAGGGTCCGTGTTCGGCCCCTCCCATGAGGGCGAGGGCCCTGAGTTGGTTCAGTTGCTGACGCCGGAGGGTGAGCGGCGCGAGCACCCTGAATTCTCCTACGACGGCACCGACGACGACATTCGCGGCTTTTATCGCGATCTCGTCATGACTCGGCGGATCGACGCCGAAGCGACCGCCCTCCAGCGCCAGGGCGAGCTCGGCATCTGGGCCTCGCTGCTCGGCCAGGAGGCCGCTCAAGTCGGATCCGGCCGGGCCCTGTCACCGCAGGACTTCGTCTTCCCGACCTATCGCGAGCACGGTGTGGCCTGGTGCCGCGATGTCGACCCGCTGCGCCTGCTCGGCCTGTTCCGCGGCGTCGACCAGGGTGGCTGGGACCCGCGCGAGAACCAGTTCGGTCTCTACACGATCGTCATCGGCGCCCAGACCCTGCACGCCACCGGGTACGCGATGGGCCTGCAGCGCGATGGTGTCGTGGGTACGCAGGACAACGACCGTGACACTGCGGTGATCGCGTACTTCGGCGACGGCGCCACCAGCCAGGGGGACGTCAACGAGTCGTTCATCTGGGCCAGTGTCTTCAACGCCCCGGTCGTCTTCTTCTGCCAGAACAACCAGTGGGCGATCTCCGAGCCGATCGAGAAGCAGAGCCGGATCCCGCTCTACCAGCGCGCACTCGGCTTCGGCTTCCCCGGCATCCGGGTCGACGGCAACGACGTACTCGCCTGCTACGCGGTCACCAAGGCCGCGATGCAGCGGGCTCGCGAAGGCAGCGGCCCGACGTTCATTGAGGCGTACACCTATCGCATGGGCGCCCACACCACCTCCGACGACCCGACCCGCTACCGGCTCAGCGAGGACCTCGAGAACTGGAAGCTCAAGGACCCGATCGCCCGGGTCGAGGCCTACCTCAAGCGTGGCGGTGTCGCCGACGACGGGTTCTTCGCCGACGTCCAGACCGAGGCCGACAAGATCGCGACGCATCTGCGGGAGGGCTGCCTGGCGCTGCCGGACCCGAAGGTGCTCGAGATCTTCGACCAGGTCTACTCCGATCCTTCCCCCGAGCTCGCGGAGCAGAAGGCGGCGTTCGCCGACTACCTCTCCTCCTTCGAGTCCGAGTCCGCGTCGACTGGAGGGACAGTCTGATGGCCCAGATCACCTTGGCGAAAGCACTCACCAACGGCCTGCGGGCGGCCATGGAGGCCGACGAGAAGGTCATCTTGATGGGTGAGGACATCGGCAAGCTCGGCGGCGTCTTCCGGGTCACCGACGGGCTGCAGAAGGACTTCGGCGAGGACCGCGTCATCGACACGCCGCTCGCCGAGTCGGGCATCGTCGGCACGGCGGTCGGTCTCGCGCTGCGCGGCTACCGCCCGGTCTGCGAGATCCAGTTCGACGGCTTCGTCTACCCGGCGTACGACCAGATCGTCAGCCAGGTCGCGAAGCTGCGGTTCCGGAGCGGTGGCAAGCTGCCGATGCCGATCGTGATCCGGATTCCCTTCGGCGGCGGCATCGGCGCGGTCGAGCACCACTCCGAGAGCCCCGAGGGACAGTTCGTCCACCAGGCCGGGCTCAAGGTCGTCGCATGCTCCAACCCAGTCGACGCGTACTGGATGATCCAGCAGGCCATCGCGACCGACGACCCGGTCATCTTCATGGAGCCGAAGCGCCGCTACTGGGAGAAGGCCGACCTCGACGAGTCGCAGGCCGAGGCGCCGCGTGGGCTGCACAGCTCGCGAGTCGTCCACGAGGGCACCGACGCGACGGTGCTCGCGTACGGCCCGATGGTCAAGACCAGCCTGGAGGCGGCGATCGCGGCCGCCGAGGAGGGCAAGAGCCTCGAGGTCATCGACCTGCGTACGCTGTCGCCGCTCGACATGGAGCCGGTCCTGGAGTCGGTACGCAAGACCGGCCGGGCCGTCGTCGTCCACGAGGCGCCGGTGACCCTCGGCCTCGGCGCCGAGCTCGCGGCGCGGATCACCGAGCACTGCTTCTACTCGCTGGAGGCGCCGGTGCTCCGGGTCGGCGCGTTCGACACGCCGTACCCGCCGAGCCGGGTCGAGGAGGAATACCTGCCCGACCTCGATCGGGTGCTCGACGCCGTCGACCGTACGCTCGCCTACTGAACCGCGGAGGGAGTCAGGTGTCTGAGACGCGAGAGTTCAAGCTCCCCGACGTCGGCGAGGGGCTGACCGAGGCCGAGATCGTCTCCTGGAAGGTCAAGCCCGGCGACGCCGTCAAGGTCAACGACATCGTCGTCGAGATCGAGACCGCGAAGTCGCTGGTGGAGTTGCCCTGCCCGTTCGGCGGCACGGTGGCCGAGCTGATGGTGCCTGAGGGCGAGACGGTCGCCGTCGGCACGCCGATCATCTCGGTGAGCACCGGCGCTGGTGCGGCGGCTCCGGCCGCGGCAGCACCGGCGGCCAAGGCGGCCCCGGACGAGTCGGCGATCGAGACCCCGCCCGATGACCAGGCGATCGAGCCCGGCCTGATCGGTGGGCCGGCGCCAGGCGGCCGCACCTCCGTGCTCGTGGGCTACGGCCCGCGTACGACCGAGGCGAAGCGCCGGCCCCGCAAGGGCGCCGGCGGCGGCGTGTCGTCGGCTGCGGCCCGGCAGGACGTGAATGCGGCGTTCTCGACCGGCGCGGTGCAGGCACCGGAGGTCCCGGCCGAGGAGGCCGAGCCGGCGGCGCCTGTCGTCCCGGCGGCACCGGTCGTGCCGGCGGCCTATGCGTCGCCGCAGCCGATCCGGGCGCTCGCCAAGCCGCCCGTACGCAAGCTCGCCAAGGACCTCGGCGTCGACATCAACACGATCGCGCCGAGCGGACCGGGTGGCGTCGTGACCCGTGCCGACGTGGAGGCGGTCGCCAACGGCGCGGCACCTGCGCCGGCGGCTGTCGTTCCGACCCGCGCTCCCGGTGCCGACGAGACCCGGATCCCGGTCAAGGGCGTACGCAAGATGACCGCCCAGGCGATGGTGTCGTCGGCGTTCACCGCCCCGCACGTCACCGAGTGGGTGACGCTCGACGTCAGCCGCACGATGCGGTTCGTCAAGCGACTCCGGCAGCAGCGCGAGTTCCGCGACGTCAAGGTGTCGCCGCTGCTCGTGATCGCCAAGGCGGTGTGCCTCGCGGTGCGCCGTACTCCCGAGGTCAACGCGACCTGGGACGAGGCGGCCGGCGAGATCGTGCTCAAGCACTACGTCAATCTCGGCATCGCGGCCGCGACGCCACGCGGACTGGTCGTGCCCAACGTCAAGAACGCCGACCAGCTGAGCCTGCGCGAGCTGGCCGACGCACTCGGCGAGTTGGTCGCGACCGCGCGGTCCGGCAAGACACAGCCGGCCGAGATGGCGGGCGGCACGTTCACGATCACCAACGTCGGTGTCTTCGGTGTCGACAGCGGCACGCCGATCCTCAATCCCGGCGAGACCGGCATCCTGGCGGTCGGCGCGATCCGCAAGCAGCCGTGGGTCGTCGGCAACCGGATCCGGCCGCGGGACGTCACGACGCTGGCGCTGTCGTTCGACCACCGCGTTGTGGATGGCGAGCAGGGTTCGCGGTTCCTCGCCGACGTGGCCGAGCTCCTCGAGGACCCGGCTGCGGCCCTGCTCTACTGAGCCGACGAATCTTGAGGGCTTGGGGTAGCCATGGCTGCCCGAACCCCTCAAGATCCGTCAGCGCGTCAACCTGCTCCCGTCAGTCCTGCTCCGGAACCAGCCGGCCGTATCGCGGTGGGAGATGGCCCGAGTCGACCATCCACCGGATCGTGTCGGCGAGTGTCTGCGCGAGCGGGCGGGGTTCGATGCCGAACTCCGTCCGCGCGGCCGAGTCGTCGAAGCGGGTGTCCCGCAGGTTCAGCTCGACCGCCTCGCGTTCGGCGGGATAGTGCCACCCGTCAGGCAACGGACGCTGCACCAGGTCCAGCAACGACGTCATCGGACGCAGCACACTGGCCGGCAGGACGACATGCGGGTAGCGTCGCCCGGTCGCCTCGCGTAGCGCGCCGTACTGCATCGCAGCGTCGAGGTGATAGCCGGGCACCACGTACCGACTCCGGCTGCGACTGGGCGCCAGAACGGCGGCGAGCGTCGAGGCGACGTCGCGGACGTCGACCATGTGCAGCCCGCCAGGCGACCAGAGCGGGAACAGCCGTCTGACCAGCCAGCGCAGTCGCTCGTTGTTGTTGGCGAGGTACGGATCGTGTGGACCGTAGACGCCGCCGGGATAGACGCTGACTACCGGCGCTCCGGCGTCCTGCAGTTGCCGGGCGACTCGTTCGGCCTCGATCTTCGATCGGGTGTACGGCAGGTCGATGTCACCGAGCGGCAGGTCCGGTCCGGATCCGCCGTACCGGGCGATCGACACTGTCGACGACACGTAGACGACCGGATCGGTGCCACGCTCGGCCGCTTGTCCCAGGACCAACTCGGTGGCTCGGACGTTCGTACGCCCGATCTCCTCGGCACGACCGCGGTCCAAGGAGTAGATGGCCGCCGCGTGTACGACCGCGGCGCATCCGTCGAGGGCCCGAGATACCGACTCCTCGTCGAGCACGTCGCCAACGACGACGTCGGACACCTCGACTCCGAGCGGGTCGAGTGACTTGGCGACCTGCTCCGGCCGTCGGACCAGCAGCCGTACGTCGTGACCGGCTCGCAGGATCGCGGCGACGGCATGGCATCCGACGAACCCGGTGCCACCGGTGACCAGGACCAACATGCCAACGATCCTCCCAGCGAATCGACATCATGGAGGCCCAGACACCCGCAATGTCGATTCTCCGGTGGCCGGCGGCCTACGACGCTGCAGTGGCGGGCGTGAGTGCGACGGCAGGCGCCAGCTCGACGAGCCGCTCCAGCCGATGCCGGGTCTCCTCGTTGACCGGGCTGTACGTCGTGAGCTGCGCGACTCCGGTGCGGCCGAGCCAGAGCTTCGTCGCGTTCAGATGCAGCTCGCCGACGAGCTGGTTGCGGAACCGTTTGACCGCCATCGCGGCCGCCGTCACATCGTGGCGCTCCCAGCGCTGGGCGAACTCCGCCGACGCCGCCAGCAGCCGGTCGACCAGCTCGTTCCACATCGGGTCGTCGAGGTGGGTCGCCATGCGGGCCCTCAGCTGCGCGACCAGGTAGTTGCCGGCGGCGTCCCAGCCGTCGCAGACCTCGATCCAGGCCGGATGGGTGAAGAACAACCAGATCAGGTTGCGCTCTTCGGGCAGGATGTGGTCGACGTCGTCGACGAGGTAGTTGTACGCCCTGTTGTAGGCGAGCAGATCGAACCGGGGCGAGCTCACCAGGGCGGGGAACGGATCGAGCTGATCGAGGACGTCCTGCAAGTGGGTGGGGAGCATCGCGCACTCGGCATCCGGGGCGAGCGGTGCGATGCCGGCCAGCCGGAACAGATGCTGTCGCTCCTGGTGGTCCATCCGTAGGGTGCGCGCCACCGCCTCCAGTACCTGCGCCGACGCGTTGATGTCCCGGCCCTGCTCGAGCCAGGTGTACCAGGTCACGCCGACCCCGGCGAGCTGCGCGACCTCCTCGCGACGAAGCCCAGGCGTACGGCGGCGGCTACCCGGCGGGAGACCCACGTCGTCCGGCGTGATGCGCTCGCGGCGGCTGCGCAGAAAAGTCGCGAGTTCGTGTCGGCGGCTCTTGCTACTGTCGCTAGACGTGTCCACCTGGCCATGGTGACCCACCACCAAGCCAGTTACCAGGGTGGTGCTGATACCTGGATAAGTAGGCTCTCACTACCAGGCACAGAATCCGTCCACTATCGATGACATGGCCTTGAGAACCCCCACTCGTCCACTGCCTGCCTCCTCGCCCGAGACCGACCAACGTGAGCTGAGCTTCATCGGCCTGCTCGCCGTGCTCGGCGCCGTGCTGTTGCCGATCCTGTCGTTCTTCAGCGTCAACGTCGCCCTTGGTCCGATCGGCTCGGAGCTGGATGCCTCGCCGGGCATGCTGCAGCTCGTCATCGCGGGCTACGGCGTGCCCTACGCCAGCCTGGTGGTGCTGGGTGGCCGGATCGGAGACGGTCGGGGACGACGTCGGCTGATGGTGATCGGCCTGATCGGCTTCATCATCACCTCGATCGGTTGTGCGCTGGCGCAGACGCCGGAGCAGTTGGTCGTCGCGCGCGTGCTGCAGGGATCAGCGGCGGCACTGACCACACCGCAGGTGCTCGCCACGATCCACGCGACGACCAAGGGGGAGCGACGGGGTCGCGCGGTCGGCATGTACGGCGCGACCGCCGGTATCGCGACCGTGCTGGCCTTCCTGGTCGGCGGTGCGCTTACGTCCTCGGACCTGCCGGGGCTCGGCTGGCGTAGCGTCTTCTGGCTCAACGTGCCGGTTGGTCTCCTGGTGATCGCGGCCGTCATCAAGTGGGTGCCGTCGACGAGCGCGGCCAAGAAGGTCCCGGTCGACATCCTCGGCACCCTGCTGCTCGCGTCATCGATGGTGCTGTTGGTGCTTCCGGTCACCGAGGGTCGCGCGGTCGGCTGGCCGACCTGGACCTGGGTGATGCTGGCGGCCTTCGTCCCGGTCGCGTTGGCCTTCGCGTGGAGTCAGTGGAGCGCGGAACGACGAGGCTCGATCCCGTTGGTGCCGCCGGCCCTGCTTCGGCTGCGGACCATGGCCGTCGGTCTCGCGGTTGCGGCACCGTTCTTCGCCGGCTTCGGCGGCTTCATGTTCGTCTACGCGTACGCCGCGCAGGGCAGCGCCGGCATGAGCCCCTGGCAGGTCGGCGTGAGCCTGACGCCGCTCGCGGTGTCCTTCCTGGTCGCGTCGTTGCTGTCGGCCCGGCTGGTCACCAAGTACGGCACGGCGACGCTCAGCTTCGGTGCGTTGCTAGCGGCGGCCGGCTACGTCGTGCTGATGCTCCAGGTCGCCAACGCGTGGCCGCAGTTCGACACCGCCGACGTGACCCTGGGCATGCTGATGGTCGGGCTCGGCCAGGGCCTGTTGATGCCACCGCTGTTCGGCATCATCTTGAGCCAGGTTCCGACCGCTCAGGGCGGGCTCGGCAGCGGCATGCTGATCACGACCCAGCAGATGTGGCTCGGCCTCGGCGCCGCCCTGGTCGGTTCGCTCTACCTGTCGCTGGCCGAGGGCGCGGCCGGATCGCGAGCATTCACCGTCACGGTCGGGATCGTCGCCGCGGCACTGGTCGTCATCGCCGGCCTCAGCCGGTTCCTCGTCCCACGCAAGGCCGCGGCCTAGCACCCGCGCCACTGACGGTAGGCAAATCCCGAGACACGCCGGCGTGTCTCGGGATTTCGCTACCCCCACGGGTGCGGGTGGGCCCAGCGGGTCCTCGATTGGACAAGGCATGCATCTTGTATCTATGATGTACACATCATGAGTGCAACAGCCTCGGACCGGGCCTACGATCACGTCAAGCACGCGATCCTCGACGGCTCGTTCGCCGGCGGTGCACTGCTCACGGAAGGTGAGATCGCTGACGCGGTCGGGGTGTCACGCACCCCCGTTCGCGAGGCGATGCTCCGGCTCCAGGTCGAGGGAATGCTCCGGCTGTACCCCAAGAAGGGTGCGATGGTCGTGCCGGTTACGGCCGCCGAAGCCGATGCCCTGCTCGAAGCGCGAAGTCTGGTCGAGTCCTGGGCGGCGCCACGCGCTGCCGCCCGAGGTGCCGAGCTGGCCGACGAGCTCGAGCCGTATCTCACGCAGATGCGGGAGCACCGCGAGAGCGGGTACGTCACCGGCTTCTCCGAGGCCGACCGGACCTTCCACGAGCGAATTGTCGCGACAGCCGGCAACGACATCCTGACCCGGCTCTACCGCTCGCTTCGGGAGCGGCAGATCTGTATCAGCGCGGCTGCCATGCGACTGTCCACGGAGCGGATGGACATCGCGATCGCCGACCACACCAACCTCGTCGAGCTGCTCCGCGACGGGGATGTGGCCGGTTTCGTCGCGATGTCGGAGGAGCACCTGCGACACGCCGTCGACAACTCGCGGAGCAGTCATTGAGCTGGTTCCTCGCGAGACGGCGTGCGCTCGCGGTGTGGGCCGCTGCCGTCGCGGTCTACATCCTCGCCGTCTTCCACCGCACGTCGTTGTCGGTCGCCGGTCTCGTGGCCGTCGACCGCTTCGACATTTCGGCGTCGCAGCTGGCCGTGTTCACCATGGTCCAGCTGCTCGTCTATGCCGCGATGCAGATCCCGGTCGGCGTCACGCTCGACCGGATCGGCCCGCGCCGGATGCTGACCGGCGGGCTCATCCTCATGACCGGTGGGCAGCTCGCGTTCGCGATGGTGTCCGCGTACGGTCCGGCGCTCGGCGCGAGAGTGCTGGTCGGCATGGGCGATGCGATGGTCTTCGCCAGCGTGCTGCGCCTGGTGGCGTCGTGGTTCGCGCCGGCGCGCAATCCGCTGGTCACGCAGGCCACCGGCATGTTCGGTCAGCTCGGTGCCATCGCGGCGGCGGTGCCGATGTCGGCGGCGCTGGCCACCCTCGGGTGGAGTACGGCGTTCACCCTGACGGCCGGTCTCGGAGTCGTACTGGGTCTCGTGCTGTTCCTGGTCGTACGCGACACTCCACGCAGCGATGTACATGCGGAGCCGCCGGTGCGACTCGCCGTCGTTGCCGACGGCCTCAAGTCGTCGTGGGCCCAGCCCGGCACCCGACTCGGTCTGTGGACGCACTTCACGACGATGTCCAGCGTCACCGCCATGGTGCTGCTGTGGGGCTACCCGTTCTTCGTCCAGGGTGAGGGGCTGTCGGGGAGCCAGGCCGGCATCCTGCTGACTCTGGCTACGGTCGCGAGTTTGATCAGCGGGCCGTTGATCGGCTCCTTCGTCGCCCGGCATCCGTTCCACCGCTCGACGGTGGTCCTCGGCGTCATCGCGACGATCGTGACGATGTGGACCCTGGTGCTCGCCTGGCCCGGGTCGGCTCCGGTGTGGCTGCTCGCAGCGTTGATGCTGGCGCTCGGCGTCGGCGGCCCGGCCTCGATGGTCGGCTTCGATTTCGCGCGTACGTTCAATCCGCCGCACCGACTCGGTGGCGCCACCGGCATCGTCAACCAGGGCGGCTTCATCGCCAGCCTGGTCACCATCGTCGCGATCGGCATCGTCTTGGACCTGGCCTCGCCGAGCGGCGGATCGAGCTACTCGCCCGACGCGTTCCGGATCGCGATGGCGACGCAGTACGTCGTGTGGGCCCTCGGCGTCGTCCAGATCCTGCGCTACCGGCGCCAGGCCCGATTGCAGCTGGCGGCCGAGGATCCAGAGGGTCTCGCCGCCGAGTGGGTACGCGAGCACAGCATCGCCGACCGGGTCGCCCGCGCCCGCGCCGCCTGATCATTCGGGTTCGTCTCACCCTGCGCAGATGAGGTCTCGGCCAAGTCGCGGTGTCTAGCCTCGCCGCAGGAGGCGAGACTCATGACAGATAACGCCGTGGAAGTCTTTATTGCCGTCTTCGACAACGAAGGTCAGGCCGGCACTGCGTTGAAGGACTTCCGCTCTTTGCACCGAGAAGGCACGATCGAGCTGATCGACGCGGTCGCTGTCGTACATCGGGCCGACGGCAAGGTGAAGTTCGAGGAGACCGCCGATCCGAGCGGCCGGACGTGGGCCAAGCGCGGTGCGATCGCCGGCGGTCTGGTCGGCCTGATCTTCCCACCGGCGATCCTGGCCAGCGCGGCGGTCGGCGGCGGCGCCGGCGGCATCTGGGGCAAGATCCGCGACAAGGGCTTCAAGGACGACGACCTCAAGGCGATCGGCGAGAGCCTCGAGCCGGGTACGTCAGCGATCATCGCCCTGGCCGAGGACCGCGTCGTACAACAGCTCCAGCAGGGGCTGGAGGGCTACCAGAAGATCGCCCGCCACGCGCTCAGCGCCGAGGCGGCCGCAGCGGTCGTCGCCGAGGCCCAGAGCGAGGACACCGCGACCTCGTAGTCCGAACACCGTGATGTACGGCCGGCGACGGTGATGTCACGGTTGGGTCTCACCGCGATGTGAGGGAGCCCACAGGGCGCCGGCGGCGTCCTAGCACCATGGCGAACTCAGGTCGGCTCAGGAGCCGAGGACTGTGGGCAGGTGTCGCCGTTGTCGGTCTGGTCGTGCTTTCCGCATGCGTCGGCAACGGGAGCGGGGATGACTCGGAGAGCAGCTCGGAAGTCGCGCAGAGCGGGGGCGGCGAAGCCGGGGTTGCGGACGCGGGACGTGCGGCAGACAACGCCGCCAGCCTGGCCAGTGGGCAAGCCTCGGCTTCCAATGTCAAGGATTCCAACCTCGGCCTCATCCTCGATCGCAAGCTGATCAAGACCGGCACGATCTCGCTCGAGTCGAAGGACATCGACAAGGTGCTCGTCGGCATCGACGGGATCGTCTCGGCGCAGCGGGGGATCGTCGAGAGTGAGGACGCTCAAACCGACGACGAGGGGCACACCAAGACCGCGAGTGTTGTCGTACGGGTGCCGGTCGACAGCTTCGACACCGCGCTCGACGCCATCAAGGGCCTGGGTGTCTTGGTACGGGAGCAGACGTCGACCGAGGACGTCACCACGAAGGTGGCCGACGTGAACGCCCGGGTCGAGAGTGCGCAGCGCTCGATCGACCAACTGCGACTGCTGTTCAGCCGGGCCAACTCGCTGGGCGACATCATCCGGCTGGAGTCCGAGCTGTCCCAGCGGCAGGCCGATCTTGAGTCGCTCCAGGCGCAGCAGCGCAGCCTCGGACGGCAGACCGCGCTGTCGACCATCCAGGTCTCGATCGCCCGACCCGACGAGACACCGACGCCGGTCGCCAACGACGGCGATCAGGCCGGATTCGTCGACGGGATCAAGAGTGGCTGGTCGGGCCTGGTGACCTTCGTGCAGGCCACCGCGCATGTGATCGGACTCGTGCTGCCACTCGGGATGCTGGCGCTGATCGTGGCGGTGCCGATCTGGCTCGTCGTACGGCGCTCGAACGTCATGAGCCGGTGAGCGAGCCACCCACCTCGCGCGATGTACCGCGGAACTCCGCCACGACCTCGTCGCCACGGCATACGGCGACGTCGTAGATGCCATTGCGCCCGGCCCGATGCCGCTCGACCGCCTCGGCGACCAGCTCGTCCCCCTCTCGGATCGGTGCGAGGAACGCGATGTCGCAGCGGGCGGCCACCGTATGCCGGTCATAGGAGTTGCACGCGAACGCGAAGGCCGAGTCCGCAAGCGCGAAGGTGAATCCGCCGTGGCCGATGCCGTGGCCGTTGGTCATGTCGGATCGGACCGTCATGCTCAGCACGGCGCGGCCGGGGCCGACCGTGACGACGCGCATGCCCAACGCCTGACTCGCCTGGTCGTCCGCCCACATCGCGGCCGCAGCCGCCTCGGCGACCTCCTGCGCGTCGTCACTCAACAGCTCGCCCATCCGCTGAGTGTGACATTTCTGCAGCCTCGCGCCCGATCTGTCCGCAGAAGCGTCACGCCCACGGGTAGGTGTACGTGGGCCGGCTGCCCACGGTGGCTCAACGCAGCCCCCTCTGGTCGTCGATGCGCTTGGCCTTGCCGAGCGAACGCTGCAGGGCATAGGGATCGACGACGTCGACGGTGATCGTGACGCCGATCGACTTCTTGACCCGCTCGGCCAGAACCCGGGCCAGGGTGGTCCGCTCGACATCGGCGATCGCGTCGGACGCCGCCTCGACTTGCACGGTCAGCTCGTCGAGCCGACCGGGCCGGGTCAGTACGCAGATGTAGTGCGGAGCGAGTCCGTCGACGACCAGGATGTGCTCCTCGATCTGGGTCGGGAACACGTTGACGCCGCGCACGATCATCATGTCGTCGTCGCGGCCGGTGATCTTGTGCATCCGCCGGTAGGCGGGATAGACCGAGCCCGGCAGCAGCGCGGTGAGGTCGCGGGTGCGATAGCGGATCACCGGCATCGCCTGCTTGGTGAGCGAGGTGAAGACCAGTTCGCCCTCGGTGCCGTCGGGCACCACCTCACCGGTCGTCGGGTCGATCACCTCGGGATAGAAGTGGTCCTCCCAGACGTGCAGGCCGTCCTTGGTGGCGCCGGCCTCCTGCGCGACGCCCGGGCCCATCACCTCGGACAGCCCGTAGATGTCGACCGCGTCGATGCCGCAGCGCTGCTCCATCTCGGTCCGCATCTGGTCGGTCCAGGGCTCGGCACCGAAGATGCCGATCTCGAGCGACGTACTCGCCGGGTCGATCCCTTGGCGGGTCATCTCGTCGACGATGGCGAGGAAGTACGACGGCGTCACCATGATGATCCGCGGCTCGAAGTCGCGAATCAGATGGACCTGGCGCTCGGTCATGCCGCCGGACACCGGAACGACTGTGCAACCGAGCCGTTCGGCGCCGTAGTGAGCCCCGAGACCGCCGGTGAACAGCCCGTATCCATAGGCGACATGGACGATGTCGCCAGGCCGTCCACCGGCGGCGTGGATGGACCGCGCCATCACGTCGGACCAGGTGCCGATGTCGTCGGCGGTGTAACCGACGACGGTCGGCCGCCCGGTTGTGCCAGAGGAGGCGTGCACCCGTGTCACGTGGTCGCGTGGCACGGCGAACATGCCGAAGGGGTAATTGTTACGCAGATCGGCCTTCGTCGTGAATGGGAAGCGTCGAAGATCTGCCAACTCGGTCAGGTCGTCCGGATGTACTCCGGCGGCGTCGAAGGCCTGACGGTAGTGGTCGACATTGTCGTACGCCTGGTGCAGCGACCAGCGCAGCCGCTCGAGTTGCAGCTCACGTAGCGCCGACGGATCGATTTCGAGAATCTCGCGGAGGTCGTCGGCGGTGTACGGCACGAGGGCACGCTACTCCGGATCGGTCGGGCCGGGCGAAGCCTCGTGGCGCATCCGGAGCTTGATGTCGTCGTCGCCGTGGCGATACTGCTCGGCGAATCCGAGCCGTCGATAGAGCGCCTGGGCACGGGTGTTGACCGACAGCACGTCGAGCTCGACCGGCCGCCCGCGTCGAGCGGCGTCGGCGACGACGTCTCGTACGATCGCGCCGCCGATGCCGCCGCCCTGGTGTTCCGGATGGATCTCGACCAGCGTGATGTAGGTGGCCTCGGCCTGCTCCTCGAGCTTCAGGATGCCGATGTCCAGGCCGTCGCGCGTGACGATCTGCGTGATCGACAGGTCCCAGCCGCGCTCGAAGTAGTCCCGCTGCACCGACTCGTCCCAGCCCCAGATCGCCGCGACATGCTCGCCCAGCGCCGCCTTGTTGAGTGCGTAGGCGAACGCCCGATCGTCGTCGGTCGCCGGTCGCAGCGCGTAGTCCGTCATGACCTACGCGAGTCTTGCAGTTGTGGTCGCGATGGCAACCACGGTTGCAAGTCTTCGGTCACAGCTCTTTGACGAACATCGCGCAGGTCTTGCCGTTGGCCTGGCCGAGCCGGCCGACCTCGGTGTAGCCGCGCGAGCGGTGGAACGCCAGTGATGCCGGATTGGGCGGCTCGGCGTAGACCTCGAGGGTCATCCGGCCGTGCCGACTCGAAGCGCCCTCGGCAGCGTCGTAGAGGCTCGAGCCGACGCCGGTCCGCCGGTAGGCCGGGTCCACGACGATCCGGTCGAGGTAGCCGAAGTCGTCGTAGCGATCGGTGAACCAGGCGTAGTTGATGCTGTCGTAGGCGGTGCCAGCGCCGATCATGATCGAGAAGCCGGCAAGCCGATCGGCGTCGTTGACGACCAGGCAGGCATCGGCGAGGTCCGCCAGCCAGCCGAGCCGGTCGAGGTCGATCGAGCTGACCGCGTCGAGCGCTCCCTGGTTCAGCGCGAGCACCGCGTCGGCGTCGCTCGGCTCGTACGGTCGGGGACTCCAGGTCCGGAGGGTGTCGGCCATGTCTTGCAAGGTACGGCACTCAGGACGGCGTCGTCGGCGAGGTGAGCCACTCGTTGATCAGCGGACCGAGGTCGGTGCCGGTCCGATTGGACAGCCACGTGATGTAGTCGTTGCGGTTGGCGTTGCCGTACTCGTGCACGGTGGGCCAGGTCCGCAAGGCGTCGAAGAACGCTTCGTCGCCGATTTGCTGCCGGATCCTATCGATCATGACGGCGCCGCTGAGGTAGACGTTCGACGAGGCGAACTCGTCCTGGTAGTACGCGCCGGGCGGTCCGTACTGCGACCGCATCCGACCGTCGAGCGAGGCCCAGTTGGCGATCGTCGAGTCGTAGTCCATCAGGCCCACGGAGTCCGACCACAGCAGCTGGATGTACATCGCGAACCCCTCGTTCAGCCAGAGGTCGGGCCAGTTGTCCGGCGTGACGACGTCGCCGTACCACTGGTGGGCGTACTCGTGGAGGATCGCGCCGCGGAGGGTCGCCTCGTCGGCACGGAACACGCTGGATCCCATCGTGACGAGGGTCTGGGTCTCCATCGCGGAGTTCGACGGCACGACGACGGCGCCGATCCGATCGAACGGGTAGGGGCCAAGGGTGTCCTCGAGCCAGGCCAGCATCTCCGGCGACTCGTCGAGCCAGTCCAGCGCGTTGTCGTCCCTCGGCTGGACCCAGTAGGTGATCGGCAGCCCGTTCGGGCCCTGGTCGGTGGTCTCCTGGTAGTCGCCGATCGCGATCGTCGTCAGGTAGGACGCGGCCGGAGCCTCGAGGTGCCAGACGGTCGTCGTCGTGTCGCCGTCGGTGGTCTGCTTCACTTCGTCGCCGTTGAAGATGCCGATCATGCCGCCGCTCGACTTGATCGTGGCGTCGTAGAACGCCTTGTCGGACGGGTGGTCGTTGACCGGATACCAGGTGTAGGCGCCCCACGGCTCCTGCATCGTCCAGACCGAGCCGTCGGACTCCGTCGTCCATCCGACGTCGAGCAGATCGGTGCGACTGCCGGCCGCCTGCACCGGCTGCGGGCTGCCCCGATAGCGGAGCACGAGGGTGTGGTCGCCCTTCGGCGTCAGCGCCGGCGTCGTCACGACCAGCTCCTCGCCGCGCTCAGCGGTCTTGGTCTGCTTGCCGTCCAGGGTGGCGCCGGTGATGCTGAGCGGCGCGCCGAAGTCGAGCTGGATCTGGTCGCGTGGCTCGGTGACCCGGAAGGTGATCTCGGTCTGCCCCTGAAGCACCTTGGTGCCGGGATCCCAATCGAGGTTGAGGTCGTAGTGCAGCGTGTCGAGGTACGGCTCGCCGTTCTGCGGATAGTACGGATCGTCGACCGGCTTCGACTCGGCTTCGCTGAGGTCGATGTCGGCCGGCGGCTGCTCGCCGTTCGGTCCGGCCGTCGGCGCGGTCGTCGGTCCCTGCTCGTCATCCGGCCGGTCCGCGCCGGTCAGGTCGGAGGAGCCGCCACATGCAGTGGCGGCCGCGAGTACACCGGCGGCCGCCACGGCGACGAGACGCCGCCGCGGTCCGCCGCGACGGCGTGAGAGGGGAGCCATGATGCGGACGGTACCTGCTGATGAGGTCGGTCGGGTTGCAGCAAGAGCACGCTTGGGTCGCGCCGCGGCCCGCCCGCCGGAGTGTTGGCGCAAGCTCGCACCAACTCTCGTGGCAGTCTGAAGTTTTGCGCCAGCTCTTTGGCGTAGGCCCGGGCCGGTGACCGCACTCGACCCGGGCCGTCAGTCATGCTCCCGCCCCCGTGGGGGTAGCCAAATCCCGAAACACGCCGGCGTGTCTCGGGATTCGCCTACCGCCAGCGGTACATCAGGCGGCTTCGGCGTACTCCTCCTGCTCAGCCGGCGCCGGTGCCGTGGCGCGTCGGCGCAGCCCGCTCGCCGTGACGAGCAGACCGGCGACCGCGAACCCGGCGGAGACGGCGATCCCGGCCCGGATGCCGTCCAGCGAGCCGGGCCCGCCAGTCGAGGTGAGGACCGCGGTCACGATGGCGAGCACCACGGCGCCGCCGACCTGAGACGACGTGTTGAGCAGTCCGGATGCCAGGCCCTGCTCCTCGTCGGGTACGCCGGCGACCGCCTGGATGTTCAGGGCCGGGAAGGTCAGCCAGGCCACGCCGAGCAGCAGCATGCCCGGCAGCACGGTGCGGGTCAGGCTCGGGTCCTCGTCGATGCCTCCGAGGAAGACCAGGTAGCCCGACAGCAGCGCGACCGAGCCCACGGCCAGGATCGGCGCGGTGCCGAACCGGTCGGCCAGCCGGGCCATCCGGGTGGCCAGCAGTGCTACCAGCAGTCCACCGGGCAGGAAGGACAGTGCCGTCTCGAGCGCGGACCAGCCGAGCATGCTCTGGTAGTACTGCGTGGCGACGAACTGGAAGGACAGGTACGAGCCGAACAGGACCACCAGCGCGAGATTGGCCCGGGCCCGTGGCGCCGAGCGGAGGATGCTGAGCCGGATCAACGGCTGACGCACGGTGAGTTCGGTGACGAAGAACGCCGTCAGGAGCGCGGCCGTACCTGCGAGACCGGCCAGCGTGCGCGGCGATGTCCAGCCGGCGTTCGGCGCTTCGACGACGGTGAAGACGAGCAGCAGCATCGACGCGGTGATCGTCGCGGCGCCGATCAGGTCGTAGCGACGGTTGGCGTCGGCGGGGCGCGGTTGCCGCGGGATGACCCGGTAGGCCGCGATCAGCGCGAGGATGGCGATCGGCGCCGGCATCAGGAACGTCCAGCGCCAGCCGACCTCGGTCAGGAAGCCGGACAGGACCAGTCCGAGGGAGTAGCCGCTGGCGCCGCTCGCGGTGAAGATGCTCAGCGCGCGGTTGCGAGCCGGCCCCTCTCGGAAGGTCGTGGTCAGGATGGACAGCGCCGCCGGTGCGGTGAACGCGGCGCTCACGCCCTTGATCAGGCGGGCCGCGATCAGCAGGGTGCCGTCGTCGACCAGGCCGCCGAGCAACGACGCGAAGGCGAACACGGTGAGCGCGGCGAGCAGGACCCGGCGGCGGCCGAGGAGATCCGCGGTGCGACCGCCGAGGAGCAGCAGACCGCCGTACCCCAACACGTAGGCGCTGACCACCCACTGCAGGGAGGCGGTCGACAGCCCGAGGTCCTCCTGAATGGATGGCAGGGCCACCCCCACCATCGACACGTCGAGGGCGTCGAGGAACACCACGACACTCAGGACGGCGAGCACAGCCCACAGGCGCGGGTTCCAGCGTTCGGTGGTGAGGGAAGAGGTCATGGCCACGGACACTACATGCACGTGCATCTAATGTGCAAGCATCTTGTGCACGAACAATAGATGTGTACGCATGATAAGATCACCCGCATGGACGAGCAGACTGTGGTAGGCACCTGGCGAGATGTGCTCGCCAAGCACGCCGCTGTCTGGTGCGCCCTCGAGCACGAGCTCGGCACTCAGCACGGGCTCGGGCCGAGTGACTTCGAGGTCCTCGACTACATGGTCGAGCAGGGCGGCGAGCGCTACCGGGTGTCCGAGCTCGCCGACGGCGCCCATCTGAGTCAGAGTGCGGTGTCCCGTCTGATCGCGCGGCTCGAGCGGGCCGGCCTGGTCGGCCGCTCGATGTGCGACAACGACCGGCGCGGCGTCTTCGTCTGCATCACCGACGAGGGTCGCGAGCGGCACGCCGCCGCCAGCCCGACCCACCGCGCCGTCCTCATGAGCGTCCTCCACGACGCCCCCGACGCCGACGCCTGACGGCCCACCCTGCGACGATCCGTCACTCGGACAGCCACCATCCGCCAATGGGACAGCGACCATCCGTCACTCGGGTCCTGTCCGAGTGACGGATCGTCACTGTCTGAGTGACGGATCGTCGTGTCGATGTGACAGCATGCCGACATGGATGCAGCCGGGTATCACAGCACGCACCGCGACACCCTCGAGCAGGCGCTGGCGGCGATCCGCAAGCGCGACTACTTCTCGGCCTATCCGGAGTCGCCGAGCCCCCGGGTCTACGGCGAGACTGCCGCGAGTGAGGGCTCGGCCGCGTTCGAGGCGCTGCGCGGCACCGACTTCCCGATCGAGACGCCGGGCGCTGACGGCACGATCGCGACCGAGACGTCGCCGTTCGGGTTCGATCTCGAGATCGCGTACCCCCGCGTCCACCCCGATGGCGTCGACGCCCTGCTCGAAGCCGCGACCGCTGGGCTGACCGCCTGGAGGGATACCGGTTCGCAGGGGCGAGCCGGTGTCTGTATAGAGATCCTTGCCCGCCTCCACAAGCGGGTGTTTGAGCTGGCCAACGCGGTGCAGCACACCTCTGGCCAGGCGTTCGTCATGGCGTTCCAAGCCGGCGGCGCCCATGCGCTCGACCGGGGACTCGAAGCCGTCGCGTACGCCTACGACGAGATGACCCGGCACCCGGCCGTCGCGACGTGGGAGAAGCCGGCCCGGGGCGAGCCGCTGCGGATGGAGAAGTCGTTCACCGTCGTGCCGCGCGGCGTGGCGCTGGTGATCGGGTGCAACACGTTCCCGACCTGGAACTCCTACCCGGGCCTGTTCGCGTCACTGGCCTGCGGCAACCCGGTCGTGGTCAAGCCGCATCCGCGTGCGGTGCTGCCGTTGGCCATCACGGTCCAGGTCGCCCGCGAGGTGCTCGGCGAGGCGGGACTCGATCCGAACTTGGTCACGCTCGCCGCCGAGGACCCGGCCGACCGGCTCGCCAAGGTGCTCGCGGTCCGTCCCGAGGTACGGCTGATCGACTACACCGGATCGACCGCCTTCGGCGAGTGGCTGGAGGCGAACGCGCGACAGGCCGTTGTGTTCACCGAGAAGGCCGGCGTCAACAGCATCGTGATCGACTCGACCGACTCGTTCCGCGCGATGTGCGGCAATCTGGCCTTCTCGTTCGCGTTGTACACCGGCCAGATGTGCACGACGCCGCAGAACGTCTATGTCCCCGCCGGCGGCATCGAGACCGACGAGGGTCACAAGTCCCTCGACGAGGTGGCCGCCGGCATCGACGTCGCGCTCGGCAAGCTGCTCGGTGACGACGCCAGAGCAGTCGAGATGCTCGGCGGCATCGTGAATCAGGGGGTCCTGGAGCGACTCGAGTCGGCGCCGAGCCGAGGGCGGGTGCTGGTCGAGTCTCGGTCCGTGACACATCCGGCGTTCCCCGACGCGACGGTGCGCACCCCGCTGCTGCTGCAGTTGGACGTCGGCGATGCGGACGTCTACGAGACCGAGTGCTTCGGGCCGGTGTCCTACCTCATCTCGGTGCCGTCGACGTCCGATGCGATCGCCACCTTCCGGCGTACGACCCGGGAGCACGGCGCGATGACGGCGGCGGTGTACTCGACCGATGCCGACGTGATCGACGCGATGCGATCGGCGGCGCTGGACGAGGGCGTGGCGCTGTCGGAGAACCTGACCGGCCAGGTGTTCGTGAACCAGACGGCCGCGTTCTCCGACTTCCATGGCACCGGCGCGAATCCGGCCGCCAACGCCGCGTACACCGACGGTGCCTACGTCGCATCGCGGTTCCGCATCATCGAGACCCGGCGCCACATCTGATCAACGTCAGGGGTACGTGACGCCGGTGGCGGCCTCGCTCGCGGCCCACAGTCGGCGACCCAGGCCGGGATCGCGAGCCGCCTTGCTCATGCCAGCCGGCTTCGGAGCGCCGCGGGCCTCGCCGGGTGAGCCAGGGCCGATGTACGCGCCGCTGGGCACACTCGGATCGGTCGCGGCCTGCAACAGCGGCCAGGCACCGGCGGCAGCCGACTGGGCGACGACCCAGGTGCCGATCCGCACGACGAACCGCTCGAGTGAGTAGTCGCCCATGGCGAGACCGGCGTGCTGCAGCCCGGTCGCCGAATACCCCGGATGCGCCGCGACCGACTCGACCGGCAGCCCGGCCGCCCGTACCCGGCGATCCAGCTCCATGGCGTAGACGAGGTTGGCCAGCTTGGACTCGCTGTAGGCCGCCCACTTGCGATAGCGGCCCTGCTCGGCGTCGGGGTCCAGGCACCGCAGCTTGATCTCCCGCACCAGCCAATGCATCAGCGACGACACTGTGACGACTCGGGCCGCCGGAGCCGCCACGAGAGCCGGCCACAACCGACCCACGAGCGCGAAGTGACCGACATGGTTGGTGCCGATCTGCAGCTCGAACCGGTCGACCGTCTGTCGCTGCGGCGCGGCCATCACACCGGCGATGTTGACGCAGATGTCGAGCGGGCGGCCGTCGGTCACGATGCGCGCAGCCGCGTCCCGTACCGACGCCAGGTCGGCGAGATCGAGCTCCACCAACTCGATGCGCGCCTCCGGCGCCGCGTCGTGGAGCGCATCCAGACTCTCCTTGCCACGCGGGATGTCTCGCGCCGTCGCCAGCACCTGGGCGCCTGCCCGGGCCAGCTCCAGCCCGACATGGTGGCCGAGACCGCCGGTCACCCCGGTGACCAGCGCCCGTCGACCCGACAGATCAGGGATGTCGGCCGTCGTCCACGACGAGGAACTCAAAACGTCAGCACCATCGCCTGCAGGACGCGGGCGCCGAGCTCTGCATCACCGTCGACGCGGACCGCCACGTCATCGGGGCTGCGACGACCGGCGGTCAGGATGACGAAGGTCTCGGTGTCCATGCCGAGCCGGACGTCGGGATCTGCGGGTGGCTCCGGCAGGGCCTCTGCCCGGCCCGACTCGGACATGACGACGGCGTGGCAGACCGGATGGGAGCCGTCGACGTCCCACACCACCGTCGTGCCCGCGGGCGGCTTCACCTTTTTGCCGAGGACATACGGCATGCCGGCGCCGAACGACGTCGTCGTGACCAGGGCACCGAGGGTGTCGAAGCCGCCGGGCCGGTGCACCGCGCGGCGGATGTCCTGGCCGTGCACCCACATGTCGATCGCGCGGTTGCGAAGCAGGGTGTCCCAGTTCCATCGCATCGCGGCCGGGATCCGAGGCGGGTCGGCCCGCAGGTCCGGCGGCTCGGCCGCGAGCTGCGTGGCCCGCCGGTCGACCGCGTCGGCGAGTGCCGTCAACAGGGTCCCGGGCGGCGTGCCGCGTCGCTGGTTCACGCCATGCTGCGTCCACTCCGACATCGACGCGGCAGGACGCTCGGCGGGCGGCTCCTCGACGGCCAGCCACTCCTCGATGTCGACCAGGTGCGCGAGCACGTCTCGGGCCTGCCAGCCCGGACAGTCGGTCGGCGCGTCCCAGTCGGCGTCGGTGAGCCGGGCCCCGAGCTCGCCCACGTCGGCCGCCGACTCGCGCCAGGCCTGGACGTAGGTCGCTAGCAACTCCACGAGCCGAGCCTAACCATCCGATATCCGGCGCCGCGCTTGCGTCGAGCTCGATCCCATGATCAAACTCTAGTAATCCAATCGACAATAGGATCCTCTCGGGACCGACCAGAGGAGCCCGCCCATGGCAGCACCGACTCGTGATCCCCAAGCTCTGTCCGCCAACGCAGCCACGGAGCTGTCGCGGCGCCGCTTCGCCGGTCTCCTGGGCGCGGCCGGACTCACCGCGGCGTCCGGAGTAGCGCCCACCTTCACACCGGCCAACGCGGCGAGCGAGCGGCCGTTCGCGGCACTCGATCGTGGTCGACCCTTGCCGCGGCCGAACTTCCTGATCATCCTCGGCGACGACCTCGGCTGGGCCGACCTGTCCAGCTACGGCGCGCCGACGATCCGTACGCCGAACCTCGACCGGCTCGCCGCCTCCGGCGTCCGCTTCACCCAGGCGTACTCGGCGTCGTCGGTGTGCTCGCCGACCCGGTTCGGGCTCTACACCGGGCGCTATCCCGGCCGGCTGCGAGGCGGACTCCAGGAGCCGATCGGCCGGCCGACCGAGATCGACGGCATCCCCACTGACCATCCGACGCTCGCGTCGCTGCTCAAGGGCGTCGGCTACGACACCGCGCTGATCGGCAAGTGGCACTGCGGCTATCTGCCGTGGTTCAGCCCGACCCGCGTGGGCTGGGACGAGTTCTTCGGCAACTTCAGCGGCGGTCTCGACTACTTCTCGAAGATCAACCACAACGGGGACTACGACCTGTACGAGGACGAGGTGGAGTACGACGACCTGCGCTACTACACCGAGATCCTCACCGAGCGGACGGTGGAGTTCCTCGAACGGCGGCACGACCGGCCGTGGCTGCTGAACCTCAACTTCACCACGCCGCACTGGCCTTGGGAGGGGCCGGGCGACAAGGCGGTCAGCGACGAACTCACCCAGCGGATGCAGGCCGGCGAGCAGGGCGTGCTCTTCCACGACGACGGCGGCTCACTCGACACCTACCGCGAGATGGTCGAGGATCTCGACCGCTCCATCGGCGTCGTCCTCCGTACGCTGCGTCGCACCGGCCAGCTCGACGACACGATCGTCTTCTTCGCCAGCGACAACGGCGGCGAGCGGTTCTCGTACTACTGGCCGCTGTCCGGCGGCAAGGGCAATCTGAACGAGGGCGGCATCCGGGTGCCGACGCTGCTGTCGTGGCCGGGCAAGCTCCGGCAGCACCAGGTCGACCCGTCGCCGGTGATGACGGTCGACTGGACCGCCACGTTCCTCGAGCTGGCGGGTGCCCAGGCGGCGGCCGACTATCCGCCGGACGGCGTCAGTCTGGTGGACCACCTGTTCCTGGGGAGAGGGATTCCGGACCGGGATCTGTTCTGGCGGATGCGAGGACAGCGGGCCCTGCGACGCGGCGACCTGAAGTATGTGCGCACGTCCGGGACAGCCGATCGCCTGTACGACCTGGCCGCCGACGAGCGTGAGCAGGCCGACCTCGCGGCCAAGCAGCCGGCCGACCTGGCACGGCTGCGCGACGCCTGGCAGGCGATCGACGCGACCCTGCTGCCCTACTCGAGCTGAATCGCGGACAGCGATCGCTCCTCGCGCTCGGCACGGCGGCGCAGGACGACGATCGCGACGACGATCAGCAGGCCGAGCACGGCGGCGGCGACCGGGACACCGAAGGCCGCGATCAGCAGCAACGCGAACTGGCCCCATCGCGGTGCTGAGCTCACGGCGAACGACGTCGGGTCCACGGCGCCGCCGCCGGCGCTGCAACGAAGCAGGTAGGTCCCGGTGTCGACGGTGTCGGGCAGCCGGGCGACCCGATACCAGGTCCGGCCGTCCTGCTCGGTGGACAGATGCGACACCGACGTGTCGAGCGGGATCGACGCGCCGGTCACCGAGCGCAGCGTGCAACGAGCCTGCTCGCTGAGCTGCTGCGACGTGGCATAGATCGACCGGTCGCTGGACTCGAGATTGACCGTCCGACTCGTCAGCTGGGTGAGCTCCACCGCCACCTTGTCGGCCGCGGCCTCACCCAGGAAGTACGCCGGGATCAGGCTGAGCAGGAACGGCACGAACGCCGCGATGTACCACGCCCGAGACGGCCGGCGTCTGGTCGGCGTGGTGGCCGGGTCAGGCGCGGGCTCGCTCACCGTTCGAGCATGTCACGGCGCCGGCGGCGGGCTGGGCGGCGGTGCGTAGCCGGGTGGTGGATAGCCGGGCGGCGGCGGGTATCCCGGTGGGGGCGGCGGCGGGTACGGCGGCCACGGCCGGATCGCGCGTCGTCGCGCATTCGACCGCAGGACCGCCGTGACGATCACGACCGTGATCGCGACCAGGCCGGCGAGGACCGCGAGGATCGCGGCCACCACGATCTTGAGGATGGCGTCGGTCCAGCCGTGCGTCGAGAGCACGTGGAATGCACTCGGGTCGATCGCCCCCGAGCGGTCGGCGCAGCTGAGCTGGTAGACGCCTGGCGCAAGGTCCTCCGGGGTGCGCCCGATCCGTTCGCGTTGGCCCAGGGTCAGCTCGGCGCCGGACGTGTCCAGCGGGATCTGCTGGCCGCCCGGCCCACTGACCGTGCACGAGATCAGGCTCGGTGCCGGGAAGTCCTCCGGCGCGAAGACCGAGAGCCGTTGGTCATGGACCTGGATCGAGCCGTCTGTGACCGATTCCATCCTGAAGTCGACGTCCTGCGTTGCGTTCTGGACCAGGATGACCGCGGGGATCAGGCTTCCGACGAAGATGGCGGCCGCGACTGCGTACCAGACGCGTGATGGTTTGATCGCGACCGGCGGGTCGGTCGTCGAGGTAGTCACGGCGCATATCGTGACACGTCCCCGGCCGAACGAGAACGGCTAGAACGCGGCTTCGTCGAGCTCCATCACCGACAGCTCGGTCGACTCGGCGATCGCTCGCTCGGCCGCGACCTTCGGCAGGACGGTCTGAGCGAACCACTGAGCTGCGGCGACCTTGCCCTCGTAGAACGCCTGGTCGGACTTGGACACCTCGCCGCCGAGCTTGTCGAGCGCCACCTCGGCCTGCCGAAGCAGCAGCCACGCGCAGACCACGTCGCCCAGCACCATCAGCAGCCGGGTGGAGTTGAGCCCCACCTTGTAGACGTTGGCGATATCGCCGTCCTCGGCATTCGGATCGGCCGACATGAGCTGGCCGACCAAGGCGCCGACGACGCCCTGGGCGTCGTCCAATGCCTTGGCGAGCAGCCCCCGCTCGACCTTCAGGCGACCGTTGCCCGCCTCGGACTCGGCGAACTCCTTCACCTCCGCGGCCAGATGTCCCAGCGCCGTGGCCTTGTCCTTCACGATCTTGCGGAAGAACAGGTCCATGCCCTGGATCGCTGTGGTGCCTTCATAGAGCGTGTCGATCTTGGCGTCGCGTACGTACTGCTCGATCGGGTAGTCCTGCAGGAAGCCCGAGCCGCCGAGGGTCTGGAGCGACTCGGTGCCGAGCAGCACCCACGACCGCTCGGAGCCGTAGCCCTTGACGATCGGGAGCAGCAGGTCGTTGACCTTCTCGGCCAGCTCGTCGCGCTCGCCCTTGGCCTCGGCAATCCGGATCCGGTCCTGATAGGTGCCGGCGAAGACGACCAGCGCCCGAAGGGCTTCGGCGTACGCCTTCTGCGTCATCAGCGAGCGGCGTACGTCCGGGTGGTGGGTGATCGTGACCCGGGGTGCCGTCTTGTCGGCCGCGCGAGTGAGATCGGCTCCCTGCACCCGCTCCTTCGCGTAGTCCAAGGCGTTGAGGTAGCCGGTCGACAGGGTCGCGATGGCCTTGGTGCCAACCATCATCCGGGCGTGCTCGATGACCTGGAACATCTGCGCGATGCCGTTGTGGACCTCGCCGAGCAGCCAGCCACGAGCCGGCTCGCCGCCACCGACCGACGGGTCACCGAAGGTGAGCTCGCAGGTGGTCGAGACCTTGATGCCCATCTTCTTCTCGACTCCGGTGGCGTAGACGCCGTTGCGCTCGCCGGTCAGCTCGCCGGTCTCCAGGTCGAAGTGGTGCTTCGGGACGATGAACAGGCTGAGGCCCTTGGTGCCCGGTCCGCCGGCTCCCTCGACGCCGACCGGCCGGGCCAGCACGAGGTGGACGATGTTCTCGGTGAGGTCGTGCTCGCCCGAGGTGATGAAGCGCTTGACGCCCTCGAGGTGCCAGCTCCCGTCCGGCTGCAGATGCGCTTTCGCGCGACCGGCGCCGACGTCGGAGCCCGCGTCCGGCTCGGTGAGCACCATGGTGGCGCCCCAGTGCCGGTCGATGATGTGGCGGGCGATCTGACGGTCGCGCTCATTGCCGTTGTGCCACAGGATGTTCGCGAAGCTCGGGCCGCAGGCGTACATCCAGATGGCGGGGTTGGCGCCGAGGACCAGCTCGGCAGTCGACCAGACCAGTGCGGCGGGTGCGGGGGTGCCGCCGAGCTCGGTCGGGTTCTGGAGCCGCCACCACTCGGCGTCCATCCAGGAGTGATAGGCGCGCTTGAACGCAGCGGGGAGCTCAACGGAGTGCGTGGCGGGATCGAATGCCGGCGGCTGCCGGTCGGCCTCGGAGAACGATGTCGCGAGCTCGTCACGCGCCAAGCGCTCGACCTCGGACAGGATGCTGCGACTGGTCTCGACGTCGATGTCCTCGTACGGGCCCTGACCCATGACTTGGTCGACCCCGAAGACCTCGAACAGGTTGAACTCGATGTCGCGCAGGTTGCTCCTGAAGTGGCTCACGATCTCCCAGCTTCCGCGGTCAGCGCTCCCGAGCGCTTGGGCGTACTCGTCAGTAACTTCAGTATGCCTACTCGCCAGTAGCTTGGACAAGACGGATTGCCGAGCTGTGACGTCGGCCACCCGATTTCCGCCCCGAAGCGACGGCCGTTCGACTCCGTACGAGGATCGCTGCGCGGCCTATGCTGACTGAGCCGAGTGATCTGACAGACTTTGCGGCATGCGGGTGTCGGCCAAGTCGGACTATGCGCTACGGGCGCTGATCGAGATCGCGGGGAGGACCGACGGCGGTCCGGTCTCCGCCGAGGAGATCGGACGGCTCCAAGACATCCCGCACGGATTCCTGCAGGCGATCCTGGCCGACCTGCGTCGAGCCGGGATCGTGGTGAGTCAGCGCGGACAGTCCGGCGGCTGGCGGCTCGGCCGGCCCGCTAACGAGGTCACGATCGCCGACGTCATCCGGGCCGTCGACGGTCCGCTCGTGAGCGTGTACGGGTTGCGGCCGGAGGCGGTGACCTACAACGACTCGGCGATGGTGCTGCAGCATGCGTGGATCGCGGCCCGGCACAGCCTTCGGCAGGTGTTCGAGTCGGTGACCATCCAGCACCTGGCCGACGGGGAGCTCCCCAAGAACATCTCGGCGATGACGCGCGACGAGGACGCCTGGCTCCCGCACTGAGCGGATTCCCTTCCTGTCGGGTCTTGGTGGATCAGGTCGATCGACTTAGACTACTAATTCACTAGACTCACAATAGAACGGACCCGCCCATGCGCGACTCTGGCTCGATCCGCTCGGCCGATCCTCGATCCGCAGCCCGGATCGTCGTCGTGGGGGGCGGCGCCGCCGGAGTCCTGACCGCGGCCGCGCTGGCCCGACGCGCCGATGCCGATCGGCCGGTGGAGATCCGGGTGATCGAACGCGAGAGCTGTGTCGGCCCCGGGTCGGCGTACGGGAGGGCCGCTCCCGAGCATCTGCTCAACAACACCGCGAACCGGATGAGTGCCTATCGCGACGACCCGGACCACCTGCTGCGGTGGTGCGCCGCGCGCGGAGTCTCGGCCGATCGGGGAAGCTTTCTGCCGCGACCGGTCTATGGCCGCTACCTGTCGAGTGTGCTCGGCAGTGCCGGCGCGATGCCGGGCGCCACGGTGCTTCGGATCCGCGGCGAGGCGATCGGAGTCCGCGAGACGGCCGACCGTACCTCGGTCGAGCTCACCTGCGGCTGGTCGGTGCCGGGGGACGCCGTCGTACTCGCGCTGGGCAACCCGCCCCCGCATCCGCAGCCGATCCCCGGCGTGATGCTCGGCGGACCGCGCTATGTCGCCGATCCCTGGGCGCTCGGCGCGCTCGATGCGGTCGGCGCCGACGACCGGGTGCTGCTGATCGGCACCGGACTCACCATGGTCGACGTCGCGCTGAGCCTGGCGGCGCGGTGGCCTGGCGTACGGATGGTCGCCGCGAGCCGGCATGCTCTGCTGCCTCAGCCGCATGCGCAGGTGCCGTTCCCGGTGTCCGACGGAGTCGCGCCGCCGGAGCCCGGCCTGCGGTCGCTGGTCCACGCCGTCGCGCAGCAGCTCAGAGCCGCCACGGCCGCCGGGCGCGACTGGCGTGGCGTCGTGGACGGCATCCGGCCGCAGATCGGCGACCTGTGGGAGGGGCTGTCGTATGAGGACCGCGACCGCTTCGTACGCCATCTCGCCCGGCGCTGGGAAGTGCATCGGCATCGGATGGCGCCAGCGGTCGCCGATCGGGTCGACGCGATGCGCGCCTCCGGCCAACTCGACATCCGGTCGGGACTGCCGGAGCTCGCCGGGTTCACCCGGATCGTCAACTGCACCGGCCCGCAATCCGTGGCGGCGCCGGGATGGAACGCCCTGGTCGACCGGCTGCTCGTCGACGGCCAGGCGCGCCCGGACCCACTGCGGCTGGGCTTCGATCTCGATCGCGATGGCGCGCTGGTCGATGCGACCGGGACGGCGTCCGCCCGCGTGTACGCGATCGGCGCAGCCCGCCGCGGCACTCGATGGGAGGCGGCGGCCATCCCCGAGATCCGGCGGCATGCCTCGGATCTGGCCGCCCATCTGCTCGGTCCGGCCGCGGCGTCGGACCTCGGCGACACCGAACTCGCCGCGGCGCAGGAGCCGCCCGCCCGCCTTCTTCACCTCGCGGACGGCGAGGTCGATGTCTTTCGGGTCCGTCAGCCGGAACCCGAAGTGCTCGATGCCGCCCCGCTTGCCCGCCTGCCGGGGCCGCTTCTCGAAGGCGAGGACGTCATGCGGGCCCGGGCCCTTGACCTGGATCTGCTCGTCGTCGCGGTAGTACTCGACGACGCCGAACACGTCGCGATAGAACCGCAGCGACCGCTCGGGGTCGGCCACGGCGAGGCCGAGTTGGCGTTTCTGTGGGCCCGGGCGGTGCCGGATGCCGAGCCACCGCGAGAGGCGATGCTGGAGGTCTACGCTCGCGCCCGCGGTGTGGAGATCGAGCAGGTCCGCCGGGCCGGTCTCGCCGCCGAGGTGGGCATCATCGCGTTCGCCTTCCCCGAATACGCGGTGCACAATTCGCCGCAACAACGCGACCGCATTACCCGTCGTCTGATCCGCCTGGTGGACGATTGGGAGCGGGCAATGCGTTGATGCCGCGGATCGCGGCAACGCGTGCCGGGCGTAAGCGCTGATATTGCCGATCCGAAATTGGGTTTCTTGGAATTGGGGCGACCGGAAATACTGCCGGCATGGGTGTCGAATTGCCGTTCTGCCGGCTGCAGGTCCGCTATATCGGGATACTAGGCGTGCCTGTCGGCATTTTCGTCGCCGTCGACCATCTGCGCCGCGCGGATCGATTGAGCGACTCGGACGAGTCCACCTACTTCGACCTCGACGACTGGTTTCTCGCGGAGTTGCCGGAGCCACCGTTCTATCGGGACGGCAACTCCATCCGCGCCGTCACCTGGTTCAAGACGGTCGCGGCGGCGGAGATGCTGGGACGACTCCAACCGCTGCGGGACATTCTGCGCCGCCACGAGGTCCCGCACGATCTGGTGGAATCAGCGGACCCCGGGCGGATCGTGTACGAAGACAACTACCAGGTCGGCGTCATTCCGTACCAGAGGACCGCGCAGACGCCACTGCCGCCCGGCACGACATTCGGTCCGACGACATCCGGGTCGAAACGCCATCTCGCCCGCACGCAACCGAAAAGCGTTGTGCCGAGAGAGAACTCGTAGCCGATCGCCCGGCCGTTGGGGAATCCTGGTAGCGAGACGAGCGAAGGGCGACCGATGGCACCATCAGCGGCATACGACGACATCGCGGACTGGTACGAGACGGAATTTCTCGGTGGGCTGAATTCCGAGGATCCGCTGGAGCTGCGCCGCCTGCTGCGCGAACTGCTCGGCACCGGGACCGGTCGCTGCCTCGAAATCGGCTGCGGCACGGGCATTCACGCCACGCAGCTTCGGGAATTGGGCTGGAGTCCGGTGGGCGTCGACATTTCCGGCGCGATGTTGCGGCACGCCCGCGACCGGATCCCCGCCGCACAGGGCGACGCGGCGCTGCTGCCGATCCGGGACGGTTCGATGGCGGCGGTGGTGGCGGTGATGGTGCACACCGACATGCCCGCCTATCCCGCGGTGTTGCGCGAGGTGGCCCGGGTGCTCCGTCCCGGCGGGGTCTTCGTCCATCTCGGCGTACATCCCTGTTTCTGCGGGGGATTTGCCGATCGCGGCGACCCAGAGGCGATCGTCATCCGGCCGGGCTACCTGGATGGCCACTGGACCAAGTCGTCCTGGAGCACCGAGGGCGTACGGGCTCGGGTCGGCGCCGCCCACTGGCCGTTGCCCGAATTACTGGGTGGCTTTCTCGACGCTGGGCTGCAGTTCGAGCGGTTCGACGAAGGCGGCGCACCCATCCCAATCGTCTTCGCGGTGAAGGCGCGCAGGGTCAGCCGCGGAGGACCAACGTCGGCACGCTGAGCAGCCCGGAGCTCAGGTCGTCGCCGGCCCACTCGAGGTCCTGCATCTGAAATCTGCGGCCATACCGGCGTTCGCTGTCCGCGGCCAGTCGGTGGATCTCGGTCTCCCGGGTCAGCGCATTCGCCGCCGTATTCGTCACGACGAGCCGGAGTTCGTTGCTACCCGGGCGCAGCAGACCGGTGATGTCCACCCGGTACGGCGCCGACCACAGTGTCCCGGCGTCCACCCCGTTGAGCCGCACCTGCACCGTTTCCCCGACGGGTGGCCGTACCTGCGCCCGGAATGCGCGGCCGCGAATTGCCCGCCCCGGCCGATCTTCGGCCCGGATCGGCTCGCAGTCCCCGAAATCCAGGAATACCCGGGCATCGGTGGGTACCCAGGAGAATTCCGTTTCGTACGTGGCGGCGCCGGAATAGGCGGCTCGTTCCGGGTCGTCTTCCCAACGGTGCGGGAGCGTCACCGGTTCCATAGTGGACGACGGATCGCCGAGAAAACGCACCCGCCATCCCTGGGTCTGCAACGGCCCGCGCGAATCCATTTCCGCCGGTCGCGTGACGGCATCACCGTCGAATGCCACGATCACCGTCGCCTCGTACGGCTGCAGGCTCACCTCGATCGCATGGCCCGGCCCGGAGCGGACCACCTGCCCGCTGGTGGGATCCCACTGCTCGAAGGCCCGGTGCGGCGTCCGTGGCGTCATCGTGCCGCGCTGCGCCGAACTCCCGGTGTTGGCGACGAAATAGATGTCGATGTCACCGACCGCACGGTGCACCACGCCGACCGTCTCGGTATTGCTCACCACGACATCGGCCGGCATCGCCGTACGCAGCGCCGCCGCCACGTCGGCCAATTCCACTGTGGAGGCCGAAATCCCGGCCGGTTGGGACCCGACCGCGATTATCGCACCGCCCGCCTCGCTGACCTTGGTCAACCACTGGGCGGTCGCCTCGGGAACCGTTGTGGTGAAGGGAAGTAGCACGACGGGCACAGTGGACGGATCCAGCTCCGTCGTCGCCTCGTCGTCGACCAGATCGAAATCCCAGCCGCCGCTGCGCAGTCTCCGCAGCAGCTCGGCGCCGAGATGATCGGCGGTGCCCTGCCACAGATTCAGCGAACCGCCGGTGGCCGGTCCGATATTCGGATAGATGTCGTCGGCGGGTACGTAGACCTTGACATCGGCCACCGGAACACCCTGCCGCAGCAGCCAACACAGCCGGTGCAGGTGCCCGTTCAGCGACGGCATCGCCGACGACCACCACGGGTTGCGGTCATCCAGCGCCCCGGCGGCGTAGAAGAACCAGCCCAGGCCGGGCGCATCGGCGGGGGAGTAAGGCCAACCGTGGCCGATCAGGTGGTTGACCCCGCAGAGCATGTGCTCATGCGCCTCGGCCTGCAGATCCAGCGGGGTGGCGCGGAATGACGGCGAATGGACCCAGGTCCACACCTCGGAGGAGACAATGTCGCGGCCGTAAAGGTGCGCCGCCGAGGAGGCCCACCGCACCTGCGGAAGGCCGGTCCAGCCCCATCCCTCGCCCTCGGCGATATCGGCGTACCGATAACTGCTGACCGTCGCCGGCGGTACGCCGTAGCTCTGGATCCGGAACGGTACGCCGTGCCCGGCCGCCCAGCGCTGGAAGACGGAGAGGAAGTTGTCCTCGTACAGCTCCGACAGCGTCCGGTGGAAGTCGATGCGAAGTTGCCGCGAGC
>Ga0081455_10001060_pt1 | contig 34634 bp, 29 predicted proteins | sample TabmetS3T2R1_FD_70207 | JGI IMG/M metagenome (GOLD analysis project Ga0081455, IMG submission 70207) | Tabebuia heterophylla rhizosphere microbial communities from the University of Puerto Rico - S3T2R1 | ecosystem: Host-associated > Plants > Roots > Rhizosphere ...
CCGCCTCAATGCTCGCGCCTATTCATCCGCCCGTCCCGCCTGAGATGGGGCCGATGTGGCGCCCGATGATGAGATTTCATCGGAGACACAGATGTCGCTGCGTAAGAGTATTCAGACGCCATATGGCGGTTCCGCCGCCTGCGCTCCGTGACCCAATCAGAGAGGCGGGAAACGCTGCTCCGGCCGGCGCGGTTCATGGCTGGGGGTATTACTAAGGATTCGTCGGTTACGGTCGGTGGTGAGAATCGGGCTTTCAGTCCGAGTCTCAATCACGAGGCGTCAACAAATCAATAAATAGAAGAACCTATGCTCGTTCAAGATTCACAAACAGGGTATTTCCACGAGGTCCCGGACCACCACGTCTCTGGGTATGGAGGGTATGGACATGTTGTTTACGACGGGCTTGGCAATCCGGTCGGTATCGGCTGGAGTCCGTTAGACTTGGTCGGCAAGGTCGTGAACGTAGTCAAGGGGGTGGCCAGCAATATTCCTATGGTGAGAGGATTGGTCAGCAACTTGATTCCAGGAACTCCCGCGCCTCCTGCGATGCCGTATCCATACCCGCAAGCGCAGCCCTATCCAGACCCGCAAGCGCAACCGTATTCATACCCGCAAACGCAGCCATATCCGGCGCCTCAGGTCCCGCCGAACATGTCGGCTGAGGATATGGCCAACACCATGTCTCCGGAAGGATTTCCATATCCTTCGGGTGGTGGCTGGCGGAGAAGGCCGTATTGGCGAGGCCGCGGACGCTATAGACACTGGTCGCGCGGCTGGGGGCGATCACATGGATATGGACATGGCCTGTGGAGGGCAGGGCGCGGCAGGTCGTATTCGCATATCCCCGTACACCGCCTGCGTTGAAAGGTTGGGGTATCACTAGGGATTTAACGGTTACGGTCGGTGGTGAAGATCAGGCTTTCAGTCCGGGTCTCAATCACGAATCATCAACAAACCAGTAAAGAGGAGAACCTATGCTCGTTCAGGATTCACAAACAGGATATTTCCACGAGGTCCCGGACCACCACGTCGCTGGGTATGGAGGGTATGGAGGATATGGAGGATATGGAGGATATGGAGGGTACGGATATGGATGGTATGGAGAGGAGGACCCGCAAGCGCAACAAGCTCCGGACCAGCAACCGCAGCCGGCTCCGCCGCCTCCACCTCCGCCGGCCATGCAGAGTGAGGACATGGCTCCGGAGCAATATCCATATCCCCAACCGCCACCGCCGCCCTGGCCGTACGACTGGTATCAACGATATGGCCGGATGAGGGCCTGGTGGAGAAGGCCGTTTTGGGGAGGCAATAGATACACAGGTTGGTCGCGCCCCTGGGCAGGTGGTTGGTCGCGCCCCTGGGCAGGTGGTTGGTCGCGCCCCTGGGCAGGTGGTTGGTCGCGCCGCTTGACAGGTGGTTGGTCGCGCCCCTTGATTCGAACACGGGGCCCGTTGATTTCTGTGCGGGGAGGCGCGGTTGTGCGAGACCACAGACGCCGCTGAGGTTGAGAAGTCGGATCAACTCGCTGTGAGCCGGGATCGAGCGCCGGGATGTCGGAGATATGGGATACGTTTTCGCAAACGATTTGGGAACGATGGTCGGCGCCGATGAGCGCTGTTTGGAAGAGGGGAGAGAGCTTTACCGCGTCTTTCACAACTCACCCGAGCGCCGCATCATCCGCCGCCGTTGCGACAGAATGATGCCGAAGGTTCTCGTGGATCTTGGCGCGCTGCGAGGCCTGATCTACAGCGCCGACCGCGATGGTTGCGGCAGGGTGAAGACCTTCATTCATTTTATGGAAACGCCTCCGCGATTGATGTGCGACCCTCAGGGCAATCAATTGTACGTCATAGGCGGACGTTACAGCATCACGCGGCGAGGCATTGAAGGATGAAAGATCGCCGCCGCAGACCAGTAATTTTCAAATAAGGAAACCGCGATGAAACGCAATAGTGGGTTCGACGAGGTAATGATCGTCAACCCGTATGAACCAGGATCAAACGCCAATCAAGGAGTCAGATTTATGCGATTCTATGCTGCGCCTCCAGGAATGGGTTATTACGCCGAGTCGCCAGACCATTACGGCTATTACGCCGAGGCGCCGGACCACTACGGCTATTACGCCGAGGCGCCGGAGCATTACGGCTACTACGCCGAGGCGCCGGACCACTACGGCTATTACGCCGAAGCGCCGGACCACTACGGCTATTACGCCGAAGCGCCGGACCATTACGGCTATTACGCCGCGCCGGCAAATGAATACGGCTATTACGCGAACTCGCCAGAGCATTACGGCGCGATCGAGCCGGGCTACAACCAGGCCGAGCCGGTAGGCTATGTCGCCGAGCCTTATCCGATGGGTTATTACGGTGATCCGTACTCCATGGGCGGCTACGGCGAACACGAACCGATGGGCTATTACGCCGAAGCGCCCCACATGGAAGGCTATTACGCCGAAGCGCCCCATATGGAAGGCTACAACGGCTATGCGCCGATGGGCTATTACGCCGAGACGCCTGGCGCGCCAGGTTACGCCCAATACGGCGAGGCGCGTGAGATGCCAGGTTACGCTCATTACGAGCCGCTGGCGGAAAGCCATTCGGAGATGGGCGCCTACGGGGATTACGGCGCCGGTTACGGAGAGGACTACTCCGGTTACGTGCGCGAGACGGAGCCTCGATACAACGCGGGGTGCCCGATGCCGACAAATGTCCACGGTTTCGGCGATGTCGATATGGTTGACGGCTACGTCAGGCCGTCGACCGTCAATCCGTCGTGCGGCCAGTTCACGCCTCCGCCGAGGCGTGGGGCCGAGGTCCCGGACGGTTTCAAACCATTGTGGTGAGTTTCTGTTCCGCCGATCCGAAATCAATCTGGAGCAATCAATCTACAACTATTGAACCAAAGAGGAGGTTTGATCATGGCCGTCGTAAGAGGCGTTCAAGAGCAAGTACATTTTCCGACATACGATGCGATCTCAGTTAAGGCGCAGCAACAACTGCGTGACGTGGAGCCTTCGAGCACCTTGAAATTCTTCGTCAACGTGCAGGGCAAGACCGAGCTCGAAACCAACATGCAGGCGGCTTCATTGTTGCCGCATTACAACACCTTCGAGGCGCGCGCGATGCGTGTGGTGATCAGCGACCTGCCGCCCGAATTTCCCGATGACCCGACGGTGCTAGACGGCCCGTTTGACGTCACTGACGATTGTGGGAGGTTCTTCACTATCGTCAACGGCAAGGTCGAAACCACAGGCGATCGTGCAGCCGCTATCAAAGCGAGTGTAGAATTGGGCATTGGTCGTCTGGCCCAACTGTTCCATGAAGCCAAGGAGAGCGATGACGAGAGGGCGGACCTCGATCCTAGCAATGGAGACGAGGTCACCCTTTCGACATTTGACAAAAAACCAGTGTCCTCCGATCAAGCGCTGGAAATCGCTGATAAAAACGGATCAGTCAAGTTCTCCCTCGAGGACATCGAGGAGATGGTCGAGAAACTCGGTAAGAGCGCTCCCCCCATAGAACAGCTCAATCTGAATAACGGTTCGGGCACGATCATCGGCAAGATCGTATACAACACAGTGACAAGTTTCATCGTCGGCGAAAAGACAATGATATCGATGCCGACCTGGTTCTTCCCGTCCGGCGCCGGTCCGTATTCGCAAACCGGCGATTTCACGACCCACGGCGAACCGTCGCCGCTGGCCACCTTCAGGTTCGCCGAACCGATCTACATAGACAAGCAGCAGAACTTCCGCGTCGAGATCAAGATTCCAGACTCCGACACGCTGAAGGAAATCCAGAAATTATACGGCCCATTCAAACTGTGGGTGGTGTTGGACGGCTATATGACTCGCGACGTCCAGTAAGCGGTCTCGCGAGGATTTTGAGGCGGTTCATTTTTCATTTGCCATATTACATTCGTCATTTGTCATTGCCCGAAAGACTACCTCCGGCAATGACAAATGGCGAATCTGAAATGGCAAATGGAAAATGAAAGCGATTAGCGCACAACGAACATGATTCCCACTTACCGACAAGTTCGCAGAATGGCCGCTCGTCCGATGACCTGGCCCCCGGTCGGCGGCGCCCCGGCGCAGGCCGCGACTGAGGGCATGATTATTCCATACGATCACGCCGCGACGTTCGAGCTGAAAGGGCGTCCCGGCAACATCGTGCAGGACGTGATCAACGTCGGCAGCGACGGCGTGTTCGTCGCCACGGCCATCGGCTATGGCTTCGAAGAGCAGAGGGCGCGGCCGATCAACAACCCTGCGGCGGCGGCCAACGCGCCCGCGCCCGCCGCGTCGGTCATTCCCGGCGACCGCACGCTCGGTGAACTGCCTCTCGCGTCGTTGATCGAGGGCTTCAGAATCAGCCCGAGGTTCGCGCCGCTGGTCTTCACCGAGCCGCCCAACCAGGTTTTCTCCGATCAGCCGATCGCCTCCGACCTGTTCTTCGGCTCAAAATCGGATCGCAGCGTCCTCGAAAAGGTCAAAACGCCCGAAGACATCTCGTTCTTCTTCAGCATCGTGGACAGCGGCAGTGGGCGCGAGTTCCAGGACCAACCGGCGCACAACCTGGCGTCGCTCGGCAAGAGCAACGGCGAGCGTCCGTTCCGGTTGCTGTCCCGCCCGCTATCGTTCCTGCCGCGCTCGACGCTGCGGCTGCAGATCGCCGAACGCACGGAGGGGGCCCAGGGCACGCTATTCATTGTGCTTTACGGCTACAAGATTCTCGGCGCCGCCGCGTGTCCTGAGCCGGTCGTGCGGAACTGGCGTGACGCGCCGCACAACTATCCCGCCGAGCCCTCAGGGGAACCTGACGCGCGCGCCATTCCCTTCGATTACGTCACGACCTTTGAATTGACCGGCAATCCGGGCAACCTCGTCGAAGACGAGATCAGCGTCAACGTCGAAGGCGGTTTCACTGTAACGAGCATCGGTTACGGACTGTCGGTCGAAGAGCGCGACGTGGATATCGCCGTTCCGTCAACGCTCATTGTCAAAGTACCAGCGCCGGGAGGCGGCACGAGGGACGCGTTCGATCTGGCGAAATTACCGCTGAGAGCGTTTCCGCCGAGCGCATTACTCGACGGCGTTCGCATCCGCTCTAATTTCCTGCGCGTCGCATTGGGCGAGAACGGATTCCTCGCCGGCCAGTTGTCGCCGGATTTCGCCAGCCGGCTCTTCGAGCGGGTCAATCGCCCCGAAGATGTTTCGTTCCGCTATGCGATCTTCGACAGCGGAACGGGGCACGAGTTGCAGAACCGCTCGCTCAACAACATCGCCGGTTTGGGCATCGCCAACGGAGACCGGCCGTTCAAGAAGCTGGCGCGGCCAATGTCTTTCCTGCCGCGCTCGACAATCCGCGTCCAGGTGGAAGAGCGGTTCGGCCGAGGCACGCTCTTCATCGCTTTTCAAGGTTACAAGCTGCTCGACGCCGGGCCGCAAGGAGGAAGATGATGCCGCCGACCGCACGGGCAATACCATGGGCGAACCAACGGACAACGAGGACGCAACCCAACCCCGACTTCGCGCAGACGTCCGACGAGCAGCGCGCGATCCCGTTCGACTATACGTTCCGCTTCGATCTGGAAGGCGAGCCGGACCGCGTGGTTCGCAGTATCGTCACTGTCAGCGTCGAAGCCACCTTCATTGCGGTTTCCATCGGCTACGGCTTTGTCCCGAAGCTGACGCCGGTCATTTTCGGGCCGGGAATCGATGAAGTAACAGGTTGGGAGCAGTCTTCGAACCTGCGCAATATCCGGCTTGGCTCTCTGTTAAATGCGCTCGGTTCGGCGCTCGCAGATACGCAGGATACGTTAAGAGACGAAACCGGCCCCGAAGCCGCTTTCAAAGGCGGCATCAAACTCAACCCGCAGTTCGCCGAACTGGCCCTGTCAAACGACGGACAGGCGAATTTGAGTGACGACGTTTTGCGACGCCTCTTTCAAGTGGTGAGCGCGCCGGGGGACGAAATTCAATTTCTGTACGCGCTCTTCGACGAAGGCTCCGGGCGCGAGTTTCAAAGCGAGCCGCTGCTCAACATCGCGGGCCTGGGCATTTCGAACGGCGACCGCCCATTCCGCTACTTCGCGCGCCCGATCACCTTCGACCCGCTTTCGAGGATCCGGATGGAGGTGACCGAGAAGTCCGATTTCGAGGGCGAATTGCACGTCTCGCTGCATGGCTACAAGGTGCTCGGCAGCCCCGGCTCGCCGACCGGGAGAAACGATTGCGGGCGGACGCGCCGACGATGAGCGACTACGCATGTCACTGAATATGCTTGCACCGTTACGAAACAACCAGATTATCGAAGCGCATCAGGCGCTCTGCGCTTCGTGCGGCGCGCCGCACGATTCGCAATACTTCGACGAATCGAGCGTCGTGACCGTCCCGCGCGCGGGCGAGACGGTCACGCTCGCCGAATTCGAGTTGCCGCCGCAATACTGTGGCGTTCTTGAATACTTCGCGCAGTTCACTGATGAATATGCGCGCGACAATTCGCTGATCGAGACCCCGGGCATTGAATGGCTGATCCTGGCGGACGGCGGCCCGCTCTTCCCCTACTTGACTCTCAAACACATCGTCAATCCCTGGGGCAACGGCGCGTACCCGGTCGCCATACGATTGCAGGAGAACACGGTTCTCAAGTTCGTTGCGCGCGGCGTCAGCAGCAACAGTGCTCAATCCACGATTACCAAGGTCGGCGGCAGATTGGTGGGCCGATTCTGGTTCAACTCGGCGCAGGGCGATGCGGGGCAACGACGTTACTAACTCGCAATATGGCTCGCAATATGGCTCGCGATGCGGGCTTGTTCCCGCGCCGTCGGGGCGGGCTTACCGCGTCTCGTCGCCGGCCGCGAATGCTATGGTGACGCGTGAATTGGCGGATGAATTGCGGCGCGTCTTGGAGAGGTTCGCAATCGAAGCCGGGTTCAACGATCGGCGTCCGGTCGCCATTTTCTTCAAGCCCGGCGTCTTCGGGCATCACCAGTTAGGACGCGCGGCCGACGTTTACGCCGTGGGCGGCGTCGGGATTGATCAATGGAAGCGGCGTTGGGACGACGCCTGCAGACGCGCGGCGCAGGCCGTTGACCCGCCCACGCGGCAGATCATCACGAAGACCGAGCCGGTGAACAACCTGGGCTGGCGGCTCTACAAAGCGCTGCAACGTTACGGGCGGTGGGCGCAGCCTTACGGTTACCCGATCCAGCTCTTCGGCCCCTGGACGCGCTCCGAAGGCCCGTGGAAATACATCAGCGACCGACTGCTCCGCGCGCATGACGACCACATTCACGTGGCGAAGTAGCGCCGGAAATTTTGAAAGAGAGGTTTTCAATGTCACGACATTCCGCCAACCATACTCACTTCGATTCGCGTCACAGAACGCCATCCCGGCGTTTCGACGCCGGCAATAATTGCGTTCGCGTAGTGCTCGTGGCGATTCATCGCAGCCCGCAGCCCGCGGCGTTTCTCGGATCGCACCCTCTGCAGCGGTTGCAAGTGTTGCTGGCCGCGCCGGGCGAGGAGATCGAGTTCGATCCCTTGAACACAATGGCGCACATGGCGGCCGGCGCTCCGCCACAACTCCTCCCTCAAATGCCCGCGACGAACGGTAGTCTAGCGCTGCGCCCCCGCCTGGTGCAGGGAGAGATTCTGAGCGATGACGACGGGCGGCTCTACGAGAAGATCGGGCGACACATTCGACCGCTTCAGCGCCTCTTCTCAGGCCCGCGCGGCGAGGTTTTGGAACTTCCGGCGGAAGCGCAGACTGAACAGCGCGTGACGGAGACGTCGCCACAGGCGCCGAACGCCGAAGCCTCAAAAACAGAAGCGCAGGCGAAAATACGCGCGGAGGCCCCGGCCGAACGCATGCAGTCTCCACAGCGTCCATCTCATCGCCCGCCTCAACGCCCAATACAGGCGCATGTCCAGGCGCCGCGGCGCGAGCCGCCAGGAAATGTGGGAGAGTTTGCGCCGCCGTCCTCAGCCAGAATGGGAGTCCCGCGCGAGCCTCTTCCGCCTGAGGGCGGCGCTCCAAACCCTCAACGCCGACCGCCGATTTCGACGAATTCAGCGGCGGTCGGCGCCGCGGCTTCCCGCAACGGCGGCTTGAAGACGGCGATCCCGGAGCAATGGATCAAACCATGGGAGTTTCAGATCAGCCGCGAAGAGGCGCTTTACGACATGCGGGCGGCAGTGTCTTCCCGCGGCGGATTGCTCACTTTTATTCGCAGCCTGACAAACTGGTTCGGCCGTCGCACGGCGCGGCGCGAAGCATGGCGCAAGTGGCAGGCGTTGCTCTCCGGCAAGAGCTGTGATGAACAGCTCTGGGCCGTGCGCCCGCCTCGGGGGACGATCGCGTGCCCGGCTGTTCGCGATTGGGCGATCCGGGCGCTCGAATGGGCCGGATACGACCCGCGCGTGATGCTTGTCGAATGGGAGATCTACTGGCGTCGCAAAGGGCAGTAGTTGCGGCGCCGAGAAAAGAATGAAGGCCAGGTAGTAACGAATTTACAGCCTTTTCGGAATGGCTATGCGTCGCGTCGACGCCGCAGCGTATGGAGCGCCTTGAGTCCTCGCCGCTTTGCGTTGTGTGAAAACTAAAGCGGCGAGGACTCAAGGCGCTCCATACGCTCCGCGCTCCTGAACACGCAACTGGAAACCGCTGTATTCGTTACTACGTGGGAATTTTACGAGGAAAGACCATGAAAGTTCGTCGTCGCAAAGCAACTAGGAGACACAGAGGCGCAGCGTCGCCTTCTCCGCCGCCAATTCTGCCGCCGCCTGATTTGGCGACCGAGATCGAACAAGCCGTCGAAGCGCGCGACAGGTTGGAGGCCCTTGCCGCTCACGCAACCGCCGAGCGCGATAAATCGGAGCCTGATTTTCTGCGCTTGTTCGCCAGCGAGATGCGCGTGGTCGAAATTGACGCCGACCGCGCGCTTGAGAGATTGGCGGCCTGGCGGGCGCAAGATGCGCGCGCGGCCCAGCAGAGCGAAGCGCTGCGTCAGTTCTCGACAATGTTCAAAGAGCGCGTAGAACAATTCAAATCGAATTCAAAGGGCGAAGCCGAGGCCGCGCTGCGGCGCATCGTCGGACGTTTGACGGCGGAGCGCGAAAAGCCCGACGCGGATAAGGACGCGATCAACAAGCGGATCGAGAGATTGCTGGCCGAACAGGAATCGCTGCGCCCGACATCGCCGCCCGCGCCGCCCGCGCCGCCGCGACCGCCAAAAGATATAACCACGCCGCCCCAGCGTCCCGCGAAGGGCAAACCGCAGCCCCGCGAGAGGGGCGGAAATTGAAGGAGGCGCATGGCCTATTTTTCTCTCAATGAAGATTTTCAGCGTTTGGGGTCGTTCGGTTGCGGAGAGAAATGTCGCTGCGGCCCGTGCGCTCGACGCCGGGCAGGGCGCGCCTCGGATGAGCCGGGGGATGCCTCCGGCCCGCCGCCGCTAGCGAACAATCGCTCGGTAATCGGAGAGCCGCCGCAGGGGCCGCCACTGCCCTATCGCGAGGCTATCGAACAGATGGAGCGGCGCGCGTTCGAGGATTACTCGCGCGCCTGTTCAGGCGTGAATGTCCTCCAGTGGCTGCGACGCCCGCCGCTGTCGCTGAGCGAGGAAATCGCCTTCTGGGAGAAGGTCCTCACTTGGCTACCGCGCCTCTTCGATCTCAAACGCGAGGCCGAACGCCGGGCGCGCGAAGGCCGCATGACGATGGATGAGGCTCGCGCCATCGTGCGGCTCCAGATGAACCGCGTCTTCCCCCCCGGCTACGCCCTGGGTTCACTGGCGGACGAACTGGCGCGGGCCCGGTGCGCCTTAAGCAAGGCGCGCTGGCAGCATGCCGCCCGCCAAAACCGGGGACGTACCCCGTTGGAGCGCCGGCTGCATGGGTCGCCCGCGGGTCTGGGCTAGGCCTCCGCGCTCGCCCCACCCGCCGCGCCGGATTCGTCCGCGGCGGATCGCCAGCGCGCCATCGACTGGTCAGCCTTGTAGGCCGCCACCAGGCCGAGATGCACGTTAAGGTTCGCAGGTGTTCGCAGGCAAGGAAGTCGGCAGTGGGTGTTTCGGGCACATCAGAATCATATCCATGTTGTGAGGTGAGGTAGCAGAGTAGTGAATAGAAGGAGAACTAACATGTACATACGGACAAGGGAAGGGTTAAGGCGACTCCCGACGTCATACCATGGCTTCGGGGAGCCGCCCGGCGCCGCGGGCCCGAAGGCGGACCTCGTCTTCGACAAGTTCGAGTTCGGCCTCTCGCTCGTTCCCGCGGCCCACAAGCCCGCGATCGACGCCCTCGCCGACCGGATCGTCGCGATCGCACGGCAGGTACCCGGGCCGCTGGGCACGGTCCGCGTGGTGGGCCATACCGACTTCATCGACACGGAGAAGTACAACCAGGCGCTGGGGCTGATGCGGGCGAAGGCGGTCCGCGGGGCGCTCGCGACGGCGCTCGAGGCGCGGCTCCGAGGCGTCACGTCGCGGATCGAGATCGTCCCCGAGAGCCGGGGCGAACTCCAGCCGGCGACGAAGAACACATCGCCGGCCGGCCGCGAGCTCAACCGGCGCGTCGAGGTGTTCCTCGCGCTGAAGTTCGCGGGCACGCCGAGTCAGCGGTTGCCGGACCTCCGGTTGCGAAAGGGCTACGACCCGGACCGCAGGCGCCCGCCGTTCCGGCAGCCCCCCTCGCCGATCGACCGGATCATCACCACGAAGGTCCCGAATCTGCCGCGGAAGTGCGTCAAGCCGTACGAGGTCGTGGTGAAGTTCCTCCGGCGGCTGCTCGATGAGGCCCTGAAACGGTCGCCGATCCCGCGGCGGTTCCACGACCGGATCCGCGAGCTCGCGGAGAAGCGCGCCGCGGATCTGCGCGACGACCTGATCGACCGCGGCCTCGAGGAGCTGGAGCTCGAGGGCCGCCTCAAGGAGGCCGCCCGGCGACTGATCGTCGACGCGATCCAGCGGGCGTGCATCTAGGAGCCGGCCATGTGTTATCTCCAGAAAGCTCACCGACGCGGAGGTGATGCCGCCGACTTTGCATCCGCCGTTTCAACCAACGCCTCCGCCGAGGCCGCCCGACCTATTCAGATTGTCGCCGGAATTCCAGCGCGAACTGATTGAGAAATGGGAGAGAGAGCGAAGGATCCGTGAATTGACTGCTCCGCCGCCGCCTGCGCAACGGCTATCGCTGGGCGATGCGATACGGCGGCATCTGGACAACAACCTCGACCGCTTGATGAGCGACCTCAGAGCGCCGCGATCGCTGCGCGGCCACATCCGCAACGCCGCGCGCGACGCCATTGGCCGCGGGGCGACAGAGGCGCTCGACCACGCATTGACCCAGATGGCGATCGTCGGCAAGGCCAGAGAAGCGATCATCTCTAGCCTTCGCGCGGCGATAGGACGGCTACGAGTTCGATAGAAGGCTGAGATAGAAATGTCGTCTCCGGCGAATAACGTAAAACGGCCTTACAGCGAGCTGGCGTCAGCCTACGACCAAACCATCGGCCGGCCGGCTTTTCACCACGCCCGGCGGGCTTTTGAAACGCTGGCGCGGCGTTACGGCCTGCGCTTCCGCTCCGCCGCCGACATCGGATGCGGGACCGGCCTGTTCGCGCGCTACCTGAGCGATTGCTGGGGCGCGCCGGTGTGGGCCGTGGACATCTCGCCCGAGATGCTGCGCGTGGCGGAAGGCAACTGCTTCGGCGCGAACGTGAGGCTGTTGCGACAGGACATCCGTTGTTTGCGATTGCCGGAGCCTGTAGACCTGGTGACTTCGAATTTCGACGCGCTCAATCACCTGACGGGCGAAGGCGAGCTGCGCGTGGCGTTTCAATGCGTCGCGGGGAACCTGCGGCCGGGCGGCCATCTTTACTTCGATCTCGTAACGCCATGCCGGCCACTCGGAGGCGCGACGACTTACGCGCGGCGGATGAACACAAGGGGCCGGCAGGTTACTCAGCGAATTCGGTGGGACAGGGCGCGGCGTATGATTTCGGTCTTCGTCGCGATCCGCTCGATAGATTCGCCGCGACCAATTTTGGAGGTTCATCACGAGCGCGCCTATTCGTTCGCCGAAGTCGGCCGTTGGCTGCTGGACGCAGGCTTCGTCATACGCGGCGTGCACGACGCTCTGACGTTGAAACCGGCGAGCTGGTGTCCAGCTCGAATCATTGTCGTCGCGCAAAAAGCCGGGTCGAACGTCAAGAACCTTAACTGAAGGAGAACTCCTGAGCCGTCGTGTTGATCGAGTCGAAACAAAAGTGAGGTTTTGCTATGCCATCCTACAACGCTCGGATTATACCGAGTAATAACATTCCCAACGCCCCTATCCGCGAGCATTGTTCAGCGCACCATAGCCAGATCACCACTATAGGGAGAGATAAAGGTCAGCAAGTTCGCATAGAAAGGTACGCGCAGGACGATGTGACGCCAGCGGATTTTGCGCTCTACACGGTAATCGATCTGCACAATGAGGAGCCGGATATTGTCTTCCTGGGATTCCGGGACCCCGAGCCGGAAAACCATGATCTGCGAGACCGCCTTGGGCTGTCCGGCACAGACATATTTAGCGGCAAGATTAATTCTCAGGTCCCGCATCCCACCTACACGGACGCCGAGGCGAAGAACTACAGCGAGTTCGTCGAACGACTGACTGACAATGGCCGCCACAGAGGACTGATCGCCATTGCTCCGCATGGCGGCGATATCGAGGCGCACACCGACGAGCAAGCGGAGCGCGTCGGCGAACAGCTTGCTTCCAAATGCGTTTCCGTGTGGCTTTGCAAGGGTTTTAAACAAGGTGGCGGCGCCTTTGACAGGTGGCACATCACATCGACGGATATCAGCGAGGAGTCATTCCCGAAGTTGAAAACGGTGATTGAGCGTCGTTTCGAATACGCGGTCGCGTTCCATGGCTGGAGTGAGGATTCCATCTGCATCGGTGGATCGGCGCCTCCTGCTTTGAAGCTGGAAATCAAGACTGCTGTCGAGAGAGCAATCTCGGGCTCGGGGATTGTCGTGGCCACGAGTGACGAAGGGACGTGTCCCGGCGTTTTCAATGGCGACGACCCCAAGAACATTGTGAACCGACTTGGCGCGATCGGTATTCAACTTGAACAATCCAAGAAGGCCCGCGCGAGCTTCGGCATTCAAATCGCCGACGCCGTCGCTGACGTTCTGGGGCCTAAGATCATCAAAAGATGCCCGCGCGCGCGACGGCATTCAAATCGCCGAGGAGGCCCGCGCGCGCTACGGCGTTCAAATCGCCGTCGCTGATGTTCTGGGGCCCAAGATCAAGGTCCGTATCAAACTTATGATAAGGAGCATTCATGTATCTCTATGACAGTCCAGCATCATTCCCTCGGTCTCAAAACCTACGCCCCCCCGGAACGCTCTCGCGGTTCGGAGAGCCGCCTGCTCCGTTGCCCGATCTCGTCCTCGACGACTTCGACTTCGACCGAGCGGACCTGAAGACTTCCCACAAGAACAAGATCGACCGGCTCGAACAACAGATTGTCGACAGTTGGAAACCCGGCTCCACCCGGCCCGCGCTCGGCGTGCGCGTCGTGGGACACACTGACCTTGTCGGAGGCGAAGACTATAACAAGGACCTCGGGAATCGGCGCGCCGAGAAAGTCCTGGGCCGACTGACCGGCTTAATCGTGGGCGGAGACATTGACATATTCCAGCGAATGACCTGGTCGCGGGAGAGCAAAGGCAAGACGAGCCCGCTGCCGTCCGGTACCCCCGCCCAGAACCGGCGGGTGGAGATTTTCATCCAGTGGGGTCGCGTGAAACCTCCGCCGCCACCCCCACCACGGCGGAGCCCGGACCCCCGATGCGCAGCGGCCTGCAACGACGAGGAACGCCGATGCCTCGACCACACACGGTTCCCTCCAGAGTGCCAGGCGCGCCGGGCGGATTGCATTCGGAGGTGCCGCTGACGGGGGATTCCCCGAGCATCCTGGAATAGGAACAAATGGGGGCGGAGTTAATTTATCCGCATCGACCGCATTCATTATTAACCAGAAGGAGGAACGCCGTGTATATCTTGGCGGGTAGAGGGCTCGGGGACGCTCCGTCAAGCGCTTCTACCAACTGTTCCGCCATTTCGGTGGATCGCTTCGACAAGCAGCCTGTCGAGCTTCGGCGGGCGCTTGCCAGGTCATTCAAGGACCCCGCGGGATGGTTTGGGAAACTCGATCCGGAACGCCGCTTCGCGCTGACATCGATCTTCAACCGCTTATGCCGCTACGGCCTGTGGGGCCACGTGCGCCTCGTTCTCAAAATTGACGCCGGCGAGGCGCCGGTGTTGATCGCCGACCGCGTGTACGACGTGCCAGGTCGCACGCCGTCGGTATACTTCATGAGCCCGGCGGGAGGCGCGCTGATCAAGGCGCTGATGTCGACGGGACGATTCTGCATGGCGTACGGCGCCGGGGCGAGCCAACACCCCGGGCAGACCACGCTGCGCGAGATATCCGGCTCCGACAGCCTGCACATCTCGATAGGACCGGGCGACAGGTTCGACGCCCACATCGACAAATACTCGCCGACGCCGGAGAGCACGGGCAGCAGCTTCTGTTCCAACCGCCCGTCGGTCGCCGCCCTCACTCACATCGGCCGCGAACTCGTCCCCGAGCTGGTTCGCAAAAAAACAGGCGTCCCGGGCGTACAGGTGTTCCCGGAATCGACCTTTCCGCAATCAGGGCCGTCGCCAAGGCAGGCGGACAGTCCGCCTATCGTGGGCGTCACGTGGCGCGGTCCGCGCGCGCGTACGAGACCCCGCGCGCCCGGGGAGGCAAGTCCTCTCTTGTCTGTGGAGGTCGTCACTCGAATTGATCGCGCGATCAAGCAACAGGTAAGCCCCGATGCGCTGCTGCCCTCGCAAGTGCGGGCGCGAATCGCGAAAGCGCGATGGGCGGCGGAAACAGCGGGCCCATACGAAGAGGCGGCGTTGCGCAGGGCTAGGGACGCGGCGGAGCAGGAGGCGGGGAATTATCCTGACGCGCAGGAGTTCGCGCTCGATCTCGCCGAACGCATGGAGCAGGCGCGGCGCAGCCATGCGGCGTGGGTGAAGATCGACCTCCCGCAATACGGAGGCGGCGACTTTAGTAGCCGCAAGGCCGTCGCCGGGCAGATCCGGCGGATCGCGCTCATCCTACGCAACTACCTGCCCGACCGCGCCAAAGACGTGCGCGCCATCGTGATCATCTTTGGCTCCGGCAACCTTGCCACGCGGGAGGAAGTCAAGCTCCCTTGAACATCTATGAGTGTGGAGGATTCGCGCCACATCGAGAGCGGGCGCGCCGAGGGCGCAATTCGCATCGCCAGTTGAACGATAAGGAGACCGTTGATGTATATACGAACAGGCAGGAGATCAGCGCAGTGGCCGCCGCAATATGGTCTGGGCGACGCGGCCGCCTGCGCTCCGGACGCCGCCACGAACGGCAGGCTGTGCTCGTTCAATAGCCAGAATGGCGGCTCCACGACAGTAGTATACGTGCCGGACGCCGCGCGCGGCGCCGATCGGCTGAACCTGCTGGTGTGGATCCATGGGGATCGGGTCTGTGGCGGTGAAGGTCCCGACGCGGTCTCCTACTTGAGGAGTAAGACGTTTCCTTTTACCAGGCAGATTGCGGACAGCAAGCAGCCATTCGTGCTAGTCGTACCCACCATGCATTGGAAGAGCGGGCAGAACTCTCACACCTTGGGATCGCCGCAGAAGATGAACGCATTTCTCGAGGAGGTCCGCGCCGGGCTGACCGCAGCGGGGTGGTCGTCGCCGCCTTCATTCGGACGCTTGATTCTCGCCGGGCACTCGAGGGGGTACGCCGTGCTCAACGGTTTGGCGGCGCGCGTGAACGACCCGGAGTCTTCACAAGGGGCCCTCGCCACACTCACCGACATGTGGCTGCTCGATTCCACCTACGGCAAGAAGAACAAGGAGTCACTCAGCGCGATTTGGCTGAACTGGGCGAAGGCGAAGGGTAACGTCAATCTGCGCATCCTTTACCGCAGAATCACCGATACGGCGGCCGTGGCCGAGAGCATCCGCGAAAAAGCGGCGCAGGCTGGTCTGACGAATGTCGCCTTCGAAGTCTTCGAACCCGGATCGCTCAGTCACTGCGCGATGCCACAAGTCCGAATGCCTTACCTGCTCGCCGGGGCCGGCGGTCGTGCGCCGAGTTCAACCGGCGCCCGTGTCCCGCGCCCGACCCCATTGCCCAGGCCTTCCGCGCCGCATGCTCCTCACCCCTCCGATGGACCTCTGTTCCAGCGGATTCAAAACGCGCTGGCCAGTGGCCAATGGTATGTGGCGTTAGGTCTGGCCGTGATGTCCGGAAATCGCGACGCGAACGGACTGACCAACTTGCTCTTTTTTGCCCGGCATCCGGAATTGAAAGGGCGAAAACTGTTACCCACTGAGCCGAATTTCAAACAACTCAGCCGGGAATGGTTGGATCTCCGAGATCGCCTGGTGCGTCCGTTTTTAGAAAAACGGAAAGCCAGCCAACCGGTTGATCCCAGAGGCAGCATACCAGCGGGGCCAGCGCCGGCCGGTACAGCAGAGTCCGGTTCAACCCTTATCGACGCAGTGCGAGCATGGTTGGCAGCGCCTGACGCTTCGTCGCGAGCTCGGTATGAGAGCGCAGTCCGGACCTGGATCCGCTCGACCGATCGTTCAGGGATCGAGCTGCTTCCTGACGCGTCGCAGCGGCGGCTGTTCCTGGAGCAGGTCGCTTGGTCCCGCGAGTACTTCCCGGGCAACCAGCCTAAGTCAGAGCCGGGCGGCGGGCGCCAAGCCGAGGCGCTATTCAACGCGATGGCGCGTGTGGTCCCCGAGCGCCGCGTGCCATATACGATTCACTATCACGACGTGACTCGCATAGTGCGTGACGTGCCGAACAACCCAGGGGCTAAACTCTATCCGGAAGCCAGAGATGCGTTCCTGCGCATGCGTGACGCCGCAGCGGCGGAAGGGGTCCGTCTCGTGATCGGATCGTCGTGGCGGAGCGCCGAACACCAGCGCGAGATCGCCAAGCGCCGGAATAATCCTCTTGCAGTCGCAGCCGGCCGGTCGGCGCACATGTACGGTCTGGCGGTCGATCTGCGGCTGAGCGTGCCCGGCGTCTCGGTCAGTGAAGCGGACACGCGAACGTGCGACAAGAGAACTAAGGTGTGCGAGCACATGGCCAACGTCGTGCGCATGTATCGCTCGCCCGTCTACAAGTGGATGGCTCTTCACGGCCGCGAGTTCGGATGGTTCCCTTATCGCCGCGAGCCGTGGCACTGGGAGTACAACCCGCCTGGCTTTGCGCAACGCTTCGAATCCGGAGCGTGAGCATAAGAGAGGCCAGCGCCAATCGTAGAGGATAAAAGTCATGTACCTGTATGAGATCGGAGATTCACTGACGATTCCCGATCGTTGCAAAACGCCCAAAGTTTGCCCCACGGTTCAGTTCGACACCGGACTGGGCGGCGATGAAGCTTCAATCACGGAGACGATTACCTGCGCCGGCGACATGGCCCGCCGTCCCTCACGATAGGTTATCTTATGTACATCCATGACCATCAATTAACTGGCCCGGGAGCAAAACCGATCACTTCAGGCCCTGAATTCGAGGCCGAGCGGGAGGAATTTGAGAGGCAGAAAGCGCGCTTTGAAGCCGCCAGAAAGGAGCACGAAAAGCGGTTGGCTCCACCGCCGCTCAACCTCTTTCCACTCGATGTGTTCAAAAGGGCGGGAGTCACGGCCACGACGAGAGTAGGCAAGACAACCGCTTCTCTGATTCAAACCGTTCTGGAGAGGAGCCGCGCGCTGAGGCCCTACATCGGGCAAAAATTGGGGAGAGTCATGATCCCCAAAAATTTCATCCATCACGATTTCGACGCCACATTCAACAACTCATACACCGGCTTGCACAAGATCGTTATTCCGGCGGGGTCGGCAGAGGAGAAGGAGTTGATAACCAGGCGCGGCTTTTATCACCCCCCGACCGACGCGATTCACCTGCGACCGGCCGCCAATGTGGGGCATGCGCTCCACGAAGCGATCCACAAATTCTCGTCTCCGGGATTTCGAAGTGTGTTCGGGGGCTACCTGGATGAGGGCGTCACTCAATACTTCACCGATGTCGTCCTGGTAGAACAGGGCCTTGGCAAGATGACGACGCACACCTACCAGGACCAATTGCGCTGCGCGAACCAATTGATCGGTCTTTTCAACCCTGACATCATCGCCAAAGCATATTTCCAAGGCGCCGGTCTGCAAGATCTGGCGAATATCCTTGTTGGTAGACTCAACACCAACCTCAGGGAATTAGCGACCAAGCTAAAAAATGGCGACGCCTTGTGCAAGAAGATAGGGACGCTGACAGCGCCGCGCCCGCCGGCGGGCGGCGCATCACGCGGTCAACCGCTTGTTCACGCGCGCGGCGCCGTTCTGCGCGCCGTCGTTCCGCGCGGAGCATATTTCGGTCAGGCGCCCGCATTTTTCGGTCAGGCGTCAACGCCGGCAAAAGCCGCGCCAATGATAGGCAAGGTCGGGGCTGATCGCATCAACCTCGTCGCAAAAACAATGACCAGGGCTTTGCAACTCGCCACAGACGCCCTTCCGTTTCTGAAGACCGCGGCGCAAAAGGAATTGCTTCAGCAGATGATCGAGGGGCTGCGGACCTTCTTCCCGACCGGCTTCGGCATCCTCAATGAAAAAGGAGAAGCGGTCAAAGGTTCGGCGCGGTTGCGCTTCGAGACTATCATCAGGCAGCCGGGCGGGGCCGTCTCGCGGCCTTATTTATATGACGTTCGACTGTTTATGAGCGATCAGAACGCGCCTTTCAAGAGCGGCGATCACCGCTCAATCGGCGACTGGGCCAGCCGGATCCAACTCTACGCGCGACAGATCTCCGGCGCCCGTCCGCAGGAGATGGTGGGAGTAGCGATCCACGAAATGACGCATATGCTGCGCGCCCTCGTTCGCAGCTTCATTGGTAAGTTCGGCGCAGCGGCGGCCGGCGAATTCCCTTCGCGCGGAACCGCCGCGTTGTTGAACTTCAGCGGATTCGCCGCCAATCGCGCAAAGATGGAAGGCCATTTCGCAAGGCTTGTTGCGATCCTCGAAAGGCAGGCCAACATCCGTTTCGAAGGTAATGTGGCGTCGTTAATCGCCGACAAACTGCTCGAAGAGGTTCTGGCCTACGTCTTCACAACGCGCGTAAGCGTAGCGATGGCCGAAGATGAAGCCCGCAAAATGGCGAAGAAGACGCGAGGCCCGGGCATTGGCGTCGGAGTGGGATTCGAGCCGATGACATTTTTGAAGAATTACATCCGACGCCATTGGCTCTCCGACCCGGCGCTTAAAGCGGCCCTTGAGACGACCGCGGCTCAGCGCGCCATCGCCGACATGTCCGACGATCTGCGCGTGATCGTCAGCGCAATGGAGAAGCAGGTAGGGCCATAACTTAGAAGACCATGGACGACTATGTCCTCTGACGCCGAGGCTGCAAAGCGGGACGGTGTATGGGGGAGAGCGGGGGAAAGCTAATGATGAGATCAGCCGTTCATTGCGCGGCAGGCGCCAGTGGAAATTTGATCAAGCTGAAAGACGGGATGCGAGGTGTATGGAAGAGGCGTATGGAAATTGCTAGGAGTCAATCTATTCTGATCGTTGAACCGAACGCGCAGCTTCGCGAAGAGATCGTCAACTTTCTGCTCTCCGCGGGTTACGAAGATGTGACGGCGACCGACAGTCTGTCCGAGGCGCTTGATAAAATCCGCCAGTCGGACTATGAGGTAACCGTTGCGGACGTCGGCAAGCCCCTGACCACCGGACTACAATTCGCAGCAGACTTGGCCAGTATGAAGCCCGGCGCCAAAATCATTTTTATGATTAACGCTGAAGACCAGCAATCGTGGGATCAGATCGCCGCGCAGTCGGTCGGATCTCGGTTTCTGATCAAGACCGACTTCGCGCGAAATTTGTTGTACTTACTAGAAGAAAACGCACAGCCATAACGGCCGTCAGCAAATGTCATCGTTCATTTAAAAAAAATCGCGCGGATGGTAATCCGGAAGAGTGTTCAGCCACTTCTCTTTCTGAGATCAATTTGCCCAAGGCCTTCTTATTAAATTGATACTATTATGAAATCCGCAGCCTCCGAAGCCACTGCTTCAGTCAACGATCACGGCATTTTCAAAGCTTTGATGGAGAACGTGAGTGAAGCCGTCTTCGTCATCGAGCTTGACGCCTTGCGCGTCCTCGACGCGAACCGGATAGCCGCTGCCCTCCTTGGATATTCGACCGAAGAGATGTTGGCGCTCAAAGCGGACCGCATATTCCCCGATTGCGCTAATCTCTTGCGAGACGCCGCCGGCGTCGAGGCGCCGGTTACGGAGACCAGGCTGACGCCGAAAGACGGCCAGGCGATCACTTGCGCTCTGACCGTTCGGCAAATCGAGCATCTCCCGCGTCCGCTGGCGCTACTTATCGTCCGCGAACCTGCGCGGGACGCCTGCCTTTCTCGCGGTCGCCAGTCTGTCGCGGAGGGCGCAATTGATACGGGCCGAGAAGACCTGATCGAAACCAACCTCAACTTTCCCAGCATCATCGGGCAGAGCCGACAAATACGCGAGGTCTGCCGCCTGATCGGCCTGGTGGCGCAGACCGAGGCGACGGTTCTGATTCAGGGCGAAAGCGGGACCGGTAAAGAGTTGGTCGCCCAGGCCGTCCACTTTCACAGCCGCCGCAGCGCCCGGCCTCTGATCAAGGTCAATTGCGCCGCGTTGACCGAAACGCTGCTCGAAAGCGAACTGTTCGGGCACAAGAAAGGCGCTTTCACCGGCGCGATCCAGGACCGTAAGGGCCGCTTCAAATTGGCCGACGGCGGAACGATCATCCTCGACGAGATCGACAGCCTCTCGCTGCCAGGCCAGGCGAAATTGCTGCGCGTGCTTCAGGAGAAAGAATTCGAGCCGGTAGGGGATTCGACCACCATGCGAGTCGACGTGCGCGTCGTCGCCATAACCAACGCCGACTTGACCAAATCCATCAACGAAGGCCGGTTCCGCGAAGATTTATATTACCGGCTCAACGCCTTCCCGATCCGCCTTCCGCCGCTGAGAGAGCGGCGCGAAGACCTCCCATTGCTCGTCCGCCATTTCCTGCAATGCTACTCGACGTCGCTGAGAAAGCAGATCGTCGACTTCGACCTCGACGCGCTCTCTTTAATCATGGATTACGCATGGCCGGGAAACGTGAGGGAGCTGGAGAATACGGTCGAATACGCTGTCATCCTTGAGACGGAGCGGCGCCTCGGCGTCGGCAGCCTGCCCGACAAACTCAGACCGAAAGCGGAGCCTGACCGCTCCTTGAAAAGGCGCCTTGAGATCGCCGAGAGACAGATCATCCTGGACGCCTTGCTCGCGACCAAAGGCGTGAAAACCCGAGCGGCAACCATGCTCGGAATTGACCGCCGCAATTTCAGCTACTTCCTTAATAAACACGGCATTGTCTGATTGAGGATCTATGAGTCTATTCAACCACAGACTCGAAATTGAGATTTAGGGTTTTATTCGGAAAGAATCATTGTAACGGTTCACGGCCAGGGCATCGGTTCCGCGCCTTCGTATTGTCTGTCCAATTGCGTCGGCGCGTAATCAGCGCCGTGCGATGAAAGGTGGAAACATGAAATCACAAGTCAAGATCAGCAGGCGGCGTCTTCTTGCGCTGCTCGGTATTACCGGCGGCGCGGTGACTGTTGGAGCCGCCGACCTGGGGCGTATCGCGGCCAGCCAGCGAGTGGAAGGGGCCGCAGGCGCCGCCGAAAGCGATTCGCTACGGGATGGATTCGTCCGCGCCCCATCATTGGACACACGGCTGACCCGTGATTACGGCGTGCAGTACCCGTTCGTCAGCGCCGGCATGGGGTTCGTGGCATATCCGCCGCTCGTCACAGCGGTCTCCAACGCGGGCGGCATCGGGATTCTGGGTAACGCCATCGAGCCGCCGCCGAGCACACAGCAGCTCATCCGAATGATCGCCGAAGGAACGACGGGCCCCTTTGGAGTCGACCTGCTCCATGACACCACCGCTTTCGGCCCGGCGACGACCGACGCCCACATCGACGTCTGCATCGCGGAAGGCGTCAAGCTGGTGGTCTTTCACTTCAACGTTCCGCCCAGGCAGTGGGTCGATCGGTTGCATGCGGCGGGCTGTCGGGTGTGGCAACAAGCGGCGTCCGTGGAACAGGCGGTAGAGGCCGCGGAAATCGGCGTCGATGCGGTGGTTGCGCAAGGACGCCAGGCCGGCGGCCACAACAAGAGCGTGACTCGAACGATACCGCTTCTGCGCCAGGTCGTCCGAGCCGTCAGTCCGCTGATGGCGCTGGCGTCCGGCGGGATCGCGACTGGCGCAGACGTCGTTGAGGCCCTGATCAACGGCGCCGATGGCGTGTGGGTCGGCACGCGAATGGTGGCATCGACCGAGGCCTTCGCCCACCCCGAATACAAGCGGCGCCTTCTGGAGGCGCATGGCCGCGCGACCGCAGTCACGACGGCCTTCGGTCCGGAGTATCCGAACGTGCCGTACCGCGTCCTCCGCACGGATCTGGTTCGGAAAGTCGCAGGTCATGAAGATCAGATCCCGTCGCCGCAGCCCGGCGATCCTCCGATCGGCGAGACAGTTCTGTTCCCGTTTACGCTGCGAGTCCCCTACACGATGCCGCAGTTCAGCGCCGTCGTTCCGACACCCGATACGACGGGGAGCTTCGACCTGATGGGGTTTCCGGCAGGAGAAGACAGCGTTCGAAAGATCAAGGACATAAGGCCCGCCGCGGAGATCATCGCGGAGATGATGACGGAGGCGCGCGAGATCCTCAGTGAAGAATTGACGGCGATGTCAGGACGCGCCGACCACGGTCCAGCCTCGCGAACGTGAAAGGTTAAATGGGTCTAGGGTGGGCTTGTCAGGGCTTGCTCTTATTGGCGTGCGCTTGAAAAGCCTTGCGCCGCGCTTTCATAAATTGCGCTCGGGAAACCTGGCGCCCTTGGTGATCGGGATTGCCTACAGCCGGAGCGTCTCGCTGCCCAAAGCTGCCGGGGCCGCGCCTTACAATCAGCCGCGTCTGTTCTCGGTCAAAAACGACATGGCCTCGATGCGCGTGCGTTCGTCTTTTCTGAAGACGCCGCGCACCGCCGAGGTGATGGTCGTCGCGCCGGCCTTTTTGACTCCACGCATCGTCATGCAGAGGTGGAGCGCCTCGATCACCACCATCACGCCTTTCGGCTGCAGATCGCCGTGATAGAGCAGTTCGGCGATCTGAGTGGTCAATCGCTCTTGCACCTGCGGGCGGCGCGAATAGACGTCGGCGATGCGCGCCAGCTTCGACAACCCGACGATGCGCCCGTCCTTCGGAATGTAGGCGATGTGAGCGACGCCGGTGAAGGGAAGCAGGTGGTGTTCGCATAGTGACGCGATGGGGATGTCTTTGACCATCACTATCTCGTCGTGTGTTTCAGCCGGAATGACTTTGACCTCGCTGGTAGGGTCCTCATGCAATCCGCCGCAGACCTCCGCGTACATCTCCGCCACGCGGCGGGGCGTATCGAGGACGCCGGGGCGCGCCAGGTCTTCGCCGATCCCTTCCAGGATCAGTCGCACGCCGGCCTCGATCTTCTCCAAATCCATTATCTGATTTGCGCTCATCGGTTTTTCCGCCCTCTGTCGATGATTGGGAGCAATAATCATTATCGGCGGAGGCCTGGCGATTTGTGAAGTGGCTGATTGTGAAGGGCGTTACCAGCTTCCGCTGGCCCCGTCGCCGGAGGAACTTCCCCCGTCAAAAGAACCGCCGGATGAATTGCCGCTGTCGAAAGAGGAACCGCCGCTATCGAAGCCAGAGCTGGAAGACGCCCCGCTCCCGAAATCGTTGGCGCCGAAGGCGCTATGTTGTGAATGAGCGTAACTGGATTGGTTGTGCCGTGGGAGCGGCGGAAGGATGACCGCCTCACAACGGCGAAATCCGCAGCGGTAACATTCTTTATCGATCTGTTTTTCGCCGGGCGAGTACTGGGTCGGGTGTACGGTGATTAGTTCACCGACTTTCATCGTGCGATAGCCGCAGGAGTGACAGCCGGCGAACGACGAAAACCAGCGGTATTGAACATTCAAATTATGAATTCCGCACTTGGGGCACCGCCACACCTCGTAATCAACCGAGCCGAGAGATTTCTCAAGTTTTTGACCGTCGTCAAGATACTGATCCTCCGCGCCCCCGTACAGTCGCGCCATATCGATCCGGCAACTGGGGCAACGCCGCTTGCCGAAACGCGCGCGCAACATCAGCCCGATAGCCGCCGCAATCACCACGCCCGCAAACCCGAGGAATAGCAGCGCGCCGGCGGAATCCGAAGTTGATGAGGCGAGGCTGTTCCGGACGGTCGGCTCCGGCGTCGGCGCCAGTGCAGGAGCGGTTGGCGCCGCCCGTCCCGACAATATCTGAACTACGGAGTCTGTTCCTTCGAGGACGCCGAGGCTGTAGTTCTTCTCCTTGAAATTAGGAAGCATTTGCTGAGCGATCACGCCTTGCATCTGCGCGTTGTAGCTGCTGCCGTATCCGGAGCCTAACTCGATCCTTACTTTTCGATCTTTGACCGCCACCAGAATCAGGACGCCGTCATTCCTCTCTCTGTCTCCGATTCCCCATTTGTTGAACAGATTGGTAGCGAAGGATTCGATGGTCTGATCGCCAGTCCCGTAGGCGTGAATGGATCGAATGGTAACGACCACCGCCTGGACGCCGGCGCCCTCTCTGAGCTTAGCCAAGGCGGTTCGAATTGCGATCGCGTCCTTGGCGGTCAGGAGGTTGGCGAAATCATTGACGTACAGGTCTTTTGCTTTCGGGTATCCCGCCTGAGCTTGAGTCGCAAAACCGATCAGCGCTATTATCAAAACACCCAGGCTTATCGATATGCCGGATTTCATGTAATCGCTCCCTTTTTCTACATTGGCGCCACCGCCCTTATCCCCGCAACTGGCTAGTTAGACCCGTTGCTTGAATTTGAAGTGTGCGCATACAGAAGTGCGCGCATAAATCAGAATATTTCATGTAGTTGAGCGTATCCAACTTCAATTTGCGCGCTTCATTTTTTTATGCGCAACGGCACTTTCACCAACAACGGCGAGCCGCTTTTGACGTCCACGTGGTAGAGCGTCTGCGGCATTGCGTCGTCCTGATTCAAGGCTCGCGCGCCGTCCTGCCCGGCCTCTTTCTCGGCTTTAGTGTAGGGTTTGCCCGCCCCGCCGACCAGCTCGAAGCGCTCGAACTCGCCCACCCATTGCTTCTCCCACTGCGCGACCATTTCCGAGTTGAGTTTCACGGCGCCTGAACCCGGCTTGACGTCCTTGAGCGGCTCCGGAGTGACCAGTATGGTCAAGACCTCGCCCGCGTAATCGGGCCGCAGCGGCTTCAACTGGAACGCCGCGCGCTCCGGCAGCTCGATCACTTTGCCGGCCGCCACCGAATTGGCCCCGTCACGGTTATTGAGTGAGGGATAGATCAGGTAAGGATCGCTGACCGCGCCGTCTGTGTATTGCTCGCGATCGATGACGTAGAGGTATCCGTCGCGCGGCGATTCGATGCTCAGCCGCACGCGCTCGCCCGGGGCGAATATGGTGTCGGCTTCGACGCGCTCCGGCGTCCATTCGACCTCTTTGCTCGACCCTTCTTCAATCAACAGTCTCGCTTCACTGCTGTCGGCTGACCGCGAGGGGCGTAACCGCCAGATGGTGAGGCCGATCATCTCGCCCTCGGCCTGTTCGGCCGGCAGGTTTTGGGCCGCCGCGTTGTTCGGAGGGGAACTCTGCGAAGCCTGATTCGGGGCCGCCGGCTTCTTCGGCGTGGCGCGCCGGTAGGCGGTCGTTTTGCGGGCTGGCGCCGAGGTCTTCGCTTCGGCCCGCTTCTTGAGGAAAGCGCCGTCCCACAGCCGACGCGGCGCAACTTCATCCTGCGCGCGAACGGTCGAGGCGCCGGTCAAACAGAAATTGGCCGCGGCGATAAATAGCAGGGTCATCCAGGTGTTTTTCGTTTTGCGTGACATATCTTCCTTTCAAAGTAAAAGCTGCTCGGCAAGAGTAGCGCAAAGCGGTCCGGTTTGCGATATTTCTTTACTCGACTCTTGATCGCAAGCCTGCGAACCATTCCTCCGCCCCGATTTCTCCAGCGGGGTTTAGTTTGTATACGGCGCAAGCTAGACAGCTAAAGTTTCAACAGAAATCCGGGATTCCTCTTCGTCCCGGAGGGACGCCGGATATTAGCCGGTGGAGAAACCACCGGATCCAATCGAAAACATTCACCAAGCCCCGGAGGGGCGACAGACCAATCTCGGTCTGTCGCCCCTCCGGGGCTTGGAATAGATTTACCAATGATCCCGGTGGTTACTCCACCACCGGCTAATGTCCGTTGCGCCTCCAGCGCAAAGACTTGTGTAGAAACTTTAGCTAGACCGCTTTGCGCTACTCTCTCCGCCCGGTTCCCGTTTACGGCTTAGCAACGACGAACGGGCGCGCTTCCAATTCGCGCCGGTAAAAGACGCGCGGCCTTTGGATGCTGCGTTGTTGGGGATTCTTTGCCTTCGCGTCGTCCCCGGCGAAATCGAGCAGCAGCCGCGTCTGCATCTCGCGCTCCTGCATCTGCGGCACGCGCTCCTCGGCGTAATTGAACCACTCGCGAGCCATCTCCAGCCCGTCTTTCGGGTCCCTGTCGGCCAGGCCTTTCTTCAATCCATCTTCGATCAAGGCGAAGGTCAAATAGCCATGGCCGAGTTCCGCCGCCTCGAGCGCCGCCTGATAGCTCTGCGCGGCGGTCAGGATGTACATGCCTTTTTCGTAAGCCAACTGAGCAAGCCCGGAGGAATTCATCGGGCCTCGGCGTTTCTCTTCGGCTTCGAGCGCCTGGCCGGAGTTGCACGCGTCGAGCACGAAGAGCATTCGCCCGGCGTCTACGCCTTCAATCGCCGCTTCGAGTTCCAGGTCGGAGACGCCGTGCGAGAGTATCGTTCGCAGGCCTACAGCGTCGAGCGCGTTGCGCGCGCCCATGTAGCCGAGGTCGTGCGGGATCAGGTAGAACCGCGCGCCCTGGGCCGCGCCGTGCCCCGCGAAGAAAATCAACACGGCGTCTTCAGGCTGAGCCGGTTGAATCTTGGACAGGGCAGGCGGCGCGCTAGGGGGAAGCGTCGCTTGGGAGTTCGACAGGCGCTTGAGCGCCAGCAGTATGTTGGCCTTCGTCGCATCGCGGTCGAGCAGCGGGATGACCTCGACGCGCTCGTACTCCTGCAGTTTCGTTTGCTGCGCGCGGATCTCATCGGCGAAGGAGGTGGCGTCGGCGGCCGCGTATTTCAGGTTGTATTGGGGGTTGGCGTATTGGTTGACGCCGCAGGCGATGACGTATGCCACGCCCTTGCGCCGCAGAGACTCGTCGCCGGTGACGGTCAACACGGCGTCGGAGCTTTTGACGCCGTCGCGGTTGAAGGCGTAAGCGAGGAGGCGGTTCTCCCCGGCGACTATTGGAATCTCGGCTTCGAACTCCGCCTGTTTCTGACCTTTCAGCGCGTCGCCGCGCCAGACTTTGACCAGCGTGCCGTTGCGGAACAACCGAATGTCGCGGGCGCCTGTAGGAGCGGCCTGATTCGCCGAGGCAGGCTCGCTGACTTCGATCTTCACTTTGATCGTGCGGCCCGTCGCGTTTTGCGCGTCGGCGCGCAAGAGCCTCAGGACCGGTTGCCGGCGGTCTTTCTGCTCGACGTTACGCGCGGCCTTCGGGCGCTTGCCCGATGCGATGTCGGAGAGCAGTCCCGGATAGAAGAAGTCGTTGAAGAAGATTTCGACCGGCGCGACGTCGAAGATGTCGTTCGGCGAGAAGCGCCAGAGGATCTGCCCCCAGGCTCCCGGCGTCCCGTCGAACAAGCCGTCAGGCGTCACCACCAGCCAATCGGCGCCGGCGTTGAGCGTGACCAGCGTCGCCAGCGTCTCGCCGCTCTTCACATCCCACAGGCGCGCGCTTCCGTCGTCGCTGCCCGAAACCAGTAGCTTCCCGTCGGGGCTGAAGGCCAACGTATTAACGTTCAGCGAATGGCCGTTGAGTGTCATGATCTCGCGCCCCGTCGCCGTATCCCACAGCTTGACCAGAGCGTCGTATCCGGACGAAGCCAGCAAGCGGGAGTCCGGGCTGAAGGCGGTGGCGCGAATGTTTGCGGTGTGCCCTGTCATCGTTCGCAATTCACGCCCCGTCGCCGCGTCCCACAATTTGATCGAATGACTGAACAAGCCGGAGTAGTTCTCCGTAGAGTCGGGGTCAGCGAAGTTTATGCCGGCGCGCGCTTCGGGCTGGGAAGACGCGATCAGGCGGCCGTCGGCGCTCCACGCCAGACTGTCAACCCATAAGCTGCGAGGGAGAGGGAGCGTCAAAATCTCACGCCCGCTGGCCACTTCATTGACTTTGATTGATGCTCCTCCAGTGGCCGAAGCGAGCAGGCTGCCGTCGTTGTTGAACGTAAACGCGGATCCGAAATTGCCGGCCAGAATCCCCGGCTTGCCCTGTAGCGAACGTGGTTCGCTTGCGGCGTTCACATCCCAGAGCTTGACGTTGACGCGCGGTTGAAAAGGCGCCGCCATTAAGGGCATTCCCGGAGCGATATTGCCTATCATCTCCATTGCCTTGCCAATGTCCCCGCTCTCGGCGGCCTTCTGCGCCTGCTCGGCGGCCTTCTGCATCTTCTCTATCTGCGCCATGTCCATCTTTTTGCCGCCCATCATCTGCGCCAAGATCTCCTCCTGCTGCTTCTTTAGTTCTTTCATCTGATCTTTGGCCGATTTCTTAGCCGCCTTCTCGTCTTTTTTGGACCTGCCCGTCGGATCGGGGGGAGTGGTTGGAATCGTCGCGGGGGGAAATTGAGGAAAGCCTTGCGCGGGTTGGGGCGCATTAGGTTGAGTGGAGGAAGTCGCACCTCCGGCCAGACCTCCATTTGGATTGGACGCGGAATTGGCCGCCCCCGAGGCCGATTTGGAATCTGGTTGACGCTCGGCAAACGCGACCCATTTGCCGTCGGGACTGACGCCCCCGCCGTCAAACATCTTGCCCTGCGAGAGCGGGAAGCTCTTAACTTCACGCCCGGTGCGCGTCTCCCACAACTTGATCTCGTTTTCGCCACTCTGGGCCGCGACTAACTGCCCGCCCGCGCTGAAGACGCTGGACGGAGGGTGATTCAGATTGTCCTTGTTAAGCGCGGCCGGCGGCCTTGTAATCGTGCGTATGGCCGCGCCCGTGTTGAGTTCCCAGACGCTGACCGTGGTCGAGCCGCTGACCGCAAGCGCGCGCCCGTCGACGCCGAACGCCGCGCTTTGGACCGGACTGGCCATTCCGCTTAAAGTCCGCGCCAACTCTACGCGCCCCGTGATTGCGGCCGCCGACACGTCCCAGATTTTGATCGTGCTGTCGAGACCGACCGTCGCAAGCAATTTTCCGTCGGCGCTGAAACTTACCGCGATGACGGCGCCGGTATGGCCGATGATCGTCGCCAGATTGAGTCTCGCGGACGGATCTATGAGCTTGATAGTGTTACCGATCGCCAGGGCGCATTGCTGCCCGGAGCCGCTGAAAGCGAGAGTGTTTGTCATTCCGAAATCAAATATTGAATCGGCCGCCCCGGAGTTTCGCGCGCCTGCGTCAAGGGAAATCAATTCGCGTCCGCCCAACACGTCCCAAATTCTGACCGTGTTCGCGCTACCGGTTATGCGCTCCTGCCCGCCTGAAAAGGCCCCTGAATATTCCCGCGATATGTCGTGGAAGGCGACAGCCACGGCGCGCCCGTCGGGACTGAACCTGATGGAGCGCACAGGCGACGTATAAGCGGTAACCTTCGCCATGGCCGTCGCCATCGTCAACTTCTGTTTCTGTTCCGAGATTTTGATCGTCTGACTTATGCGCCCACTGGCCGCGTCGCGCAGCGTCAACGTGTCCGACCGCGCGCCTCCCTGGTCTGACCTGATATTCGTCGCCAGTGTCCTTCCATCGGGGCTGAGGGCGAAGGCCACTAACTGTTCTCCATTGTCGCCGTCCGGCTTCAACTCCTGAAGCTTTCGTCCCGAGCTGACGTCCCATACTGCCAGCGAAGATCTGGCCTCCGTCGTCGTGGCCAGTAAACGGGCGTCGGCGCTGAAAAAGACCAGGCCGAAGTCCTTGCCCTGATTCAAATCCGAGCTGCGAATCTGACGCCCCGTGCGCGTATCCCATTGTTTGAGTGTTCCGGCGCTGACGGAAAAGAGCGACGAGCTGTCAGAACTGAAGGCAAAGGCCGAATTGACCGCGTAGGTCGACGCGGCGCGCGCGCCAAGGTTGATCGCGATCAATTCGCGCCACGACGCGACTTCCCATAGTTTGATCGAGCCGGCCATAAAATCCATCGAGGCCAGCAACCGCCCGTCCGGGCTGAAAATTGCGTTGTACGCGGGCGCGGTGACGCCGGTCTGCAAAACCAGCTCGGGACGCGCGTCTCGCGGCCCTGAGGGCGCAGATTTGTCGACATTCGTCTTCGTGTCTTCCTGCGTGAGGATTCGTTGCCGCGGCGTTTGCTGTGGCTGCTGGGCATAGCCCAACGGAGACGAGGCGACCGCGAAGATCAGCAGCGAAGTAAAGATGCGAATGTGGCTGTGTGATTTGAAATTAAATCTGGTGTTTGGCATGGCCTTTTACCGAGAAAGTGAAGCGGGTGGAAGCGTAGCAGTTACGCAGCCGCCCTTGATTGATCGGATTTTTCAAGCCTTTCGGCTACTGCGGGTCAACAGGTCCGTTGCAGTATCCGCGCTGAGCCATCGAGGAGTTGATCATCTCGCCGCATTTAGGGCAGGCGAAGACTTGCGGCTGCGCTTGTGGCTCTCATTGACCGAGAATTGTCTTGTGCCGTCAAAAAAGCTGCGTTAAAGTCCTTGTGTTTAGGCAAATTAAGTGAAGAATGTGCAAATTGAAGCCCTTTTGAATCAAACGGCATGGTCTGCTCGCCGCGTAGCGGGACCGTGAGATTAGCCCGGCGTTTCGACGCTGGCTAAGTGTTAGTAAAAGAATTCAACCGTCGACATGCGACGGTTGAATTCAGGCGTCACATATATGACGCAAGGGGGATGCTCGGCGGCGCCGGCGTTGATACTCTTAGAGTAATAAATGCGTCTGACGCCTTACGAGCTTTTTTCCATTGCCACTTCGGCTGAGGACGGTGCCTGTAATCAACTCTCGCCATGGCGTTAACGGAGCCTGAGCGCATTATTTTTTTAAAGAATATAAACGCCGGCCTGGCCGCCATGCCGCTATGCGGCAGTTTAGGCAGCCGTACCACCTTACAGTCCAATCATGTTCGAAACGGCGCGGAAAAGGCTTGCGGTTTTTTCGGAAAATTTTTGACTTTTTTTTGACTTTATGGAAAAGGTAGAGAATAAAGAATTTGTCTATGAATTCGGGAAGTTTGTTCTTGACCCGAAGGGAAAGACCTTATTCTCCGATGGAAAGCCAATTCACCTTCCCGCAAAGGAATTCGAGACTCTTTTGCTGCTTGTGGAGAATAACCACAAGGCATTGTCAAAGGAAGAAATGATGGGGGCCCTCTGGCGGGATTCATTCGTCGAGGAAAGCAACCTTGCAAAACAGATTTCTCGCCTCAGGAAAATTCTCAATACAGATGGAGAACAATTTATTGAAACCCTGCCGAAGCACGGCTATCGTTTCTCAGCTGATCTCCGGCTTACAGTTCCTGTAGAGGAGGAACCGCCCATCTTAGAGCGCCGCCCACTCAAAGGATCAACCTTTTTGTATTCGAGCCGGGAAACTGCGTCGACGAATGAAAAAATAAAATCGATCGCCGTCTTGCCTCTAAAGCCGTTGAACGCGGGGGAGAAGAATAAAGTCCTTGGCCTGGGTTTAGCGGACGCGCTTATAACCAAACTCGGAAGTTTGAGACAGATCGTTGTGCGGCCCACAAGCGCCGTCGCGTGGGTTGCCGATGCGCCGGCGGATCCCATGGAAATAGGCGGGAAGTTAGGCGTCGATGCCGTGCTCGAAGGCGCCATACAAGAGTCGGAAGGACGATTGCGCATCAGCGCCCGATTGATAAGAACTGACAGCGGCATGCAGTTATGGGCGGAAAATTTTGATGAACCGGCGAATGAGATATTCGCTTTGCAGGACGCTCTTTCCAACAAGATCGCCAAAACGCTGGCGTTTGAATTAACCCATGCAGAAAACAAACTGTTTATACGACATGGAACCGACGACGCCGAAGCCTACGAAAAATATCTTCGCGGACGGTTCTACCAAAGCCAGAACACGCCGAGCAGCTTAAATCGAAGCATAGAGTTTTATGAGCAGGCGATTGCTCTCGATCCGAATTTCGCCGAGGCTCACGCCGATATCGCTGACGCGCATATCATCCTGTTTAATTTCGGCGTTCGTCCGGCCGCGGAGACGATACGGCAGGCCCGTGAGTCGGTAAATCGCGCGTTGCAGCTTGATCCGGATTTGTCGCGCGCCCATATGTCGCTCGCCCTTATCCAGTTTCTGATCGATCGTAACTGGACCGAAGCCGAAAAGAGTCTTGAGCGGGCAATTGCGCTGAATCCGAATAATGCCGACGCGTACCACCGCTATGCTTATTTCCTCATGCAACTGGGCAGATTTGATGAGTCTTTGCAAAAAGCCGAGAAGGCGCTCGAACTCAATCCGCTTTCAAACATCATTCAAAACAACATCGCTATGACTTATCTTTGCGCCAGGCGATATCCCGAGGCCATCAAGCGGTTGGAGAAAATAGCGGCTGAGAATCCGCAGTTTTCCCTTTCAAGGCGGCTGCTCAGCCTTGCGTACGAAGCCATTGGCGACATGGAAAAGGCTTTCGAAGCGGATCTCAGGGCCCTGGAGATAGAAGGCGGCAAAGAATTAGCGGCAAAACTGCGCGAGCAGAAAGAGGCGGTTGGAATCAGCGCCGCGAACCGATTCTGGCTGAACGAAGCGATCAGGGTAAAAGAGACAGGTCGGATTTCTTCGACTGGAGAAATGCAGGGCGGCGCCGTTCCAGCTTTCTATGTCGCATCACGGGCTGCGATCGTTAAGGATCGGGAAGAAACACTTCGCTGGCTTGAGCGAGCATTGCAGGAAGGAGATACCACACTCGGCGGCGTCAGGTTTTTTGCCAGGTACGACTTTGTCCGCGACGACCCGAGGTTTCAGGCTATCGTGCGGAAAGCGAATTATCAATAATGTTGCAGATTGATGAGCTTGACCAGAACGTCGCCCTTCATTTGAACCATTGTTTGCTTGCTCGCCTCCTCGCGTTTGACCTGAGGTTCAATTGCCGAGCGTGTGGTCAGGAATGCGCGTAAAGCTTTTATCTGAGCGGCGTCTCTGATCTCGCCTTTGTCGTCGGGGTTGGCCCAGCGTTTGAGCGGTTCCAATTCGGCCACTTCGCCCGCGGCCCAGATCAGCCATAGTTTTTCCGCCCCCTGCTCTTTATCAAAGACGAATCCGTCGTCGTGATTGGGAATGCGGACGGTCTGGGCTGCGGAGAGTTGCGAAGAACCCTGGGCCGCCGGGAACAGGATGTTGAAGCTCGGATCCTGTCCCGTGACGGGAGGGCTTTCGTTGATGATGTAAAGATAGCCGCGCTGCGGACTGATGAATGAGATGTGTATTTGGTCACCGGGCGCGAAGAGCATTTCGCCGGGGACTTGAAACGGCGCCTTGCCCGGAAAATTCTTCGGGTTTTGCCGCACCGTGATCGAGTAATTAAATCTTCGCTCTGCCCCGGACGACGCCGGGTTTGGCGTCGTCGGTTGTGGAGATGGGGACTGAGTAACTTCTGTTTTTAGACCCGGCCAGACGGAAGGCCACAGAATTCTGACGGCGATGATCGCCGTCGCGGCAATGGCGATGACGATAATCACTCCGGCGATGATCGGGAGTTTGCGACCTTTCGGCCTCGCGCTAGTTTCCCGGCCGTCTATGATCGGCGCGGTTTCGCTTCGCGGCGAAGTCGGCGCGGAAGTCCGGGCGGCGGTGTTCGCGTCAGTCGCCCTCGCCGGCATCGGATTCTCGGACGTGTCGACCCGTGTCGCCGGGGCCGAATCGCGCGCCGGCGGCTCACTGGGACCGGGGGCAGGTTCGTGAGCGGAACCAGTGGCGGGCGACGGAAGAGCGACGGTCGCGCGCGCGTCGGTGGCGCTGATCTTTCCGATCAGAGCCTGGGCCAAATCCTCGGTGAAGATGCGCGCGTTCTGGGGCCGGCGTCCCGGGTCGAACGAGAGCGCGTTTAGAAGCAGTATCTGCGCGGCCTCCGGCAGATCGGGTCGGAGCGCGCGCGGCTCGACGAAGCTCTCGCTCCGCTGGAGCCGCATCAATTCCTGCATGACCAGAAAGTGAGTCGGCCCCTCCGGGTTGAACGGCAGCCGCCCAGTCACCATTTCGTAAACGATGATCGCCAGCGCGTAAACGTCGGTCGCCGGCGAGGCCGTCTGTGACAGCAACTGTTCGGGCGCGATGTATTGCCGCGAGCCGGCCACGACGGCCACCTCTGTTTCATTG